>Ga0067045_1027411_pt1 | contig 158297 bp, 138 predicted proteins | sample TerdegcTABiofilm_FD_59184 | JGI IMG/M metagenome (GOLD analysis project Ga0067045, IMG submission 59184) | Combined Assembly of (Gp0054472, Gp0054536) Wastewater bioreactor microbial communities from Singapore -Terephthalate degrading... | reverse complement strand
GTAACATAACCTTCTTCTTTAAGTTCTGCTATAGCCTTTCTTACCGTACCTCTACTTACTCCAAATTCTCTACACAGTTCTTCTTCAGTTGGCAAAAATCCACCTTCTTTTATTTCTCCGTTTCTTATTCTATCCAGAAGGATTTCTTTAAGTTGATAATATAAAGGTATAGGACTATTTCTGTCTAAAATCTCAAAGCTTTTCTTATGTTGTCCTTTCATATAATTGTATATACAATATAATTTATAATATGTCAAGAATCATTTAGATAAATTAATCTAATTCAGGCACTAACTCATCTCTATCCCAGTAGATATGTCGATAACTTTATTCCCAAATTCCTGTTTAAATAGATTGATAGCTTTTTCCCCTGTACAATGGCAGGGTGCTATTCTATCTATATTTAAAACCTTAAATTCTTCCATTATCTTGTATGTCTCACTATCAGACTTATCGTACAAGTGAAAACCACCTAGTACCAATCCTATTGGATATTGGAAGGTTTCTTTAACTCTCTTAATTATAGTAATAATCCCTGGGTGAGCACATCCTGTAATTACGGTAAGTCTATCCTCTTTTATTACTAAAGCCTGCTCTGGTAAGGGGCTATCAGCATATTTACCCATTATCTCCCCTGTAGTATATATGTTCTCCTTTATCTCTATAGGACCCTCTACTTCTACTGTATCTACCTTAAAGCTCTTTACTTTCTCTTTAAATTCAGGACTAAAACTCCTACAGAGGAAAACCTTTACTAAGGGATTTTCTCTCAAGATATACCAGAGTCCACCTATATGGTCCCAATGCTCATGGGATATAACAATATACTTTAATTGACTTACTTTGACTCCAAATCTTTTAAGATTTTCTCTTAAGACATCTTCGTTAGAAAATGTATCAAAAAGTAGGTCTTCTCCAATTAGAAAAGAAACTCCCCAACCTATAGTCTTTCTCTCAAGTTCTGTCGAGGCTTCAGCAATAACCTTTATCTTCATAAAACCTCCTTAAACTCTAAGCAAATTTTAAGCTTAATCTTAATCACTCTTAAGTATACCACTATAAAATGTAATTAAAATCAGACAAGGAGGTGTTTGAAGATGAAAAAATTACTAGCTGTTTTAGTCTTAACTGGAATATTAACAGGTTATTTTTATGGGGTTAGTCTTGCTTGCGAGATGAAGCTCACCCCTGATAAGTTTAACGTAAAGGTTGGAGAAAAGGTTACATTTACTTTAGAAAGGATACAGGTCCATAGAAACTGCGTTCTCCCATTAGAAGAAACTAAGATAGAGGTCAAAGGTGGAAAAGTCATAGACCCAGGTAAGTGGATAAAAAAAGATGGAGTAGATATACTAAAGTTCACTGTTCAATTTACCATACCTGGAGAGGCAAGTGTAACTATTATAAGAGACTGCCCTAAAGAAGGGTTACAGACAGTAACAGTCAAAGGAACAGTATCTAAGTAAAAGTATAAGAGGGGAGTACTGCCTATTTCTTTGGAATAAGATAGAAGGTACTCCCCTTAAGTTCTTCACTCTCAACGTGGATTTCAAAGTTTAATAGACTAGCAAGTTTCTTTGCTAGAGAAAGCCCAAGTCCATATCCTTTACCTTGCCTAGCTTCTTCAAGTTTATAGAATCTCTCAAAAATCTTTTCCCTTTCTTCTAAGGGAATACCTTTTCCGTAATCTCTAACAAACAACATATCTTTTTCACAGCCAATATCTATTACTCTTCTGTCTAAACTATTCTTTACAGCATTCTCAACTAAGATATTAAAGATAATCTCTAATAGGGGTTTAGAAGAGTAAAAATCTTTAGGACAATTGGATAGTATTATGTTGAACTGAAAATCAGGATAAAGTTCAGTATAATAGTTTTTCCTTTCCTCGAAGAAGTCTTTTAAATCGATCTCCTCTAAATAGACTCTCTCTTGAGTCTTTATTGTCTCTAATAGAGTATCTATAAGTTTACTCATTCCTACAGCCGTATCTTCAATAGATTTAAGTGCCTCATCTAGAACCTTCTTATCCTCTTTCCCCCATCTATTTATTAGCCTTATGTAACCTAAGATAGCAGTTAATGGAGTTCTAAGCTCGTGTGATACATCTGCTATAAATTGCTCTTGCATCTTATAGGCATTGTTAACCCTATCAAGCATATTATTTATAGTTAAGGCTAGGTCTGTAAGTTCATCGTTAGTATTAGGTATTTCTATTCTCTTGTCTAGCCCTTTTATATCTATCTCCTTAGCTGTAGAGATAATCCTTCTAATTGGAAATAGAAATCTCCAGGAGAGTATATATCCAAGAAATATAGAAAGTATAATACTAATAAGAGAAAGTATAGTGGTGATATATTTTAATCTATTAAGGGCAAGAATAGTAGGAGTTATATCCTTACCTAAAAGATAAACTCCTTTCCTTACTAAAAGGACATATATATCGGATGCCTTATAAATTCCTTCTTTATCTTTCAATCCCAAATTAAATGGGTCTTGTATAACTTTATCCTTAGATGCTATGTAGAGAGAAGCAAATTTACCGTAGCCACCTCCACCTCTTATATAATTTTCAACTTCTGGACCCTTTAAAAGGCTTTTCTTATTCTCATCTAGCAATAATCTCTCAATATTCCAATAGGAAAAGATTAATAGAGATACAGTGAATATTACAAATACAGACGCATATATCAGTGTTAGCTTTACCGCTATCTTCAATTGTCACCTCTAAAAGTATACCCAACTCCTCTTATAGTCTTTATATATTTCCCTTTCGCTCCTAATTTTTTTCTAAGATAATTTATATATACTTCTACCAAATTTTCTCTTTCTCCCTCGTAGTCTCCCCAAACCACTTCTAAAATTCTCTCTTTACTCAAAACGATATCTTTATTCTGCATTAGTAGAAGAAGAAGGGAAAATTCTGTCTTGGAGAATTCTATCTCTTTTCCATCAACAAAAACCCTATACTGATCTGGAAGAAGCTCTATTCCAAAGAGATTAATGCTAATCTGCTTTACAGATTCTTTTCTCCTAGATATTGCTTCTATCCTTGCTATTAACTCTTCTATGCTAAAAGGCTTTACAAGATAATCATCAGCTCCGTATTTGAAAGCTTCTAATTTATCCCTTATATCTCCTAGGGCAGTAAGCATAATAATTCCAACGTTGGCATCCTTATCTCTTAATCTCTTTGCCACCTCTTTCCCATTTAAACCTGGTAGAAGTATGTCTAAGATTACTATGTCAGGCTTAAACTCTTCAAATTCAATTAGGGCATCATAACCATCGCCTACCACCCGAGTTATATAGCCTTCATGGGACAATTCTAACTCTAAAACACGAGATATTTTAGGATCGTCTTCAACTATAAGTACCTTTTTCATATCTAATCTCCTTTAAGTTTTATTATACACTAAAATTTAAAACTCTAAGGTTATTTTAAGTCTTAATCAAACTGAACTTAAGAATCCACATATAGAATAAAAGAAAAACGGAGGTATCAAGATGAATCAAGTTTTAGAAATATTAAGCAGATATTACCTATGGATAATATTTATGGGGATTGGTATAGTAATATACCTACTAAAATTGAGCCCATTAAGAAAGACAATGCTCTTTTTAAGTGTTGTAATCCTCGGATTTTATCTTGGAGCTTGCCCATGTCCAAGTGGTTCTATATTTCATATCTTTACAAGTGTAGGAGCCTTTCTATTCATATTTATTACTATAGTTACACTTTTATTTGGAAGGGTCTACTGTGGATGGGTATGTCCTCTAGGGGCAGTGCAGGAACTCATACATATAGACAGGTATAGGATAAAAGTTCCTAGAAAGTTAGACAAGTATTTAAAATACATAAGATTCGTTATCCTTGGAGTCTTTCTCTATCTCACCATTACTAGTTCTAGATATATGTGGGGGAAATATGAACCATTTAAGGTGCTCTTTAACTTTAGTGGTAACTCTTTGACCTTTACTCTTTTATTGATAACATTAGGTCTATCTATGTTTATAGAGAGAGTATTCTGCAGGTACATATGCCCAATGGGAGGATTCCTATCTATAATCTCTAGGTTTTCAATATTTGGTGCAAAGATAGATAAGAATAAGTGTATAAGTTGCCGAAGATGCGAGAAGATATGTCCAGTGGGAGCAATAGAAGATAGAGAAAAAGAGACAATAATCAATAAGGGAGAGTGTATAGATTGCCTTAGATGTAGAGAAATATGCTCTAAAGGGGCTCCAAACTGTAAATAGAGCCCCTTTTCTTCTTTAAGATAATTTGACAGCCTGTCTTAATAGCTGAATACTGGCTAAGATACCCTCTTCTGAAGGTGCTTTTCCCTCAAACTCTATAGATAGATAACCATTATAACCAACATCTTTAAGCATTCTAATTATCCTAACATAATCAGGATTGAGGTCGAAATCATAGAATATTCCGCCACCCCAGTAAGTCTTTGCATGCACTAGAGCGGTATAAGGAATAAGAGAACTTAGTTGCTCATAGGTATTCTCTCTAAAATTTCCACAATCCAAACACACCTTCAACCATTTACTATTAACACCATTTATAATATCTAACACACCCTTAGCCGAATAGGTAAGTCCCCAATGGTTCTCTACTGCTAATACTATTCCATACTGACTGGCAAATTCAGCACATTCTTTAAAGCACTCTATATTCCATTCTACCCCCTGTTCGTAAGAATACCCTGGTAAAGGAGGTTCCTTTCCATCTAATGCCATCAGTTCTATGAAATCCTTAACAGTTCCCCATCTACCACCAAAGACTCTTATTATCGGAGCTCCCAACTTAGAGGCTATGACTATCCACTTTTTGACTTTTTCTACCTCTGACTTTCTTGCTTCAATGTCTGGATTTACAAAATTATTATGGACAGAAAGGGCATATATATCCTGTGAATTTGAAACTGCTAGTTGTTTGATCTTTGCAATGTAACCATCATCCTCTGAAGTAAACTGAACAGCCAGAAGCTCCAATCCATCAAGTCCATACTTATAAGCCAGAGGGAACATCTCTTCTAGAGTAAGACTAATCTCCTCAGGCCTTCCATAGTTAAACCTCTTAAAGGAATAGCTAGAACTACCTATTCGCATCCTACATACCTCCTTTAGGTAACATTTTTTCTAGACCTTTATTATATCACCTTACTAGCCTTAAACCTAGCTCAACTGCTCCTAGAGACATTGTGATATTAAAGAACACATTACTTATAGCCAGTGTAAATTTACCAACTTTAAGATAATTAATAGTCTCTATACCAAAGGCTGAAAAGGTAGTAAATGCACCAAGGAAGCCAACCATGATAATAGTTTTAGTTATGTCAGGTATGTGTAATCTCTTACTAAATATGGCTAGAAATAGTCCTGCTAAAAAACATCCAATCACATTTACTACAAGACTTACAAAAGGAAATCTCTCCCCCAAATTTAACTTGATCCATTGAGAGATTACATACCTCATTACTGCTCCAACAAAACCTCCAATGCCAACCGCAATTAATTCACTCAAACCACATTCCTCCTATCCTAGCTTTAATATTTCTATAGCTCTTATCCAACTATCTGCTTCTATCCCTATAGATTCTTCCTTAAATCTATAATCTTGCTTCCTTATAAATTCTGAAAGTTGATCTGAAAGATTTTTAAGCTTTGAGATTGTTAATTCTAAGAATATATCACTAACTTCTCTATCTCTAGAAAGAGATAGGAGTCTGGAAAGGTGAGATATACACAGACCATCGGAATTACTATAAGTCTTATAAAATTCTTGCTCTTTTATATTCTTCACCAATTCTTCTAATAGTCTATTCTCCAAATCTTTTATGGCTTCACATATAAGACATCCCTTATTAGAAGGGAGCTTTCCTTGAGTATTTAAAACCTCGTAATAGGCATTTATAATGTCTTTACACAATATAGAAATCCCTAAGGCATAGCCTTTAAATCCAAATCTAAGAATCTTTTGAGAATGCTCCTTACAGAATCCTCCTGATGTCACTAATTTAGTCCTCAGACTAACATCATTTACATTCTCATACAAGAGATTATCTATGTATTTGTCAGTGTATAATTCTAAAAGAGAACATACTGGGCAACCCCTCTCTCTCATAGCATCTAGCAATTCATAGTATGAATTGGTCTTTCCGCTCATCCTTCCTCTCTCCTTATTAATAAAAAAGCTCCTACAGAACTTATGTCCTGTAGGAGCTATCAGCCAAATTTAGGCAATAAAGGCGAGCTCCATCGCCTAAATAATCATCATTTTATACTTAAATTAAATTGGTGCCCCCAAGGGAATTCGAATCCCTGTCTCGGCCTTGAAAGGGCCGTGTCCTAGGCCTCTAGACGATGGGGGCATCTTCTGGTGAGCCGCACAGGGATCGAACCTGTGACACCCTGATTAAAAGTCAGGTGCTCTACCACTGAGCTAGCGGCCCAGCCTAATCTATTTTAACAGATAAAATCTCTTTTGTAAATAGCCTATGGATTACTAAGTAAAAATCTTAATTATCTCATCATCCTCCTTAGCTTCTAAATCCTTTAGCCTATACTTTGAGTGTATCTTTATTCCAAAATCTTTCGGCTTTATCTCCCCTATAATCTTTGCCTCTACATTATTATCCTCATATATCTTTAACAGTTTCTCTGCCTCTTCTCTAGGTAAAACTATAATCAATGTTCCGGAAGTTATAAGACTTAGAGGATTTATACCATACTCCTTACTAAGAATTAAAGTCTCCTCAAATATAGGAATCTCCGATTCATATATCAATGCTCCTGTATTAGATGCTTTACATACTTCATATATCCCCATACTTAATCCACCCTCAGTAGGATCATGCATAGCATGAATATCTACCGTCTTTCCTAGCATAACTTCCCTATATACACTTATTCCTGGGTCATAGAGAAAATTCTTACATCTTTCTAAAAAAGAAATATCGTATCCTTTCTCTATAAGTTCCTCTTGCTTTTCCTTAGCTATAATTGCTGTCCCCTCTATAGCTATTCCCTTAGTTATAACAATAAAGTCTCCTTCTTTTGCATTGGCAGTTGATATAATTCTATCCCCTTCTACCTCTCCAAGCATACAACCCACAACTATAGGTCTATCCAACCCTACAGTAACCTCAGTATGCCCTCCTATAACAGCTACATTTAAATCTTCACAGGCAGAAGAGATCTGTGAGAATATCTTCTCTACCATATCCTCTGTGGTTTTCCCTTCTGGTAGTAGTATTGTTGCCATAAACCATCTAGGGATAGCACCTCTAGTCAGTATATCATTAGCATTAACATTCACAACATACCAACCTATGTCCTCAGTAACAAAAGTAATCGGATCAGTCTTTGCTACCAAAAGTTTACTAGATATTGATACGATAGCTGCATCTTCTCCTACAGAAGGTCCTAAAACCACACTAGGATCGTATTTCCCCCTATATAAGGATAATAACTGAGCTAGGATTTCTGTCTTTAGTTTTCCTGTCTTTAAGTATTCCATAGGGTATATTATAATATATAAAAACAAAAAAAGTATTTGGAGGATAATTGGATGAAAAATCTAGTCAAGACTGTTGCTTATATAGGAATAGGATCTGCTATAATCTGTGCAGGGACAATGATTATTCAGATACCTGTCCCTCAGACTAAAGGTTATATAAATTTAGGAGATGCTTTAGTCCTTACTATAGCTATGCTTTTTGGAGCCAAACTAGGAGGAATAGCTGGTGGAATAGGTTCTGCACTAGCAGATATAATATTGGGATACGCCCACTGGGCTCCATTTACATTTATAATAAAAGGATTAGAGGGATTAATAGCAGGGACTTTAGCCCATAAGGCTCAAAAGATACCAGTAAAAGTTTTCTTTCTCATCTTAGCAGGATTAGAGATGGTTATAGGTTACTTCATAACAGAAACCTTTCTTTATGGCGTAGGACCTGCTATAGCAGAACTTCCAGGAAACTGCTTCCAAGCTGGAGGTGGAGTATTAATTTCTATACTTCTTGTAACAGCTATAAAAAGAGCTACAAAGGATAATAAAGTCTGGAATATCTAGATTTAATGAGTAGAAAGATTAAAAAGCTCTTCTATAGTATTATAATTACCCTTATATTCTTCTTTACTTCTAAATCTCTCGCATTAGCACTAGATATATCCATAAGGGTATTAGTATATAAGGGCAAAGAATTTAGTATTACTGGGAGATCACTAACTCTTTATATCAAAAATAATGAACAGATAAGATTAGAGAGTCTCTCAAAAATTACAGGCAGATTAGAAGGATTAAATTTGATATTAGAAGTATCTAGCGAGAGTCAAAATACACAGAGGTTTGAACTCGAAAATAGAAGTGTAATAGAGGTCTTAGGCAAGGACATTACTGTAAATAGCACCACTTATAGAGGAGGGTTAAAAATAATAAATAGAAATGACAATATACTTATAATTAACATACTTTCCATAGAAGAGTATCTTTATGGCGTTGTCCCTGCAGAAGTACCATACTATTGGCCTATAGAAGCGCTAAAAGCACAAGCAGTACTGGCTAGAACCTACGCCTTGAAATGTATAACAAATAGTGCAGGAAAGGACTACGATTTAGAAAATACTCAGAACTCCCAAGTCTACAAAGGTAAAAATGGGGAGTATAGTACAACAACAGAGGCTGTTAACTCTACAATGGGAGAAGTTATTTTTTACAATAATAACATCGCCAGTATATATTTTCACTCAACCTGTGGGGGGCATACAGAGTCAGCGAAGAACGTCTGGAATACCTCAACTTTCCCATATCTTGTGGGAGTAGAATGTCCATATTGTAGTGAGTCTCCATGGTCAGGATGGGAGAGATCCATAAAGAGAGAAGAATGGGATAAAATTATTAAAGGTGGTGAAATAGAGATTGAATACGACTCTTCAGGTAGAATATTAAGACTTAATGGAGTAGATGGAACAAAAATTAGAAGCGCCTTTAATCTTCCAAGCACACTTATTATAGGTATAGAAATAAGGGATAAAGAAGTAATAATAAAAGGAAAGGGTTATGGCCACGGAGTAGGCGTATGCCAATGGGGAATGAAAAAAATGGCTGAACTTGGATTTTCGTATAAAGACATAATATTATACTATTTACCAGGAGTGACTATAGATGCGTATAGAAGATTTTGATTATGATCTACCAGAAGAACTTATAGCTCAAGAACCTGTATATCCTAGAGATCACTGCAGATTAATGATAGTATACCCTGATGGAAGATTAGAACATAGATATTTCTATAATCTACCAGAATATTTAGAGCCTGGAGATGTCCTAATCCTTAATAATACTAGGGTAAGACCGTATAGGCTAAGAGGAATAAAGACTACTGGCGCTAATATAGAAGTATTACTTACTAAAAGATTATCGGATAGAGTTTGGGAGGCATTGGTAAATCCTGCCAGGAGGCTACATCTTGGAACGGAGGTCTTATTTGATAAAGGTTTAAAGTGTAAGACTATACAGGTAAGAGAGGGTGGATGGAGAATCTTAGAATTTAATAAACCTGTAGAACCTTACCTAGATGAGCTAGGTGAGATACCACTTCCCCCTTATATCCATAAAAAGGTCAAAGAGGAAGACTATCAAACTATCTTTGCTCAAGTAAACGGCTCTGTAGCTGCACCTACCGCTGGTCTTCACTTCACAGAAAGACTGCTAGAAGAGATTAAACAAAAGGGTATAGAGATACTGTATGTAACTCTACACGTGGGACCAGGGACATTTTTACCTGTAAGAGTTGAGAATATAGAGGAGCACTATGTCCTTCCTGAAGAGATAGAGGTATCAGAGGAGACTGCAGAAGCAATAAATAGAGCAAGAGCAAAGGGGGGAAAGATAATAGCAGTTGGAACAACAGTGGTAAGAACACTAGAAACCGTAGCCGATGAAAATGGAATAGTGAAGGGTTATAAAGGAAAGACTGAGCTGTATATATATCCCGGTTATAAATTTAAGATTGTAGACAGGCTAATCACCAATTTTCACTTACCAAAGTCTTCTCTTATCATCCTTGTTTCTGCATTTAGAAATAGAGAACTTATTATGAAGGCTTATCAAGAGGCAATTAGATTGAAGTATAGATTTTACAGCTTAGGAGATGCTATGTTATTATATTAGCTATGAGTATAAGATTCCAAGTAATAAAAGAGGACGATAAGACTTTAGCACGTATAGGAATAGTAGAGACTCCCCATGGGTCATATGAAACTCCAGTATTTATGCCTGTAGGGACACAAGCAACTGTTAAGACACTTACACCGGAAGAAGTAGTAGAATGTGGTGGAAAAATAATACTTTCTAATGCCTTCCATCTAGCTTTAAGACCTGGAAGTGAGTTAATAAAAAATCTTGGTGGATTACATAAATTTATGCATTGGGACAGGCCCATACTTACAGATAGTGGTGGATACCAGATAATGAGCCTAAGCCCACTAGTAAAGATAACAGATGCAGGGATACAGTTCAAATCATACCTAGATGGAAGAGAACTCTTCTTTACACCAGAGGAGGTAATTCGTATAGAAGAGAATTTAGGGGCAGATATCATTATGCCTCTAGATGAGTGTATTCCTTACCCTAGTAGTAAAGAGAAGGCTAAAGAGGCATTAGAGAGGACTATTAAATGGCTTATAAGGTCTATAAAAGTGAAGAAGAGAGAAGATCAGGCTCTATTCGGCATAGTGCAGGGGGGTATGTTTAATGACCTAAGATTAGAAGCCTTAGAGAGAGTTACTAGTATGGAAGTAGAAGGGATAGCTATTGGCGGATTAAGTGTAGGGGAACCTAAGGAAATGATGTACGATATACTCGAATATATAATGCCATACGCACCCAAGGACAAACCCCGATATCTTATGGGAGTCGGAACACCTCTGTCTCTAGTAGAAGGAGTAATTAGAGGGATAGATATGTTTGACTGTATATTCCCAACTAGACTTGCCCGTCATGGAGGTGTATTTACAAGTAGAGGTAGATTAATAATAACCAATGCGGAATTTACTAACGATTCTAAGCCGATAGATGAAGAATGTAACTGTTATACCTGTAGAAACTATTCTAGGGCATATATTAGACATCTATTCAAGGCGGAAGAGGCTTTAGGACCAAGGCTTACTACTATTCATAATCTGTATTATATATTGCATCTTATGGAGAGGATAAGATCCGCTATAAAAGATGGAAGTATATTGGAACTTAGAGAAGAAATTGCTTATTATTATAGGAAGGAGTTGAGTGTGTAATTATGCAAGAAGGACAATCTTTATACTATCCACTAATATTCTGGGTTATATTTTTTGTAATATTTTATTTTATGTTGATAAGGCCTCAGAGAGAAAGAGAGAAAAAACATAGAGAATTCGTAAGTAGCCTAAAAAAGGGTATGAAAATTATTACAGAGGGAGGATTTTTAGGAACTATAGTTGACGTCAAAGAAAAGACTGTCACAGTAAAGCTTGCTGAAAATGTAACGGTAGAGATGCTAAAGGACTCAATAGTTGGGAAACAGCCCAAATCATAAATGAAATCAAAGTTCTACAGTAGATTATCCTATGCTGTAGTCTTTCTTCTTATGGGTATTACTCCGGGAATATTCTTTCCCCGAGTAATTGATCCATTTGAACTTCCAAAGTTTCTCTTTGTAAGATTAGTATTATGTGTTTTCTTAATTCCTCTTCTATTCTATAAATGGAAATTTAACATAAATTATTCAAAGTTATTTAAATATATATGGCTTTTCGGATTACTTACAGCAGTTTCTACCCTATTCTCAGAATACAAGGATATAAGTTTCTACGGAGAATGGGAAAGGTATCTAGGGTTATCCTCTATGTTACCCATCCTCCTCTCCTCTATAGCACTACTGTTTATAGATAGGAAAAGATTACCAGTTATTAGATATGCATTTGTACTGGGCTTAGTATTAGTGATTATTAAAGGTTTCAAACAGATTCTGGGATACGATATATTCTCTCTAGAAAGTCTAGGAGGCAGGATTATTTCTTCCTTAGGAAATGCAGACTTTCTAGGCGAATACATAGTTATGGTCATACCTATTGTTATGCTAGAGGCGATTTATAGTGGAAATAGAGTTGAAAGAGTAATATTCTTTATCCTATTTGGTTTTACGTTTTATATACTTCTCGCATCGGGAACAAGGAGTTCTTGGCTTACATTCTTACTTCTACTCGTCTTAATACCAGTGGTATTTCTGAAACCTAAGTCACCATATTTTATATATAAAAAGGTAATATTTTATCTTATCTTTACAGGAGTCCTCATCTTAATGCTACTATATCTTCCAGCTACAATTATTGTCAAACTACTTATAACTGTACTCCTTCTACTGTGGCTATATTTATATCTAAAGTATCTATTTCCACATATAAAAGAAAATATAACCCTTTATAAGAAACGTATTATTGCATTAGTCCTTATTATGATCGTAGTTTATATGGCATTCCCTTACGTAGAGAGGCTCGTCCCTCGTAGAGGTGTAGTCTTGACAGATGCTTTTAAATCAAGGCTAAGGGCTATGACAGAGCCAGAAATGGGAAGATTGTATATATTAAAGACTTCTTTTAAGTTTATAAAAAATGAGATGATAAAAAATCCTATAAGGTTTCTTTTTGGATGTGGGCTTGATACAACTGGAAAATATCTATCTCGGTATAAAGTCATAGAGTCTGCAAAGATAGATCCAATAGATAATGTCATCTATGCAGATCGGGCTCACAATGAATATGCAGATATATTTCTACAGACAGGATTGATTGGCTTTTTGCTATTCATTATACTTTTATTCTATACAATAAAAACGGGAATAGATATTCATAGAAGTAAGCATCCATTTAGGATATTTGCAACTGCAATAACTTTGGGCATTATAAGTTTTGCCATTAATGGACTATTTATATTTGGCATAAGTGTTACTTATCTTTATCTCTTTCTAATGTGTGGAATAATAGGAGCAATAAATAGTAAAAAGACGAAAGTTCTAAGAACAGATAAAAAGAGGATTTATACTCTTATAATAATATTAGCCTTCGTCTTCTGCCTCTATTCTAGTTACTCGGGGACAAAGCAGATGATAGCGCATAAATTTATATTCGACGGAATAAATGCTATGAATAATAAGGACCTAGTAAGTGCAGAAAGATTACTAGATACCTCCATAAGGAATTATCCAGTTGGATATGCTTTACAGCGAAAACTAGAAATATATTCTATAAGACTGAAGACAGAAAAAAAGAAAGAGATTTTTGAAGTAGGAAAAAGTCTATTTCCTGATATTCTGAAATATGTAAAGTACCCTACTAGTGCATACTATTCTATATCAAGATTCTATATGGATAGATACGAATTAGAGCCCGACCAAGCGATATTGAATGAAGTGATAAGGAACCTAAAAATATGTCTAGAATATGACAGATACTATAAGCCTTCATTAAGGGCATTGTCAAAGATATACTTAGATTATCTAAAAGATCCAAACTTAGCCTATCTATATGCTAAAAGGTATATAGAAGTAGAACAGAGAGATATGGAGATGTGGAAGATACTTATGAAGACTGCTAAGATTGTAAAAGACTGGGATACAGTCTGGTTTTCTGCAAAGGCTATACATCTAGCTACAGAAGGAAAGGACAAAGAGGCAGAGAAATACCTCAAAGAGGCAGAAAAATATATCAATCCTTCCAAAAGCCCTTAGTTATTCCTAGAGATTCTAGCTTTTTTCTAAGTTCAAGCATAGCGGTATAGGTTGGTATTACGTAGACTTCATCTTTATCTGATCTTTCTATAGCCAAATTCAGGGCTTTAAGAGAATCCTCTTCTACTAAAAGTCTATCAACATCAAACCCACCATACTTCAACCTAAGAGCCATATCGTAAGCTCTTCTCCCTGAAGTTACTATAAATTTAGACCTCTCCATTAACATTTCAAAATTCACATCCCAAAGCCAAGAGACATCTGTCCCATCCTGTATATTATCATTTATAACAAGTAAAGTTGTTATACCTTCTCTGTTGGAAAGTAACTGAATTGTCTCATTAAAACTTGCCGGATTTTTAGCCAAGAGTATATATACGGTCTTTCCCTTAAAATTAAAATGCTCTCCTCTACCAAATGCAGTTCTAACGTCCTTTAATTTCTCTAAAGCCTTCTCTATAGGGATCCCCAAAGAGTAACAGGATAGAAGGGCAGAAAGGACATTATAAACATTGTAGATGCCAGGTAATCTTATATTTGTATAAAATTCTTTTCCATTAAAGGAGATATTAAAAGATGAGTCTTCTAAATCAGAGTTAATATTATATGCAATTATATCAGGAGTTCTTCTCTTGAAACCGCATACCTGACACTCAAATAATCCTTGATGTCCCATATATCTTTTAGAATAGACCAACACTGCATCACAGAATGGACAGGACCTTATATCCGCAATACTTGAGTATGTATCTTCGTTTCTATAATCTATGCCAAAGTATAATGCCTTCGTTTTTAGATTATAAGTAACACTAGATACCAATGGGTCATCTGCGTTTACTACGAAAGTAGTCTCAGGATTATTCTCTGCAATACTTCTAAATGTCCTTGCTAGCATATCAACTTCACCATACCTATCTAATTGATCACGGAATAGGTTTGTAATGACAATAGTATCTGGCTTTACCTCTCTGACCAAAAGTCTGAGATTTGCCTCGTCTATTTCAAAAACCCCAACCGCATCTGAAAGGTTATCATTAAAAGAGTACCTCTCTATTAAACTAGTACAAACTCCTCTAACAAGGTTCGCACCAGCTCTGTTATGAACATAGTCTATTCCCAATCCTTCCAATATACAGGATATAATCCTGGCAGTAGTCGTTTTACCATTGGTCCCCGTAATAAAGATCTTAAACCTTAAATTCTTCCCTAACTCTTTTAATATAGGGGGATATATAGATAGGGCTAATTTACCAGGAAAACTCGTTCCACCGAATCTAAAAAGACGAGCTAAACGTATAGCTAACTTGCCAAGTAAGATACTTGCATAAAATCTGAGATGCTTCATCTCCTTCCTAGGATTTTATAGAGTTTATCTTCCTCCTTACATATAGGATGGCTCATCCTCATCTTCCATAGTCTATTAAAAGAAGGAAGCCCCATAATCTGCTCTAATCCCCACTCTCTAGCAAATCGTCCATCCTTGATTTCTTCAATAGCTTCCTTCATAATCTTCTTTGTCTCCTCAGTTATATATCTTTTACCCCAAGTCATATGACCATATTGGCTTGTATGAGAGTGTAAAACTAACTGATTCCAAAGCCCAAACTGAGCTATTGCATGTCCTATTTCTCCTAACTCGCCAGATGCATAGAGCTCTAATATAGCTACCTCAGGACTAACACCTTCTTCTACAAGGACTTCATAACAAGTCTGTAGAAGATATAACATCGCCCCAGCCCAAGAATGTTCACTGAAAAGGTCAACAAGTGTCTCTTCATAGAAACTAGACTCTACAGCACATCCACCGGGTAAAAATGCCCCTATACCCTTAGATATAGCCAAGGCATAATCCCATGCCTTTCCAGAGACATCCTGTTCTACTCCTACCAGTACAGGAAAACCTTTATTCTGTAAAAAGAGATCTCTAACACCTCTTCCTATCATTCTAGGAGCCACCAAAACTACATCTACATCCTTTGGAGGTTTTATAAAACCATAGGTAATATTATAACCACTAGCAAAATCTAATACCTTTCCTTTAGAAAGGTAAGGTAAAATATCATTCTCCATTACTTTTGGTGCAACTTCATCTGGTATAAGAAGCAATATAACATCTGACTCTTTTGCCGTCTCACTGATACTTTTTACAGTGAAGCCATCGGATACTGCTAGATCCCACGCGCTATCTCTAATATTCCCAACAATGACCTCTAAATCATTATCTTTTAGATTTAATGCCTGAGACCTCCCCTGATTTCCGTAACCTATAACTCCTATAACCTTACCCTTCAATATATCTAGGGTTGCATCTTTATCCATAAATATCCTTGCCATTGATATCACCTCTTGACCAATCTATATATACGCTCTGCCAACTCTGATATCTTAATCTTTTCAAATCCTATTACAATACTCTCAACTGTATCATTTAAGGGCTCTATCCACTTACTAGGTAAATTCTTTCCTCCAAGTAGCACACCCATTATAGAACCTGCAGTAGCTCCATTACAGTCAGTATCAAGTCCACACATCACGCTTGTTGTTATAGCCTTCTCAAAATCCCCTTCTGACAATATAAGTCCAAGGACAACAAAACAGGCATTGTTTATTGTATGGACAGGATGATAGTTTCCATACTGATCCATAATCTTAGACCAGATATTTCTCCAATCCTTGTCTTTCCTACACCAATCTATAACATTATTTATAGCTTCATATAATCTAGAAGTTTTTGGTATCTCTGTAAGTCCTATCTCTATTGCGGACTCTACATTATCTACCACAAATGCAGATGCTATAGTAGCCGAAATAAACATCTCTCCATAGATGCCATTCTTAATATGAGATAGATATGCATCTCTATAGGCAAACTCTCCAGCCCTCTCAGGCCATCCAGGATTTACGTATCCAAAGATGTCAGCTCTTATCTGTGCACCTATCCATTCTCTATAAGGATTCATAAATGTAGCAGTCTTAGGGGGCTCTATTCCATTCACTAGATTTCTATAAGCAACTCTTTCCGCGGTATACACCAGTAAGTATGGTAGATGAGTAAGCCACTCGTTAGCTATATCTTCAGTAGTAAATGTATCTCCATAAGTCTCTAAGATATGTAGACCAAGAATTGTATAATCTATGTCATCATCTCTAACCATTCTATCTATGTTCCCAGCAGTCCAGGTTTTTACCTGTTTTATTCTCTTAAAAGGCTCTTCTTCGGACTCTAGATACGGAAAATAGTAGTTTAACTCTTCAACACTAGCAAGACTTAAGTATTCTTCTATATCCTCTCTTCTCCAGCCTTCTACAGGCTTCCCGAGAAGACATCCTGCACATCTACCAAGGATACCGCCTAAGATTTTATCCTTTAATACCTCTTCAGATAGAGAAATATTTAACTTTCTAGGACCGTCCGGTCTATACTTCTTTATCTCATCTAAAGAAGAGGGTTCTATATATAAAAAATTCTCAGATGGTTTTAGACCTGAAAGCATATTATAGAGATTTAGAAGAGAATCTTCACTAAGAACTTCTAAATCAAAGTCCTTAAAAAAGGAGACATTACAGCCTTCCTCTTCCTTCTCTTTGATCTCATCTAAAAAGAGTCTTTTTAATTCTTTTATATCCATAACTGACTCTCCTAATTTATATTAAAGACCTTAGATATTTAACAGTCTTAGGAAGTAATTCGTCGGGGTCTCCAGGGATTCCACACTCTAGTGTCATATAACCAGAATAGCCCTTCTCTTTTAAGATTTTAAAAGAGGTAGCAAAATCAGTATGCCCCATTCCAGGTAAAAGCCTATTACTATCTGCTAGGTGAATGTGGGCAATTAGATCAAAGTTATCAGATATAGCTTGATGAATACTAGCCTCTTCTATATTCATATGGAAAAAGTCAGCCATTATCTTTAGTCCCTTTCCATGTGTAGTAGTTAATATCTCTCTTGCATCACTAAGAGTCTTTACAAGGTGCGTCTCATATCTATTCAATGGTTCTAGTAGTACATATGTTCCTAGAGAATAGGCATACTCTCCTAGTTCATTCAAAAGTTCCACAAGTAGTTTCTTTTCTAATTCTATTACTCCCATAAGGGGAGTAAGGTCAGGTAACCTAGGAGGACCAAATATCGGGACAACAACTAGACCTACCGCCTGTAATTCAGCAGAGAGGGAAAGTAGCTCTTTTATATCTCTGATTGCCTTGTCTCTCTCCTCTTTATCGGAATCTAGCAAACAACCTCCATAACCAGAGCAGATCGTACTTATCCTTATATTTCTACCTTTAAATGCTGACCTTACTTCTTCTAGTCTCTCTTTTAGATTATTCCCCCAAAGCTCAACCCCGTCAAAACCAAAAGATTCTAGTTTTTCTACCTTTTCCCTAAGACTATCTCCCTTAACTAAGTTTTCCTGACAAGAGATCCTCATATTATACACCTCCCCAAAAAGAAATTTTTAATTCCTGTAACCGCTAATAGGAGGAGGAATTCTTCCCCCTCTTTCAAAAAGGTCTACACAAGATGTCTCATTAACTTTAATGATAGGTGCACCACCCAAGAGGCTTCCAAACTCTACCCAATCTCCAGCCTTTCCCCCAGGAACGGGAAGGATTCTCACTGCAGTAGTCTTATTATGCATTACTCCTATAGCCATTTCATCTAGAATGATTCCCATAAGAGTATATGGTGATATATCTCCAGGTATAGGAATCATATCAAGTCCCACAGAACATACATTTGTAAGTGCTTCTAATTTTTCCAAGGTAAGAGCACCTTTACTGACAGCCTCTGCTATCCCCTTATCTTCACTTACAGGTATGAAGGTGCCACTCAAACCTCCAACAAATGAGGATGCCATAAGTCCGCCCTTCTTAAGGGCATCATTCAATAAGAATAGAAGTCCAGTAGTCCCGGGGGCACCAAAACTCTCAACTCCTATCCTCTCTATAATCCTAGCTACACTATCACCCTCTTGAGGAGTTGGTGCAAGAGATATATCTACACTTACAGAATCTATTCCTAATCTTCTAGCAATTTCTTTTCCTATAAATTCTCCAGCCCTTGTTATCTTAAATGAGATCCTTTTTATCTCTTCCACCACAGATATTATATCAGCATTCTTTGGTAATCTCTCTATTGCAGACCTTACGGCTCCAGGTCCACTTATACCAACATTTATAACTCTCTCTCCTCTCTTTATACCGTGAAATGCTCCAGCCATAAAAGGGTTATCTGTTGGAGGATTAGAGAGGACAATAAGTTTAGCACATACTATAGGCCTATTCTTTAACTTTGCAGTTTCCAATATTATATAGGCAGTCTCTTTTATAGCATCTAGATTTATTCCAGCTCTGGTTGTAGCGGTAACAATAGAGGCGCATAGCCTTTCTGTTTCATTTAAAACTGTAGGGATAGATTTAAGGAATAATCTATCAGTATTAGATACCTCATACTCTAAAAAAACGGTATAACCACCTATAAAGTCTAAGTCAATATCTAAAGCAAGTCTATCCAGTTCTTTAGCAAAGTATATATAATCTTCTAATTTTAGACTAGAAAGGAGTAAAGATACAGGAGTTATAGCAACTCTTTTATTTACTATGGGAATTCCATATTCAAGTTCTACCTTTTTTACAGTGCTAAGAAAACCTTCGGTAGCTTTTAAGAGCTTCTCTTTTGAATATTTAACAGTATCTTCTACTCTGTCCCTTCTGCAGTCTAGTAGGTCAACGCCTAGAGTAACTGTACGTATATCAAGATGATCCACCTGTATCATTCTAATAGTTTCAAGGATCTCCTCAGTAGCAAATATCATAGGTTATATCCTGTGCATAGCTCTAAAGATCTCTTCTCTTTCAAAAGAGACCTTTACTTTAAGCCTATCTCCTTCTTCTAAAAGTTTCTCCACTAGACCTGTAATATCCTCTAATCCTGTTATATCGACTAAAAGAGCCATTACAAATATGTCTCCCATAATTGTCTGTGTTATATCTAATATGTTTACTCCAAAGTCAGCCAATACAGAACTTATTCCTGCTACTATGCCTGTGTGGTCAATCCCTGTTACAGTAATTATTGCCCTCTTCAACTATTCTTCTCCTAGTCCAAAGCCATCATGTAAAACCTTAACAGCCTTTTTTACATCATCCTCATTTATTATACATCCAATCTTTATCTCTGAAGTAGAGATCATGTCTATATTTATACCTGCCTCTCCTAAAAGCCCAAACATCTTAGCTGCTATGCCAGGGGTACTCTGGATGCCAACTCCGACAATGGATACTTTACCTACATTCTTATTGCATAGGACTTCTCTTATACCTAACTCCTTCCTTACATCTTCCAAAATGTTCAAGGCTTTATCTACATCATCTATAGGAATTGTAAAGGAGATATCGGTATAACCTGACTCGCTAGCATTTTGTATGATGTCATCAACATTAATACCTGCATCCCCCAAAGGTTTAAATATCCTATGGGCTATCCCTGGTCTATCAAGAACATGCTTTAATGTTATCTTTGCTATATCGGTTTTATGGGCAATACCTCTAACTCTACTTACTGGTTCCATTTCACTTACCTCCTGTATAATAGTACCAGGTTCATCTTCAAAAGAAGATTTTACCTCTATCTTCATATTATAGATCCATCCAAGTTCTACTGCTCTATTATGCATTACTCTAGCACCTTGACTAGCAAGTTCCAACATCTCTTCATAAGAGATTACATCAAGCTTTTTAGCATTCTCTACTATCCTTGGGTCAGCAGTATATACACCTTTTACATCGGTAAAAATCTCCGTCTTTTCTACACCTAAAGCTATTCCAAGAGCAACGGCTGTTGTATCAGAACCGCCCCTTCCTAAAGTTGTTATATCATTCTGATCACATATCCCCTGAAAACCAGCAACAATTACCACTTTACCCTTCTTCAACTCTTCCTTTATCCTAGTAGTATCAACTGACTTTATTCTAGCCCTACCTGCATTCTCATCTGTATAGATTCCTGCTTGCCATCCAGTTAAAGAGATTGCAGGAATACCAATATCTTCTAGAGCCATAGCCATAAGAGCTCCAGATATCTGCTCTCCTGTAGACATAAGGGCATCTAATTCTCTAGGAGAAGGGCGACTAGAGATCTTCTTGGCAAGGTCTATAAGTTCATCAGTTGTATCTCCCATAGCAGAAACTACTACAACAAGATCATTTCCCTCTCTTTTTAAATCTGCCAATTTCTTAGCTATATTCTTTATTCTCTCTATAGTACCTACAGAACTTCCTCCATATTTGTGAACTAATAGCATATATTTATTCCTCCTAAATTAAGCCTAGTTTAATAAGAGATTCTGCTATCTGAACAGCATTTAAGGCAGCACCCTTTCTAATATTATCAGAGACTATCCACATAGCTATTCCATTCTCTACTGATTCGTCTTTTCTTATCCTACCTACAAATACCTCATCCCTACCCTCCGCCATTATAGGCATAGGATATAAAGCTTCCTCGGGCTTATCTACAACCACTACTCCCGGAGATCTACTTAATATCTCTCTTACCTCTTCTGGAGTTATAGGTAATTCAGTTTCTATATTTACACTCTCAGAGTGGGCTCTGAATACCGGAACCCTAACTGTTGTTGCACAAACCTTAATAGATGAATCATCGAGAATCTTCCTTGTCTCGTTTAACATCTTCATCTCTTCCTTAGAAAAACCATTTGGATAAAAGATGTCTATATGTGGTAAGAGATTAAAAGCTATCTGATGAGGATAAACCTTAGGAGTTATGGGCTTTCCTTCAAGTATACTCTTAGTTTCCTCCCAAAGCTCTTCTACTGCCTCTCTACCTGTACCAGAGACAGACTGATATGTGGATACGACTATCCTCTTGATCTTAAATCTCCTATGTAGTGGGGCTAAAGCTACTACCATCTGAATGGTAGAACAATTAGGATTAGCTATAATCCCTTTATGTTCCTTCAGCTTCTCCTCATTTACCTCCGGGACAACAAGAGGTACATCAGGCTCCATCCTAAATGCATTACTATTATCTATAACTACTGCACCAGCTTTCACCGCAAAAGGGGCAAGTTCCTTGCTACCCTTTTCTCCGGCAGAGAAGAGAGCAATCTGAATCCCTTCGAAACTATTAGGAGTAGCCTCCTCTACTACTATATCCTCTCCTTTAAATTGAACAATGGTACCTTGAGACCTACTTGTAGCCAAGAGCTTAAGTGACTTGACAGGAAAGTTTCTACTCTCAAGTATAGATACCATTTCTCTACCTACTAATCCAGTAGCTCCTACTACTGCTACACTATACATTATTTCACCTCCAGTAAAGCACCATCATTATCTATCTCTAGATCAAACACCTTAGATTCGATATTGTAATTAAAAAGAATTCTTTCTGCATCTTCCTTTAACTGTTTTACATCGTCTCTTTTACTAAGAATGACCATAGAAGGTCCAGAACCACTTATCATAACACCTAAAGCACCGCTAGAGATAATCTCTTCCTTTATTTTCTTATAATTCGGTATATATCTTGCTCGATAAGGTTCATGAAGCTCATCTTCAAGAATTAATGGCAAATCTTTTATGTCTCTAGTCAGTATAGATGCTATAAACATTCCCATCTTAGCTAATCCTCTAATTGTAACATCTAGAGGGACACAATCAGGTAATAACTTTCTAGAAGTTTCCGTCTCTACATTAAACTGTGGCACTGCTATTATAACAGCTATCTCTTTAGGAAAAGGTATCTTCTTAATCATAAGTCTTCCATTAGATATTAGTGAAATAGTACAACCTCCCAACATAGCAGGAGTTACATTATCAGGATGTCCCTCTAATTCTATAGCATAATTCAATAGCTCTTCTCTAGTAAGATTTTTACCAGTAAGAGTATTGGCTGTCATCAGTCCTGCTACTATAGCGGAAGCACTACTACCTAATCCTCTACATATAGGTATATTACTGAATATCTTTATGTCTAAACATGGAAGAGCCATTTTATGTAACCTATAAAAGTATTCTATAGTCTTTATGAAGCTATTATTCTCTCGTCTAGTAAGTTCTCTTTCCCCTTCTCCTATCACTTCTATAGTGTATGATTCTGCGGTTTTTACTACAAATACATTATACAATTTTAGAGCTAGACCTAACGTATCGAATCCGACACCAAGATTTGCGGTAGTAGCAGGAACCCTAGAAACTAAAATCATAAATACTTAGCCAACTCCTCTATACTAGGAGAGATAATTATTGGTGGAGAAGCAGAATTTACAGCAGTATCAGGGTCCTTTAATCCGTGACCTGTAAGGACACAGGTAACTATACTACCCTTTTCTATCTTTCCTTCTCTTACATATTTACGTAATCCTGCTATAGAAGCAGCAGAAGCAGGTTCAACAAATATTCCCTCCATACTGGCAACAAATTTATAAGCATCCAAGATCTCTTCATCAGAGACCATATCTATGTTGCCATTAGACTCTTTAGCTGCTGCTACAGCAGATTTCCAACTAGCAGGATTCCCTATCTTTATAGCGGTAGCTATTGTCTTTGGATTCTCTATAGGATATCCCCTTACTATAGGAGCAGATCCTTCGGCTTGAAAACCCATCATTTTTGGTAATTTACTTATCTTTCCATTTGATTTATATTCCTTAAAACCTTTCCAATAAGCAGTAATATTACCAGCATTCCCTACTGGGATAAACAGATAATCTGGAGCATCATTTAACACATCACAGATCTCAAAAGAAGCAGTTTTCTGCCCCTCGATTCTATAAGGATTTATAGAATTGACAATAGTGACTGGAAACTGCTTCCCAGCTTCTCTAACAAGATTCAAAGCAATATCAAAATTCCCTTTAACTGCTATCACTTGTGCCCCATAAGTCAAAGCTTGAGCAAGTTTACCTAAGGCTATAGCTCCTTCTGGGATAAGCACTATTGACTTTAAACCCGCAACTGCAGAATAAGCAGAAGCAGATGCACTTGTATTTCCAGTAGAGGCGCATATAACTGCTTTAGCACCTTCTTCTACCGCTTTAGCTATAGCTACAACCATTCCTCTATCCTTGAAAGAACCAGTCGGATTCATCCCTTCATACTTTAGGTATACCTTTACCCCTAGCTCATTAGATATATGATTAGCATAAATAAGAGGAGTATTCCCTTCATAAAGAGTGATATGAGGAGTCTTAGGTGTTAGTGGCAGATAATCTTTGTATTCTCTTAGTACTCCTTGCCATCTCATTCCTCAACAACCCCTTCTATCCTTAAGGTAGATTCAACTTTATTTACTACATCTAACCTCTCCATCTGCGCTATAGCCTGTCTGAAAGGTCCTTCTTGAGCAGTATGGGTGATAATAACCAACTCCGCTTGTCCCCTTGTATCTGGAACCTCTTTCTGAACTACACTAGCTATACTTATTCCTAAATCTCCAAAAACCTTTGCTATACCTGCAAGTACACCTGCTCTATCTGGAACATTTAGTCTTATATAATATCTAGTTTCAAGTTTTTCTATTGGTCTTATAGGTAACTTTATCAAATCAGGAACTTCAAACTGTCCACTAGAGCCATCTCTAAGGGATCTAACTAGATCACACAGATCGGATACTACTGCACTAGCGGTAGGCAAACTACCTGCACCCCTGCCATATAACATCATAGGACCAACTGCGTCTCCCACTAGATATATACCGTTATATACACCTCTTACCGCAGCAAGCATAGATGTCTTCGGAATCATCGTAGGATGGACTCTAAGTTCTAGCCCATCAGTATGCTTCCTAGCTATAGCTAGTGACTTTATCTCATATCCAAGCTCATGAGCATACTGAATATCTCTGCTACTGATAATATCTATCCCTTCTACATAGATGTCTTCAGGGGTGACAAAGGCATTAAATGCTATAGAGGAGAGTATGGTTATCTTATAAGCAGCATCAATCCCCTTTACATCGTTAGCAGGATTTGGCTCTGCATATCCTAATCTTTGCGCCATAGCTAAAGCAGTCTCAAAATCCTCTCCAACTTCTGACATTCTGGTCAGAATATAATTGCTAGTTCCATTAAGTATAGCCCTAATCTCCTGAATACTATTAGCTACCAAATCTTCCCTTAAGACTCTTATGATTGGTATCCCAGCCCCAACACTTGCTTCAAAGTATATCTTTACCCCTTTTTCTTTAGCCATCCGAAAGAGCTCAAGTCCATAAGATGCTATAACATCTTTGTTAGCAGTTATAACATGTTTTCCAGAGTTTATTGCTTTACTAATAATTTTGAAGCCTTCCTCTTTTCCGCCTGCGACTTCTATAATTACATCTATATCTGGAGAATTAATAATGCTATCTACATCCTGTGTAAGCAAGGAAGACGGAACTCTAACCTGCCTCTCCTTCTTAATATCTCTTACCCCTATCTTCTTTATCTCTAGGACATTCCACGGAAATATCTTAAATTCTTCTCTCTTCTTTTCTAATACTCTCCAAACTCCACTACCTACATTACCAAGTCCTATCATCCCTATGTTTATACTTTTCATCTTTGCAACCTCACTAAATCTATATATTTTTCTCTCTCTACCCAAACCTCATCTCTCCCCTCATTTACCCCTATAACTATAGGTCTAGGACACATATTATAATTACTAGACATAGAGTAGTTATAAGCTCCGGTGGCAGAAATAACTAGTACATCTCCATATTCTACCTTGGGAAGAAAAGACTCATTTATTAGAATATCTCCAGATTCACAAAATCTTCCTGCTATAGTAACGGTCTCTTCTGAGGTCTTATTCATCTTATTAGCCAAAAATGCAGTATATTCAGCCTGATAAAGCATTGGTCTTGGGTTATCAGCCATACCACCATCTACACTTACATATTTACGAATCCCAGGTATCTCTTTTATAGTCCCAACAGTATAGATAGTAACACCAGCGTTACCAACTATATACCTTCCGGGTTCAAGTATAAGGGTAGGTAACTCTATCCCTTCTCTAGCACAGGTCTCTCCTATAGGATCGGCTATTGCTACCGCCATCTCTTTTGGAGTAGGTGGGTCATCATCGGGCTTATAAGCTATACCTAGTCCTCCACCCATATCTAACTCTCTTATCTTAAGTCCCCACCTCTTTGTAAATGTAACTACCTGTTCAGCCATTATCTCAGAAGCCATTCTAAAAAATCTAGTATCAAATATCTGAGAACCTATATGGCAATGTAATCCTACAAAATGCAAAAATGCATCTGTTTTAACAAGTTCTATTGCCTCTTCTAGGTCTTTACTGTTTAACTGAAATCCAAACTTAGAATCTACTTTTCCAGTACTAATATAACTATGAGTATGAGGATCTACGCCTGGAGTAAGTCTAAAGAGGACATTTATAGGCCTCCTTTTTACCAGAGATACTAAAAGCCTTAACTCATTAAGATTATCCACTACAATATTCCCTACTCCTACGTCTAATGCAAATCTTAATTCTTCTAAAGTCTTATTATTACCATGAAAATATGTATTCTCCATAGGAAAACCTGACTCTTTAGCTATATATATCTCCCCACCAGAAACAACATCTAGTCCTAATCCTTCTTCTGCCACAATTTTTGCTATCTTCTTTATTAGGAAAGCCTTTCCTGCATATAACACTTTAGAGTTAGGATAAGTCTCTCTTAAGCTAGAGACAAACTCCCTCATCCTATTTCTAAGAGTCGTTTCGTCATAGAGGTATATAGGAGTTCCATACTTTTTAGCTAACTCTACTACGTCTACCCCACCTATCTCTAAATGCCCTAAACTATTTATCTGAGCTGTATCTGGTAATAATCTATTATTCGGTATCTCCATATCAATAAACAGGATATCCAGAGTTTTGTGTAAGCTCTCTATAAGCCCTCATAATCTCTTGGGTGATCTTACCCGGACGTCCATTACCTATAACTCTACCATCTACTTTCACCAAAGGTATAACCTCTGCTGCTGTCCCTGTAAGGAAGGACTCCACTGCGTTGTATAGATCATGTCTAGTAAAGGGCTCCTCTTTTACAGGGATTCCTTTAGCTTTAGCTATTTCTATCACTGTATCTCTGGTTATACCTCTTAACGCACCTAGATACGTTGGCGGTGTAACTAGATTGCCCTCCTTAGTATATATAAAGATATTATCTACAGCCGCCTCTACTACATAACCCTGAGGATTTAGGAATATAGCCTCGTCAGCCCCAGCCAAATAGGCTTCATACTTTGCCATCGCACTGTTAAGATAATTTAGAGACTTTATCTGTGGATTACATGCATTGGGATTATTTCTCATAGTAGAGGCACAAACCGCAGAGATTCCTTCTTCGTACATCTTAGAAGAGTATAGCGTAATCTTGTCTGCTATAATAATTACTGTAGGTGACATAGCATCCCAAGGGTTTATGCCTAAGCCCTTAACTCCTCTAGTAACAATTGGACGGATATATGCATCTCTCAGATTATTTCTTCTTATTGTCTCTGCCAAAGTCTCTTTAAACTCTTCTTTTGACATAGGGACATTAATCAAGATACTATGAGCAGATTCATAGAGTCTATCTATATGTTCATCAAGTTTGAAAACTCTACCGTTATAAGCTCTTATACCTTCAAATACCCCATCACCATAGAGAAGTCCCCTGTCATATACAGATACTTTGGCAGACTCTGTAGGGACAAATTCCCCATTTATGTATACTATACCCATTACAACAAGCCTCCTATAAATTTTAGATTTCCACTAATTATACATAATAAGAAATTTCTAGGCAAGAGAATTTATAACATTATATCAGAAGATGTCTTTACTTTTCTGCCCCATCTGGACAAAAACCAATCAATGGATTCGGTATGTACAGGAACAATAATGTTAGGATTGATTACATCTATAAGTTCTTCTAGTCCTTTAGGAGATATATGACCCGATGCGTGATATATCCTATCAAAGACTATTTTATCATTTTCTCTCTTTACCCCCTTGGGTTCTATATTAAAATAGTCCAACCAATTCAGCAATCTAACAAAGTCAATATTTTGCTCTTCCGTATAAGCTTCGCTATTAGAGTGAATATATATCGCCCCATCTAAAGTACTATATGAGAAATCCAAAAGATTTGGAAGTTCATAGTAACCAATATTTAGTATAAAAGAACCTGGAGACTTTTCTATCTCCGCTGGCTTTATAATAATATCTTCAATGGGAGGATCATTAAATAGTTCTCTATTTAAGAACTTAGCCTCCCAACCTCTCCATTCACCCTTTCCAGGATGATACACTCTTATATGTCTTACATATCTTTTGAAATCCCAATCGGTATTTATCTTTGCAAGTGTATTTAGAAGCACATAATCCTTTGGAAGAACAACAAGCTGTCTGTCAGTCATTTCTGCCACCTTTAGGAAGGTATGGAATCTCTCCAGATGTCTAAAGGGAAAATCAGCAATTACAAGTCTACCACTATTCTTCTTGACCTCTTCATATATATTACCGTAGAGCATCGTCTCTGTTACTATACTATGGGGCTCTTTTGTCCTAGTCCCTTCTACTATAAGGACATCTACTTTACCCTTTATGTAATCGACCATTCTTCTAGTAGAGCTAGCTAATGCCAATCTATTCTCTCCTATATCCAATAGAAGCTTTTCTTCTTCAGGGAGAGGACTATCTCTAAGATCTCCAGTATAGAGGAAGCTCATTCCACCAAGCTTAAAGTATAAAGAGGCAGAACCAATGACAGAATGGTAAACAGGAAGGACTTTTGCTTCCGCGAAGTTTGCACAGAAGGAATTTTCAATATTTTCCTCATCAAAATATTCCTCTATATTCTCTAAAGATAAAGGAAGACAAGATATTCCATTGTCTCCATAATAGATGAGCTTTCTCTTGATAGGCTCTTTATTATTTCTTGAACTTACCAATACATCTTCTCTTATAGGATATGCCCCATAGGTCTTCTTATTTACTATCAATTTACTCTTTTCTTCAGAACGAATCTCGTTCAATGCTACAATTAATGCCAGTGTCTCTGTAGTAGAAAGAATCGGAATTCTTTCACTTAGAAGGCCGATAAATCCCATATGGTCCATATGTGCATGGGATAAGAATACAAAGATTATATCCTTAGATAATCTAGGTAATTCCAAATCAGCGGTAAGATCCGACCTATATATATCAATCCTTGGAAGAAGTTTCAACTTTAGTAAGTCTTTGATTAATAGCCCCGTTCTAGGGGCAATAAACTCTTCAAAATAGTTTCCCCAAGAGGAAAAATTCATACCAAAATCCAATAGTACACATCCTTCTTTAGCCTCTACTAAGATCTTATTACCCCCAATGACATTATGCCCATCTAGTATCCTTACCCTTATCATATATATTCCCTCTCAGTAAGGGCATCTATAAATCTTCTATATCTCTCTTCATAGAGAGGGACTAGAGATTTATCTGGTTCTAACTCTTTATCTATCCTCACCATCTTAGAAACAGCAAGGTCTAAAGACCCATAGAAGGTTTTACTTGCTCCCAAGATAGCAACTCCCATTCCAGAGGCTGCAATCTCAGGCCTTTTCAAGACTTTATTCATAACGCTAGCCCTTATCTTTAACCAAATAGAACTTCTAGACCCACCACCGACTGTGTATACAACTTCACCAAAATTTATCCCCATCTTAGAGAGGTTCTCATAACAGAGTCTTTCTACATAAGCCACTCCTTCCAAATAAGCAAGATACAACTCTTCTCTAGATGAAGGTGTTCCAATGACAAAACCTTTAGCTTTTGGATTAACAAAAGGAAATCTCTCCCCTTCTCTAACTAAAGGATAAACGATAAGAGAACTAGGAATAAGTTTTGATATTCTCTTATCAAGCTCCTTATAATTTTCTCCAGGAAAGACTTTCTCTAGCGCTTCTCCACCTACATTACTAGAACCTCCCGGAAACCATCTATCCTTCTCAGGATGCAAATGACTATAAAATCTGCCTAAAGGATCTTTCACAAGGTAAGGAGTTACTCCTTTAATTACTAGGGTGGTTCCAAGAGTAGTAGAAGATTCTCCTAATTTTACTGCTCCTGAGGCTATCTGTCCACTTGTTCCGTCTGTAAGACCTGTAAAAACAGGAATATCATAGGTTATGCCGAATTCTTCTAGAAGGTCCTTCTTTACATTCCCTATAAGTTCTCCTGGTGCTGTAACTTCTGGAAATTTAGTTATATCGATATCTAAAGCTTCTATCTGAGATGGCCATCTATAATCTACTAAGTCAAATCCAAATTTTAAGGCATTTGTATGATCTGTTATGCCCATTCTACCAGTAAGTCTAAGATTTATAAAATCAGTTGGAGACAGAAAGTATTTTGTCTTTTCATACACTTTTGAAAGATTATTCTTTAGCCATAGTATCTTAGATAATGCATATGATGCATTAAACTTATATCCTAACTTTTCAGTCAAATCTCTTAAGTGTTCATTTAGAATTTTAGACTCTTCAGTTCCTCTAGGGTCATTATACATCAGAGCAGGTATTATAGGATTTCCTCTATCATCTACACATACCACTGTGCCAGAGGTAGAAGTGACTACAAAAGACAAGATTTTGTCATCTTTTTCTAATTTAGAGATAGATGAGCTTAAAAGTTTTTTCGATATATCCCACCAGTATAAGGGATCTATAGATTCTTCTTGAAATGTATCCTCCAAAGATGATATTACATTCCCCTCTTTATCTACTATGACTATTCTAACTCCTTGGGTTCCTAAATCTAAACCAAGAAATAATTCTTTCATTTTAATCTTTCCTTCACCTCTCTTATCTTTTCTTTCATCTTAGAGATCCATTCCTTCTTAGGTGTATCTCTTTTATACCGAGAAGTTACAAATATCTCTGTAAGTTCCCAATAAGGAACACTAACTTCAGGCATCATAGACTCTATTCTTTTAGCATATTCGTATGGGGTTTCCCATCTTTCTTTTCCGAGATTTTTCTTAGCCATAATCTTTAGAGACAATCTATAGTAATAGATAATCCAACCTAAAAGTGTAGAAGGTCTTTCTATAGAAACCATTCTGGGTAAACGGATAGAAGACGTATCTATATTTCTTAGGAGTCTCAATTCCTTTGTTATCTCCACTATAGAGTAGAATAGCCTAGTAAATCCCTCTTTCAATATAACAAAGACTTTAGAGAAAAATCCAGACCTTACAAGAAAGATAAGGCTTAAAATCCCACCAATACCAAGAAGAATCCAAAGTATGAAATGAGGAATAACAATCCTTTGTGGAGAGGTCGGAGTAGAAATTCTAGGCCTTATATATAGCATCCTAAATCGCCAAAAGAGAGGATTAACAAGCGGTGTTCCGTAATCTACAGGTTTAGGTTGAAAAAGCCGGGCTAAAAAGTCTCCAAGTTTAGATAGAGAAAGAGGAGAATAACCCCACGGTAATAATAGACTTAGAAGAAAACCAAAGGCTAATATCAATACAGGTATAGATAGGCCTTTACTAAAAATAGTATTAGATATAATATGTCCATCTAATTCCTTTTCGGTAGTCCTTGCTCTTAACGCTCCATACCAGACAAAGACTAGATATAAGAGAAAGTATAGAGTAACTATATACCAAAGATACTCAGGTATCTCCTTCTTCCACTCCCAGATACAGGCTAATATGACTACTATTAAGAGTAGAAGAGATGCCCAACGAGCCATTATACTCCTAAGATGGGGAACCCTGTTTATTCTATGAGTAGGACTTGTTACCCATTCATAGTATCTCTTAGAATCTAAAGGAGGGGGGTATTCTTCCTTCTGAGGGAAAAGAAGGATCCAATCTTCTGCAGTAGAGATAGATAGGGAGAAAAATAATAGAAGTATTAATAGATTGATTGGAAAGTAAAAACTTCCTATATGGAAAAGACCTATACTTAAGCCTAAATCTCTCTTTAAGCCAAGTAAAAAGATAAATCTAGCCAATGGCAGATAAGGTATAAGACCTACCAAACCTGAGCCTGATAATTGAAAGAAGTATCCTAATATAACTCCTAAAAGGATATTAATAGTTGAGTATGAAGATATGTATATAAATGGGAAAAGAAGTTTGATAATATCATATATTAATTGAGATCCAAAGACAGAAAGAATAGAAATGAAGAATAATCCTTCGAGTTCTTGAAGATTATAGTGCCTTGATCTTATCTTCACTAGGGACTTCATATATAAAGATCCCCTCCTCACGCCTATCTCCCTTATAATCTACCAAGGTAAAAAGGGAGACATTTGTCCCTCTTCGATTTATGCCTATTAAGGTCTTCAAAAGCTGTTCACTCTCCCTAGGGGTAATCACTAGAAGATTTACCCATCTTGGAAAGGACAAACTTTCAGAATAAACCAGGGGATAAAATTCTTCCGTTCTCCTAGAAGTAACTCTAGCAAGTAATTCTAAAATCCTTATAAGGTGTTCTTCTCCTCTCTTTGGTGGGACTTTCTGCACTGTAAGCTCCGTATCTTCCACCATCATATCTCCACCATTAGTCACTAGTCCAACTTCTTGTTTCTTCCTTATAAGGAAAGTAGCTAAGGATGATGCTAACGTTATCGCTAATTCTACTTTATAGTCCCTATCAAAAGAGGGATAGTCCTGATATCTAAGATTTAAAAATATAACACTCTGAGCACCAATAGTAGGCTCATATGTCTTTACTTGTAACACTCCAGTCCTAGCAGATAATTTCCAATGAATCCTCTTTATGGGATCATTAGTATTATACTCCCTAGTCCCTCTAAAAAGAGATGGGTCCTCAAATGCTACTTCCTCTGAACGTAATTCCCCTATTGGCTGATATGAGTGAATTCTGCCCGAAACTATTGGCACTATCTTAGGATATACGGTTAACCTCTCAGAAGGCTCAAAAGTATTCTTAAATTCTTCCCCAGATATAATGTCTGAAGTTTGTAATATTATGGGTCCTAACTCATAGATACCCCTTTTAAGCCCCTTTATCTCATAGCTCATAGATATCTTTCCTTTTGGAGGAAGCATATTTAGTTCACCAACCTTGTATGGAAAGACAAGTCTCTCAGGAAGATAGGAAACAGTCTCTAACCAGTATATAGGGAAAAGGGTATTATTCGATATGGTGATAGAGAATTTAGAAACTTCTCTATGAAATATGTTTCTTGGCTCTAGAGAACTATCCAATCTAAGGCGACTGAAAGCAAATTTTAAGAAATGTCTACTTAATAGAGGAAGTATTATAGACAAATAAAATAAAGCATATAAGAAATGAACCCTAAAAAATATAGATAAGATACCAAAGAATAAGACTAATGAAAACCATCTTATCATTTAACCTTTCCCACCGGGACCTCAACTGAGGCTAGTATGCTAGAAATTATCCCTCGCTGTGTATAGCCTCTAAGATAACTCTCTGACTTTAAGATAATACGATGGCTTAATACTAATGGTGCTAGTTCTTTCACATCATCAGGGAGAACATAGTCTCTGCCTCTTATATAAGCTAAAGCCTGAGAAGTCCTATACAGGGCAAGACTTCCTCTAGGACTTGACCCAACGGCAATATCACTATGCTTCCTAGTTGCACTTACTATATCTAAGATATATTGAATTATAGTCTCATCAACATATACTTCTTTTATCTTTTCCTGTAGGGATAATACGTCTTCAAGAGTAGCTACTGGCTTTAACTCCTCTATAGGATGTCTTATCTTCTGTCTCTTTATAATCTCCATCTCATCTTCATAAGAAGGATAACCAATAGAGAGCTTCATCAAGAAACGGTCAAGTTGAGCCTCAGGAAGTGGGAAGACCCCCTCATATTCAATTGGATTTTGGGTAGCCATAACGATAAAGGGCTTCGGCAGTTTTATTGAAACCCCTTCAACTGTAACCTGTCTCTCTTCCATACACTCTAGTAAGCTAGACTGAGTCCTAGGAGTAGCTCTGTTTATCTCATCTGCCAAGACAAGATTAGCAAAAACCGGACCTGGTTTAAATTCAAATTCCTGTGTCTTCTGATTAAAGACAGATACACCTGTTATATCTGAAGGTAGTAGATCTGGAGTGCATTGGATCCTTTTAAAACTCATTCCCAAAGAGATAGCCATAGCCCTTGATAGCATAGTTTTTCCTACACCAGGTATATCTTCAAGTAGGACATGACCGTTAGATAGTATAGCAGTAAGGAAATATTCTATTACCTGCCTCTTTCCAACAATTACTTTTTCTATATTTTCTACAATCTGCTGTAACATATTAAATTACCCCTTGAGTATAAGGATACTACTAATTTAAAAGAAATACAATAAGAAGAAACTAAGCTAAGAGAACCTCTACGCCTATACTCCTAATTGATTCAATATATTCTACAGGTGTCTCTCTATTAATCACTAGTGTATCAAGGTCAGAAAGAGGACAGAAGGATACAAGATATTCTTGCTCTATCTTAGTATGGTCTAAAACTCCTATCCTTCTTTTTGCACTTCTTGCCATCATCATCTTGGTATTAGCTTCAGTGGGATTAGGTGCTGTTAAACCCCTCTCTAAACTTAATCCATTAGCTCCTAAGAAGACCTTATCAGCATACAAGTTCTTTAAAATATCCTCGGCAAAACTTCCTACAAGGGCACCAGTAAGCCCTCTGCACTCACCACCTAAAACAATAAGGTGTATACCAGAACAGTTCATAAGTTCATATGCAATAGGGATAGAATTAGTAATAACTGTAAGATTAGTAAAGTTTTTACACTTTATATTCTTAGCTATTTGATATGTAGTAGTTCCTGAATCTAAGATAATAGCTTCATTATTTTCTATAAGGTCAGCTGCCAACTTTCCAATTCTCGACTTTATTGAAAGATTCTTACATTCCCGTTCAAGGAGTGAAGGCTCAAACTGAACATTAACTATAGCTATAGCTCCACCATGAGTCCTCTTTAATAATCCCATCTCGTCAAGTTTGTTTAAATCCTTTCTTATAGTTACCTCGCATACTTTTAAAAGAGAACTCAACTCTTGGACAGTGACACTCTTTTTCTCATTAACAATCTCTAATATCTTAGATATTCTCTCTTCAGTAAATATAATATCACCTGCCCTCTTATAGAGCCTAATCTAGGGGATAGATTATTCTCCATCCCCTAGAAAATCTTATTTACCCATTCCTACTCTCTGAGCCTGTTGTAAGACTTTGCCTTCAGTCTTTATAGTGGGAGCTATAACAAGCTCTACTTGATGGAACTCTTTTATATTTATAGCGCCGCAAACACCAAGAGAATTCTTCAATGCACCAACTAAATTTTGGGTTCCGTCATCTGTCTTAGCAGGTCCAAAGAGTATTTCCTTAAGTGTTCCTGTAGTCCCTGTATAGACTCTTGTCCCTCTAGGTAAAGCGGAATGACTCATCGCCATACCCCAGTGATATCCTCTACCGAAGGCTTCTTCAGCTCTAGCTAAAGCCTGTCCAAGCATTACTCCATCAGCTCCACATGCTATAGCCTTAGCTATATCACCCCCGGTATTCATCCCACCATCACCTATGACAGGGATATATCTACCGGTCTTATGGTAAAAGATATCTCTAGCATAGGCTACATCAGCTATTGCAGTTACTTGTGGGACTCCAATACCTAATACTTGTCTAGTAGTGCAAGCACCACCAGGTCCAACTCCAACTAAAATCCCACTTATCCCTGTTTCAAAAAGCTCCATAGCAGCACTAAAACTTACCACATTTCCTACCACTATGGGTACAGGAACCTTTTTGGTAAGTTTTTCAAGACTTAGAGGAGTATAGCTTTTAGCTTTATGTCTTTCTGTAATTACTGTGGATTGGACTACAAAGATATCAACTCCTGCTTCTACAGCTATCTGAGCCATCCTCTCAGCTTCCTGTGGCACTGAAGAACAAGCAGTGATAACACCAGAATCCTTTATCTCCTTTATTCTTTTATACACAAGTTCATCCTTTACTGGTTCTTTGTATATTCTCTGCATTACTTCAGTTGCTTTATCAGGTGTAGCAGAAATAATTTCCTCTAAGACTTCTTGAGGATTCTCATATCTTGTCTGAATTCCTTGAAGATTTAATACTGCCAAACCTCCAAGTTTTCCCATTACTTTAGCAAAGTCTGGGCTTACAACTCCATCCATAGCAGCAGCGAGAATAGGTATTTCCAACTTAAATCCTCCTATCTCTAAGGAAACATCCACTAATTCTGGGTCAACAGTAACATCTCCTGGAACTATTGATATCTCTTCAAAACCATAAGCTCTTCTTGCCCATCTTCCTTTACCAATAGGTACTTCCATTTAATTATTACACCTCCAAATCTCCAATTTTGATATTCTACATATTTTACAGATTAAAAAAGATATATCAAGCCAAACCTGTGCTAATATCTATTTTACAATAAATTCTTAGAACTTGACTAATGTAGATAAGTAAGGTATAACAAAGTCAATTAGATGTCTAAAAAGAGAGTTAAAGTTTTAAAAAATAACCACCTAGAGGAGATTAATAATGACTTACGAAAAGATCATAAATAGAAGTGTTAGTTGGGCTGAGAAGGATCAAAATATCCTTGGTCTTCTTATAGTTGGCTCAAGAGCAAGAGAAATCTCTCCTGCAGACCAATGGTCTGACCTAGACCTAGTAGTTTTAGTAAATAACCCAAATGTCTATATAGAAGATACAGGGTGGGTAAAGAGTATAGGGAATCCGAGAATTATATTCCTAGAAAAAACAGCTGTTGGAGATGAAAAGGAAATAAGAGTAATATTTGATGGTGGACTTGATGTAGATTTTGCCATAGCCTCTGTGGAGAAGATAAAAGAAAATCTAAATGTCTTTAGGATAGTTACTTATAGAGGCGTAAAGATCCTAGTTGACAAGATTGGAATCTTAGCAGAGGTAAATTTCGATAAAACAAAGATAACTCGTAATCCTCCATCCTATTTTGAATTCTCAAATTCTATTAAGGACTTCTGGTACCATGCAGTATGGACAGCTAAAAAGTTATTAAGAGGAGAACTATGGACAGCTAAAAGTTGTTGTGATAACTATATGAAATGGAACCTTCTAAAGATGATTGAATGGTATATGCTCTCTAAGAACGGCTGGGATTACGATGTATGGCATAATGGTAGATTTCTAGAAAAGTGGACTGATCCACAAATTATAGAGCATCTGAAAGATGTATATGCCTATTATGACAAAGACGATATAAAAAGAGCCCTACTAGAAACCATGAATCTTTATAGATGGATATCTAAAGAAACCGCTAGAAGTTTAGGCTACAATTATCCCGAAAAGGAAAAGAAATACTCAACTTATCTAGTAAAGAAATTACTTAAACCTGGTATTCCAAGCAACCTCTAACATAGCTAAGACATTTTCTAGTTTTGCCCCATTATCTAACTCTGTAGTAGAGCCAATAAAGTACCCTGGATATCCTACTTGGATCGCCTCTTTACAGACCTCTCTTACTTCTTCTGGCGTCCCATTGGAGAGTAACTGACTTACATCTATCCCTCCAGTGATAAAGAGCTTATCACCGTACAACCTTTTAACCTCTTTTAAATCCATACCTGCTACTGTCTCTATTGGATTCAATCCATCTATCTCTGTCTCTATTAGGTCTGGTATCACTTCCATTATGTATCCATCAGAATGAAATAGACACTTTATCCCATGCTCATGCCAAGCATCATTCAGTCTTTTTAACCTAGGGAAGAATTCTCTCCTTAGCCATTCTGGAGAATGTAGTAATTTCCCCTTTGCAGCAATATCTCCATATGTAAGTGCACATGGCGATAATTCTTTATTAGCTATCTTATGAATAAATTTGACTTGTAACTCAGTGTATGCATCTAGATATTCAGAGATAAGTTCAGGTTCATCAACTGAAAGATAAGAGAATATCTCTATTCCAAGAGCCCATCTTAATTCGTCAAGTCCTGTACCTGTTTGGGCATGTAAAACTACTGTATCTCCAACATAACCTAGTACCTTATTAAAATATACCATATATTTCTTAGCCATCTCTTCTACATCTATCTTTTTTAATCTATCTATACTTTCTAATAGCCACTTTTTTGCCCCTTCCTCATCCTTAAAAGGTTTCTCTTCTATCCAAGATGTCCACCTTTCCTGCCTAATAACAAGTCCATCCTCTCTTTTATATATCCTTGACTCAGATGGTCCTGTGACACTTCTTGTCATATCTAACATCTTTGATATGGCTTCACAGGTTATTTTTAACCCTTCCTCACCAGAAGGCGGAATCTTTCCTGTAAAATACTCTATTACCGAGTCGTTATATAGTAGGTCATAAACAGGCACTCTATCTGTTTCTTGTAAACTCATGGTTTTTTCTACTCTTTCTCTCTTAGTCATTTCCTTCATCTTATAATCTTCCCTCTACTAAGTCCTTTAGTCTCTCCATATAATAACAGTAATTCTTAAATGATACATCTGGTGGGAGGCTATGGTCTGGAGCTGGAATGTATCCTCCCTCCTCCACTAACGGAGCTACCCTTTTGAGCTCTTTATCTATAGCTTCCGGTCCTTCTGCTATAGCCCTCTTATCTATTCCTCCCATCATCCTCAATTCTCTCCCAAAGGTCTTCCTAACCTTTACTACATCCATTCCTGCCTGAACCTCAAATGGATACAAAAAGTTTATACCAGCTTCTAGCCATATAGGAATCAAAGATGTTATATTACCATCACTGTCTAGAGATATCCACTTTACCCCACGAGAATATAGGAAATCTACCACTCTTCTATATCTAGGGAACATATATTTCCTAACAAACTCCGGACTGATTAATGGACCTGTCTTATAACACATATCTTCCCAGAATCCATACATATCTACATCCGTATAGTTTAGAATCTGGTCCATCATTGCTATTATAAAATCGGCTATTGCATCCATCATCTCTTCTACAAATGCTGGGTCATCATAGAATAGCATACAGAGCTTTTCCACACCAGTTAGATTCCTTAAGGGTCCAAAGAAGCCTCCCCACCTGTCAGAGATAATTATAAGTGGATAATCCCTGTCTCTATAGCTCTGTAACATCTCAACATAGTCCTTTCCTATCCTACTAGCTAGGTCTGGCTGCATTCTCTCTTTCATAAACTTGCGAAATTCTTCTCTAGTTTCAACTGGGAACTTGATAAATTGGGGCATCGAAGACATAGGATTATCCTTTCTTTCTCTCATTAGAATCCCTTCATGATTTATGTAAAGAATAGTCCTATCATCTTCTGCAATTACTTTCTTTTCAAATGGTGGATTAGGAAAGAACCAATGCCCCATCCATACCCAACGGTCAGTATCAAAGAGAGGTTCCTTAGAAGGGTCATAACCTTCAGCCTTCCATCGTTCGATGGTTTCAGGCCAGGTGCCCATACCTACTCCATAGATACATCTATCTACTGGCTTATATTCTAATATATTCCAGAACCGCTCACGAGAAGTCACTTCTCTTCTTCTACTAATGCCTTAAGAAGTTTTACCGCATTTTCTGCGTCTTCTAAGTCTATCATCTCGTGGGGAGAATGGACATATCTGCAAGGTATAGAGAGTGTTCCGCTTGGTATTCCTGAGGAAGTTCTCTGAATTGCAGCAGCATCTGTTCCTCCAAAGATTAAAATCTCTATCTGATAAGGAATTCCATTCTTTTCTGCTATCGTTCTTAACTTCTCAACAATATCCCTATCACTTATAGAAGCATTATCTTTAATCTTTATAGCAGGTCCTTTTCCTAGTTCTATAGACATCCTCTTATATCCTTTGGGAGTATCAGACCAAGCGGTAACATCTAGAGCTATAGCAAAATCAGGTTTTATATTAAAAGCCACCACACTAGCACCTACTAATCCCATCTCTTCTTGCACCGAAAAGGCTCCGTAAAGTTTACAGTATGGCTTAGACCTCTTAATAGTCTCTATCAGTACTGCGCATCCAATCCTATCATCCATAGCCTTGGAGACAACTCTTTTACCTAGGTCTATAAATCCTGCAGAATATACCCCAAAAGTTCCTATAGGAACTAGTTTTTCAGCCTCCTCCCGATTTCGCGCTCCTATATCAACGAAAATCTTATCAAAGTTAAGCTCTTTCAAATTCTTCTGCAAATCCTGAGTTGTTTCTCCCTCTATCCCTACAACCCCCTCTACCCCGGAATCAGGAAAGATAATCCTACTCCCTATAAGATTATAGGCTGAAATTCCACCGATAGATTCTATCCTAATAAATCCCTTTTCATCTATAAAAGAGGAAACAACCCCTATCTCATCCATATGAGCATCTAAAAGGACTTTTTTATCGCTTCTTCCATTCTTCCAGACAATAAGATTCCCTAGTTTGTCAACTTCATAGCCATCTATAGAATTCTTTAATTCATCAAGAATAACCTCTCTAATATTAGACTCTCTTCCACTTGGAGAATTTACTTCTGTAAGCTTCTTGATAAGTTCTTTCATAATTTAGCCTCCTTAGTTAGAAGTATAGAGACAAGCTTTAAAGTATTATCATAATCACTCAAGTTTATAATTGACATTGGAGAATGTATATACCTTGCAGGTATAGAAATAACTGCTGAAGGTATTCCTGCTAGGGTAGTAGCTATTCTCCTAGCGTCAGTTCCCCCCGCAGTTCTCCTTTTAATCTGATAAGGTATACTATTCTCTCTAGCGGTATCTATTATCCATTTAAAAAGTCGCTCATCTACCACATAACCACTATGGGCAAAAGTTATCGCAGGTCCTTTACCCAACTCTGTAGATCTCCTATCGGGGGGGAATTCAGGATTATCTCCAGAAGTAGTAGTCTCTATAACTATTGCCAAATCAGGATTTACTTTCTCAGCCGAGACTCCTGCCCCTCTTAATCCAAGTTCCTCTTGGACTGAAAAGACAAAATAAGTATCGTAATACAGATCTATATCACTATAAATTATATCCATCAATATAGAACAGCCACCTCTATCGTCCAAAGCCTTACCTGAAAACCAACTTCCATGGTTCATAGATTCTACAGAGAATGCAACAAAATCTCCTATCCTCACCTTACTCTCTGCCTCTGATTTCTTTGTCACCCCAATGTCAACTTTTATATTTTCTATCTGTGGAGGTTCATAAACTTCATTCTTTTGTAGATGAATAGCTTTAAATCCTATAACTCCTGGTATCTCTTTTTCCCCTACAACTACCTTCTTACCTATGATAGATCTAGTATCTATTCCACCAAGAGGAATAATATTTAACTTACCATCCTCTTCGATATTAGACACCATAAAACCAACTTCATCCATATGAGCACAGAGGAGTAATTTTTTATTTACCCTACCCTTCTTCATAGCAATAAGATTTCCAATAGGGTCCTCCTCTATGATTTCTACTTTATCCTTAATCTTCTCTCTTATAAAATCTCTTACTCTCTTTTCATATCCAGCAACGCCAAAAAGTTCTGTTAATTCTTTTAGATACAATTTACTCACCTCCCCTAGCTATAAAATAACTGAGAAGTCTAGCAGTTTCTTCAATATCTCTTATGTTAACAACTTCGTAGGGAGTATGCATATAACGTAATGGAAGAGAGACTAAAAGTGTTGGGATTCCACCTCTAGTAATCTGTATAAGGTCGGTATCAGTTCCACTTCTCCCGCCTAAGGGTTCTATCTGATAGTTAACAGATATATTCTCTGCCAGATTCTTCAATTTTTCAAAATAGCCATAATCTATTACAGGTCCTATGCCTAAAGCAGGACCTTTACCTAACTCTATTTGAGGCATAGAAGGAATTGACACATCTCCATGGGTTACATCTAAGATTATAGCTAAATCAGGTTTTAATCTATATGCAACAGTTTTTGCTCCCGGACTTCCATCCTCCTCTCTTATATTAAATACAAAGTAAGATTCCGATTTAGGAACAAAACTATTTAAGAGATCCAAAGTATAAAGTAATGTAACACAGCTTACTCTATTATCTAATGCCTTTCCAGTAAAATATCTTTCAGATAACAGAAATGGTTCTGATGAGAATACCCCAATATCTCCAATATTGACCTTATCCTGTCCCTCAACTATATCCAGAAATAAATCATCTAGAGAAGGAACCTTTTTCCTGGTCTCTTCTGTCTGTAGGTGAGGTTCAAGCATACCCACAATACCCCAAGCTATACTCCCCTCTCTAGTATAAATCTTTATCCTCTGCGATATTATTGCCTTAGGGTCTATTCCACCGATAGTAGTAAATCTCCAATAGTTGTCAGACTCTTTCCTAGTAAGAAGAAAACCAATCTCGTCTGTATGGGCAAAGAGAGCTATTTTTTTACCCTGCCCCTCTCTTTTTGCAATAAGATTTCCCAACTGATCAATCTCAAAAGAGATATTTGGAATCTTCTTAAGTTCTTCTTTTATAAGGTCTATAGCTCTATATTCATAGCCAGAAGGGCCATCTACAGAAGAGAGACTCTTTAAAGTATCAGTTATAATCACCTTTAACCTCCTAAAAATCTAAAAAATTTCCATTTAATTATACAAAGTAGTTTTAGCAAGTTCAATACTTGAATCTAGTAAGGTATTGTGATATACTTAATTGCAAATCTTCTCTCACTTAGAAAGAGATGAGAAGAGAAAGTTTAGTTAAGGAGGAGAAAGATGGAAAAGAAGATTTTTTTACCAGAGAGTGAGATTCCACAGAGATGGTACAACATCTTACCGGACCTGCCAGAGCCTCTTCCACCGCCTATTAATCCAGCAACAAAAGAACCCCTAAAGCCAGAAGAATTAGCGAAGATATTTCCAATGGAATTAATAAGGCAAGAGGCTAGTCAAGAAAGGTGGATTGAAATTCCTGAGGAACTAATTAGAGTCTATAGGATATGGAGGCCAACTCCGCTCCATAGAGCTTACGAACTCGAAAAAGCACTAAAAACTCCAGCAAGAATTTACTACAAAAATGAAAGCGTAAGCCCACCGGGAAGTCATAAACCTAATACAGCAGTTGCACAGGCATATTTTAACAAAAAAGAAGGCATAAAAAGACTCACAACTGAGACAGGTGCTGGGCAGTGGGGGAGTGCTTTGGCATTTGCCTGCAATTTATTTGGACTAGAATGCACCGTTTATATGGTGAGGGTAAGTTATGAACAAAAGCCTTATAGAAAGATAATGATGCAGACATGGGGAGCTACTGTCTATCCTTCACCAACAAATTTGACTAATTCTGGAAGAGCAGTCTTAAAGGAAGATCCGGAGTCTCCTGGAAGTCTAGGAGTAGCAATTTCCGAAGCAGTAGAAGATGCTGCTACACACGATGATACAAACTATTCTCTAGGTAGCGTACTAAACCACGTAATACTACATCAGACAATCATAGGATTAGAAGCAGAAAAACAATTACAGATAGCTGGAGAGAAGAAGCCAGACATAGTTATCGGATGTGTAGGTGGAGGAAGTAACTTTGGCGGAATAAGTATGCCTTTTGTAAGGAGGAGACTACAAGGAGAAGATATAAGATTTATTGCAGTCGAGCCATCCGCATGTCCAAGTATTACTAAAGGATTATACAGATACGATTATGGAGATGTTGCAGGACTTACGCCTCTACTTATGATGCATACATTAGGCCATAAATTTATTCCTCCTAGATTACATGCAGGTGGATTACGTTATCATGGTATGGCTCCAATAGTTTCTTTCTTAGCCAAGAAAGGCATCGTAGAGGCAGTAAGTTATAACCAAAATCCAGTATTTGAAGCTGCTGTACTCTTTGCTAAAACCGAAGGCATAATACCTGCACCAGAGACTGCTCATGCTATAAAAGCAGTTATAGATGAGGCAATAAAGTGTAGAGAAACTGGAGAGGAGAAATGCATACTATTTAATTTTAGTGGACACGGTCATTTTGACCTTTCTGCATATGAGGCATACTTTGCTGGCAAGTTAGTTGATTATGAATATCCAGAAGAAAAGATATTAGAAGCCTTAAAAGAACTTCCTGCAGTTTAGAACTTCTAAGGGGACGGATAATCCGTCCCCTTATTTTATTGTTCTAATTTTTCTTGACTAATCTCAACTCTTTCTTTATCATCTATTAAAAATTTCTAGTAAGGAGTGATGAAAGTTGATAAAAGAATTCCTTATGATTCCTGGACCAACACCGGTACCTGATAGTGTATTAAGAAAGATGGCTATGCCAATGATAAACCATAGAGGGAAGGAATTTGCTCAGGTTCTTAAGAATGTTACTGAAAAGATGAAAAATGTCTATCTTACAAAAAGCGATGTTATTCTCTTGACAGCTTCTGGATCTGGAGGAATGGAGTCTGCAGTAGTTAACTTCTTATCTCCTGGTGATAAGGCTATATTCTGTGTGACGGGAGCTTTTGGAGATAGATGGGCAAAGATAGGGCAAGTATATGGAGCAGATGTTATTAGAATAGAAACTCCAATAGGGGAAGGAATAACACCTGAAATTGTAGAGGATAATCTAAAGAAGAATCCTGGAGTAAAAGCTGTATATATAACACATAACGAGACATCTACTGCTATAACCAATGACCTTTCTAAGATTGGAGAAATTGCTCATAGGTATGGAGCCATAGTAGCTATAGATGCTGTAAGTTCTTTGGGAGCTATAGAGTTGAGAATGGACGAATGGCAGTTAGACGTTGTAGTAACCGCTTCTCAAAAAGCTCTAATGACTCCTCCTGGATTGGCATTTGTAGCTATTAGTGAAAGAGCATGGGAACTACACAAATCTGCTAAGATGCCAAGATTCTACTTCGATCTTAGCGCAGCAAAGAAGATGGCAGAAAATGGAGAAACACCTTTTACCCCTGCGGTTTCTCAAGTCTTTGCAATAGACACAGCACTTGACATATTACTCTCTGAGGGATTAGAAAATTCCTGGAAGAGACATAAAATCTTAGGAAAGGCGGTCAGAGAAGGGATAAAAGCTTTAGGACTAAAACTCTTAGCCAAGGAAGAGTTTGCATCCAATGCTGTTACTGGTGTATATCCTCCAGAAGGTATCCTTGCAGATGACTTAAGAAGAAAGATAAAAGAGAGAGGGGTAACACTAGCAGGTGGCCAAGGTTCACTAAAAGGGAAGATTTTTAGGATAGGGCATATAGGGTATATACTAGATACAGATATTATAGTTACCCTATCTATCATTGGTGAGACTCTAAAAGAAATGGGGTATAACATAGACCCTACTCTAGGAGTAAAGAAGGCATTGGAGGTCTTTAATGAAGGTTCTAATAGCTGATCCTATAGGCAAAAGTGGGATAGAAATCTTGTCAAAACATTGTGAAGTAGATGTAAAGACAGGACTTAGTAAGGAAAGTCTTATAGAGATAATACCCATCTATGATGCATTGATAGTCAGAAGTGAAACCAAAGTAGATAGAGATGTCATCTCTGCAGGGAAGAATCTAAAGATAATAGGAAGGGCAGGGGTGGGTGTAGATAATATAGATGTAGACGCAGCCACTGAAAGGGGCATTGTAGTAGTAAATGCCCCTGAAGGTAATACTATTTCTGCTTGTGAACACACATTTGCTTTAATGTTATCCCTAGCAAGAAACATTCCAGATGCTAATGCCTCTCTCAAAAGAGGGGAGTGGAAGAGAAAAGATTTTATTGGAGTAGAGCTTTATGGAAAGACTCTAGGAGTAATTGGATTAGGCAGGATAGGACTAGCGGTAAGTCAGAGAGCTTTAAGTTTTGGTATGGAAGTAATTGGCTATGATCCTTATATAACTAAGGAAAGAATTATTGAGATGGGGATTAAACCAGTAACTCTAGAAGAATTATACGCTAATAGTGACTTTATTACCCTACATACCCCTTTGACTTCTGATACAAGAAATCTTATAGATAGATCAGCATTTTTAAAGATGAAACATGGAGTAAGGATTATAAACTGCGCTAGAGGGGGCATTATAAATGAACAAGACCTTATATGGGCGATAGAAGAAGGGATAGTAGCAGGAGCAGCTATAGATGTGTTTGAGAAAGAGCCACCACCTAGTGATTCACCGATCTTAAAGAACAATAAGATAATAGTAACTCCTCACCTAGGTGCCTCTACCATAGAAGCCCAGGAAAGAGTAGCGCAGATAGTAGTGGAAGATATATTAAGATTATTTAGAGGCGAACCAATAAAGAATGGAGTAAACATAGGTACTATAAAAAATCCAGAGATATTCCCATTTATGAAGTTAGGGGATTTACTAGGTAGATTTGCTGTTCAATTAATAGATACCCCAGTGAATAAGATAGACGTAATATATAGTGGTAAGATAACAGAGTATGATTGTAATCCTATTACAGCAAGTGCTATATCTGGAGTCTTACAACAGGGGCTAACTGTTCCAGTAAATTTAGTAAATGCATTCTTAATAGCTAAACAGAGAGGAATCTCTATTTCAGAAAGAAGAATCTCTGAAACAGAAGGTTTTGAAAACCTAATAACTTTAGAACTTAATGGAAATGTAAGAGTTTCTGGGACACTTCTAGAAAATAAGGAAGCCAGACTTATAAAGTACAATAACTACTATCTAAATGTAGCATTTAGCACCCATATGCTCTTTACTGAACACATAGACGTTCCAGGAATTATAGGAAAGATAGGGACAATACTAGGAGCCAATAATATAAATATAGGATTTATGCAGGTAGGAAGAAGTGAAAGAGATGCGGTAATGATACTCTCTGTAGATAGCCCTGTAAATGATGATATACTTCAAAAGATAAAAAAGATTGAGAATATAAAGCTAGTAAAGAGAATTTACCTTGGGGGAAAGAGACTAGAGGAAGACTAGAATCAAAGATTAGATGTACCTATTATATAAAGATATACTTCTAACCTACGGTCTACTTTGACTGGTTTCCATTTGTCAAATGTCCAATAGTAAGTAACAACCCTACTTCCAGGGGCAAGTTCTTTCTCTAGTTTCTCTCTAAGTTTTTCATTTGTATGTTGTCTTAGAAATAGGGTAACCACAGTAGCCGGACTTAAGTCTATCTTGTAGAAATTTCTATATCTTACCGTCGCTTTACCTAAAGAACCAGAGAATATAATTCTAAGCCAACTTATCAAGAATCTTATTGGGTCTATCTCGTAACCTACAGCCTTGGCACCAAAATCTCTGACGGCGGTAGTAATTATTCTTCCATCCCCTGCCCCTAGATCATAGAGGACATCATTAGGATTTACATTGGCAAGTCTTAGCATCGCCTTTACTGATTCCATAGGAGTAGGACTCCAGCCTGCACCGAAGATCTCTGTCCACAAGATCCATATAAAGAAAAGTATTATAGAAGAAAAGGCAATCAGAGAAAGTATTAGCATAAAAATCTACTCTTCAAGAGATTTAATGATAGATATATTAGTCTTTGTCATAAGATCAATATCTTCCCATCTATCATCTTTTAACACTCTCACCACAGGTCTTAAGGGAAAATCTTTATTAATATCTATTACAATAGCTGTCTCTCCAGTACTAAGTAATACTATATCACCAATAGGATATGGAGCTATACTTCTAACAAAGGCATTAACAACTTCATAGTCAAAAAGTGTCCCAGAAGCTCCCATAATAAATTCTATAGATTCATTCGGAGGGTAAGCCTTCCTATATATTCTATCTGAAGTCATTGCATCATATACATCTGAAACGCCTGCTATCCTAGAGAATATATGTATCTTTTCACCCTTTAAACCCCTAGGATATCCGGTTCCGTCATATCTCTCATGATGTTCCCAGGCTACATTGGCAGATGTAACAGGAAGATCTCCATCCTGTTCTCTTATTCTCCTATACCCATAATGCGTATGGAACTTGACTATTTCATATTCCTCTGGAGAAAGTTTCTCCGGCTTATCTAATATCTCTTTGGGTACGTCTAATTTACCTATATCGTGAAGCATACAACCTATACCCAAATCCCTCAAAAATCTGTCGTTATATCCAAGTCTCTTTCCAACTACAATAGATATTACAGTTACGCTTAACGAGTGAGAAAATATATAATTGTCAAAACTCCTTATATCATGCAGATTAATCAAAACTTGGTCATTACTCAATATCTCGTCTACTATATCATTTACAACTTTCCTTACAGCTTCTGAATCTAAAGGGAGACCTCTACAACTTCTATGGAAATTATCCGCTATAACCTTAAGAGCCTCCATCTTTGTTTCTAAACTTATGGGTTCTGGGACTACTATATCTTGTGATATCTCATCTTGTATGTATATATGGGTAATCCCTAACCCTTTCAACTGCTCTATGTAAGAAACAGTTAATTTTACTCCTGCATTCAAGAGTATGGCTCCATCTTTTCTAAATATAGGATATCCTAGGATATCCCCAGGCTTAGCATAAGTTATCTTTATCCTTCTCATATAGATTCTTCTTCTGGATAGGAACCTATTATCCTATATGACCACACAACTTTACTTAACGCCTCTAAAGCCTTTCTAACATGATCTTCTTCTCTATGTCCCTGAAATTCTACAAAAAAGACAAACTCCCAAAGAACTTCTCTAGAAGGGCGAGATTGTATCATAGTCAAGTTTACATTATTTTCAGCAAAACATCTAAGAGCACTAAATAGAGCACCAGGTTTATGAGCTGTAGAAAACATTACCATCGTCTTATCTCTACCAGTAGCCTTATTCTCACTATTTCTTCCAATTATCAAAAATCTAGTGCGATTATTCGGGTCATCCTCAATCCTAGAAGCAACAATCCTAAGTCCAAATTTTTCTGCTGCTATCTCTGATCCTATAGCTGCGCCTTCATCGTCTTTGCTTGCCATTTCTACCGCCTTTGCTGTACTATTTGCCTCTATAAGGTCTACACCGGGGAAATTCTTCTCAAGATATTCTTTGCACTGTCCAAATGCCTGAGGATGAGAATAAATTCTTTTTATCTCTTTTACATTATCTCTAGCTATAAGATTATGAGATATGGGAATTATTATCTCACCAATAATATTTAAGGGGGAGCTCATAAACATATCTAATGTATAATTCACTACACCCTCGGTAGAATTTTCTATCGGTACAACCCCTAATATTACCTCCCCTTTTTCCACAAGAGAAAAGACCTCTGGAATACTTCTAGCAGGTATGTATGCTGTATCTCTACCAAATCTCTTTAATGCTGCCATATGAGTAAATGTCCCTTCTGGTCCTAAAAAGGCAACCTTTAGAGTTCCCTCTAAAAGACGACAAGAAGAAATAATTTCTCTAAATATATTTCTGACGCTCTCATTTAGGAGCGGACCACCATTAATAGCTAAAAGATCTCTTATGTGGCTCTCTTCTCTAGGGATATCTATAAAAGGCTTATTATTCTTAAGTTTCTCTCTTCCTACCTCAACAACTACCTTTGCCCTTTCATTAAGAAGATTTAATATCTCTTTGTCTATTTTGTCTATAATCTCTCTATATCTCTCAATCATCGGTAAGGCTCAAACCATATGATAAACTATCAACAAGGGCTTGATAACTAGCTTCTAAAATATTGGAGGATACTCCTACTGTGCTCCAAGTAGTCCTACCATTTGTAGACTCTATCAAGACTCTTACCGTAGCAGAGGTCCCTTGAGAACCCTCTAGAACCCTTACCTTATAGTCTGTAAGCTTTATCTCAGATAGTTTGGGGAAGAACTTCATCAGTGCTTTCCTTAATGCCTTATCTAATGCGTCTACTGGACCATCTCCTTCGCTAGCGGTATGTTCAAGAATACCGTTAACAGTTATCTTGACAGTCCCTTCACATATGATTTTATTATCGATTTTATCTATAAATACTCTAAACCCCTGTACCTCAAATGGAGGTCTATATATACCTAACATCTCTTTTACTAAGAGTTCAAAACTAGCCTCTGCACTTTCAAACTCATATCCTTGATACTCTAACTGTTTTACCTTTTCTAAGAGATTACTGACATTTAGATCATTTAAGTCTATCTCTAAGCCTAATTCCTGTATCTTATATAGGATATTTGATCTACCTGAAAGCTCCGAGATAAGAATCCTACGCCTATTACCAACAAGTTCAGGATTTATATGTTCGTATGTCCTAGGATTCTTCAATATAGCATTTACATGGACTCCACCCTTATGTGCAAAGGCATATACTCCTACAAATGGTTGCCAATTAATAGGTGGATTGTTTGCGATATCGTCTACATAGTGAGAGACCTCAAAGAGTTTTCTTAAAGACTCGTCGGGGAGACACTTCATATTCAGCTTAAGCTGAATAATTGGGATGCAGGAGCAGAGATTAGCATTACCACATCTCTCTCCATACCCATTTATCGTCCCTTGCACCTGTCTTATACCCTTCTCTACTGCTACAATAGTATTAGCAACAGCCAACTCACTATCATTATGGGCATGAATGCCTAAGGGTACTTTTATATACTTTTTCACCTCTTCTATTGCCTCTCCAACAAAACTTGGGAGGCTCCCTCCATTTGTATCACACAATACAATCCAATCTGCACCTTGTTCTTCTGCAACCTTCAGAGTTGCAATAGCATACTGTGGGTTATCTTTGAACCCGTCAAAGAAATGTTCTGCATCAAAAATCACTTCTTTACCCTTTGATTTTAAGTAGCCAACTGAGTCTGCAATAAGTTTTAGATTCTCCTCTAAAGTTGTATGAAGGACTTCTTTTACATGTAAACTCCAGCTTTTACCAAAGACAGCAATACTAGGGGTATCTGCCTCTAATAATGCCTTTATATTAGTATCTTCTGAAACTACCTTATCCACCCGTCTAGTACTTCCAAATGCTACTATTTTAGCATTCCTGAGGCTAAGTTTCTTAACCTCATTAAAATATGCAGCATCTTTAGGATTTGACCCTGGCCATCCACCTTCTATATAGTGAATTCCAAGTTCATCTAGCTTACGGGTAATCTTTAGCTTATCTTCAACACTAAAAGAGATTCCTTCACGCTGAGATCCATCTCTAAGCGTAGTATCATAGATATATATCATCTCTTATCACCCTCTAATATATTCAAAACCTTCTCTACAACAAGGTCTCCCATTTTTGAAGTATTAACAATCTCACCCTCTATATTTATATCGGGCGTATGATACCCTTCTTTAAGGATCTCTTCTACAGCCTTTTCAACAGTGCTGGCTAAATCTTCTCTATTTAGAGAGTACCTTAAGAGCAGTGCAATAGTAAGTATAGTAGCAAGAGGGTTAGCAATTCCTTTACCGGCTATATCTGGAGCAGAACCATGAATTGGTTCATAAAGAGCATACTTTTCTCCTATACTAGCGGAAGGTAGCATACCTAGAGAACCCAAAATAGCCCCTGCCTCATCACTCAAGATATCACCAAACATATTCTCTGTAAGCACCACATCGAAATCTTTAGGTCTTCTTATTAATTGCATAGCACAGTTATCTACATATAGATGCTCTACGGTAACCTGCGGATAATCTTTAGCCTTCTCATTTACAACTTCTCTCCAAAGTCTTGAACTCTCTAGTATATTTGCCTTATCAACAGAAGTAACCTTTTTCTTTCTAGAGAGAGAAATTTTAAAAGCAACATCTGTTATTCTCTCTATCTCATATCTATTGTATACTAGAGTATCAATAGCCCTATTCACATCTCTATATTTTGGCTCACCAAAATATATACCCCCAGTGAGTTCTCTTAAGATTATAAGGTCTACTCCATCTACTATCTCGGGTTTTATAGGAGAAGCAGGGATCAGTGGCTTCATTGACTTTACTGGTCTTATGTTAGCAAAAACGCCAAGATTTTTTCTCAAAGCCAAAAGTGCCTGTTCCGGTCTTTTAGAAACTTCTATATTATCCCACTTAGGTCCACCAACGGCACCAAGGAGTACTGCATCCGAACTTAATGCAATATCTAAAGTCTCTTTTGGAAATGGCTCGCTACACTTATCAACAGCAATACCCCCAATAATAGCCTCCTCAAAAACAAGTCCAAGATTTAACTCTTTATCTAATGCTCTAAGTAATTTGACCCCTTCATTAACTACCTCTGGTCCAATTCCATCTCCTGGAAGAACGGCTATCTTAAACATCGAGACCTAATCTCCTCCTAGTATAGTTTGTAAGTCCCCCGCTCTTTATAATCTCCATAAGTTGAGATGGATAAGATTCTGATTTATATTCTCTACCTTTAGTCTTATTGTATATTCTCCCTAACTCTAAGTCTATTTCTAGCATATCCCCCTCATTGCATTCCTCCACTGCCTCCTTACATATAAGGACTGGTAATCCAACATTGATAGAATTCCTAAAGAATATTCTAGCAAAACTTATTGCTATTACCGCACTTATTCCTGCTCCTAAAATAGCAAGTGGGGCATGTTCTCTTGAACTTCCACATCCAAAATTTCTTCCTGCAACTATAATGTCCCCTTTAGAAACTTTAGAAGGGAAAGTAGGGTCTATACCTTCCATACAATGCTTACCCAACTCTAACTTATCCTGTGTCACTAGATATCTAGCTGGTATAATAACATCAGTATCTATGTTATCTCCAAATTTCCATACCTTTCCAACCATATTTGACCTCCAAAGCCTATATTGGTGTGAATTTTAACTTTAAAATAGCTCCAAGTCAAGAGAAATCAGAAATTTTATTTATGTCCAAACCTTAACAAAAGGTTAATGAGTTCTTAATAATTTCTTAACAATACTAATCTATACTGTAAGTGTCAAAAGACACCAACACCAGGTAACCTCTCATAACCCACCTCCCTATAGAGCCCCCTCGGGGCTCTATAAATTTTTTAGGGGTTTATTACTACCTTTATCCGATCAGGAAGTTCCATAGCAGATAATGCCTTATCTATTTCTGTAAGAGGGAATTTATGAGTAACTATCTTACCCGGATCTACTTTGCCCTTTTCTAAGAGAGATACAGCCTTGGTCATAACTCTAGGATTGACAGAGAAGGACGCGTCAACTCTAGTTTCATTAAAGTGAATCTCTGCAGGAGAAACTGGAATAGTACCTGGGATAATAACACCAAACATATTCACTCTAGTTCCTCTTCTAGTTAACTCAAAGGTCAACTTAGCTGCTTCTAATACTCCTGCAGCCTCAAAGACTATATCAGGCCCATTGGGAATGATATCATATACAGCTTCTTTTGGATTTACTCTCTTGGAATTAATTATGTGAGTTGCGCCTAACTCTTTAGCCTTATTTAACCTTTCATCTACCACATCTATAACTATAGTATTTCCTGCCCCTCCTGCAACTGCAAGTTCAAGAAGTAAAAGTCCCATAGCACCAGCTCCGATAATAACTACATCCTCACCTAATCTCAGATTTGAATATTCAATCATTCCTTTGTAAGAACCTGCTAAAGGCTCAGTTAATGCTGCTGAATCAAAAGAAACGTTTCTAGGTTTTCTGTATAAGACACTAGTAGGAACTGCCACATACTCCGCGAAACCTCCTGGTAAAACGACTTTCTGCCCTTCTCCACCGATAACTTTACCATTTCGGCAGTAATGTCCCAAGCCTAACCTACAATTATCGCACTCTCCACAAGAGATAACTGGACTTAGTATTACTTCATCTCCAGCTTTCCAATTCTCAACCTCATCTCCAACTTCCTCTATTACACCTGAAATCTCATGGCCAAGTATCATTGGTGGGGTCCAATTTGTCCTTCTACCAGTATAGGCAGAATAGTCTGTCTGGCAGATGCCACAAGATTTTACCCTGACAAGGACCTCATTCTTCTTTATAGTTGGTTTAGGAACTTCTTTCAATACCATCTGCCTTACTCCCTCTAAAATAGCTGCTAACATCTTAAGATACCTCCTTTCTACTCATTTGAGTGTATTTTAGCATAAAATCTGCCATCTGCCAGATAATCTTGTTTTAAAAATAAGATATGATAATATAATAATTACAATATGACCAATATCGAACTGAATGAACAGTTTAAAAAAGCCTTATATTTGATGGAGAATACAGACAAGAATATCTTTATCACAGGTAAAGCAGGCACTGGTAAATCTACTCTTCTAAATTATTTCCGTTCTAAAACAGATAAGAAGATTGTAGTCCTAGCACCTACAGGCGTCTCTGCTTTAAATATAGAAGGTGAGACAATTCACTCTTTCTTTGGTTTTAAACCTAATGTAACTATACAGAATATCGAAAAATTATCCCCAAAGAGAAGGAAGATCTATGAAAACATAGATACCATCGTTATAGATGAGATATCTATGGTAAGAGCAGACCTACTAGACTGTATCGATTATTTTTTAAGATTAAATGGGAGGGAAAAAGGAGAACCATTCGGCGGTATACAGATGATATTTATAGGTGATCTCTACCAACTCCCTCCGGTGGTCACATCAAAAGAAAAAAGATTCTTCACTGAAAGGTACAATAGTCAATACTTCTTTGATGCAGATATCTTTAAAGAGATCTCTATGGAATTTATAGAACTAGAAAAGGTCTATAGACAAAAAGATGAAAGATTCATAAAACTTCTAAATGAGATTAGAAATAATACAATTAGTGAAGAGAGCTTGGCTCTCCTAAATAGCAGAGTAGGTATAGAACCTCCTCAAGATTCAGAGTATATAGTCTATCTTACCCCATTAAATGATACGGTAGATAAGATTAATAGAGAAAAACTCGATAATTTAAAAGGTAGATTATATAAATGGGAGGCATATATAGAAGGAGAGTTTGACAAGAATTCTTGTCCTGCAGATATGGTCCTTCAGATCAAAAAAGGTGCTCAAGTTATGATGTTGAATAATGACTCTAGGGGTAGGTGGGTAAATGGAACTATAGGAAAAGTGGTGAAAATAAGAAAAAGTAAAGGGGCTGAAGATGATATAATTGAGGTTCAATTATCTGATGGTAGAGTAGAAGAGGTATTACCATTTACTTGGGAGATATTCCATTATAAATACGATGAAAAGACAAAGATGATAGAGACAGAAGAGATAGGCTCTTTTACACAGTACCCAATAAAACTTGCCTGGGCGGTTACCATTCATAAGAGTCAAGGAAAGACTTTTGATAAGGTTATAATTGATCTAGGAAGAGGGGTCTTTGCCCCTGGTCAAGTATATGTAGCCTTAAGTAGATGCACATCGTTTGAAGGAATTTTCCTTAAGAAACCTATAAAGAAGTCTCATATTATGCTAGATAGACGCATTGTTGACTTTTTAACTAAGTTTCAGTATGAGCTATCTGAGAAGAAAATTCCCTTAGAAGAAAAGATAAAGATAATTGAACAGGCTATAAATGAGGATGCTCATCTAAGTATAACTTATCTAAAACCTAATGATGTAAAATCTAGAAGGATTATAAAACCTTATGAGATAGGAGAGTTTTCTTATAATGGGAAGACTTTTCTTGGGGTATCTGCATACTGTTATGAAAGGAAGGAGAATAGGACATTTAGGATAGATAGAATCTTAGAGTTAGAGATAGCTAAAGGAGGTGTCCAAGATAAGAGATAAGATATTAGTTATACTAACAGTATATCAGCTAGCACTTATTATTATCGGTTTTGTTTTATCTCCATTTGAGGAGATAAGACTAGGGTTTATTAACATCTTAAAGTCTCCGAGTATTCTTATAACAGACTATATAGCTATTGGTGGGTTAGGAGCCACATTTATAAATGCTGGACTCGTAGGTATTGCTGGAATCATAGTAGCTTACTTGAGTAAAGCTAAAATTTCTGGGCTTGTTATTGCTGGGGTCTTTACAATGTCGGGGTTTGCTATGTTTGGTAAGAATATATTAAACATCTGGCCCATAATAATAGGAGTATGCTTATTCTCTTTTCTCACAAGGAGACCACTTAGAAATTACATAGCTCCTTGCCTCTTTGGAACTACTTTAGCACCAACTGTAAGTCAAACCGCTTTTGGATTTGAATTTGGCATTATTTGGGGAATAGTAATAGGTATTATTATGGGAATCCTTGTCTCTGCTCTTGCCAAACATATATACACTCTTCATATGGGGTTTAATCTGTATAATGTTGGAACAACAGGAGGCATTGTAGGCACTATCTACTACATAATGTTAAAAGGCTTTGGCTTTAAGATATCACCAGTAATGCATTGGAGTAAAGAATATACAGAACTTTTATTACCTATACTGCTTATATACTTTATCTCTTTTATTATACTCGGATTATTTTTGGGCGGAAATCTCTTTGGACTTAAAAAGATTATAAAAGAAAGTGGCAGGCTTATTACCGACTTTGTTGAAATGGCAGGTATAGGTAATGTCCTCATAAATATGGGCATACTTGGTCTATTAGGTCTAGCCTATGTAAAATTTGTAGGTGGAGATATAAATGGGCCTGTAATAGCAGGTATATTTACAATAGTTGGTTTTGGCGCATTAGGAAAACATATAAAGAATGTATTACCTATAATGCTAGGAGTTTATCTCATCTGTATACCTAAGATATGGTTGCACTCAGAGCCTGGACCAACTTTAGCTGCTCTCTTTGGCACTGCTTTGGCACCCTTTAGTGGAAGATTTGGACCTTTCATAGGATTACTTGCCGGTATGCTACATCTTCCGATGGTGATGCATGTTGGAGAGATTCATGGATATATGAATCTCTATAACAATGGTTTTTCTGGTGGATTAGTTGCTATAATTATAGTAGCTATACTGAGGGATTTAAAGCCTGGACTAATAGAAGAGGAGATAAGATACTAATGGAGATTCCAAAATTAATAAAGGTAAGACAGTTTTTCAAAAGAGAATTTATAAAGGACATAGAGGGTAAAGTAAGGGAAGAGATATTTAGATTAGGAATTCCCATAAAGCCTGGGTCAGAAATAGCTATTGCTGTTGGTAGTAGAGGGATAAGGAATATCGATAGGATCGTAAAAGCAATTGTAGATACAATAAGAGAGCTAGGAGGAAACCCATTTATAGTCCCTGCTATGGGAAGTCATGGAGGAGCTACAGCAGAAGGACAAAGGAAACTATTAGAAAGTTATGGAATCAAAGAAGAGATTATCGGTGCTCCTATCAAATCATCTATGGAAGTTGTAGAGCTTCCTTCAAATGGGTTAAGGAATAGGGTCTTTATGGACAAAATAGCCTACTCTGCAGATGGAACGGTGGTAATAAATAGGATAAAGCCGCATACAGATTTTCATAGTGATATAGAGAGTGGCTTATTAAAGATGTGTGTAATAGGATTGGGAAAACACAAACAGGCTATAGAGATACACAGATTTGGGACATATGGATTAAAGTATCTAATTCCTCCTACCGCCAAAAGGATCATAGAGTATGGGAACATTATATTTGGTATTGGCATAGTCGAAAATGCCTATGATGAGACGATGATAATAGAAGCAGTAAAACCAGAGGACTTTGAAGAGACAGATAAAAGACTACTTAATATTGCAAGAGAGAATATGCCTTCATTACCAGTGAATAATCTAGACCTCTTAATAGTAGATGAGATGGGTAAAGATATAAGTGGGGCAGGAATGGATACTAATATCATAGGTAGGATATATATAGATGGAGAACCAGAACCAGAAAAGCCTAAGATTACAAGAATTGTTGTTACTGACCTTACAGAAAATACTCATGGAAATGCCATAGGGATAGGGCTAGCAGACTTTACTACTAAAAAGTTATTCAATAAGATAGATTTCAATGCCACTTATCAGAATGCAGTAACAAGCACTTTTGTCCTTAGGGGCAAGATACCAATTATTGCAGAAGACTCAAGGACCGCTATTGAGTGGGCGCTAAGGACCTGTGGACCTATAGATATGGAAAGGGCTAAGATCATAAGAATAAAGAATACTCTAAGTCTAAGTGAATTATATGTCTCAGGAAGTATTTTAGATGAGATAAAAGATAAGGTAGAAGTTATTGGAAATTTTGTAGATATATGTGACGAAAAAGGAGAACTAATAACATTTTAAAAAGGAGGAAGTATGAGAGAGTGTAATGTTAATAGAAACTTAAAGAACTGTAACTGCTCTTATGAGCCCTGCTCAAGAAAAGGTATATGTTGTGAATGTATAGCGTATCATAGAAGCCATGGTGAACTACCAGCTTGTTATTTCCTTAGTGATGTTGAAAGGACATATGACCGTTCTATAGCTAGATTCATATCTATGTATAAGAAATAAACTATGTCCAAACTCCTTGTAATAGCAGATGACCTGACAGGTTCTCTTGATACAGGTATCCAATTTGCCAAATGCGGTATATCTACAAAAGTAGAGATAGGAACTGCACCTTCAAACTTTGGTAGTGATGTTATAGTTTTAGATACTGAAAGTAGACATATGGCACCAAAAGATGCTTACTACAAAGTTTTTGCTCTTGTAAAGTCTCTAAAAGGACACATAGATTATATTTACAAAAAGACAGATTCAACGCTTAGAGGAAATATTGGGGCAGAATTCAAAGCCATCCTAGATAATTTTAATTCTCCTATTTTCTTTATACCGGCATATCCAGAACAGGGAAGAATTACTAAAAACGGAATTCAGTATGTTAATGGAACGCCTATAGCAGAAAGTATATTTGCAAAAGACCCGTTGAATCCTGTTAAGAAAAGTTTCATACCAGATATTATAAGAGAACAAACTGACATAAAAACATTTGTAGTCACGAAGGACAAATATGAAAGCATATTAAATGATAATCTAGAAGCTGGTATATATATCTTTGATGGAAAAACGAGAAGAGATTTGGATCGAATTGGGAAGTTATTAAAAGAGAAGAATCTTCTAAAATATACTGCAGGTAGTGCAGGATTTGCACAAACTTTAACTAAACTGATAGAATTTAAAACTAAATTAATTCCTTTTAAGATTCCTTTAAAAGCCCAGCCACTTATTATAATATGCGGAAGTATAAATGAAAAATCACTAAAGCAGATAGAGTATACAAAAAAACAAGGTGAAGTTTTAGATAAAGTTCTTTCCCCGGAAGAGATCTTCAAAAAGAAGAGATTTTTCTTGAAGGCTTCTGACCTTAAAAATTATGAAATAATAGTAATAAGAACGGTAGAAAAACCATCTGACATAAAGATGTATGAAGAATATGCAAGAGCCAATTCTATTAAGATAGAAGACTTACCATTGATAGTAGCAAAAAGATTAGGGGAAATAACACAGCGACTTCTAATTAGGACAGGCAAGAATATACTTGTAGTTTTTGGCGGAGATACATTCTCATCTATAGTCAATAGACTTCATATAAAATGTCTAATTCCTCTCCTAGAGATAGATAAAGGGGTAGTATTATCAACAGTAAAAGATAAGTCACTATTTTTTATTACTAAAGCTGGTGGTTTTGGAGATGAGGATGTAATTGAAAAGATATTAGAACTAGTTAATAGAGAAAAATTTAAATCTATTTACGAGGTATTAGAATGCTTATAGGAATCACTATGGGAGATGCAAATGGAATTGGGCCTGAAATAATACTTAAGAGTTTTGCTAAAGGTAATCTTAAAGAGAGATTTATTGTTATTGGCGATTATGAAATTCTTTTATTCGCCAATGAATACCTTGGGTATGATGTTCCAATAAGAAAGATAAGTTCTACTAACGATATTGATAATAAGTGTTTAAATGTTATAGACTTAGGTATTTTAAGAAAAGACGAGTTAACTATTGGTAAGGTCTCTAAAAAAGTTGGATATGCTTCTCTAATGTATGTAGAGAAGGCTACAAAAATGGCACTAGAAGGGAAATTAGATGGAATAGTAACACTACCTATAAATAAGTCTGCAGTTAGACTAACTTTCCCTAACTTTACAGGGCATACGGAATTTATAGCAGAACTCTGCGGAGAAAAAGATTATACTATGATGCTTGCCACAGAAAGACTTATAGTAACACATATATCCACCCATGTATCTCTAAGAGATGCTATTGAAATGGTTAGAGAAGAAAATGTATACAGGGTTATAGTTCTTACTTATAATACCCTAAAAAGATTTATAGATAATCCTAAGATAGCGGTAGCAGGTCTAAATCCACATGCAGGAGAAGACTCTGCTTTTGGTAGAGAAGATGAAACCGAGATAAAACCTGCGGTAGAAAGAGCTAGAGATGAAGGAATTGAGGTGGAAGGTCCTATTCCTCCTGATACTGTCTTTTGGAAGGCTTATAATGGACTCTATTCCGCTGTTGTCTGTATGTATCATGACCAAGGACATATACCGATAAAGTTATTAGACTTTGAGGGAGGAGTAAACATAACAATTGGACTTAAGATAATAAGGACCTCTGTAGATCATGGGACTGCTTATGATATTGCATATAAGGGTATAGCTAATACAAAGAGTTTCGAGAATGCATTCAATTTTGCAGTAAGACTTATAAAAGGAAGGAGATAAAATTTTAGACTATAAAAAGGAGGTTTTCTAGATGGAAGAAAGATTAATACAGAAAAGAGTTGAAGAATTATTATCAAAGATGACTCTTGAAGAAAAGATAGCACAGCTCGGTTCAATACCATCAGGTAAGTTGATAGAAAATGGAAAGTTTTCTAGAGAAAAAGCCAAAGAACTTTTAAAAAATGGAATAGGACAGATAACTAGAGTAGCAGGATATGCCGAGAGAGAACCAGAAGAATCAATAGAACTTATAAATGAGATACAGAAATTTCTAAAAGAGGAGACTAGGCTAAGTATACCAGCAATAATCCATGAAGAATGCCTCTCTGGTCTTATGACTAAAGGAGCAACAACATTTCCACAAGCTATAGGAATGGCTAGCACATTCGAACCAGATGATATCCAAAAGATGACTTCTATTATAAGAAAAGAGATGAAGGCATTAGGTGTCCACCAAGGGCTTTCTCCTGTCCTCGATATACCTAGAGACCCTAGATGGGGAAGAACAGAAGAGACATTTGGAGAAGATCCATATCTTGTGTCAAAGATGGCAGAAAGTTATATAAAAGGACTACAAGGAGAAGATTGGAAGGAAGGTATAATTGCTACAGCCAAACATTTTACAGCCTATGGTATATCAGAAGGCGGTAGAAATCTAGGTCCTGCCAGAGTATCTGAAAGAGAACTAAGAGAGGTGTTCCTCTTTCCATTTGAGGTTGCAATAAGAAAAGCTAATGCTGGTTCTGTAATGAATGCCTATCATGAGATAGATGGAGTTCCCTGCGCATCTTCTAAGTTTTTACTGACAAAGATCCTTAGAGAAGAATGGGGCTTCAAAGGGTTCGTAGTCTCTGACTACTCAGCTATAGAGATGCTACATACATTCCATAAAGTGGCTAAGGACTTAGAGACTGCAGCTATAAAAGCCCTAGAGGCAGGAATTGAGATAGAGTTACCAGAGACAAAATGTTACGGAGAAGCACTCCTATCAGCGGTCAGAGAAGGAAAGATATCCATATCTGTTATAGATACGGCTGTAGCCAGAGTATTAAGAGCAAAGATACTTCTAGGACTACTAGATGATAATATCTATACAGATTCTAAGAAGGTAAGAGCTATTTTGGATAATCCAGAGCATAGGGCATTTGCTAGAGAACTAGCTAGAAAATCTATTGTCTTACTAAAGAATGATGGAATACTACCTATAAGTAAAGAAGTAAAAACAATTGCAGTTATAGGTCCAAGTGCAGATAGCACAAAGAACCTGCATGGAGATTATAGTTATACTTCACATATAGCAGGAGTAGCAGATGGAGTAAGAACAGTAACGGTATTAGAAGGCATTAAGAATAAGGTATCTTCGGAAACTACTATCCTTTATGCTAAGGGTTGTGAACTTAATGATGAGTCCAAAGAAGGATTTAAAGAGGCACTAGATATAGCGAGCAAGGCAGATGTTATTATAGCAGTAATGGGAGAAAATAGCGGACTATTTAAGAGAGGAATCTCCGGAGAAGGGAATGATAGGACAGACTTGAAACTTCCAGGAGTTCAAGAGGAACTTTTGAAGGCTTTAAAGGAAGTGGGTAAACCAATAGTGCTAGTTCTAGTCAATGGAAGACCCCTTTCTATAAAGTGGGAGGAAGAAAATATCCCTGCTATTTTAGAGGCTTGGTATCCAGGAGAGGAAGGAGGAAACGCGATAGCAGACGTGATATTTGGGGATTACAACCCAGGAGGAAAGCTGCCAATCTCCTTCCCAAAGGATGTTGGACAAATCCCAGTCTACTATAACAGAAAGCCATCTGCCTTTAGTGAATACTTAACAATGGATACTAAACCTCTGTTTCCATTTGGACACGGTTTAAGTTATACAACATTTGAGTATTCAGATCTAAAGATAACTCCAGAGAAAGTCTTGCCAGGAGGATATGTAGATATAAGCTTTAAGGTAAAAAATACTGGTAATATAGACGGAGATGAAGTAGTGCAACTCTATATACATGATGAATGGGCAAGTGTGGAAAGACCAGTAAAGGAACTGAAAGGATTTAAGAGGATTCACCTAAAAGCAGGAGAAGAGAAAAAGGTCACTTTCAGACTATTTACAGAGCAACTAGCATTCTATGATGAAGCGATGCGTTTTGTGGTAGAAGCAGGAACATTTGAAGTTATGGTAGGGTCCTCTTCAGAGGATATAAGATTAACAGGTAAGTTTGAAGTCTTAGATACCAAGGTTATAACAAAAGACAGAAAGTTTGCTAGCGAGGTGATTGTAGAAGCTTAAAATAAATTCTTTTTTCTGTCACAGCAATATAATGAATGTTATGATTAAAAGAAATAGTAAAAATTAGAAGATAACATTGATCTAAAAATCTTTAGCGACTTATAGAAAAATGGGGAAAATAGCAGTCTAAGTTGATTTCTCTTTACGCAGAAATTCAAATATAAAATAACATAAACCAGCAACTAAGATAATATCACCAATGCTATGCACACTTGCGTAAGGTTTTATAAATGTTGGTGCTATTATATCTCCAAGAAAATTGAGCTTTGTATCTTGTGACATAACTATGCCATTATAATACTTTCCAAATTTACTGAGCATTTCAACCTTACCAAGCTTTCCCATTATCTGAAGTTTATTAATATCTTGGGGCATATATCCACCATTAGCGATTATAACGATAAGATTCGATAGAAAGCCTATAAGAGCAATTCTCATTCCCCTGTATCTTAGGTTTAGTAATATCACGCTAAGCAATATTAGAAGTGACAAGATATAAATATACGGAGTCAAATATCGATAATTAGAGTAGAAAAATCGTTCACTAAATATAACTATCTGTAAGGAAAAGCCTACAAATATAAGTGGAAATCCTCGAAACGTCTTTTTTTCGATGCCACTAATACCTTTGTTGATTAATATGGCAATTACTAAACATATACCAATTATCACTAAAAAGATCATCTCTTTCCTCTATCTATCAAGATATAAGATATTTTACCATGACTCTGTTTATAAAGAAACTTTACCCCCTACTATTACTGTAAAGCCAGCAGATTCACAAAAACCATCCTTAGGGACCTCAATCTCTTTTACATTGTTAGGTTCCTGAAATAGAGTAGAAACTACCATCTCAATCTTAAAACCAGAATCTGAGAGAAGTTTATCTATTTCTTTAAAAGAATAGAACTTTGCATACTTATAAAAACGGTGTCCCTCCATTTTCTTAGCAATATACAATTTTCCCCAAGGACTATCCTTTAGGACTAAACCTAAGACGATCTTCCCTTCCGGCTTTAATATACGATTAGCCTCTTTTAAAACTTCTATTGGAGATTCAAGAAAGCACAAAGTCACAATAAGAAATACTGTTCCAAAAGACTCCTCTTTAAAAAATTTATCCTCCCCCCTAGCTTGATAGACCTCTACACCACGTCTTTTAGCTATCTCTAAAAGTCTTCTAGAAGGGTCTATTCCAACCTCAATCCCCAGAGCCTGAGCAAAACGTCCACTCCCTATCCCTATCTCAAGCCAAGGTTTAGGTAAGAACTGTAAAACCTTTTTAAGAGCAAGGAGCTCTGTCTCAAAAATAAGCCTCCCATCCTTATCAAACCAAGAATCATATTCCTCAGCTAATAAATCAAATGGACTAGAATCTTTCAATATTTACCTCCAAACTTAAGAAGTAATATCTATAAAAAGTATTATAAGTAGAATTGTAACCATATTCAAATAAAAACAAAAAGGGTTAACTGTTGTATAAATAAATCTTGCATATATTGACAATTTGCATATATATAATATAATTAAATATGTAAAACATAAAAAGAAGGAGGAGATAAGATGGAAAAGATAGTTATACCAACAATAAATGATGGAGGAATGAATGCCAGAATCTCTGAACACTTTGGCAGAGCCCCATACTTTACAGTGATTGACTTAGATGAACAGGGCAATGTAATAAGCGTAAAAACTATTCCTAATACAGGAGAACACTTTGGTGGTAGAGGAGGAACTAAAGACCAAATACTAGCTTTACATCCAACTGTAGTCATAGTATACGATATGGGTCCAAGGGCATTAACAGGATTCCAGGAGGCAGGGGTAGCAGTACTTAGAGCTAATAGTGAATTAGTAAAAGATGTCATATCCGCATATAAAGAGGATAAACTTAAAGAACTTACTGAAGGATGTCACCATTCTACTCACCATGGAGATGTATAGAGTATGAGAGGAAGATTTAGAGGATGCGCCCACAATCCATTTATTAGCGGAGATATACTTATCCCAGCAATATTAGTAATATTACTGAAGAAACCAACATACGGATACTCACTTATAGAAGAATTAAGAGAGTTTGGTATAAATGTATCTCTCTTCCATCCTAGCGTTATATATAGAACGTTACGGATGATGGAAATCGAAGGACTAGTGATTTCTAATTGGGATATAAGAGACATAGGACCAGCTAGAAGAGTTTATGCAATCACAGAAATGGGCAGGGATTTTCTAAAAAATTGGAGTATAAATGCAAAAGAAAATCTCAAGATAATAGAGAAACTTATAAAGGCTGTGGAAGGAGGTGAATAAAATGTTCGGATACGGAAGAGGATTTGGTTTCAGAGGAACAACTCCACCCTGGCCATATGTTGGTAGGGGTAGAGGAGGACTCCCTAGATGCTGGTACCCTGGACTTTGGGGAATTCCAACCTATGGATATCAGACAATTACTAAAGAAGAAGAGTTGAGTTTCTTAAAGGGTCAGGCAGAACTTCTAAAAGAAGAGTTAAGCCGAATTGAGGCTAGGATCAAAGAACTAGAAGAAGGAAAGTAAAACAATATAGGGGCAGGCTTATAAGCCTGCCCCTATATATTAATAAAGAACATTTAAGTTTAATAAGAGGGTATTCAGAACTATACTAATTCTCTCCGCAATGATAACAACCCAAAGACTATTGGCAGGTCCTTTTCACTGTTGGATTTATGGGATTTCCATTCGAATGGATATTGGAGGTGATAGAGAATGGACACTAAGGTATTGACACCAACTGCTATAAGGAAGCTAGGGATAGAGGCTATAGCAAAAGAATTGGGACCAGTAAGAATGATACGTTTCCTTCAGCAGTATGAAACTGAATATGATAACTATACCAAAGAAAGAGAATCTCTACTTCAAGATAAGGATGTCAAAAGTATCGTAGGGAAGATAAAAGAGCTAAGAAAAGAAGGTTAACATCTCCCTATTCATAGGGGACATTATCCCTGAATTATTTACCTAGTGACAATATCACAGGACATTAACGCATAATTTGACTATCTAGGTATAGATATGTTAAAATCTACTACGGACAAGAGCCACGAAGGCTCAATAGATAGGTAAATAATAAAAATTAAAATAATAGGGACCACGAAGGTTAGCTATATGAAATAGCTACTTTTGTGGTCTTTAATTTTTAAGGAGGTGTTTAGAATTGAAAAAGGTTTTAGTGGCTCTTATATGTAGTCTTATCTTACTCATACAAAGTATTGCCTATGGAGAGACTATCTATACAATAGGAGACACTACAGGCGATTGGGGGATGCCATCTCCATATCTCCACTATAGTAGAGGTCCAGGGTATGTGAGGATGAGTCTAGTGTTTGATTCTCTTGTCTGGAAAAACAGAGAAGGTCTAGTTGGACTTCTCGCTAGGGACTGGTCATATGATAAAAAGAGTAATGCCTATATATTTACTCTTAGAGATAATGTAAAATGGCACGACGGAACCATATTTACACCTGACGATGTAGTATTTACATTTGAATATTATAAGAAATACCCTTATCAATTTGCCGATATAAGCTCTATAGTGAAGAAGGTAGAAAAATTGGCTCAGAACAAGATAAAGATATACCTTAGTTATCCTTATGCCCCATTCTTGACAAATATAGCAGGAACGATACCAATCATACCTAAACATATCTATAAAGATATACAAAATCCAATGGAGTTCACAGATATAAAATGTACTATAGGAACAGGTCCTTTCAAACTGAAGACCTATGATAAGGCTAATGGGTTATATATCTTTGAGGCAAATAAAGACTATTATTTAGGTAATGTAAAGGTTAACCAGTTAAAGATTGTAAAGGTAAATAACCAGGTTATACCTAATTTAGTTATAAGTGGACAGATAGACGCTGTAGGAATAACTCCTGAAATGGTTCCTATCCTTAGGGATAAGGGATTTAATGTTATAAAATCAACTTATGATTGGAATGCTAAGCTCGTCTTTAATCATAAGAGATACCCATTCTCTGATGTAAGATTTAGAAAAGCCATAGCTTATGCTATTGATAGAGAGAGAATAGTAAAGATAGCTCTAAGAGGAAATGGTATTGTTGGCAGTCCTGGGATTCTATCTCCAGACAATCCATACTACTCAGAAGAGATAGAACAATACCATCAGAATATAGAGAAGGCTAAAGAATTGTTGTCCAAGATAAACTATACAAAGGATATAACAATTATATATGCCCAAAACTTTGACCAGTGTGCACAACTTATAAAAGAAGACCTAAGCAAGATAGGTCTAAAGATAACTCTAAAGGCTATGGAACAGAAGACAGTAGACGCACTAATAAATAGTTGGAAGTTTGATATAGCTATCTCGGGACATGGAGGACTTGGAGGAGACCCAGATATACTTTATAGAGTTATATTAGGAAGTGGCTTTAACTCCGCTAGATATTACAGCAATAAAAGGCTAACAGAACTACTTATTAAGCAGAGATTTACTTTAGATGAAAATCAACGAAGGGAAATTATAAGAGAGATACAGCGGATATATGCAGACGAGATACCTACCTTGACATTGTATTATCCTGATTCCTATTGGTGTTTTAATAATAAGATAGAGCTATACTATGTAAAAGGAGGGCTTGGAAGCGGAGTACCGATACCCCTAAATAAGTTAGCATTTGTTGACCTAGGAAAATGAAAAGACTCTCTGATTATTTAATAACACTTTTTATACTTATAATATTGAGTTTCTATCTACCTAGGTTACTACCTGGAGACCCTGTAAGTGCCATTTTTGGAGAAGAGGCTATAGTCAATATGAGCGAGGAAACAATGACAGAAATTAGAGATAGGATGGGCTTAGATAAACCTTTATGGATACAGTTTGTTTTGTACATAAGGAATATCTTAAAAGGAAATCTTGGCTATTCTTACTACTATAGAGAACATATATGGGAGATAATCAAGAAGAGCTTCCCTTGGACATTAATACTTATAGGTGTCTCCCTATCAATCTCATCTATCCTAGGATTTTTGCTTGGGATAGGAGCTAGTTATAGGACTGGTAGTAGATTCGATAAGATTTCATTCATTACTATGATAGCTATAGGTAGTCTTCCTGAGTTCTTAGTGGGTATTACTCCCTTAATAGTATTTGCTATCAAGCTAAGAATCTTGCCTGCCTCTTTCTCTCTTTCTTCATCAAAGTTTGAAGCCTTCTTATTGCCATGTCTCTCTCTTATATTGGTTGACTTTCCCAACAGTTATATAACAACAAGGAACCTAGCTGTATCAGTAGTGAAAGAGAGATTTATAGAGACAGCAAAAGCCAAACTCAAGAATGATAGAAGGATAAAATATGTGCATATTGGTAAGAACATCATCCATCCTGTTATTACAAGACTTCTCTTAAGAATATCCCACCTACTCTTTGGGGCTATATTTATAGAAGTAATCTTTTCTTATCCAGGGATAGGAATGACTCTATATACTTCGATAGTCCATAGAGACTATGCTTTTGTTCAAGTATGCATACTATTTATATCTATCACTATAGTAACAATGAATATGATAACAGAGTATCTATTTAGAGGAGAAAAGACTTGATAAGTTTACCTATTACTTACTCAATGCTACAAAGAGACGAAATATTTATGAAGCCATCAAGACTTCATATAATAGGTACAAACTGGGCAGGACAAGATGTATTTCAGTTAGTATTGAGCGGAACGGTAAATTCAATACTACTATCAATTTTGGTCGTTCTAGGGACAAATGTAATATCTCTAATATTGGGTTCTCTTATGGCTCTATACGGTAAGAGTTTAGAGAGGATACTACTTAGAATTATAGATATATTTATAGCATTACCATCGAACATCTTAATAATGGCAGTTTCGATATATATAAAACCAAGTATATTCTGGTTTTCAGTTATACTACTTATATTCGGTTGGGCTCAAGGGACTAGACTTATATGGAGCCATTCAAAAAGAATAATAAACAAGGACTATATAAATGCGGTAAAGTCATTTGGTGGGAACCGGTTTTACATACTCCGAAAACACATTCTTAGAGAGATTCTACCTCTACTTCTAGTTATAGCCATACAGAGTGCAAGAAGGACAATACTCATAGAATCAAGTCTAAGTTTCCTTGGTATAACAAATCCCGAAATTGTAAGCCTTGGGAAATTAATAAATGGTTCATTAGATTTTCTGTATCTAGATGTATGGAAATGGTGTCTCTTACCACCTCTTTTAAGTCTTATACTTATCTTAGTATCTCTAGGTTTTTTAGGAATTCGTATCGAGGGTAAAATAGACAGGAGGTTTAAAAGTTGATAGAAATAGTAGGACTTGATGTAAGCTATTCTGAGAAAAAGATATTAAAGAATATAAACCTTACCATAGATAAAGGTGAAAAACTAGCTATTATAGGAGAGTCTGGAGCTGGAAAAACCACTCTAGCCCTTACCCTATTAGGATTATGTAAAGGGAGAATAAATGGAAGAGTAATTGTAGATGGTATTGAAGTATCTAAGTTAGATGAAAGAAAGCTTAAAGAGCTAAGGTGGAGGAAAATAAGTATAGCATTTCAAAACCTAGATGCCCTAAACCCAGCATTGACTATAGGGGAACAGATAACAGAAGTTATTATAGAAAAGGGGAATAAAAGCAAGAAGGATGCCTATCTAGAGGCATTAAATCTTGTAAATCTTCTAGGTTTAGATGAATCACATCTAGAGCAGTTCCCATCACAGCTTAGCGGAGGAGAAAGGAGAAAGGTTATAATAGCTATGGCTTTAGCAAACTCTCCAGACATAGTGGTACTAGATGAGCCAACATCAAGCATTGATATTGATTCTAGAGATGAGATCATAGAGATACTAAGGGATATACTGAGGGATAAAACAGTTATGATAAATACACATGATCTAAAATTGGCATACGAACTTACTGATAAAGTTGCAGTGTTATATGGTGGAAGGATTTTAGAGTACGGAGAAACCAAAAAGATTATAGAAAACCCAAGGCATCCTTATACAAGAGGTCTATTAAGGTCATCTCCAAGCTTAAATAAAGGAAAGGACCTACAGGGAATCCCTGGAGTATTTGAATATACAGATGAGGGATGTCCATTCTTTAATAGATGTGTCCAAAAGGGTGAAATATGTGGGATAGAAACACCTAGGCTTCTAAAGGTTAATGATAGGATGATAGCTTGTCATAAGGGGGGAATTGAAAAAGTTCTAGAAGTCAGATCTTTAAGTAAGAGCTTCTCTAGTAGGAGAATACTAAAGGATGTAAACTTCTCACTCTATAGTGGAGAAAGTATTACTATCTTGGGTAAGACGGGATCAGGTAAAAGCACTATAGCTAAGTGCATTATGGGAATTATAGAACCTGATGATGGAGAAATCCTTCTTTTTAATAGAAGAATAACTAAAAGAGACTTGGAGTTCTATAGGAATATACAGATGGTCTTCCAGGATCCTTTTGAAAGTATAAACCCAAGATTCAATATCTACGAGGTAGTCTCAGAACCACTGCTTATTCAAAAAATAGTTGATAGAGAAGCTCATCTTGAATTGGTAAAAGATGCACTTAAGAGTGTTCAACTTCCATATGATGAAGAATTTCTGAAGCTCTATCCACATCAGCTTAGCGGTGGTGAACTCCAGAGAGTAGCTATTGCTAGGGCTATAGTAGTAAAACCAAAGATACTTATAGCTGATGAGATCACTGCATTTTTAGATGTCAGTATACAGGCAAAGATAATGAAACTACTTCTAGATCTTCAAGAAAATCTAGGACTTTCACTAATATTTATACTCCATGATATTGCTTTAGTCAAAAAAGTAAGCGATAGGATATTACTCCTTAATGATGGAGTTTTAGAAGACTATAGAAGTCTAGAATTAGGAGGCGATATCTATGAATATGAAGGAACTATGGGAAGAATGTGTTAGATTCCATGGGCATAGCTGTCCAGGGTTGGCATATGGTGTCAAAGCTAGTGTTATTGCTATGGAAAAGTTAAATATAACTAGGTCTCAAGATGAGGAAATAGTAGCCATAGTGGAGAATGACGCCTGCGGAGTAGATGCTGTGCAGGTAATTACAGGCTGTTCTGTAGGAAAGGGCAATCTTATAATAAGGAATTATGGTAAGCAAGTCTTTATATTTATAAAAAGAGGCTATGATAAGGCACTAAGAATATACATAAAGCCTCTGCCAAGAAGTGACGAGGAAAGAGAATTAAGGAAGAAAGTTATGGAAAAGACTGCAACTGAGGAAGAAAGAGAGCGATTCAACAAGATAAGACAGGAACGGATAGACTATTTACTAAATGCCAAAGAAGAAGATATAGCAGATATAAGATGGATAGATATAGAAGAGCCTCAAAGAGCTAGAATTTTTAATAGTTTACAGTGTGAGATATGTGGGGAATTCTTTATGGAGACAAAGGGAAGAATCCAAGATGGAAAGCTTGTATGCATGGAGTGTTTTAGTTATAAAGACTAGAAAAGAAGTAGGGGTTCAAAGATTTTGAACCCCTACAATCTAGGAACTTAACTATGCTTTTAATAGGGTATTATCCAATCTAAGACCTTCCTTATATACCTATCCCAGAAACTCCAATCATGTCCCCCAGGTCCTTCTTCATAAGTAACCTCATAACCTAGTTTTTGTAGGTGTTCCTTAAATTTCACGTTAGATAGATATAATCGATCTTCGGTGCCACAGGCAATATATATCTTGGGTGCCTCTAGATTTTCACTCTTGAGCTTTTCGGCTAGATAGAAAAGGTCATTTTCGCTACCCTTTATCTTAGTCAGGTCTCCAAATAGATTCTCATGGAATGGCTTAGATATACCTTCGGCAGACTCTATAATCCCAACGATGTCCAAAGCTCCAGAAAGACTTGCACCTGCACTAAAGAAATCTGGTCTTCTAAGAGCCCATTTCATAGCACCATAGCCACCCATAGATAGTCCAGCTACAAAATTCTCTTCTCTTTTATCTGACAAAGGAAACAGAGACCTCATAACCAGAGGCAACTCTTCTGAAATATAGGACCAGCATCTTATCCCATGAGCCATATCGGTATAGAAACTGTTATATGCAGAAGGCATAACTACAGCGATTCCCTTTTCATTGGCATATCTCTCTATAGCGGTATACCTGAGCCAATTAGTATGGTCCCCTAAAAAACCATGAAGCAGATACAACGTTGGAAATTTCTTACCCCTATTGTATACATTTTCTAGGGGATTCTGTAAGTCCTTTGACTGTAAGGTAGGGATAATAACAGTCACCTGTGTATCCATCATAAGATACTTGGATAAGAAATTAACTTGTAAAAGTGCCATATGCACCTCCTAACTCTTTTTATCTTTTTAAGACAATAGTATTTTATCACAAATTGACTTGTCCTATAAGGAGCCCTAGGCTTTACCTAATAGGGCATATCGCAAAAAGTATATCCCAAATCCCAATAAAAAGAAACTAGCAGTAATGAGGATATATCTATAGACTTTCCTCCAGAATGGGAGGGATAATCCTTCTCCTACAAATCCTATAAAGAGATACCAAACATAGTCAGATAAGATATGCCCTATATAAAAGGTCAAGATACCTATAGCTAAATAGTCCTTAGCCTGAGTTATAAAAGAAACTCCTACAGTAAGCCACCAGAGAAGCCAATATGGATTAGCCAATGATGTCAAAGCACCTGCAAGGATTAAAGATGGATTAAAAGAGTATACCTTTTTAGACGGATTGTCTGTAATAGAAGAGGAAAAGATTCTATTTTTAGTAATACTTAGGAATAGAGTTATACCTGAGTAGATTAGAAATAAACTCCCTATAAAACTAAAAGTTCTCAAGAATATAGGATTTTTAAGAAATGTCTGAAAACCAAGGAGAAGTAGAGCTATTAAGATCCCTTCCAAAATTGCATGCCCAGAAATAATCTCTAATGATTTTCTCCATCCTCCTATACTGCTCTGCGCTAAGACTAATGTCATTAACGGACCTGGGGCAGAAGCGCCAGAAAAACCCACTAAGAAGCTGGTAGAAAATAAAACTAATAGTCCCACTTTATTCCATTCCTCCTTTTTAATATGAAAGTGTATTATCGAAAATAAATAACTTAACCAGTAAACAGCTTGGTTCCTATCCTTACTATATTAGCACCTTCTTCTATGGCAACCTTGTATGAGTCGCTCATACCCATAGAAAGATACTTTATTTCAGTATTAGGTATCTGAAGATTCTTTATTTGATCAAACAAATCCTTCATCTCTTTAAAGTAGGGCCTCAACTCTTCTGGGTCATTCACCACTGGTCCCATCGTCATTAGCCCCATAACCCTTACATATCTAAGCTGTGAGATTGCTCTAATTGTATCTTCTACGATATCTGGGTCTAAACCCGATTTCTGTGGCTCTCTGGCTATGTTTACTTCAATAAGTATAGGCATTACCTTATCTATACTGGCACATCTTTTATCCAACTCTAAAGCTAATTCTAATGAATCTATTGTCTCTATCATATCAAAGATTTCTAAAAACCTTCTCCTAAAAAGGTCATGTTTTTCTATCCTAGGTATACCTATATAATGCCAGCTTACCTTTTTGTTTATAATAGGAAATAGATTGCGGACATCTTTTACGTAATTTACACCTAAAATCTTTACACCAGCGTCTATTGCACTCAAGATATCCTCGATGGTTCTTCCCTTTATAACTGCTACTAACTCTACCCCTCGAGGCAATTCTTGTAATATCTTCTGGACATTATCTTTTATCATACATTTTCCAAAGCCTTCTTAGTTAATCTTATAGCACAGAACTTTGCCCCACACATAGAACAGAACTCAGTAGTCTTATAGGCATCACCTGGCATAGATCTAGTATATATCTCCCTAGCTCTATCTGGGTCTATAGCTAACTTAAACTGTTTCTCCCAATCAAAAGAAAATCTTGCCTTAGAGATCTCATCATCCCAGTCTCTTGCATTCTTGACCCCTCTAGCCATATCAGCTACATGTGCGGATATCCTAGCTGATATAACTCCTATTCTAACATCTTCTACAGTCGGAAGTCCTAGATGTTCTGAAGGTGTAACATAACATATAAAGGATGCACCAGCCCATCCTGCTATAGCTGCACCAATGGCTGAGGTTATATGGTCATAACCGGGTGCAATATCGGTCACTATAGGTCCAAGGACATAAAAAGGGGCTTCTCTACAGATTCTTCTTGCCTTTTCTACATTCATCACAATCTTATCAATTGGTATATGTCCTGGACCTTCTATTATAACCTGTACATCCTTCTGCCAAGCTCTTGTAGTGAGCTCTCCTAGGACCTCTAACTCGGCGAATTGAGCAGAATCATTGGCATCTGCAAGACATCCAGGCCTTAATCCATCACCGAGACTTAGAGTAACATCATAAGTCCTAGCTATATCTAATATATCATCAAACCTATCATAGTATGGATTCTGCCTGTTATGATAAGCCATCCAGCAGGCAAGTATACTTCCACCCCTACTTACTATGCCCATCATCCTCTTCTCTACAAGAGGAAGATGCTCTTTAAGTATGCCTGCATGGATAGTCATAAAGTCAACACCTTGTTTAGCGTGAAGTTCAACAATATCTATAAAATCATTCTCTTTTATATCTCTTATATCCTCATACTCTTTTGCTAATTGATATACTGGAACAGTTCCAACTGGTACGGTGCTTTTTTCTATAATCCTTTCTCTTATCTTATTTAGGTCTCCGCCAGTGCTTAGGTCCATTACTGTATCTGCTCCATACTTTATGGCTGTCTCTAGTTTTTCAAGTTCGATATCCTCACTAGCTTCTACAGGAGAGCTACCTATATTAGCGTTGATCTTACACCTTACCGATATACCAATCCCTATGGGATGAAGATTCTTATGATTTACATTAGCAGGAATAACTAGTCTACCTACCGCTACTTCTCTCCTAATAAACTCTGGTTCTAAGCCCTCGTCCTCTGCCACTATCTCCATCTCTTCTGTTATAATCCCAGATCTAGCATATCTCATCTGGGTAAGGAATTTTTTTCTTCTAGATTTCACCAGTAAATCCCTCCATTTTTCATGATTTTTATCAATCAATAATATTATAATTCCTATTTTATGACTTTGCACAGTTTTTTAAATTAGAAAAACACTTCGACATTCCTCAAAAATAATCTACCCCAAGTTGAATTGCTTCCTCAAAATTAAGGCATTTTAGAAATAATTCTTCTCTCATATGTTATAATTAATTGAGAATCTTTATAAGATTACTTAAGGAGATGAGATAAATGCTTTTAATAGAAGACCTCTATGTTGAGGTAGGAGGTTCTCCTATATTAAAGGGGATAAATTTGGAGATAAACGATGGCGAAACCCATGTGCTCTTAGGTCCAAATGGTGGAGGAAAGACCACCCTCCTAATGAGCATTATGGGATTGCCTAGATATAAGGTTACTAAAGGTAAGATATACTTCAAAGGAATAGACATAACAAATTTGCCACCAAACGAAAGGGCTAAGCTAGGTATTGGTATAATGTTTCAAAAGCCTCCAAGTATTAGAGGGGTAAAGTTATACCAAATTGGAGAGATCACCTTAAGAGATGGAAAGGATGGAGATAGGATAAAAAATTATGCAGAAATGCTTAATCTTATAAATCATCTTGATAGGGACCTAAACTATGGATTCTCTGGCGGTGAGCTAAAACGTTCAGAATTATTCCAACTATTATGCCAAAAACCAGAATTGGTCTTATTAGACGAGCCAGAATCTGGAGTAGACCTAGACAATATTGCCCTTATAGGTAACGTAATAAATGAACTCCTAGGGAAAGAGGATAAGATAAAGACAAGGAGAAGCTCTGGCATTATAGTAACTCATACTGGACATATACTAGAATATGTAAATGCCGATAAAGGACATGTCATTATTAATGGGAAAATTATATGCCATGGATCTCCAAGAGACCTCTTTGAAGAGGTAAAAAAATACGGATATGGAAGGTGTTCAGAATGTCTGTAATAAGCATTTCTAAAAGAGAAGAACTGAGAAGATTAGCAGAGTCTGCTATAGATAAGAAGGCAATATATGGTGAAGATATAGACTTATCTATGTTTGAAGAGCCAGAAGAAAAAGAAGAGGTAGATGAGCTTTCTAAGCTTCCTCCAGAGATACAAAATGTAGCCGCATCTTCTGGGATAGATATAACAGAGAAAGATAGAGCAGGAAGTTTTGTGCAACTAGACCATAGTGTTATATATCAAAAGATACAATCTGCATACAAGGGACAGTTAGAAATTATGGATATAAGAGATGCCTTAGAAAAATATCCAGAGCTTGAGGAATATTGGTGGAAGGCGGTAAGGGTAGACCAAGATAAGTATACTGCTTATGCCGAGCTTCACCCAGTACACGGATATTTTATTAGGGTATTTCCAGGGCAAAAGGTAGATAGAGCTATACAGGCTTGTCTACTCCTTCAAGAGAATGCAAAGATGCAGAATGTCCATAATATTGTCATAATAGAGGAAGGCGCTTCAGCTCAAATAATCACTGGCTGTTCTATTGCCCCAAAGGTAAGAGAGGGGCTTCATATAGGAATAAGTGAATTCTATGTAAAGAAAGGTGCAAGGCTCGTCTTTACTATGATACACAATTGGGCAGAAGGGTTTTATGTAAGACCTAGGACAGGAATTATAGTCGGGGATAACGGGACATATATTAATAACTATGTATTATTAAAGCCTGTCAAGTCTATTCAGTCATTTCCCACTGCAATATTAGAAGGTGAAAACTCAAAGGCAGTATTTAATTCTTTAATCTATGGATTAAAGGATTCTAACATAGATATCGGTTCTCGAATTATACTTAGGGGAAAAAATTCAGCTGGAGAAGCTATATCTAGAGCTATAGTGGCTGATAGGTCTCAAATATATGCAAGAGGAACTCTTATAGCTCAGAATGATGATAGTAGGGCGCATTTAGACTGTAGAGGAATACTCTTCTCCAATGAAGGAATGATGTATGCTATACCAGAATTGGTAGCAGATAAGAGTCCTAAGAGTATACTTTCTCATGAGGCAGCTATAGGACCTATAGCTGAAGAGGAGATTGAGTATCTAATGACCAGAGGCCTTTCAAAAGACGAGGCAGTATCTCTTATAACCCAAGGATTTATGGATGTAAAAATCTTAGGGTTGCCTAAACATCTAGAAGATTATATAAGAAAGATGATAGAATTGACACAAAAAGAATCTATGTAAAAGGATAGGCAATGATAGAAAAAGTTATTAATGAGATAAAGGAAAGATACTTTGGAGTTCCTTTTCTTGCTCTAGGTCAGACAGTCCTCTGGGATGAGCCAACAAAGATTGCCTTAAAATATTGGCTAGATAAGTTATACCCAGAGGCAATTTTGATGTTTGGAGTGCATAATACCGACTACTTTGCCAAGTCTCCGATAGTCTCAGACAAGGATGAATATATACTGGTTTCTCATAATGATAACTCTACTAGAGACCTTTGGGCTTCTACTATAGAGATATCTAAGCCATTCGGGAGTGAGAATCATCCTACCCTTCAATTTTTTAGAAGATGTAATGTGCCAATAGATTATATAGCTCCGATAGATCAAAGGGATAAATTCTTAGATGAAATTACTTCTGCTTGGGGTTGGATGGCAGTAGTAAAAAGTGGGACTAGGTCTATAGTTGCCTGTGATGTCAAGCTTCAAGATGTCTTAGAGAAACTTATAGAACTTATAGAGTGGGGAACATGTGGAGCCAAAGACCTTATAGGAGAAAGACGATTTATAAAAGATTTTTGCGACAGAATTAAGGAATTTATCTTGGATTATGCACAAAAAAATAAATCTGCTACAATCACAGATCTATTTAAGGAATTATACAGGTGGTTCTGGCAAGAACTCATAGGGTACATCCCACAAGATATAATACTGACATCCTCACTAGAGCTCTTTAGATTCAATACAAAGACGTATAACCTGCCGAGATTTTCTATTATAGAAGGTTTCCTAAATCCATCTACGAGCAATATCTATAAGAGATGTTATAACGAGGTAGTAAAAGACTCTGGCATTTACACTCTAGACCACTTTGGCTATGGAGCTATACCATTTGACATAGTGATACCTAAACAGGAAAGAGGAACTATACTTATTCAACCTAAATCTCTTGTAATAGAAGGGGAAAAGGAGATAAGGATTCCTCTAGATAATCCTATTACTTCCCTCAAAGACCTAGCAGAGGTTGTAGAGAAAAACTTTGGAGAAGATGTTGCTATTGTTGGAAAAGCGGTTGTTCTATTATCTATGATAAGGAGCGAATTTATACTTGTATTCAATGAAAAAGGTTCGCTATATTATAACCTTACGTTCAAGATGGAAGAGATGTTAGAAGAGAATGGAATAAATGCTGAATTCTATCCTATCCTTAGACTCAAATATAAGACATGGGACTTAATAGAAAATATAGACGGGAGAATAATTCTCCCTGAATATATGAGGATAGGATTTGGGAAAGATGCTATTGAACCTAAAGAATTTAGTAATAGATGGAGAGAAGTTGTAGCTGAACAAAATTCTTTTATACATAACCTAGCTGATATGAGAAAACCTAGAGAGATTATGAAATTTCTAAGTAAGATAAGAGGGAAATTATGGGATGAAAAACTCTCCTTATATAACAAGTTAAAACAGGACCTAGTCTCAAAAAGAATCCCAATAGAGTCAAATTGGCAGAAGGTAAAAGAACTAAAGGAGAGATTAGGCAAGACTATAGAGCCTTTAGAGAGAAGGAAATTAAAGGAAGAGTTGAGAAGACTTAGAGATGAGACTTGGAAGATGGAGAAGGCAGAAGAGATAAAAGAGATAAGAGAAAAATTAAGAGAACTAGAAATAGAAGTAGAAAGGGCTAAGGCAGAGGTACTCCGATATTCTTATCTGATAAAGGAAAATCTTCCGTATACAAACTATAGACCATCTGCATGGTGGTTTATAGCTATGGACTATAGTAGAAAATGGTTTAAGAGTATAGTAGATGATCTTGAGGCATATACGGAGGGGGAAAGATGCCAGAAATACCTTTTACAAAGATGCAATCAGTAGGGAATGATTTTATTATCTTATACTGGGAAGAAAAAGAGCCAGATTGGAGCTTAATAAGTAGAAGACTAACCGATAGACATTTTGGTATTGGGGCAGACGGTTTAATTATCATCTTACCTTCTAATGTAGCTGATTATAGGATGCGCATGTTCAATCCAGATGGGACAGAAGATATGTGTGGAAATGGATTGAGATGTTCTGCTAAGGTATTCTGCGAGCTAAAAAACGTAAACAAAAACATTATTAGGGTAGAGACTATTAAAGGCATAAAAGAGGTAGAGATAATAGATAGAACAGATTGGATTGTAAGAGCAAATCTAGGAAAGCCTCTACTAAAACCAAAAGAGATTCCAACCTTATTAGATTTTTCTCCTATAGTAGATTATCCTTTAGTAGTTAAATACAGGATATTTAATGCTACCATAGTCTCAATAGGTACTCCTCATGCTGTAATATTCCACGAAGACCTTACCAATGATGCATTTGAAAGATACAGTCCACAGATTGAAAATCATCCTATATTCCCAGAGAGAACAAGCGTAATCTGGGTAATAGATGAAGATAATAATGGTGAGTTAAAGATAAGGATATGGGAAAGAGGTGTAGGAGAGACAATAGGCTGTGGCACAGGAGCCTGTGCAGCTGTAGTAGCTAAGGTGCTAAAGGGCGGAACAAAAACTAGTTATAAAGTGACTTCTAAAGGCGGAAGTCTGTGTGTAGAGTGGAAAAATAAAGAAGACGTATTTTTGAAAGGAAAAGTAGATGAGGTATTCAAAGGAACAATTTATATATAAAAGAGTAGAAGTGGGAGCTATAGCTCCCACTTCCTGTGAATTACTGGGACATCTTCCAAAAGTTTCTTCGTGTAAGGGTTTTTAGGATTCGTTATTATCTCTTCCGCATCTCCAGATTCTACTATCTTTCCATTATTCATTATAAATAGCCTATCACTAGTGTAATAAGCTAACCCTATATCGTGAGTGATAAACATTATAGACATACCATAATTCTTCCTAAGGTCTAAAAGTAGGTTCAAGATACCAGCTCTAGATGAGGCATCTATCATAGATGTCGGCTCATCAGCAATTAAAAGTTTAGGCTTTATAATCAAGACTCTGGCTAGCATTATCCTCTGCTTCTGTCCACCACTCAATTCATAGGGACGTTTATTTAAAACTTCATCAGGATTTAATCCAACACTCAATAAAGATTCCCTTATTAACTTTTCCTTTTCCTCATTAGAGATAGAATTCGTAACAAGTCTAAATGCATTACTCAAGACTCTTCTTATAGAATAGAAGATATTAAATGAGGCAAATGGATCTTGGAATATTGCCTGTACCTCTCTCCAGTAATTTAATAGTTCCTTTCTCGAAGATAGATGTGTAATATCCCTTCCCCTAAATATTATCTTTCCACTCGTAGGGGGTAGTAACTTTAATATCAATCTAGCAGTAGTAGTCTTACCGCTACCACTCTCACCTAATAGAGTAACTATTTCCCCTTCTTTAATAGAAAAAGAGACATCATCTACCGCTTTTACCTGTGATTTACCAGACCCAAAAACTCTAGTCAAATTCTCAACCCTTAGCAGTTCTTTATTATTAACTCTCTCCATCTTTTCCTCCATACAAGAAACAACTAACTCTATGGTCCTTCTTTATCTCCAATAATGGTGGAACAGCTGTGTTACAAAGACCATCTATATAAGAAGGACACCTAGGATGGAATCTACACCCAGAAGGTGGATTTTTTAGATTTGGAGGAACACCTGGTATAGCTTCTATCTTCTTTGATTTTATACCTGATTCTGGAACAAGGACCGAGGACATTAGTAGTTTACTATATGGGTGCATAGGATCGAATATGATACTTTCCATAGGACCTACTTCCACTATCCTACCTGCATACATAACCGCTATCCTATCGGCGAAATGCCTTAGCAGTGGTAATTCATGGGTTATAAAGACAACACTCTTTATAATCTGTCTCCTTAGAAGCTCTACTAATAACTTTATTACAATCTTCTGGCTAGAGACGTCTAAGGCAGAAGTTGGTTCATCTGCTATCAATACCTTTGGATTCAATAAGGTGGAGATTACAGTTACTGTCCTCTGCTTCATTCCTCCACTAAGCTGGTGAGGATAGGCATCTAGTATCCTTAGTGGCAATGATAAAGCCTCAAATCTTTCTCTAGCTCTCTGTAAAGCCTCTTCTTTAGACATCTCAGGGAAATGTTCCTTTAACACATCTATTACAAAATTCTTAATCCTTAAGGTGGGATTAAGGGAGTTCATAGCCCCCTGTGGAACAATAGATATATACCTACCCTTTATCTCTCTCCTTAAAGTCTCCTTATCAAGAGTTAAAATATTAGTACCATTAGCCCTAACCTCACCACCTATCACGTATAGGGGAGGAATAACTGTAAAGGCAAGGACTGAAGCCAATGTAGATTTTCCACAGCCTGATTCACCAGCTATTCCCAAAACTTCCCCTTCCTTAACCTCCAAAGAAACTCCGTCTACAGCTTTAATCTCTTCCCCTTGAACGGTTTTATAATAGGCTCTTAAATCAACAGCTGTTAAGAGATTACCCATTGCTAACTCCTTCTTAATCTAGGATTAAAGACTTCGTCCATACCACTATTCATACTCATAAGGGAAAAAGTCGTCATAGAAAGACATATGACAGGAGGAATAAATGCCCACCAAGCTCCAGTTCTTACTGCCTCCCATAATAGAGACCAGTGTAACATTACACCAAGGGATACCGTCTGGAAGGGACCAAGTCCTAACATACTTAGCGTAGCCTCATTTAATATTCCACCAGAAAATTGAAGTATAAATGCCATAAAGATATAGGAGAACATATAGGGAAGTATCTCCCAAATTATCATTTCTATCGAACTAAATCCAGTAATCCTAGCTATGTCTATGTGTTCTCTTGTCTTTAAGCTAGAAGTTTGAGCCCTAACAGCCCTAGCAGTCCAGGGCCAGGCAGTTATACCTATAACCAATCCCATCACAGTTGCAGACCTAGCCTTTATCGCTATAGATAGAAGAATCAGTATTACTATAGAAGGGATAGTTATAAATACGTTAGTTATACCCATCAATATCTCTTCAACAATTCCCCCTTTATAACCTGCAATGGATCCAATTGTGACCCCTATACTTGTAGCTATAACTCCTGCAGTACAACCGATAAGAAGAGAGGTCCTTGTACCATACATAAGTTGAGTAAAGACATCCCTACCCAAGTTATCCGTTCCAAGTATAAACTTATCAGAAGGGGGACTGAATAGTCCACCGACCATCTGAAAAGGATTTTTAGGATTGACTAGTGGACCTATTAGTGCAAAAGAAAGGATTCCAAGGAAAAGGACAAAACCAACAATAAATCTCTTAGATCTAAAAAGTAGTATTAATATATCCTTCATATCATCTCTCCCCTAATTGAACAGCTCTTATACGCGGATCTATAAAACCATAAGCTATCTCTACAAGAAAGTTTGCTGTTAAAACTGCGGTAGTTATTATAAGCGTGCAACCTTGAATAAGTGGATAATCATTTTGTCTTATAGCAGTAAAGAGTAAGCTTCCTACTCCAGGATAGGAAAAGACAGACTCAGTTACTAGCGCTCCACCCATCATAGTACCAAAAGCTATTGCCAGACCAGTAATCTGCGGTAACATTGCATTTCTAAATACGTATCTTATAATCTTTTCATCTCTTATTCCCAAATTTTTGGCATAATTGACATAATCAGAAGTAAGTTCATAGATTGACATCTCTCTCATCCCTATAGCCTGTCCCCCTATTGCTACCAAAACCATAGATAGATAAGGGAGTATATAGTGATGGATAGCATCAGCAATAAATCTCCATGACAATGTAGGCACAGTACCAAAGCTATAACCACCGCCTACAGGGAATATACCAAATCTAACAGCCAAAAGATAAAGGAATACTATAGCTAGACAGTAATATGGAATGTTAGAAAAGACTAGAGAGAGGGTAAACGCTACACTATCGAACTTTCCCCCTTTATATGCACTAAAAGCCCCTAATAAATTACCAAGTATCCATCCCGATAGTATGGCAGGAACCTGCAAACCTATAGTCCAAGGCAAAGCCCTCCCTATAAGGTCTCTTACTTTACCAGGATAAAGCATAAAAGAGGTACCAAGATTTAACCTCATTATATTGCGCAGATAATTGAAATACTGTACATATAGAGGTTTATCTAAGCCAAACTCTTTCATATATGTAGAATATAGACGCTCTAAGGTATCACTCTGAACACCACCAGTAGCCATCTGATTTACTATAACTGCAACAGGATTACCAGGAATAAGTCTAGGTAAGATAAAATTTAAACTAACGGCAACAAAAAATGCCAAGATATACCATATCACTTTTTGAAGTAGATATCTAACAAAAGGATTTCTCATAATCTCTCCTTTCTAACAAAAGGGAGGGCAAAAGATACTTGCCCTCCCTTTGTAAATATTAAACTTGTATTATTCTTTCGGCTTAATAATGTAGAAGATCTTAATTCCTTGTCCTGTATGTAGAGGAGAAGCTGTTGGGTTGTCTTCATTGGGGAATCCTGTCCAGTAGGTTTCATTGTATTCATAGAAGTGCCAAGGTCTATATTCAAGAGGAATAATAGGTATATCTTTCATAAAGATCCTATCGAGTTCTCTATATATAGTAGCTAACTTCTTCTCATCCGTTATCTTAGCAGCAGCATCTAGTAGTGAGCTAGCCTTCTTGTTAGAGTATCTGTTGAAGTTCCAGTAAGCCACCTGTCCAATTGGAGGCACTCCCTTACTCTCCATTACCTCAAAGAATCTTAACCAAGGATGGGCAGGTGTATATCCGCCAGCAGGTGTATTCATAAGGAGGTCAAAGTTACCAGTGTTTCTACGATCCACCCAGACAGGGGCATCTGGATATTCTGTCCTAACATCAATACCAACTGCTCTTGCACTTTCTGCCACAACTTCTAGACTTGTCATCCAGTCAGTCCATCCATAAGGACATTGAGCTATGAATGGTCCTAGTCTAGTTCCATCTGGTAATACATATATTCCATCTGGGCCCTTCTTAGCCTTTAGCTGTTTCTCTAAAATCTCTACAGCCTTTGCTGGATCATATTTCCAACCATATTTATCAACATCTTCCTGACTAAAGTACTTCTTTTCGGGAACACCTACTGGAATAATTAGACTTGATTTTGCTGGAGGTGAATATCTAGACATAGCGGTTTCTGCTATCTTTGGATAGTTTATAGCATAGGCTAAAGCCCTTCTTACCAAAGGATTATCTAACGGCTTCTTGTGGATATTTATATACAATGAAGGGATAGAAGCAGGAATATGATATGGTTCTTTCTTATACCAGGTTCCTACTGGCAACTTCTTTACTTCCCACATCTTCCAGATTTCTGGACAGAACTGTTGAGAGAAATCTACCTCGCCCCTCTCAAAGGCAAGATTTCCTGCGTCATTACTCTTAAATATAGGATGTACTATGTACTTAGGTGCGGGCTTACCATAGTAGGGAATACCCCAATAGTTATCATCTCTTTGAAGAACTATCTGCTCTGGAGAGTATGCTAAAAGCTTATATGGTCCAGAGCCAACTGGTTCTAGATTTGTATATTCTAACAGAGCTTTTTGACTAGTATCTATCTTGCTCCATATATGCTGAGGGACAATAAAGATCTGTCCTAAGAATACTTCAACTCTCTTCTTATGAGGTTTATCCTTATTTAGAGTTATAATAACGGTAAGGTCATCCTTTGCCTTTACATCTGTAACTAGATCCCAGAATGAAGAGAAATAGAGAGAATACTTTTTACCAAGCTGTAAGCTATATACTACGTCCTTTGCTGTTAGAGGAGTTCCATCTTGCCATTTTGCTCCTTTCCTAAGTTTTACTGTAAGGTTATAAACAGACCAGCTATAACTCTCACCGATAAGAGGGTCCAATTTTCCAGTTAATAGGTTATAAACAAATAGAGTCTCGTATATCAGATAATGTTGTCCCCTGTTAGTTGGCCAAGCTGGGCTAGGAGCCATAGGATTGAAAGTAGTTGGTGGACCCCACTGCATCCCTGCAATATAAAGGGTCTCTTTTCTAGGTAACTGAAGAGGAGCCTGTGCGAAAGACACACCTAATAAAAGAGTAGTAACAAGAAATACACTCACTAAACTTATTAAGAGCCTCTTCATTTTCTTTTTCAACCTCCTCCGTAAAGATTTGACATCTTTAAAGGATCTAATCCATACCTACCACTTATTCCCTCATCAAATCCCTTATCCAGATCTATCTATCACCTCCTCCGTGTAATGTTTTATATTACACAGAAAATTATAACACTAGATTTAATATCTTTTCAATAGCATAGACCGTTTGTATTTTAAGCAAAATTATGATAAGCTCTATCTAAAAAAGAAAGGAGAATGGGACGTTGTTTAGTAGAATTAAGGGTAATGCAAGAGCTTGCCTAATATTTGAGGCTATGTGGGTTGTTCCTTTCAATATGTTTACTACTTACGCTTCTGTATATATGCTATCCCTAGGACTCAAAGAGACCCAAATAGGACTCCTCGCTTCTATAAATCTTGCTCTTCAGATATTTACCTCATTCATAAGTGGACATCTCACAGATAGGCTAGGAAGAAGAATGGCTCTACTTATATTCGACATAGTTAGTTGGAGTGTTGCCACACTTATATGGGCAATAGCCCAAAACTTCTGGTATTTTCTGGCTGCAGTCATAGTAAATAGTTTTCAAAAGATACCTAATACCGCCTGGTATTGTCTCTTGGTAGAAGATACAGAGCCAGAAAATAGGTCGGCAATATTCACTATTCTACAGATAATATCTGTTATATCTGGATTTTTTGCGCCACTTGGAGGATTACTAGTAAGCAGACTTACACTAGTTCCTGCAGTAAGGCTTATGTATCTCATTGCCTGTATAAGTATGACAATAATGTTCTTTGGAAGAAATGCCATTACTTATGATACAGAGATAAGTATTAAGAAAAAATTAGAAAGTAAAGGGATAAATTTCAAAGAAAGCTTAAAGGAATATAAAGAGGTATTAAAAGAGATAATAAACAACAAGTTATTAATGATTATGGTTGGTGTCTATATACTGAACAATTTTCAGATGGCAATAAGGGGGACTTACCTATCCATATACCTAGTAAATGCTCTAGGAATAAAAGACTCATTGATCGGATTATTTCCTGCTTTTTCGTCAATTGCTATGTTGATCTTACTTCTCCTGGCAATACCTAGATTTAAAGAAGAGTTTTCTGTTAATTATATGATAATAGGATTTGGAATCTCTATGTCAGCCAATATAATATTGATACTACTTCCCCCTAAAAATATACTAGGAGTAATAATTGCTACGATGCTTTCTGCTAGTGGAAACATAATAGCCAATCCCTATTTAGAATCTAGTGTAGCTAATCTCATCTCTGACGAAAATAGGGCTAAATCATTAGCTATCTTAACAGTAATACTCTTAGTCTTTATATCCCCTGCTGGGATAATTGGAGGCTTGACATACAGTATTAATCCAAAGATACCATTTGTATTAATTACGCTGGCATTTCTAATAAATGAAGGGCTTCTTCTACTTTTTAGAAAGGAAAGAGGATAGTCTAAAATAGTCTCTTTAGATTAAGAGATTTACTAATAAAAACAATAGGGACCTTGGTGGTCCCTATTGTAAGGGGGGTAGGTCATATGATGAGGTTACCTAGACTGCTAAGTTATTTATCAATATTAACAATGACTAGTATAGGGATAATATATTAAGAAAAGATTAAGAAATAGTTAAGAGAATGTTAAGATTCTATCTATTGACTTTATTGAGTAATGAATGATAACCTATTAATTGAATTATGCCCTTGCCTACTTTCAAGAATAAGGAGGGAAGAAATAATGGCTAAAAGGTGCAGTATATGTGGAAAAGGTCCTTTATATGGTAATAATGTGAGCCATTCCAATAGAAGGACCCGTAGACGTTGGTTACCTAATTTACAAAAGGTTAAAAGAGTTATAAACGGAGAGGTTAAGAGGGTTTACGTCTGTACAGATTGCTTAAAATCTATATAAAATGATTCCACTTGAGAGAATAAAGGAGGCAAGGGCGCTCTTAACTAAAGTTGTACATAAGACTCCGCTTATCTACTCTAGCACCCTTTCAGAGTGGGTTTCACATTCGGTATATCTTAAGTGTGAAAACTTCCAAAAGACAGGCTCTTTCAAAGTAAGGGGTGCATATTTTAAAATTTCTCAACTCTTGGAAAGTGAAAGAGTAAAAGGCATCATAGCCTGTTCTGCAGGGAACCATGCACAAGGGGTAGCTTATGCCAGCTCAAAGCTAGGGATAGATTCTCTCATAGTTATGCCTGAGTTTGCTTCTATTAGTAAAATAGAAGCAACTAAAGGATATGGTAGCAAGGTCATACTAAGTGGAAGGACATTCGATGAGTCTCAAGAAAAGGCTTTAGAAATAGCAGAAGAGACAGGAAGGGTATTTATCTCTCCCTATGATGACCCCGATGTTATAGCAGGACAAGGTACTATAGCATTAGAGATTCTAGAACAGCTTCCAAATGTAGATATGATAATAGTGCCCATTGGAGGGGGTGGGTTAATCTCTGGGGTAGCATCTGTAGTAAAGAAGATAAATCCTAAAATAAGGGTAATTGGAGTTCAAACCAAAGCGGTTCCTAGTGTATACAACGCCATATCTAAGGGGAAGATAGAAGATATAACATGTGAAACTATAGCTGATGGTATTGCAGTCAAAAAACCAGGGAAGATTACTCTAGATATAATCTCAAATCTAGTAGATGACATAGTTCTAGTAGAAGAGGAAGAGATTGCTGGAGCTATTCTATTTCTAATGGAAAGGTGTAAGATGATAGTTGAAGGGGCTGGAGCAGTAAGTGTCTCTGCCATTATGTATGACAAAATCCTTCTCAAAGGTAATGTAGTAGCAGTATTGAGTGGCGGAAATATAGATGTAAATCTTATCTCTTCAATAATTGAACATGGATTAACTAAATCAGGTAGAAGGCTAAAATTTATAACTACCTTACCTGATAGACCTGGTGAACTCTATAAACTCCTGACTATAATAGCCAAGATAGGTGCTAACATAATATCCATTCATCACGAGAGACTTAATCCTATAGTCCCTATAGGACTAGTCGAAGTAGAGATCTCAGTAGAGACAAGAAGTAGAGAGCACAGTGAGGAATTAGTATCTGCTATAAAGTCTGCTGGTTATAAAATAACTGTAATATAAAAGGGGACAGAAAGTTATCTGTCCCCTCAATTAATTGCTAGACAATTTCCCAAGGGAATTTACACTCTATAAGGTCTACCAAGCCATGAGAGAATCTATCACCAGATGCTACAATAAAGTGAGCCTCAATAGGTTTATCTTTTCTCTCTACCTTTACTAATACCTGATTCCAACCCTCTCTAAAATTGGAGACTACATAGCTTCTCCCATCACCACCATAATTGGGTCTAAGGATTCCTTCAGTCTTTACCTCGTGAATCTTTTCCCCATTTAGCCACATCTTAAATGGACAATTAGAAGGTAGACCCAACCTAACAGGTCTAGCTGTTGGAGAATAGATATAATGCCTTAGATATATTATTCCGGGTTTATTATCAAAGTATTGCTCAATCAAAAGCTCATTCTCATCAAAGTTTGCTATATTCCAACCTTCTTGCAATCCACTAAGGTTTGTATCTTTCTCTATAGGCGTCTCAGTATCTATATCACCATCAAATCTAGAAGAGATAAGCCATCTATTCGAACCCAGATATACAACTGGAATCTCAGGAAGACGAGGTCTCTCTTTTACTAAAATTGATATACTTCCACAGTTAGAAGTCTCTATGTATTTTACATTGTAAACTGACACAGAGAATGAAATAGTACGCTTTTCATTACCCTGTAAGATAATCTTTTCTTCTTTAGGAGTTACTTCCCAGCCTTCAGGGAATTTAGAGATAACTTTAGCCTCTATAGCCTCAGGATGAGGATTCTCTATAATAAGATCAAACCTTTTCTCCTTTCCAAACTGTATAGCGGGATTACTTAAATAGTCTAGGGAGACTTTTATAGTCTTCAGGTCATAGTCTATCCTTGTAGGTGGTATATACCATAATCTTTTGACTTCCTCTTTAGGTATAAACGGCTCTGGATCATCTCCATGAATAGTTAATATCTCCTTCCCTATCTTGCATACCCTCTTAGTGAGTTCATCTAGGTCTTTTGGCTCCTTTACATTCTTTATTCCACCCCAGCTGGCATTCGTCACAATCTTATCACTCAAAGGTTCTATCCATTTAGAAGGAAGTCCATCTTTACCTAGGATTATCCCTAGTATCGAACCCAATGTTGCTCCAGTGCAGTCTGTATCGTATCCACAGTTCACTGCCTTACATATTGCATCTCCAAAATCTTCTCCATATAGGAGTCCTATAGTCTGGAAACCAAGGTTTACTGGTGAATATTGTGCTATTGGACTATAAGAATTTCTTAAGACAAAGTTCCTTGCAGATTTCCAGTCCATACCTCTTTGATAGGCAGTTATAGCGTTTCTTATAGCCTTTGCCGTTTCACAGTTTTCTGGTATAAATGATAGTCCAATCTCAAGTAATTTCATCTTATCAGAGATAACAAAGGCGGCAGATTCTACTACTGCATTAAATATCTCTCCATAAACAGATTCCCCACCTGCATGGTCTACTATTGCATCCTCATATGCATATTTGGCTGCTACATTTGGTAATCCAGGAGCGATACAAGCCCAAATCTCAGAACGAATTGGGCTACCCATGCAGTGCTTAAACCAGTTATTAAAATATCCAGACACTGGTGGTACTAAGCCTTTTTTAAGGTTTGTCTTATTCAGTCCATACTCATCAAAGTTATAAGCAATACAGTCTAACCAGTATTCTGCCAAATCTCTAGCAGTAATATTTAATCCTCTTTCTTCAAGAGCCTGAAGCCATATTAACTGTAATTCAAGGTCATCATTTGGTAATCCTCCCTCTTGCAGTTTAGGATACCACCAGACATCAAACATCTCTTCCTTACCCCATCCACTCTCTAGAGGAGTCCCAAGTGTCCCCCCAGCATTTTTACCTAGCCAACATCCATAAACTTTGTTATAGTATTCCTGCTCAGATAACATACATTAGCCTCCTTTTAAAAGTTTTTCTTTTAACTCCATATAGTAGAGAAAATTCTCATAAGATATATCAGGTGGGAAGGTGTGGTCTAAATGAGGTATGTAACCACCAATTTCTAGTAGGTACGGTATTTTGCTGTATAATTCCTTCTCTATAGAAGCCTTATCCTTAGTAAGTTCTCTCTTATCTATCCCTCCAAGTAAAACTAGGTCTTTCCCATACTGCTTGCGAAGTTTAATGGGGTCCATCCCTGCTGCCTGTTCTAAGGGCCAGATACCATTAATACCAGCCTCAAGCATATAGGGTATTAAGACTTCAAAATTTCCATCACTATCGACCCAGAAATACTTAACTCCGTACTTTCTAAAATGTTCTACCACTCTCTTTACCCTAGGGGCAAAAAATTCCTTATATATCCTCGGAGATATCAAAGGTCCACCCTTACCTGCAAAATCCTCTGAGAAGTTAAAATAATCGATCTGAACACTAGAAAGAGCCTTAGTACTTAGTTCTATTATAAAATCCGCTATAAAATCTAACATCTCATGAACTAAATTGGGATTATCATAAAACATATAGGAAAGATTTTCTGTTCCAACCCATTCTCTTAGTGTCCAGTAGAATCCAATCTGGGCATTCACAAAAAGACATAGGGGATAATCCCTATCCTTCCACAATCTCACCATTTCATCCCACCACATAGGATATCTGATAGGAGAATACGGATTATAGCGTTTCTTAATCTCTTCAAAGTCTTTTTCATCTTTTATTGGAAAATCTAGATATTGGTCCATAGAGGGCCTTGTTCCCCTTACAGTTCCCTCTTTCATGGCTTTTCGGACACGTCCTACTGCATCTCTAAAGACAATATATCTATCAGTCTCTTCTAGCACCTCTTCATCAAATCTCGGGATCATCCCAGCATTAACAGGTATAAATCCTCTTCTATCTATCCTAAAATAAGGTTCTCCTTCAAACCAGTTCCAGTAACAGACATCCTTTGGAAGTCCCTCGTTATACCACCTTTCTATTGTTTGTCCCCAGACACCTAATTCATAATTAGGATACTTATCGACTGGCTTAAACTCCATTATACTGATAAATCGCTCCCTATCAGTCATAAGCTTACCTCCAAATCCAAACTAGCTCTCTATTATATTGATATGAAGATTAATAAAAGTCAAGATGCTCAGAGTAGTTCCGAATTTCTAAACTTATACAGCGGTTATTAAGTAATACCCTACACATTTCTGATATAATAAGAAATATTCATAAAAATATTAACCAAATTATCAAGGAGGATTGCTATGGATAAAGTAGAAGAGGCGGTCAAGACTTTTAAGAGTGGATTTAACTGTTCACAGTCGATTATCTCAACCTATGCTCCAAGTCTAGGTTTAAATAAAGAATTGGCGCTTTTGATTTCAAGTGGCTTTGGTGGCGGATTAGGAAGGACAGGTGAGGTATGTGGAGCGGTAACCGGTGCAATTATGGCATTAGGGCTTAAATATGGATTTACCACTTTTAGTAACGAGGCAAAAGAGAAAGCTTACAGTATAGTTAAAGAATATATAGCCAGATTCAAAGAGAAAAATGACTCAATACTATGCAGAGAGTTACTTGGTGCAGATATTAATACCCCAGAAGGAAGAGAAAAAGCTCATACTATATGTCCTAAGCTAGTCAGGGACTCGGCAGAGATATTAGAAGAGATGCTAAAAGGAGTATAAAATAAAAGACCCGCTTAGTGGCGGGTCAAGAAATTGACTAGAAATATTCAATAAGGTTTTTATGTCCTTTCTATCTTCAGTAGATCCCCCTCTTCTAATTCTATAGTCTCTTTTAGACTTATAATGTTTTTATCTAAGATGATATCTAATAACTGTGATTCATTCTTTATTAATCTTACAGAAAGTTTCCCTACAAATCTCTCTGGTATATCTAGCTTTATATTTTTTATTTTTATCTTTCCATAAAGGCTCTCTATAGTAGCACTGAAAGAATCTCTTGAAATTTCTTGAGAAAATGTTCCCCAACCGCCATCTGTAATGAAGAAACTCCTAAATTTGGAAGGGTTTATTCTAGGTTTAAAACTTATAGTAAAGTTTCTTCCATCATACATATAACCAGAAAGCGCCAAGAGAAGAGCCCAACTAGCCATAGCTCTAGCATAGTGATGCCCACATTCAGGCTCATTCCAAGGATTACGCTTTAGCCCATCAAATCTTTCTCTCAGTGCCTTTACTATTGTTAATCCTTCTCTTAGAAAACCTCTATATATCAAATGACTAGCCACCTGATACTCTATTCCTGTCCAGACCTCATCCGAGTAGGGGAATGGGAAAGTCTCCCTATTACCTCTAGGCCAGGTGCACAGGATTAATCCTTTTTCATTATTTAAGGCATATGTCCTCTGACAATTAGAATGATTTGAAAGGTCTTCTTTAAAGTTATATCTAAATATAGACTTTAAAGCCTTTTCTATATAGTCTTTACATATTAGATCGCCTAGATCTATAGTATCCGCGAGCCACTGACCTAACAGTTGGTCAGATAAACAACCCTCCCCATACTGATATTTATAGTCTTTAGACTTATCATACTTCTGTATAAAGTATTCACCATTGAATAATTCCTTAGCTATACGTTCTCTGCCTCTTTCAAATAGCTCTAGATACTCTTTAGCCTTTTCTCTTTCCCCTAGATACTCAGCCATCTCACTAGAAACCTTAAGTGCTCCAAGATAGAATAGTCCTGTCATTGTATTTGGTCCATAAAATTCTATATCATAGGTATTATGCTGTTCTCCCTCCATAACCCCATCTTTATCTAAGTCCCAATTTATCCAGGCAAATTCTAAAGCCTTCTTTATATTGGGCCACAACTTCTTTAAGAATTCATCATCTCCTGATAGCCTCCATTCCCTATAAGCTCTTATAATACTTCCCATCTGTCCATCAGCTGCAGGTTTAAAACCCCATCTCCCAGTCCCTAGAGGTAGCATCGTCCTAAAGGACATCTTGCCTGTCTCATCCGTATTGTATAAGAACTCTACCTCTCGCATCTTTCTCTCTAACTGTGGGAAGAGATAAGCCAAAGCTTGTTCATAGTTCCATACATGTGTACAGTTCATTGGACAGCATCCTTCATTATCGCTACATCCTTCAAAGCCAAAGAAATAGCCATCTTCTGTCCTAAAACAGGTATTGGTCCTTATAGTAGAAATCTGACTCGAAATTGCATCTAGGACATAACTAGGTAAAGAGCTAGAGAAGAGTAGATTATGGAATTTCCTAGTCTCTTTCTCTAATCTCTCTATATTTTCTGCAGTATACTTTGCGACATCCCAAGAGTCATCAAATTTAGTAGAATAATATGTCCTTAGTCTGAGATCCTCTTTTAAGGGTTCTATCCTAAAGTATTTGGTGATCTCTTCTGGAAGGTATGGGAAATACCATGTAAGAAATATTGGTAATTTTATTTCTTCTCCTGGAAAGATCTCAAAATTTAATCCTAATGTAGCTACATCTGTCTGACCTTCAGGACTAGGCTCTGGAGACTTTTCTTCGTTTAACTTCTCTTCAGTCCTAAATCTATCCCAGAAGTCTTGTAGATCGTCAAACCAGCCACTCCTTAGCCATCTTAAGGTGTATGTAATATCTTTCCATGTAGTTACTATTGCAATATTTCCATATAAGAAGTCTTCTTTCTTATATTTTAAATTACTCATCCTTATGCCTTTTATCAGTCCTTCATCTAGGAATTCATTGAGGTTAGAACCAAAACAGGGAGCATATCTATTATTTACCCCATATATATTCCTTAATGAGACCTTGCCGTCATATCCAACCGGATTAAGCATACTAAAAGCCAAAGTCCCTTCAATAGGTGTATAGCCTATATTTTTGATAGTAAAGTAAAATATTGCTATAGGTAATCCAGAATCAAAATCATTCAATGGGATTAGAGGATTGAATGCTTCTAGATCTATTTCTAAGGGTAATTCTTTATCTAAAAATTCTATATAGGCAAAAGGATACTCTCCTCTAAATTTAGCTGAATCAAGTCTTGGAAGTCCCGAGACTCTACTATTTGGAAGCCCATGACTAGCAGTATATGGAGGGAGTAACTTAGATTCTAAAACCTTAGCCTTATAACCTTCCTTATCTCTTATCCTTATGGCAAAGAATGTAAACGGTAAATTTAACCCTTTAGATGGTCTATTAAATATCTCCCAATCCTGAAGATTTCCTCTTCCTCCCAAAGATACCGTCCCTGTACCAATTCCTCCCAAAGGAAAGGCTATCTGAGAAAGACTTTCCCCTTGGAAAGTCCTCTGAGGTCCAAAATCAAATAGTTCACTATCAGAATAAGGAATTCCCATCTATTCATCCTCCTAATTTATCAAATATTGGTATTAATCTCTCATAGGCATCGATAAAGACAGGGAATATCCGCTTATATACTGCCATCTCAGATTCTTCAGGTATAACTCTTTCCTTTATCTTCACAATCTCTTTCGCCACCTTTAAACTTGGAAATATCCCTACTCCTACGCCACCAGCTATAGCCGAACCTAAAGATGTTGCCTCTTCTAAGATCTCCATCCTAAGAATATCTCTTTCAAATATATCTGCCAGTATCTTTGCCCAAAGTCTACTCTTTCCTCCACCCCCAATCAACCTTATCTCTCTTATCTCTATACCCTGCATTAAGAACGCATCTAGTATTATTCTGAGATTAAATCCTACCCCTTCTAAGACTGCCCTTATAAGATGAACCCTTGTATGCCTCGGAGTAAGTCCTATAAATACTCCCCTAGCACTAGGGTTCCAATGAGGGCTTCTCTCACCCAAAAGATAGGGGAGGAATATAAGGTTCTCACAACCTGGAGGAATCTTTTCTGCTTCTAAATCCATTATCTCATAAGGACTTAGATTAAAACTAGAAGCAATCTCCTTTTCTCTAACAGCCAAATTATCCCTTGCCCACTGATAGGAAAGACCTGCAGACTGCATAGTCCCTGTAGGCATAAATAGACCGGGTTCAAGGTGATGAAAGGTAAAAGTCCTAAGTCTAGGATCATATACGGGTCTCCTAGATGCTATAGCAATCCAAGAGGAAGCCCCTAGATAGTTATACGCATCTCCCTCTTCTATAACACCAGCTCCACAGGCAGCGCAGGCTCCATCTCCTCCTCCAACAACTACTGGAATACCTGGTACTAGCCCTAGTTCTTCTGCCGAACTACTAGTAAGCTCTCCTACTACATCTAGAGAGTTATGAGGTTCAGGCAACTTCTCCAAAGGTATTCCTAAAGAGGAGATTATCTCTGCTGACCAATCTTCCCTCTGTAGGTCAAAAAGATTAGTCCCTGAGGCATCGGAAAAATCTGTTACCCACCTACCAGTAAGTTTGTAGATAATAAAGTCTTTGGCTAATAGGAATTTATACGTTCTGGTAAAGATATCTGGTTCATTATTTCTTATCCATAAAATCTTACTTGCCGAGTACGTAGGACTTATCCTATGCCCTGTAATTTTGTATACCTTATCCTCTCCAACTCTATCCCTAATAAGATTAGCCTCTTTCACTCCTCTCTGGTCAGCCCAGATGATTATATTCCTTAGGGGATTTCCATCTCTATCTACGGGGAGACATCCCATCATCTGCCCGCTAAAACTTATAACCGCTATTTCCTGTGGCTTTACTTTACTCTTGGCTAAAAGCTCTTGAGTTGAGAACTTAACCGCTTCCCAATGATCTAGAGGATTCTGCTCTACCCAATTGGGATAAGGATAATAAGTGGGATAGGGATAGAAGGATGAAGCTAATAAATTTCCCTCCCTGTCATACAGGGTTGCCTTATTGCCTGTAGTGCCTAAGTCATGGGCTAGTATATACTTCCCCATAACCTACCTTTCCTCAATAGCAATCGCCCTAGTCCAAGAACTATCCATCTTTACCCTGTAAGGTAAAGCAATAAAAAAGAATACTCTCTTAGAGATTAGATGGAGATTATCGAGGAATTCTATGAATGTAACACCCTTAGACATCAATATATCATGTATGAGTCTACCCTCTTCTACATCCCTTCCTAATTTAAAATTAGTGTCTATGCCTAACATCTTTATCTTCTTCTTAGCTAACCAGTCCGCAGATTCAGGTATAAGATAGGGATATCCTGAGCCTATCTTTTTATTCCTACAGATTACAATATCCTGCTCTTTTATAATATCTCCTATTAAATTCTCAATAGCCCTAGCATCTATAATACCAGGCTCGGCATCTAGAAGAATAGCTCTACCAAAGAAGGCTTCCAAAGGATACTCATTTATATCTTTTCCATCATCATAAAAGTGAGAAGATGCCTCTATATGTGTTCCAACATGGCTATGTGTCCATACATCGTGTTTATAAGTCCTATCGGAGAGGAAACTCTTTTCCACCCTAAAGGGTCTGTCTTCTGTCCCAGGGGGGATAATCTCTTTGGAGAGATCTAAGATCTTATACTTTGTCAAATCTATGTCAAACATTCTATCACCTCTTTAGATAAATTTTTTGAGACTCTCTCTTATTATATCCTTTTCTTCGTCAGTAAGCCCCCTCTGAGGAGATCTAACTCTACTACTTAGCCTAATCCCCCTTATAGATAGTGCATATTTATATGCAGAAATAAGCTTTCCGTATTGAAATATCTTACAGAGCTCGTTTAACTTACGTTGATTCTCTATTGCTAGGTCCATATCTTTATTGATAAAGGCATTATAGATATTATTGAATATCTCTGGATAGACATTACTAGTAGAAGAGACTGCTCCCACTACCCCTAAAGTAAGTGCTAAAAGGAATAACTCATCTGTCCCAGATACGACTTGAAAATCTGGTGAGATGTCTATAAAGCCCTTAATAAGGGTAATATTCCCAGAACTATCTTTTATTCCGCTTATCTTTCTCTGAGTAAATAATTTCTGAGCTAGACTAGGAGTTATAGAATTATTGGTAAGTCCTGGTATATTATAGAGGAATGCCGGGAAACCCTTAGACTCTTCTAATACTCTGGTATAGTATTCTTCAACTGCCACCTCATCTAGCCTATAGTAATAAGGAGTTACTATTGCAACTGCATCTACCTTAGCCTCTATAGCAGACCTTATAAGGGTGACTGTCTCCTTTAAAGATATAGAGCCAACATGGGCAATTATCGGAACTCTACCTTTAGAATGTTTAACCGCTAATCTAAAAAGTCTAGTCTTCTCTTCTATAGAGAGTAGTGGACCTTCTCCTGTTGTCCCAGCTACAAATAGACCGCCTACTTTCTTTTCTATAAGATAGGTACATAGCTCTTCGAATGCCTTCTCATCTATTTCATATTCTTCGTCAAAGGGGGTAAGTATTGCTGGTATAATACCTTTTAGCCTTAACATCTTTCATCCTCCTTTATCAACCAGAGTTCAGCTATTTCACAGCCTCGCTCTCCATCATCAGCTGTCCACTTAAGGATCAATTCTCCACTTGCTATAATCTCCTTTGGAATAGTAAACTCTTTTGTAAGTATCTTCCTCTTGGTATCTATAAAGTCATGGATTAAGAAGTTGTTGTTTGCCTCTAGTTTTATCCTTCCTCCAATAGAACCTATATAAGTAACTCCTAGCTTGTAGTTTGAGTTTGGATTGAGATTCTCATACTTTACAATCAGTGGTGTATCGTATAGAGTTGCTATACTATTTACCCAAGAGAGAGGTATACCCCCAAGCTGATCTTCTAATTCCTCACTAATATGGAGTAGATAGGGTGTAAAAACGACTAAGGGAGATGATAGATATCCAGGGTCTTCCTCCCATTTTTTATCAGATAAAACTCTTTTAAGACTTCTAGGATTACCTAGGTCATCATAGAATCCTCCAGGACCAGGATTTGCCCTGTTTATAATCTCATTAATAGCCTCTTGTCTTTCCTCTTCCCTATCTAGCTTACGTATGTTCTTAAATTTTACCTTGTACCACCTGTAGTTGTTTAACGGCATATCTATGGCATCCATAAATGCACCCCTATCCCATGCTATAGCATTATACTTTTCTACAGAAAGTTGTGACCCTATGTTCTTGAATAATTCATCGGCTAATTCCCAACATCTATCCTTATACTCTTGAGCTACAGGTTGTCTCTTTGCCCTCTCTAACACCTCTTCCGCAAGCTCTATAGCCTTCAAAGCCCCTATCTCTTTTGCCTTCCCTAAGATATCTAATGTAGTCCTCTCTAACTCTGTCTCATAGATTAATCGTCTCCTTATGTATGCATCATAGTAAGCCCTCAGTAGACACATCTGAAATCTGTAGTTATTTAGCACCTCTCTGGATGCTTTATTCTCTATCTCTTGCCATTGCTTTAATGTAATATCTACCCTGTCATTTACTAATAGCGGTCCTTCCCAGTTCTCCTCTAATGCCATTATACCCTGTGCTATCTCTTCTGTGAATCTTGGACTTATAAATAATCTCGCATAGTCTCTTAGTGTCTCTATTACAGGAGTCTCTGGATTCCAATCTTGGTCACTCCAGATAAACTTATTTACATCATCATTAATGCCTTCCGAATAGCTAATACTACCAACCGTATAAGGGGCAAATAGATTGTGTATATGTTTCTCCGCTCTTGGTCTTGGATTTATACACTCACGCCCTAATGTTATAGCAAATGCTATATCCCAATCTTTAACTGGATATTGACAGTGTAGGCTATGAGTGATATCTGGATAGTGTCTGATAGGATACTTGTCTGGGATAATACTTCTTAACTCTGGTAGTGTAGTCTTTATCCATGGACCAAATACTATTCCACCTAACCATTCTGGTTCCTTCCTTACATTATTGTAAAAATCCTCTAGCCACTTCTTAGTTGGTCTAAAACACTGAGGAGAGAGCCATATCTTTGCGTTGGGATGATATTTATGTAGAATCTCACATACTTTCTCTGACCACTCAAATAGCGTGTTCGCTTCTAAACTTCCTGGGTCTCCTCCCGGTATAAATACCGCATCTATCCTCTTTAATTTACTGAATATCTCTTCCCTCTCCTCTATCTCCCTCTCTATACAGCTTCTGTCTCGATACTCTTCTTCACTAAACATATTCGGATACCATATCCAGACATCTAATCCATATGAGTCTATTATCTCAGATAATCTTATCATCATCTCTAATGGGTCTACCTTCATATGGGGACTCGTTGGTGCATCATCTGTCCTAGGGGGTAAGATCTCAATACTATTAGCCCCAAAAAGTGCTAGTTCCCTTATGTATTGCTCAAACTGTTCTACACTCCAAGCATCGTATGCGTTAGTCTTAGGCCTATATCCTAACTGATGCCCCCTTATAGGATACTTAGGAGTACTTGAAATACTAAATGGACTTACCTTTATAGACCCTTCATCCCAGTGCAGTTTTCTCAAAAACTTCCCTACCCCATATAATGCACCTCTATAGTCAGCTCCGACTATTAGTATAACCGACCGTTTGTCTTCTTTAACTAAAATCCTATAACCTTCTTTGCCAGGTTTATCTAAAGTATCTAGTAAAGAAGCGTATGGTTGTATCAACCCCTTTAGAGACTCTTCTGTCCCAACTATGATAACTGGATTACTATCTCCTGAAAGACTCTCTACAACTGGAAGTTTAATACCTGTCCTCTTCTTTAGCTCTTCTATTAAAACTGTTATTGCCTTTAGTTCAGGTCCTGATATTCCCTTAGGAATCACTACAGTGGCATTAGATATGTCTAACATACATTCCCCTCCTACAAATAATTTTTCGCTTTTCAAATCTTATCTTTACTCTACTGAAAATACTATATGTTTAATTGTTTCTCTTTTATAGGTATAGACCAAGTGGATTAGACCATCACTAGATTGAATTACACTAGGATAAGAATATTCACCCTCTTCTGTCTCTAAATCCCAAATCTTCCAGTTTTTCCCATCATCCTCAGATATACCAATATTTAAAGGAGTCCTCTTGTCAAAGCTATCATTAAAGACAACGAGTAATCTTCTATCTCTAAGTCTTATAAGGTCTATACCACTATTGGGATTCTTTAAAATAGTAGGCTCAGGTACATTCCAGTTCCTACCGTAATCATAGGATTCACTTTTATATATAAATCTATCTCTTGTCCTTAAGAAACACAAAAGATGACCTTTATCAAGCTCTACTACTGGTTGAATACACCCTTTAGGAGTTGTAATATATCCAGTGAACTCCCAATCTCTCAGGTCTTTTGATAATCCCAAAATAGCTTTCCAGTTTACCTCATCATAGATTGGCAAAAGTATTTCACCGTTAGAAAGTTTTAATAGCTTATTCCTTATCATCCATCCCCATTCCCTACGAAATATCTTCTCCTCTCCAAAAGCCTTTCCAAAGTCGCAGGATACCCTGTACCTTATTGAACATGTATCCCACCCACCTCTTGTGAGGTTAGCCTTGATAGCATCAGGATAGTTCTTTCCAATGTCTTCTGGTAAACCTCCACCTTCAATAGTTACATAGAATAGATAGATTTTACCATTATCTTCAAAAAGAACAGGATTACCATCTGCCTTACCCGGCGTATCAACAAGAACCCTTGGCTCTTCCCAATTCTTAGAATCTTTTTTAAGCCTAGACATCAATATAGCTTCATCCGGAGAGGTTTCATAGGTTCCAGCATACCACACTGCGAGGATATCTCCATTAGAAAGTTCTAATATGTTCGAGGCATGAGACATTGGCTTGTCTTTGAGTCTTTTAAATAAAGTGCTAGAAAGAATCTCTAATCCACTTTTTAGAGACCTATCAGACATTTACTATCTCCCTTCTAAAGTAAAATATAGGGTCAGCCAGAGTAATTCCGACTGACCCCAAAATCAGTTACTTCTGTTTAATAAAGAACTGTTGTGGTTCGGCATTCCTAGGTGTATCAAATGTTCCATCGGCAAGAAGCTCTTCAGGGACATTTCTTACGTAATTCTTTACAATAACCAAATCTGGAGTTTCTCCTACGGTACCAATAAGCCATATATTCTTTATGTGAAGTCTTACCATCTCTTTTGCTGCTCTAGTTAGTTCAAGCTGGTCTTTAGCACCCTTTAATTTATCCCATAACTGCAGAAGTTTATACATATCACCTTCAGGCTTTACTCCAGTCTTTCCTTCTGACTCCCACCATCTGGCAAATTCTATTCCCCAATATCTAGGGATACCTAAAGGAGCCATCCACGTCCCCTCACAGAGCCATGGAGCCTGGCTATCCATCTGCCATCCTGTTACTTCAAGCTCGTTTGCATCTCTCCTGGTTGTCCATAGAGCAGATTCTATACTCTTGACCGCTACCTTAATACCTAAAGCCTCCCAATACTTCCTTACCATTTCAAAGATATCTGTCCAAGGTCCAAATCTTGGAGTATATTCTATAGTCAATTCTAATCTCTTTCCGTCTGGACGTAACCTGTATCCATCTTTATCTCTCTTAGAGAGACCTATCTCATCTAACATTGCATTTGCCTTCTTAGGGTCATATTCAGCCCAAGCTTTTTCCCACTCAGGTGAGTAAGCAAAGACTCCAGAGATAAGAGAAGCCTGTCTAGGTATTCCTAATCCGTGATATACTAACTGATTTATCTCTTCCCTATTAATAGCTATAGATAATGCCTTCCTAAATTTATCATTATTAAATAGATTTCTAAGAACAGGGTCTTTACCGTAAGAGTAATTGAAATAAATTACCGGATTAGCCCCTCTAGCTCCTCTCCACTTTAATACTCTATAATTTCCCTTTTCCCTATTTTCCATAAATAGTGTATAGTTATCTAAGGTTATATGCCTCCACTGAAAATCTAATTCTCCAGTTGTAGCCTTAAAGTTTACCATATTTATATCTGAGGCGTAGATATTTACTATGCGATCAATATAAGGTAGCTGATTTCCTACTGTATCAATCTTCCAATAGTAAGGATTTCTTTCCATAATAAATCTCTGTTCAGTGGGCGAATTAACAGCTTTCCATGCCCAGATAGTGGGATAATCTAAATTATTAACCCACCAAGCACTTGTCTTGGCTTGGAATAACTTATACCATGCATCATACCCAGCTCCCTTAGCCTTCTTGTCCAGCTCTTCCTTTGGAATATACCTTGGATGGAACTGTTTTAAATAATGTTTTGGTGCATAAAGGTCTGCACTCTTATCAGCAAATTGATATAAGAAGAGTCCATAGGATTCAGGGAAGATAAACTTAACAGTATAATCATCTACCTTTTCTACTTTAACTGGCTTTCCATTTATTGTAAGCCAATAAGGCATTGAGGGAGTAAGTTCTTTGTTCATTAATACATCTTCATAGACAAATAGTATATCATCTGCTGTAAATGGTTGACCATCAGACCACTTTATTCCTTTCCTTAAGTAGAAGGTAAATACCTTACTATCTTTGGAAGCTTCCCATTTCTTAGCTATATTAGGGATAATTTTTGATCCATCTGCATTAAATTGAATTATCTGCTCTACCATAAGCCTTCTAGGGCCATAGTTATCTGCTGGACCCAACCATGCCCTATTAAGACTTCCACCATACTGCCCTACTTCCTCTACTGGAACTATTATCTTAGGTTCTTGTGGTAATCTCTTCTCTACTGGCGGCAATTTGCCCTGCTTTACTAACTCAGCCAACATTGGGGCTTCATTAAATCTTGTTATCTTCTTCCCTGTTAATTTCTGATAATCTAGTGGAGTATTATACTCAAATGGCGTAGGTGCCTTCTGTGCAAAAACAATAGGCATCACACCTAAAACCAAACTCAGACAGATAAAACCTAGCAACAATACCTTTAGATATCTCATTATCTCTCCCTCCTAAAGATTAGACTTGTTTTAAATCTCTTCCTCCTCATCCCTTCCCCCTTCTACTTGATTCTCTCACTATAAGCTTCGGCTTTAGGACTACCACCTCCTTTCTGAGTTTTGAACTTCTACCAAGACTTCGTAAGAGAAGTTGGGCAGAAGTTGAACCTATCGAGTATATAGGTTGTGAGATAGTTGTTAATGGTGGGTCTACAAGTGGTGCCCATTCTAAGTCGTCAAAACCAACAATCCCTATCTCCTCTGGGATCTTAAGACCTAGTTCCTTAATAGCTAAAAGTGCACCTGTAGTCATAACATTATTAGTTACAAAAAGGGCATCAGGATTTGCTCTTTCTATGAGTCTCTTAGCTGCCCGATAACCTCCATCCTGAGTATATTCTCCATACTCAACTAAGTCTTCATCAAATTCTATACCACCATCTTGAAGAGCTCTTTTGTACCCCTCCAACCTCTCTTTCGCGGTCATTATCACTAAGGGTCCTATAATAATGCCTATTCTTTTGTATCCTTCTGAAATAAGATGTGAAACCCCCTCATAAGCTCCACTTGTATTATCAATTACTACCGCATCTACCTCTAATCCTTCTATTAATCTATCTATTAGCACTATAGGAATCCCTTTATCAGATATTTCTCTTATTCCTCTATGGTCTCCTCCAGCTGGAACCAAAATTATTCCATCGACTCTTTTATCCTGAAGAACCTTAAGATAGTGAGTCTCTTTCTCTTGACTTTCATCTGCATTACAGAGTAAGAGGCTATAACCAGCAAAACTTAAGACATCTTCGATCCCTCTTACAATCTGAGTGAAAAATGGATTAGTTATATCTGATACTATTACACCTATCAGATTGGTCTTTGTCTTGTTTATATTCCTTTCTTTAATTCTCTCATAACCTAGGGCACTGGCAGTTTCCAAGATCTTTCTTCGAGTCTCTTCTCTAACATAACCAGTATTATTTAGAGCCCTAGATACAGTAGCTGTTGAAACCCCTATCTTTTCCGCTATCTCTTTTATGGTAACAGTCATACACTTACTCCACTTTTACATATTTACTATGTAACTGTATTAAGTTTACACTGAAATATAAAAGGATGTCAAGAGAAATACAAATGGATTAGTAAATACACATAACTTGTGCTATAATTCATTATAAATTAAACTCTTTTTAAGAGGAGGTCTTACTATGTATTTTATAGGGATAGATTGTGGAACTCAAAGTTTAAGAACTGGAATATTTGATGAGAATGGTAAACCTTTAGCCTTTGCTACTAAGGATTATCCTGTCTACTATCCTTCGTCAGGTTGGGCAGAGCAAGACCCCAATGATTGGTGGTCTGCACTGAAATTTACAGTGAAAAAAGTCATACAAGATTCGGGAGTCGATCCAAATTTAATTAAAGGAATAAGTTTAGACGCTACTGCCTGCACAGTAGTTCCCATAGATGAAAATGGAAATCCTCTAAGAAGAGCCCTCTTATGGATGGATGTAAGGGCATTCAAAGAGGCACAAGAGGTTACAGAAACTAAAGATGAGGTATTAAAATATGCTGGTGATGACGAATCTGCAGAATGGATGATACCAAAAGCTATGTGGTTGAAAAGGAATGAACCAGAAATCTATAAAAAAGCTAAGTATATAGTAGAAGCAACAGACTATCTTATGTATAAACTTACAGGGAGATGGACAATATCATTATGTAACGCCACATGTAAATGGAACTATGTATCTGTATTAGGAGGATTTCCAGTTAATCTACTCAAAAAGTTGGATATGGAGGAACTTTTAGAAAAATGGCCTAAAGATATATTGAGCATTGGAGAAGTCTCTGATACCCTTTCTCATAATATAGCAGGAGAGTTAGGCTTACCTGCGAACATACCCGTGGCAGAAGGTGGAATAGATGCATACCTGGCAATGGTTGGAATAAACATAACCAGTCCAAACAAGATGGGAATGATTATGGGGTCTTCTACCTGCCATATGGTTATTACAGATACAGCTGTCTTTGGGACTGGAGTCTGGGGTCCATATCCTGATGCCCTTATAAAAGGTAAATGGGTACTTGAGGGAGGACAGACATCTACCGGCTCTGTAATCAAATGGTTTACAGACCAATTTACAAAGGCATCATACGAGGAGTTAGATAGTAAGGCTAGTGAAATTCCTCCTGGTTCTGAAGGATTAGTCCTTCTAGAATACTGGCAGGGATATAGGTCTCCCATAAGAGATCCTCTAGCTAGAGGAATTATTTGGGGATTAAGTCTAAAACACACCCCTTATCATATACATAGGGCAATATACGAGGGAACTGCGTATGGGACAAGAAACATTATAGAAGCTATAACATCAAAGGGGGTAAACATAGGTGAGATATATGCCTGTGGCGGAGGAACTAGGAGCAGATTATGGCTTCAGATAAATGCAGATGTCTGTGGAATGCCTATCTACGTACCTGAAGTGGAAGAGGCAGGATGCCTTGGTTCTGCTATAGCTGGAGCGGTTGGAGCTGGCTACTTTAAAAATTTAAAAGAAGGAGCTAGCCAAATGGTAAGGATAAAAAGCATAGTAGAACCTAACTTAAAGAATAAAACTGTCTATGATTTTTATTTTGATAAATATAAAAGAACTTATGTGCAATTAAAGGAACTTATGCACGAAATGTCAAGTTTTATTCTCTAAATAAGAAAAGCGGGGGCTTAGTTTATACCCCGCTCTTCTTCCCTCCCTCATAAATGCCTCTATATTTTCTAAAGGTGTTCCTATTGGTAAGTCACAGCCTGAACTTAAGATAAAATTCTTAATTCCTTTCATTTTCTCTAGTAAGTTTCTTGTAGCTTCAGCTACCTCGTGAGGCTTGGATTGTAAAAATACTCTTACTGGGTCAAGATTTCCTATTAGAATCACGTCGCCAGATACAATCTTTGATGCTTCTCTTAAATCTACCAGACTGACTAGACTTAAACCTACTGCTCCTGTATTTGACATTTTCTTTAATAAGTGAGTAGTATCACCACATATATGTAGTATCAGCGGAGCTTTTAATTCATCAACAAGGTAAGAAAAATACTTCCCTGAGAATTCCTCGAATTGCCTTGGAGATAATATTACTGCAGTAGGCTCTAGTATTGCAATAGTGTCTGCTCCAGCATTTAAGAGAGCATAAGCATAGTCCTTTATGATGAAGGTGGTAAATTCCAAAAACTTATGAACTAAACCTGGATTTAACATAACATTTATACTTAACTCATCTACCCCCATAAGTTCACCTGCTAGCGTGAACGGACCTATAGTATAAGCCCCTTTGATTATAGAAAAATCCTTAGCTAAATTCTCTACAACATCTATAAAGACAGGCATCCTTCCAGAGATACCTTTATATCTAAGCTTAATAGTTTCTATATCTTCTTCTGTTTTTATACTGTGACTTCTTACAGAGGGATTCTCATTTTCTGGAAAGTTTATCTCTAACCCTAAAGCTTCCGCTTCTACAGTAAGATCCATAAAAGGAAATATTCCATCAGGCTGAAACTTTTCTATTAAAAGTCTTATAGTCCTAAGCTGAATAGCACTATTTGTCAAATTCTCTCTTAACGTTGTATTTGAAAGCTGTACCCCTGGAGCTCCTAACAGTGGGATAACTAAAGTTCTATCTTTAGGTAAATCAAGTCCCATTCTATCACTAATTTAGACCTAATAGCTCTCTTGCCTTTTCTACTGCTGTTGCTGCATCTGGAGCATATCCATCTGCGCCTATCTCATCAGCATACCTCTGGGTTACTGGAGCCCCTCCTATCATAACTTTGACCTTGTCTCTTATACCTGCCTCTTTGAGCGCATTTATAGTGTCTCTCATAGCAAGCATCGTAGTAGTTAGTAGAGCAGACATTGCCACTATATCAACGTTCTCATTCTTAGCAACCTCTACAAACTTCTCTGGAGGCACATCCACTCCAAGGTCAATTATCTGGAAGCCAGCGCCTTCTAACATCATAGCTACTAGATTCTTCCCAATATCGTGGAGATCCCCTCTTACTGTTCCAATAACAACCTTACCAACATAAGCAGCACCTGTTTGTGTTAAAAGTGGCTTTATAAGGTCCATTCCTGCATGCATAGCTCTTGCTGCTATAAGGACCTCTGGAACATAGTATTCGTTGTTCTTAAACTTTTCGCCTACTACGTTCATTCCGGGGACTAATGCCTTATCTAAGATCTCTTTTGGAGATACACCTTCTTTCAATGCCTGTTCAACAAGTTCTCTAACCTTTTTGGCATTTCCTACTATTAGAGCCTCTGAAATCTCTTGTAAATTTACCATCTATTTACACCTCCAAGAAGTATTTTGACATATTCTATCACATTATTAAAAGATTTGGAAGTAATACTGAAATTAGTCTAGTTTACTTAAGGTACTATGTGTAATATACTATTTGTTATGGAAGCAAATATAATTGAAATCAATATTAATAATCTTAAGAGAAATATAGAGGTATTAAAGGGGTACATAGGTCCTTATGTCAAGTTTATGGCAGTAGTAAAGGCGGATGCATATGGTCATGGGCTTAAAGATATAGCTCCATACCTCGACAATGTAGACGGGTTTGGTGTGGCTAATGTGGAAGAAGGAATAATCTTAAGAGAACTTAATATAAAGAAACCTATCCTTATAATGGGGGATATATTCCCTAACGATATAAAGGATATTATCCACTTTGATATAATCCCTTCTGTATCGAATTTAGATATTGCAAGATTAATCTCTAAAGAAGGGATAAAAGAAGATAAAGAGATACCTATACATATAAAAGTAGATACTGGAATGGGTAGATTTGGCTTCTTATCTGAAGAGCTATTAAAGGTTATCGATGAAATATTAAGCCTTGATAATCTAAAGCTGGATGGAATATTCAGTCATTTCAGCACTGCTGGAACAGATAAAGAATATGTAGACTTACAGTTTAGAAGGTTTTTAGAGTTAATATCATCACTAGAAAGAAGGAGAATATTCTTCTCTAGTAGGCATATAGCCAATAGTCCAGCTGTTTTATACCATCCGTATACAACTATGGATATGGTAAGAGTAGGGATAGCTATGTATGGAATCAACCCTGTAGATACAGAGCCTCCTATAGAGTTACTGCCAGTTATGAACCTAAAATCAAAACTACTCTCAGTTAGAGAAATACCTAACAACTGGTCAGTAGGATATGAGAGGACTTTTATCTCGGAAAAGCTTATGAAGATAGGGATAGTACCAATAGGATACGGGGACGGGATTCCCTTTCAACTGTCGAATAATGGGTATGTCCTAATAAGAGGTAAAAAGGCTCCTATTATAGGACGTATCTGTATGGACTATACCATAGTAGACTTAACTAGTATACCTGATGCAAAACCAGAAGACGAAGTAGTATTGATAGGGGCTCAGGACGAAAAGAGTATCCGAGTTGAAGAGATAGCAAAAAGATGTGGGGTAATCCCATACAGTATAATTACAAACCTAAAGGGAAGGATAAAGAGAAAGTGCATTACATAATAGAAAACAGTTATTACCTTGAAGTCTATGGTATAATATTAAATGGATAGAATCAAGTTTAAGGAGGAAGAGATCAGATGAAGAAAGACATACACCCAACATATTATACAGATGCAGTAGTTATATGTGCCTGTGGTAATACCTTTACGACAGGTTCTACCAAAAAAGAGCTAAGGGTAGAATCATGCTCTAAGTGTCATCCATTCTTTACAGGACAACAGAAGATAGTTGACACTGAAGGAAGAGTGGAGAAATTTAGAAGAAAGTTTAGCCTTAAGGAGAATGAATAGTTTTGAAAGAGGAGGAGAAGGTAGTAACTGTTAATAGAAGAGCATATCACGATTATGATATAGAAGAAACTTTAGAAGCTGGAATAGTCTTATCTGGAACTGAAGTAAAGAGTCTTAGAAGAGGAAGTTGTAATCTACGTGATAGTTATATACAGATAAGAGATGGAGAAGCTTGGATAATAAATATGCATATACCACCTTATAAAGAAGGTGGCAGATATAATCTAGATCCGGATAGGACAAGAAAACTTCTCCTCCATAAAGAAGAGATAGAGTATTTAGCCGGTAAGAGCCAGCTAAGAGGATATTCAATAATACCATTAAAGGTATATTTTAGAAGAGGAAGAGCTAAGCTAGAGATAGCCTTAGCTAAAGGTAGAAAGCTTGTAGATAAAAAGAAACTACTTATAGAAAAGGAAAAGACAAGAGAGCTAGAAAGGGCTTTAAAAGAATACAAGGGGGCGTAAGGATTCGACGGGGATGGAGAGGTCAAAAGGAGCAGGACGAGTCACCGCAGGCTCGTAAAAATGCGGTAAAAAATAACTGCTGACAATCAGTTAGCATTAGCTGCCTAATTAGATAGGCAGAGGTCATTCCTGCCTTAGCCTGCAAGGTAGGAAATGGCCTGACCCTAGCAGGCTAACCTCTTCTCCGGTGCTCACAAGAGAAGAGGGAAAATAAAAGTGAGCTTACTTCTATAGCCCTGCCTCTGGGGTACTATAGAAGGAAATATAAACAGAGGCTAATCCTGTAGAAGCCTTTTGGCTTCTCATTCTCGGACGCGGGTTCGATTCCCGCCGCCTCCACCAAAATTATTATATGAAAAGCGAGATAAAGATATACCTCTATGTTATTTTTATTTTTAGTTCCTTATTTATAGCATCTTTTGTATATAGCGAAGAAAATCGCTATCCTCTATCCTATCCACCTATAGAGAGTATATCCTGGGAACAGTTAGAAGATGGAGATATATTCAAGATAATAATCTCTGGTAATTTTGAATTTAACTATTCATATCTCCAAAACCCTTATAGATTCTTTATAGATATATATCCTGTTAAGGCTGGTCTGGATAAAGTAGAAATACCCACAAATATTGACGGGATAGAAAAAATTCGGGTAGCACCGCAGAGTGAAGATAGGGTAAGAATTGTCTTTGACCTTAGTGGACCCATAAGGTATAGAGAGATAAAGCAGGAAGAATATGGTATCAGCATAATCTTTCCACCTAGACTGAAAGAGGTCAGTGTAGCTACTAATCTAGATAAATTATCTCTTAAAATCTCATCTACTCATAAAAACCAGTTAAACCCAGAAGTATTCTACTTGACTAATCCAGACAGGGTAGTTATCGACCTTCCTAATATGACACTTATGTATGACAACTATATAAGTTCTATCACCTCCCCTGAGATAAAGATAAGTCAGTTCAGCATATATCCACCATCAGTAAGAATAGTGGTAAAAAATGGAATCAAATGTGAGTGGGTGTTAGAAAAGCTAGAAGAATCTGGGACGCTTCAGATTAGTATACCTATAATACCAACAGAAAAGATTGTTACCAAACCTATCATTATTTTGGATCCAGGGCATGGAGGAAGCGACCCTGGAGCTATTGGTCCTAGTGGGTTAAAAGAAAAGGATGTTACCCTAGAGATTGTGTTATATATGAAAGGTCTATTAGAATCTGCAGGATATCAGGTGGTTCTAACTAGAAATGGAGATTATAACGTATCACAAAACCCTCAAAACTCAAAAGATGAGTTAAATGCTAGAGTTGTAATTATAAATAATCATAACTCTGCAATACTAGTAAGTGTGCATTGTAATTCTGCTTATTCATCAATCCCTGGTGGGATAGAGGTCTTTTATTACAGAGATGATGATAAAACCTTCGCTGAAACGGTTTGTAACTCACTAGTAGATATGACAGGCAGATACAATAGGGGTGTCAAGAAGGCAGAGTTCTTTCTTCTAAAAAACACAAATATACCTGCCATTCTAGTAGAAGCCCTGTTTATATCAAATCCTATAGAAGAAAAGCTACTTATGGATCCATTATACAGAAGAAAGATTGCCGGTGGTATAGTGACTGGTATATTAAGATATCTGGAGAAGAAGAGATGAATAATCCAATAGGCATATTTGATTCAGGCTTAGGAGGACTTACTGTATTAAAAGAACTCATTAAAGTTATGCCATACGAGGATATAGTCTATGTAGCAGATACAATTCATATGCCCTACGGCAACAAATCTATTCAAGAAATCTTAAGTTATATGAAACAGATAGTATCTTTTCTGGAAAGGATAAATGTAAAAGCCATTCTTGTGGCATGTAATACAAGTTCTGCATTAGCTCTAAACTATATAAAAAATATCGTATCTCTTCCTATGATTGGACTTATAGAGCCTACAGCAGAAAGACTATCTCAAAGGAGAGATATTAGAAAGGTAGGAGTCTTGGCTACTAGAGCTACTGTATCTTCCCTAGCATATACCCTAGCAATTAAGAGATACAATCCTAGTATACAGGTTATAGAAAAGTCTGCTCCATTATTAGTACCTTTTATAGAAAATAGGGTAAAAAAGGAAGTCTTGCTTAGGGCTTTAGACGTGTACCTAAAACCACTTATAGAAGCTAATATAGATGCTCTTATTCTAGGATGTAGTCATTATCCCTTGTATTTAAAAGAAATTAGTAGTATTCTATTAGAGAAGAGTAAAAAGGATATAGAGATTGTAGATCCAGCCGTGTATGCGGTAGAAACTTTGTTATTAGAATTAAAGAATGCAGGTATGACAAGGGAAGGGTCAGGTAAGGTAGAGTTCTTTACTACAGGGGATGCGTATGAGTTCAGGGAAAAGGCTACTATCTTTCTTAATAGACCCATTAAAGTAAAACATATAAACCTTAGAGAAGAGGGAGAAGTCAAGTTATGGCAAAAATAGTTCCGTCTCTTCTCTCTGCAGATATACTAGAGGTAAGAGACTTGCTAGAAGAATTCAAGACTTTTGGTATAGAATGGCTCCATATAGACATAATGGACGGACATTTTGTACCAAACTTGAGTTTTGGGCCACAATTTGTAGAGTCTATTAGGAAGAGTAGTAACTTTTTATTAGATGTTCACCTTATGGTAACCCCTCCAGAAGACTTTATAGACCTCTTTGCCAATGCAGGGGCAGACCTAATAACAGTACATCTAGAAGCGACACACCACATACATAGAGTTATTTCTTATATAAAGTCTTTAGGATGTAAGGCAGGAATTGCTTTAAACCCAGGCACACCTATATCATCTCTAGAAGACGTAATAGGAGATTTAGACCTAGTGTTAATAATGAGTGTAAATCCTGGTTTTGGAGGGCAGAAATTTATTGAGAATACCTTTAAAAGATTAAGGAACTTAAAAGAACTCTGCAAAAACCTAGATGTTTTACCCCTTATAGAGGTAGATGGTGGTATAAATGGAGAAAATATAGAAGAATTACTGGACCTTGGTGTAGATATGCTAGTTATAGGTTCTGCTATAACTAGGAGTAAAGATAGGAAATCTAGGTTATACGAGTTAAACAGTATATTAAATCAGAGGCAAAACAAATGCCTCGGGGTCTATTCCAATAAAAAGGCAGGTGAGAGTTATGGGTAAAAAGGCACCAGCAAGATGCCCTAAGTGTGGTAGCACAAAGATACTCCCCAAAAAAGGAGATCCATCTAAGTGGGAGTGTAAAAACTGTGGCGCCACATTCTCAGCAAATGTTTAAGCAACAACGAGGGCTACCAAGAGGACTTTGGTAGCCCTCAATCAATTTATTCTTCACTTATTGCCTTCTCTATGCTCTCTAGAAAAGCAATCTCAGGGACAGCCCCCATTATCTCTTCTTTATCATTTATAACAGTCTTAGGAACACCACTTACATTATAATAGTTTCCTAGCTGAGGGAACTCTATCACTTCTATACCTTCAGCAGTAATATATTTATTTTCCAGGGCAAATTGATAGGCAGTATGTACCATTCTAGGACAGTAAGGGCAAGTAGGAGTTACAAATACTTGAATATTGATCTCTTTGTTGATCTTGGCTAGTCTCTCTTTTACATCTTTAGACAGTTTAGTCTCTTTTTTACTGACATCTATAATAGTCTCTATGAGAGAGGAAAATTCGTATCCAGAAGGAATTCCGTAGAATCTTATACCATAATCCTCTTCGCCTGCTATAACAATAGCGGGGATTCTCTTTATATTATACTTCTTTACATCTGCTTCGTCAGTCATAAAGTCGTAAACCTCTAATTTTATCTTGTTAGAAGTCTCAGAAAGCTCTTTTAATAAATCTCCCGTCTCTCTACAAAACTCACATTCTACCCCGGGAATAATTAGTCCTGATTTCTGGGTAAAAAAGAGTAATCTTACATCGTTTGAAAGTTCTTTAGCAAAAATATCCTTTAAGTAATTTCTATCTTTTTCACTTATAAATGCCATAATTTAATCCTCCTTACTTTTAGCTAAGCTGAGCATCTTCAAACTTAACTTCCTCCTCAGGCTCCTCCACTCTTTCCACTTCAATATCTCTATAAGCAGGGAATCCTGTCCCTGCAGGTATAAGATTACCTATAATGACATTTTCTTTTAACCCAGAAAGGGTATCTATCTTACCCTTTATTGCCGCTTCTGTTAGTACCCTAGTAGTCTCCTGGAAAGATGCAGCGGATAAGAAGCTATCAGTAGTAAGCGAGGCTCGAGTAATTCCAAGTAAAACTCTCTTACCTCTCGGAGGTCTAAGATTATTCCTAATAGCCCAATCTTGAAGCTCTTCAAATTCATTTATATCTACAAGATTACCTATTATTAGGTCAGTATCTCCTGGATCATCTACCCTTATCTTTTGTAGCATTCTCTTTACTATGAGTTCTATATGCTTATCATGTAGCTCAACACCTTGAGAGATATAAACCTTCTTGACCTCATCTACCAGATATCTTTCTACTTCTTCCACACCTTTAATTCTTAAGATCTCATGTGGATTAAGCGGACCTTCAGTAAGCGGCGTACCAGGGATAACTTTATCTCCATTCTGTACCTTTATCTTTGCTCCAAATGGAATCTGATACCTAGCCTTTTCTACATTATCCTCGCCAATGATATAGATATAAGTAATTCCTTTATTCTCTTCTATCTTAACTACCCCAGAGACCTCGCTCATAACTGCCTGACCCTTTGGTTTCCTAGCTTCAAATAATTCTTCTACTCTAGGAAGACCTTGAGTTATATCCTCTAAAGCTACTCCTCCAGTATGGAATGTTCTTAAGGTCAACTGTGTTCCAGGTTCACCTATAGACTGAGCTGCTATAACTCCAACAGCTTCTCCAACATCTACCAGTTTATTAGTAGCTAGGTTGACTCCATAGCACTTGGCACATACACCTCGTTTAGACTTACAGGTAAGGACAGAAAACACCTTGACCTTTTCAATCCCTGCAGACTCTATCTTCTTAGCCTTTTCATCATCTATAGGTTCGTTAGCTCTTACAATAATCTCACCAGTATTAGGGTCTACAAGATCTTCTGCAGAAATCCTATACAAGACTCTCTTAGAAAGTGGTTCTAAAACCTCTTCTCCTTCTTTTAAAGGATAGATATATATCCCTTCGGTATCTCCACAGTCTTTCTCTTCAACTATAACCTCTTGAGCAACATCTATAAGGCGCCTTGTAAGATACCCTGAATCGGCAGTTCTAAGAGCGGTATCGGTAGAACCTTTTCTTGCACCATGCGTAGAGATAAAGTATTCTACTACACTTAATCCTTCTCTAAAGTTATGCACAATTGGGAATTCTATAATACGCCCGGAAGGATCTGCCATAAGACCTCTCATCCCTGCCAACTGTCTTATCTGCTGTATATTACCCCTAGCTCCAGATATCGCCATCATATAGAGATGTTTAAAAGGCGTCATTTTTTCCTTTATCTTCTCAGTTATGGTATCAGTTACGTTATTCCATAGCTTTACTATCTCTTGATATCTTTCAGATTCCGTAAGAAGTCCCGCCTCATATCTCTTGTTTAAAGCTTCTACCTCTTCTTCAGCCCTTGCTACAAGTTCATCCTTTCCCTCTGGTATCTCAACATCTTTCACAGAGATGGTAAGTCCAGCCTTAGTAGCCCACTTAAATCCTAGCTCTTTTAGATTATCCAAGAGCGTTATGGTAGCTGTATAACCCTTTCTCTTAAAACAGGCTTCAACAAGGTTTCCTAATGTCTTCTTATCTTGAGGCTCATTTACATATTCCCAATCCTCTGGTAAAATCCTGTTAAATATGACTCTACCTAAGGTTGTATCTCTCAATTTACCCTTGTATCTTATCTTTATTGGAGCATGGATATCTAACTCGCCAACTTCATAAGCCATCAATGCCTCTTCATAGCTAGCAAATATCTTTCCTGCACCTTTAGCCTCGGGATTCTCTAAGGTGAGATAGAATAAGCCTATAATCATGTCCTGATGCGGAGCTACAAGAGGTTTACCGTGTGCAGGGGAGAGTATATTATAAGGAGATGCCATTATAAGTTCCGCTTCTGCCCTTGCTGCTAGAGATAACGGAACATGAACAGCCATTTGGTCCCCGTCAAAGTCTGCATTATAGGGAGGACAGACCATAGGATGAATCTCTATCGCTCTTCCTTTAGCCAATACAGGGTAGAAAGCCTGAATACTTAGTCTATGTAATGTGGGAGCACGATTTAATAATACTGGATAGTCTTTTATAACTTCTTCTAGCACATCCCACACTTCTGGACGCATTCTTTCAACCATACGCTTTGCATTCTTAATATTATGAGCAAGTCTACGTTCTACAAGTCTTCTCATAACAAAGGGCTTAAAAAGTTCTAGAGCCATCTCTCTAGGTAAACCACACTGATTTAACTTTAGTTCTGGATTTACGACTATAACAGAACGGCCTGAATAGTCGACTCTCTTACCAAGAAGGTTCTGTCTGAAACGACCCTGCTTACCCTTAAGCAGATCACTGAGAGACTTTAAGGGTCTCCTATTGGACCCTGTTACCGCTGTCCCTCTTCTCCCATTATCTATAAGGGCATCCACCGCCTCTTGTAGCATTCTCTTTTCATTTCTAATAATAATCTCTGGAGCCTGAAGCTCAATGAGTTTCTTAAGTCTATTATTACGATTTATAACCCTTCTATAAAGGTCATTCAAGTCGCTAACTGCAAATCTACCTCCATCTAGTGGGACCATCGGTCTTAATTCTGGCGGTATAACGGGAAGCACCTCTAATATCATCCACTCTGGTCTATTTCCAGACTTGAGCAACCCTTCAATAACATCTAACCTCTTAAGTATTTTAACTTTCTTCTGACCATTAGCAGTCTCCAACTCTTGCCTTAACTCCTTAGATAGCTTTTCTAAGTCTATCTCTGCTAATAGCTCTTTTATTGCTTCTGCTCCCATACCTACTCTAAACTTATTCCCATACTTCTGCAGGTACTCCTCATACTCAACATCACTCAATACATCTCCCTTATGAAGAGGAGTATCTCCAGGATCTAGCACTACATAAGCAGCAAAGTAGATTACCCTTTCTAGATCCTTTGAATTCATATTTAAGACTAAGCCTATTCTAGAGGGAACACTCTTAACAAACCATATATGAGCTACCGGGGCAGCAAGCTCTATATAACCCATTCTCTCTCTTCTTACTTTCGAAGAAGTAACCTCTACACCACACTTATCGCAGACTATCCCTTTATATCTCAGCTTTCTATACTTACCACAGTAGCATTCCCAATCTTTAGTAGGACCAAATATCCTCTCACAGAAAAGTCCATCCATCTCCGGCTTAAATGTACGATAGTTTATCGTCTCAGGCTTTTTTACCTCCCCGTATATAACCTGACCACCTACCCTTCTAGTCCCCCACTCTCTAATCTTTTCTGGAGAGGCAAGTTTTATCTGAATCTTTGTAAAATTACTCATATTGATTTTTGTTTCTTCTTTTCTAATCGCTTCCATCTTTCTCCATCCCTTCTGGATTTATATTAAACTCGCTCCAAACCTCAAAGGGACTTTTTTCACCTTCCTCATCAATAGATATCTCTTTACCATCCTTATCATATATAATCACATCCAAAGCTAGACCTCGAAGTTCTCTTATAAGGACCTTAAATGACTCAGGTATTCCAGGCGTCTGTATCTTTTTACCCTTAATTATAGCCTCATAAGCCTTATTCCTTCCTTCTATATCGTCAGACTTTATAGTAAGCATCTCTTGAAGAGTATGGCCTGCTCCATATGCTTCTAGAGCCCATACTTCCATTTCTCCAAATCTCTGACCACCAAACTGTGCCTTACCTCCTAGAGGTTGCTGTGTAACAAGTGAGTATGGTCCTGTAGAACGTGCATGTATCTTATCATCTACTAAGTGGATAAGTTTCATTATATACATATATCCAACAGTTACCGGACTGTGGAATGGTTCGCCAGTTCTACCATCATATAGGATACACTTACCATTTTCATCAAGGCCTGGTATCTCTGTAATTAGATCCTTTATACCTTCAAAAATCTCCTCTTCTGTAGCACCATTAAAAACAGGCGTCTCTGCTATAAATCCTCTATGATTAGCTATAAGTCCTAGATGAGTCTCAAATATCTGACCTAGATTCATTCTCGATGGAACTCCTAGAGGATTTAATACTACGTCAACTGGAGTCCCATCAGGAAGATGAGGCATATCTTCTATAGGGAGTATATTGGCTATGACACCCTTATTACCGTGTCTACCTGCTAATTTATCACCTATAGAAACCTTTCTCTTTTGTGCTACATAAACCTTTACTATCTTTAAAACACCTGGAGGAAGTTCATCTCCATTTTCCCTAGAAAATACTTGGGTCTTTATCACTATCCCCCTCTCTCCAGGTGGAAGCCTCAAGGATGTATCCCTAACTTCTCTAGACTTTTCACCCAAGATAGCCCTAAGCAGTCTTTCTTCAGGAGTAAGTTCCGTTTCACCTTTAGGAGATACCTTACCAACAAGTATATCTCCAGCTTGGACTTCGCTCCCTATCTTTACTATCCCATTTTCGTCGAGATTCCTTAGCGCCTCTTCACTAACATTAGGCACCTCTCTAGTTATCTCTTCTGGTCCAACCTTGGTATCTCTAGCTTCTATTTCATACTCTTCTACATGAATAGATGTGTATATATCATCGATTACCAATCTTTCACTAATTAATATAGCGTCTTCATAGTTATAACCTTCCCAAGGCATAAAAGCCACAAGAACATTCTGTCCAAGTGCCAATTCTCCATGATCGGTAGCCATTCCATCTGCTATTACATCTCCTGCTTCGACTCTGTCTCCTTTATTTACCACTACCCTATTGTTTATACATGTACTCTGATTAGATCTTACAAACTTCAACAGTTCGTAAATGTCTTCCTCACCGTCATCTGTCTCTACTATTACTCTATCTGCACTTACGCTTTTAACAATACCTGGCCTCTTGGCGGTCACAAGATATCCTGAGTACCTAGGAACTATCTTCTCTAATCCTGTACCCACCAAAGGAGCCTTAGGTTTAATAAGAGGAACAGCCTGTCTCTGCATATTAGCTCCCATAAGGGCTCTACTAGCATCGTCATGCTCTAGGAATGGTATAAGGGCAGCGCTAACACCTACAATCTGGCTAGAAGAAACGTCCATATATTGGACTAGCTCTCTTGGAACCATAATAAATGTCCCTTTATATGCGCAAGGGACTTCATCATCAAGTATATATCCATCTTCATCTATATTAATATTTGCCTGAGCAATTCTATAATTTTTGTCTTCATCAGCTGTAAGGTACTCTACTTCATCGGTTACTCTTCCATCAACAACCTTCCAATAAGGGGTCTCAATAAATCCTAGCTCATTTATCCTTGCATAGGTAGCCAAACTAGTTATCAAACCAATGTTTGGACCTTCAGGCGTCTCTATAGGGCAGAGCCTTCCATAATGGGTATGATGCACATCTCTAACCTCAAAACCTGCTCTCTCCCTACTTAGTCCACCAGGACCTAAAGCACTTACCCTTCTCTTATTGGTAAGTTCAGCTAAAGGATTTGTCTGGTCCATAAATTGGCATAATTGACTAGAATTAAAGAACTCTTTTATAGCTGCGGTTAGAGGTCTTATATTTATAAGCATCTGAGGAGTAGCCTTCTCCATATCTGTCTGTAGGCTCATCCTCTCTTTAATCATCCTCTCCATTCTAGTAAAGCCAATACGGAACTGGTTCTGTAGCATCTCACCAATACGTCTAACCCTTCTATTCCCTAGATGGTCTATATCATCTATATACTCATCATAAGGTTCTCCATTTTCAGCCTTATAGATAAGCATAACTATGTGATAAGCTATATTTAATAAGTCCTCAGTTCTAAGAATCCTTTCATCTAGAGGGACATTTTCATTAAACTTCTTGTTTAATTTATATCTGCCAACTTTTCCCAAATCATATCTTTTACTATCAAAGAATAGATCATGCATAAGTTTAATTGCATTATCTACATTTACAGGAGTGCCTGGACTAAGTCTCCTAAGTAGTTCTAAAAGGGCTTCTTCCTTAGTATATGGTTTACCCTCCACCTTCAGTGTCCTAGCTATAACTGATTCATAGGGCTTAAATCCCAAAACTAATTCATCCTCGTCGTCAAAACATAGTGCTTTAAGAAGAAATGTAAGGGGGATCTTCTTTCCTGTAGTGTCAACCCTAAAGAATATAGCTCCTTCAACGTCTGTCTCAAACTCCAACCATGCTCCTCTAGAAGGTATCAAAGATGCACGAAATATAGGCCTACCACTTATATCTAACTGAGAATCAAAGTATACACCTGGAGACCTAATTAGCTGATTTATTATGACTTTCTCTGTTCCATTAATAATAAATGTCCCTCTTTCAGTCATCCAAGGAAGCTCACCCAGATAGACCTCACTCTCCTTTATCTCCCCAGTAATCTTGCTTACTAATCTAACTTTAGCCTTAAGAGGAACGCTATAGGTGATACCTTTCTCTTTACACTCTATTTCGGAATGTTTGGGTTTACCTGTACTATGAGATATAAATTCGATATAATAGTTTTCGTTAAAATCATATATAGGAGATACTTCTCTAAATACTTCTAAAAGACCCTCCTTTAGGAACCAGTTAAAAGACTCTAACTGAACATCCAATAGGTTAGGAACCTCAAGCTTCTCTGGGGTTCTTTGGAATCTTTTTCGTAATTTTTCCTTTTTTGACAATATAACAGTCTCCACCTGTCAAATCACCTCGTGGATTATATTTTTAAAGACTAGAATACAATTGAGCCTATTACTTTTCCTTCTAGATTTAAAATTTCTATTGATCTCTTGGTAGTATCCAATAAACCAAAAGTCTTCTCTTTTACTTCCCCTAAAGGAATACTTGGACTTCCTGGATTGAAGAAAACTATTCCCTCTCTCTTCTCTAGAAGGGGGATATGAGTATGACCAGAAATGACAATATCAAACTTGTGCTCATTATCTAAGGAAAAGATCCAACTATCTAGATTCTTATCCCCATGATGTATAAGGATTTTCAAACCGTCTATAAACAAGACACCATAGGGGGACATAATAGGAATTTTAATTAAGGTTTGATCCACCTCACTATCACAATTACCTTTAACTATAATTAGAGGCTTTTTATATTCACTTATTGCAGAAGCCAACTCTCTAGGAGAATATCCTTCAGGGATAGGATTTTTAGGTCCGTGATACAAAATATCCCCTGATATTACCCAGAGATCAACATCTTTGGCTACCAGAGAATAAAAAACTTTATCCCACGCTATTTTACTGCCGTGGATATCGCTAGTAATCCCTATTAGGCTCAAGATTCACCTCTTTTTTAGTCAAAAAAATTAATGGTGCCGAGACCCAGACTCGAACTGGGGACACGTGGATTTTCAGTCCACTGCTCTACCAACTGAGCTATCTCGGCTTTTTAAAATGGCGGGACCGACGAGATTCGAACTCGCGATCTCCTGCGTGACAGGCAGGTGTGTTAAACCAGCTACACCACGGCCCCGTGATATTAATTTTACCAAACTATATATCACTTTGTCAATTGGTGCCGAGGGAGGGGCTTGAACCCTCACGGGGGACTCCCATACGCCCCTCAAACGTACGCGTCTGCCAATTCCGCCACCTCGGCGTGTTTTTATTATATTCCAACCTCTATGCACTTGTCAATACCTATTCTTTTCATGTATAATCTAGGCAGTTAATAATAATCTCATAAGGAGGTATCGAGAAGATGATAGCAGGACTTCAACTCTATACATTAAGGGAATTCTGTAAGACTCCAGAGGAAATAGCTAATACCTTAAAAAAGGTCCGTGAAATAGGATATCAGTTTGTTCAGGTCTCTGGTATAGGTCCTATAGACCCTAAAGAGCTAAAAAAGATCCTAGATGATCTAGGACTAAAGGCACCTACAACTCACACGGCATACCAAAGGATTGTTAATGAGACAGAAAAAGTGATAGAAGAACACAAGATTCTCTCCGCCCCATACGTTGTCTGCCCAGGATTACCTAGAGAACTACATAACGCAGAAGGATATAAGAAGGTAGGAGAAGAGTTAAGTAAAGCTGCAGAAGTGATGAAAAAGGAAGGGTTAACCCTACTCTACCACAATCACGGTATAGAATTTCAGAGGTATGACAGAAAACTTGGGCTTGAGATATTATTTGAGAGTGCTAAGCCAGGCTTATTGGGTATGGAGATAGATACATATTGGGTACAATATGGCGGTGGAGACCCAGCCTATTGGATAGAGAGATTTGCTAACAATATGCCTATATGCCACTTCAAAGATATGGGCATAAAGGATAATACACAAATAATGCAACCAATTGGAGAGGGAAATCTCAATTGGCAGGCTATAGTAAAGGCATGCGAAAAGGCAGGAGTAATCTATGCTATGGTAGAGCTAGACCAATGCCCTCTCTATCCTATATGGGACGCAATTAAAATTAGTTTAGATAATATGCTAAACTGGGGTCTTACCACTAGCTAGCTCTATAATTCTTTCAAAGATACTAATAAACTCAAACAGGTCAAATACAGGCTGTAGAACGTCCTCCTCCTTCTGAAGCATAAGTTTAAGCTCTTCCCAAGCTTTCATAGCATAATCTTTATTGCCTTTAAAGAGAGCCTCTAATATCGCAGAGAATTTATCCTCCATCTTTCTATGGTAGTCTAGGTATAACCAAGACTTAGAAAGAGCCTCAGGTTTTAGAGACAGATTCCTCTTAATGGTAGGTTCAATCTCATTAAGTATATCTTTAATCTTAACTAGATTCTCTAAGAAACTAGGAGAAGGAGGACGTTCTCTTATAAGAGATAATGGTTCAAAAAGTAATGACATCTTGTTTAGGTAATCTCTTACTATACTACCATCAGAGCCATAAGCACTTGTAAAGTAGTCATTAGCCAAATCTTCAAAGCTAACAGTATCGTTCCAGAGGGTAGAAGCCATTACATACATAGGAAAACCTGTCGGGAAGAATACCCTTTGGATCTGACAACTAATTAGACCATTTAGCCCAATAGTCTTTAGGTTTTTAATATCCTCATATATGACCTTTGCAATCTTCATATAGCCAGGGTCAGCATAGTGAGCCCACATCAGATGATAATCAAAGTCAAAGCTATCACCTTTAAATATCTCCTGCCACTCTCTTAGAAAAACCAAGTTTTCCTCTATGTTCTTGGGAAAGATAAGTTTATTCCTCCTGTATTCGGGAATATTTAAGGAGGTATCTATAGGCTTAAATGTGTCATTATAAGACCTAGTAATTGGTGCAAACATCATAATAAATCTATCGGGATTTTCTATACGCTCTTTTTCTGGAGGCCAGAGTAGGTCTACATAGAGAAGAAAGACTATCTTTGCATCTATCCCTTTAGAAGAAAGCTTTCTATCTAATTCGTTTAACATCATCACATAAAAATCAGAAGGTAAAGCCTTCTTACAATCCTCACACTCGCACTGATTGTTAGATCCATCCGCCAACCAGAAGTGTAAAAGATCTATCTCTGGATGATTTTCTAAGTACTCCACTATACTATCAGTTATAATTTCTCTTACCTTGGGATTAGAGTAGCAGAGATTTGTATTTAGCGGTATCCCTTCCCAAAGCCCTCTCTTACCATTTATCTCCGCCGTATATTTGATATAATCTTCTGGAATTTCCCCCTCATATCGATCCCAGCCAAGCCCTGGGATACCAAAGGGCTCACAGGTCCATCCATGACCAACTGCATGATAGAGAAGACCTCTCTTCTTTATCTCCTTAGCCAGACTTCCAACAAACTCCCTTGCCTTTTCTACTGTAAATGGTTCTTTCTCTTTGAGAGGATTATTTATATGAGAATACCATCTATCAAAGAAAGTAAAAGCTTCTCTAAACTGTATAAAGTAGCTATTAAAACCAACCTTTGGAGCCCAGTCTATAATGTCGTAGACATTCTCATAACTGACTGCCCCTTCTATACATATTCCTCTATGCCTATAAGAGGCTTTTTCTACAATATTAATATCAACTGAGGAGATATCTCTCTGTGGAATTATCTCTCCATCTCTTCCTGGACGAATCCATCTACAGCCAAGCTCCCTTAGAAATCTATAAACACCTAATAAGATGCTCCTATCATTTGTCACTGCAATTATTCCTCTATTAGAATGAAAATCTATGTGTATCCCATCATCAAAATTGGCATCTTCGACTCTAGGGGTATCTAAACTGAACTCTTCAAGAGTACCTAGATATATGACATCTTCCAAGCTAGGTTCATAGCTACTAGTTTCTACAGAAACCTTCTTTTTGTCTATCTTTTCTATGTAACGCTTAAGTTCTTCAGCTGAAAAATTAAGAGTCTCAGTATTTCTAAGCTTAATAATCTTTAAAGTATCCATAAACAATCCTCCCTCAAATTATTTTTTCTATCTGAAACTAATTATAGCATCATTATAGACATTTGCAGATTATTTTTTAGGTGTTATAATTTACAAGAACAATATCTCTTACTTAGGAGCATGTAAAGATGGAAAAGAGTAGATTAAGGATATATCCAGATGGGATAGAAGGTATAGTTGAAAAAGATATCACTTTATTAGAAGCATTAGAAGGACTTGGGATAAAACTAGAGACCCTGTGCGGTGGGGTAGGCTGGTGCGGACAGTGTATTGTAAAGGCAGTAGGGTCTTTATCTGAGGTAAATTCTAATGAGAAAAATCTCATCTCCGAAGAGATGCTTAGAGAAGGATACAGACTAGCCTGTCAGACAGTAATAAGAGGAGATGTCGATGTAGAGATACCTCCACAGACAAGGATATATGCCCATCAGATACTTACAAGTGGCAAGACTTTAGAAAAAATTAAGATAAATCCGGCGGTAAATGTATTCAAAGTAAGGTTACCATCTCCAACACTAGAGGATCAAAGGGCTGATATAGAAAGAATAGAAGATGAGATCGGTAGAAAATTAACAATATCTGATATAAATATCCTAAAAGATATACCAATAATGCTTAGAGAAAATAATTTTACTCTAGAAGCTGTGCTCTATAATGATACCCTCCTAGAGGTAAGGAAAGAGAGTAATAAAGCGATCTATGGGATAGCAGTAGATATAGGTACTACAACTATAGTTGTATATCTGTTGGATCTAGCAAAGGGAGAAATAGATGTAGCATCTACCTTGAATCCTCAAGCAAAAAGAGGGGCAGATGTTATATCTAGAATAGACTATGCAGTTAAAGGTGGATTAGAAGAACTAAAGAGTTTAGTTGTGGATGAAATTAACTCACTAATAAAGAAACTATGTGAAAGGCAGAAGATATCTTTTACCGATATCTATGATGTTACAGTTGTTGGTAATACCACTATGGTGCATCTATTCTTAGGAGTACCTCCAAACTATATAGCGGTTTCACCATATATTCCTGTTTTCACTAGACCCATACTGATCGATGCAATCCAAGTTGGGATAGATATAAATCCAAGGGGTAAATGTTATGTATTACCAAATATCTCAAGTTATGTTGGTGCAGATACAGTTGGAGTAGTCTTGGCTACTGGACTCTACAAAGAAAATGGAGTCAAACTTGCCCTCGATATAGGGACCAACGGCGAAATGGTCTTAAAGGTTGGAGAAAAACTCTTTGCCTGTTCTACAGCAGCTGGGCCAGCATTTGAAGGGGCTAATATCACCTATGGGATGAGAGGGGCAAGAGGAGCTATCGACCACGTTAGCATAGACGATGGAAGAATAAATGTCCATGTGATAGATGATGTCCCTCCTATAGGAATATGCGGATCAGGACTTTTAGATGCGGCTGCAGTTATGTTAGAGTTGGGTATCCTAGACGAGACAGGAAGAATTATCTACCCAGAAGGAGAGCTTATCAAAGACCTAGTGCGTAAAGGTAACAATGGACTAGAATTTGTCCTAAGAGCTAATGGAGGAGAGATACCAATAAATCAAAGAGATATAAGGGAGCTTCAACTAGCCAAGAGTGCAATCAGGGCAGGTATAGAGATACTATTAGAAGAGGCTGGAAAAGACTATTCAGATATAGATACCGTATATCTAGCAGGGGCTTTTGGAACATATCTAAATCCAGAGAGTGCAATAAAGATAGGGCTACTCCCACCTCTTCCCATAAGCAGGGTATATTCAGTTGGAAATGCTGCAGGAGAAGGGGCAAAACTTGCACTCATAGATAGAGACATAAGAGACATAGCAGAGAAAGTCTCTAGAGAGGTCTGCTATATAGAACTTTCATCTAGGAGAGACTTTCAGGAGAAATTTATGGAATTTATGTATTTTGAGGTGCCATCTATATGAGATATCTTACTCCTCCACCAGGTTTTAGGGACTACCTCCCCGAAGAGACAGAGAGGATAAGACTAGTAGAAGATACTATAAGAAGAGTAACTGAGTCTTTTGGATACAGAGAGGTAATAACTCCAACATTAGAGTATGCTGATGTCATCCTATTGGGGACAAATACTAAGGACGATACACTTCTATACAAAGTAATAGATAGAGATGGAGCTCTACTATCTATTAGACCAGAGTTTACAACTTCTATAGCAAGATTAGTTACTACTAGATATAAGATTACAGATAGTCCTTTTAGATTTTACTATGTAGGAAAGGTCTTTAGAAATATACCTTTTCAGCCTCTTATGCAGAAGGAATTTACCCAGGGAGGAGCAGAATTAATAGGAGAGCCTTCTCTGTCTGGAGATATTGAGATTATCTCCCTTATAGAAGAGATATTCGAAAAATTGGGGCTAGTTGTCCATATAGAGGTAAGTCATGCCAAGATCATTCCAGCAATTATTGAGATTACAAATGCATCTATCTTAGAATCTATAAAGAATGGAGATTTTGTAAGTATAAAGTCCTACATAGATGATAAAAATATCCTATCCTTTCTAGAAGCTCTTCCCTTCTTAAGTGGAGGAAAAGAGATAATAGAGGAAGCATACAGGTATGTGAGATATATACCTGGATTAGAAGAGCCTTTAAGTCAGCTTTCTCTCTTCATATCCGACCTAGAAAACCTAGGCTATAAGAGGACAAAAATAAATCTTGGTGTAATAAGGGATTTTGAGTATTATACGGGCATTACATTTGAAGGATATTTGGAAGGTTTAGGGCTACCAGTTGTAGGCGGAGGAAGATACGACGGTCTATTAGAGAGGTTTGGTATGTCCCTACCTGCAACTGGATTTGCTATAGGAGTAGAAAGAGTCGCCTCTAAAATTGTAAAAGATGGATCTGAACCTGACTTAGTTATAGGCTATACCAAAGAGAAGTTTAGAGAGGCTATGAAACTAGCCCAAAAAAAGAGAAATGAAGGACTTAAAGTGGAGACAATCCTCTGTCTAGATAAAAATATGCTATCTAGTAGAAGAGGAAGGAGTAAAATATTCTTATGTTAGCCATAGCCATACCTTCAGGCAGATTAATGGATGACTGTGTCAAATTATTTGAAGCCTCTGGCATATATTTCCCAAGAGAGATCCTAGAGAGTAGAAAACTCTCTGGAATAAGTGAAAATTTAAAGTTTCTTGTATGCAAACCTAAAGATGTACCTATATATGTAGAGTATGGGACTGCAGATATTGGAGTTGTAGGGAAAGATATCCTTCTAGAGGAAAATCCTCAAGTCTATGAACTCCACGATTTAGGAATAGGAAGATGCAAAATAGTTGTGGCTATACCAAATGATGCCAAGCCAGAAGAGCTATTCTTCAAAGGTGACATTATAAGGGTAGCCACCAAGTATCCAAAGATAGCTAGAGAATTCTTTAACAAGAAGGGGATATCTATCGAAATATTAAATCTCAGTGGCTCTATAGAGCTTGCCCCAGTTACTGGAATAGCAGACGTAATAGTAGACATAGTATCTACAGGAAGGACATTGAGAGAGAATAATCTAAAAGTCTGGGAAGAGATAGCCATCTCTTCAGCCAGACTTATTGCCAATAGGGCTAGTTTACATATAAAAGCAGGAGAGATAAAAGACATCCTGCAGAGGTTAAAAGGCGTCAAACCACCTCTGTAACCTTTTCCTCTATACCGAACTGACTCATATAGAGATTGTAGTAGAATCCTTTCTTCCTGAGCAGTTCTTCGTGAGTTCCTCTCTCAACTATCTCACCATTATTTATTACCAGTATCATATCCGCATTACGTATAGTGCTGAGACGGTGGGCAATAACAAAACTTGTTCGTCCCTTCATTAGGTTCAACATAGCGGATTGTATCTGCTTCTCAGTCTTTGTATCAACATTACTTGTAGCTTCATCAAGTATTAATATAGCTGGATCTGCCAAGATAGCTCTAGCTATAGCAAGTAGCTGTCTCTGACCCTGACTGAGGTTCTCACCTCCATCAGTTAGAACTGTATCATACCCCTTAGGGAGTCTCAAGATAAAGTGTTCTGCATTAGCAAGCCTTGCCGCCTCTATCACCTCTTCGTCAGTAGCGTCTAAACGACCATATCTTATGTTCTCTTTTATAGACTCAGAGAAGAGGTATGTATCCTGTAATACTATCCCTAAAAGGGAACGGAGACAACTCCTCTTTATCTTTCTTATATCTATGCCGTCTATCAGGATAGCCCCACTATCTACATCATAAAATCTAGTCAATAGATTAACTATCGTAGTCTTACCTGCGCCTGTTGGACCAACCAAAGCAATCGTCTGGCCAGGCTTTACATGAAAGTTTATATCCTTAAGTACTGGTATGCCTTCTTTATAAGAGAAATAGACATTCCTAAACTCAACCTCACCTTTAACATCCTTTAATTCTACCGCATCGGGGGGATCTATAGGCTCTGGTGGTTCATCTATAACCTTGAATACTCTTTCAGCACTAGCTATAGCAGACTGTATCATATTAAATAGGTTCGCCAATTCGTTTATAGGACGGGTAAACTGTCTAGAATAGATTATAAAACTGGCTACTGTTCCTACACTTACCACTGCCTTAACAGCAAACCAGCCACCAAAGCCTGCAATAACTGCAAAGCCCAAGTTATTTACAACATTCATAAGCGGACCCATAACTCCAGCAAATATCTGAGCTCTAGTGCCAGCCTTTCTCAACTCTTCATTTACCATCTCAAACTTCTCTATCTCTTTCTTTTCTCTGGCAAAGATCTTTACAACTTTAAGTCCATTAATATTTTCCTCGGCTATACTGTTGAGTTGTCCTAATATTGTCTGGTTAGTTAGAAAGCTCTCTCTAGTGCGTGATGAAACTAAAGTAGTAATAAGAAGGGTCAGTGGCACTACTATCATACTTACAAGTGTAAGGATAGGACTCATCCTAAGCATTATAATAATTGTACCCACGATGGAGACAATGCTAGAGAATATCTGAGTAAAACTGAATCCTAATGACATATTTATAGTATCTATATCGTTAGTCAATCTGCTCATTACATCTCCATGAGGAGTGCTATCAAAGAAACGTAGGGGTAGACTCTGTAATTTATTAAATAGGTCTTTTCTTAGACTAAAGACTATACGCTGAACAGCATTTACACTAATATACCCTTGTAACCAGATAAGGAGTGAGTTTACCACATATAGGCATGACATAAAGGCTACAAGGTATAAAAGCCCTCTAAAATTCTTAGGAATTATATAGTCATCAATAGCTTTACCTATAAGGTACGGACCTGCTAGCATCAAGAGTGATGTAACAATTACTAACAAAAAGACTAATAAAAGTCTAAATCTGTGAGGCTTAAGATACTCCCAAAGCCTCTTCAATGTCTCCTTAGGATTTTCTGGCTTTACAGCACCGTAGATAAAACGACCTCCTGGTGGACCAAAGCCAGGACCTCTAGGACCAGGACCTCTAAAACCCGGAGTTATTGTTCCTCTTTGTTCTCTACGATCAGGCATCAACCAATACCTCCTCTCCTATCTGTGATTTGTATATCTCTTGATATAGCGGACAACTCTGTAACAACTCCTCATGTTTACCTTGAGCTATAAGCTCTCCATCTTCAAGAACTAGAATCTTATCAGCATTCATTATAGTACTTATACGCTGGGCTATAATGAAGGTTGTGCATCTCTTGAGCCCTTTTAGTCCCTTCAGGATACGCTGTTCAGTAGCAAGGTCTACTGCACTTGTACAGTCATCCAAGATTAATATAGCAGGTTTCTTTATAATAGCCCTTGCTATAGCTATCCTCTGCTTCTGTCCGCCAGAGAGATCAACTCCACGCTGTCCAATTACCGTATCGTACCCATCAGGAAAACTCATTATGAAGTCATGAGCCTGTGCTATCTTAGCAGAGTCTATCACTTCCTCATCTGTAGCGGATTCATTTCCCCAAAGAATATTCTCTTTTATAGTCCCAGAGAAGAGAATCGTCTCTTGAGGGACAGCGCTTATAGCAGACCTCAACACATCTAAGTCTATCTCTCTAATGTCCCTTCCATCTATAAGGATTCTTCCAGAAGAGACATCGTAAAGACGTGGTATTAGGTTAACTAAGGTGGATTTTCCTGAACCTGTAGTTCCTAATATAGCGACTACCTCTCCTGGTGAGGCAGTAAATGATATATCTTTAAGAACTAGTTCTCCTCCAAAGCCATCATAACTAAAGGATACATTTTCAAATATAACCTCTCCGTTAGTTATTGGGGTCTTATCTGCGTTTGGAGGGTTCTTTATATCTATCTCAGCCTCTAGGATCTCATTCACACGCTCCGCAGATGCACTAGCTCTACTTATAAATGTAAAGATATTTCCTATCATCATCAAGGAAAATAAGATTTGGGTCATATAGTTTACTGAAGCCATTATCTGTCCTACATGCATATCTCCTCTGTTTACTAATAAGCCTCCAAACCAGAGAACCGCTGTAACACCTAAGTTCATAATTAACGTTATAAGAGGCATAAAGGTTATCATTAGCATAAAGGCATTCAGTGAGGCACACATAAGGTCTTCATTAGCAGTATTAAATCTAGACTTCTCTAACTCTTCCCTAACAAAAGCCTTTACAACACGAATTCCAAGTAAGTTTTCTAGGATTACTCCATTCAGCTTATCTATTTTCTGCTGGACTATAGTAAAAAGGGGAAAGCTTCTTTTAACTAGATGGGTAAAGATAAATGCCAAGATGGGAACAACAAAGATAAGTATGGTAGCAAGTTTATAGTTAATAGATATCATCATAACAATACCGCCTAAAAATAGTAGTGGGGCTCTGACAACTATTCTTAAAGACATCATTACAAGATTCTGTAACTGAGTTATATCATTAGTAAGTCGAGTTATTAAGGTAGAAGCCTTAAATTTATCTAGAGTTGAAAAGGAAAAAGACTGAATCTTTCTAAATACACTAGCCCTTAAATCTGTTCCAAAACCCTGACTAGCTATAGTTGAAGTAATGGTGCATCCAACCCCTCCTATCATCCCTATAAAGGCTATACCGATCATCAATAAACCAGTCCTTAGGATAAAATGAAGGTCACCCTTTACTATCCCATAGTCAACTATCCTAGCTAGTAATGTTGGCTGTGAAAGGTCACAGATAACCTCAATTACCATAAGGATCGGAGCTAAAATAGCTACCTTCCAATAAGGTTTCAGATAAACTAGCAGTTTTCTCATCATCTACCTCCAGCAATTATTTCGATAGCTAACAATTTTCCTCTCCATTATTTACCTTCTTCAGATTATCTCTTATCTGGATAAAAAATCTTCTAAGTAGAACTTTCTCCTCTAGGGTAAAGCCATCAAAACACTCTTCCTCTAGCATCTTCATTATCTTTTCTACATCTTTCTTTAAATCTCTACCCTTTTTAGTAAGATAAACTCTAGAGATACGCATATCTTTGGGATCGGGCTCTCTCTTCAATAAACCTGCCTTTTCCATCCTCTTCAACACGGCTGTCACAGTAGAAGGCTTAAGTCTTAACTTCTCTGCAATCTCTTTCTGTGTCAAACCGTCCTTTTCCCAGAGCATACCTAAGATTGGTGGCTGTCCCTTATGGAGCCCAATCTTACTTAGAAGATAATGGTGTCTTATAAAGTGCTGTCTTATAACCTGCCACAATAACAGATGTAGACTCTCTTCTTCTTTATTAATCATAATTCATCCCGTTTTATTATTTAGATATCTAAATAATATCATGCCAAGTTATCTATGTCAATAGGAAGATAAACCTTCTAATTTTCTACTTGGAAATGCCTAAGTATTAGTAAAAACAAATACTCACTTAATTAGATGTCGAAAAAATAATAAAACTCATTGAGAGTGAGTTATCATATAGATACCAAGAGTGGCAAAAAAGTTTGGGCTTACCTTTACTTCTTTATCCTTAGCTAAATAGTATGCTCTAACTATCCTAATGCCTTTAATTTTACAGTACTCCTCAAAGTCTTTTATACTTAACGGATGGACATCAGGAGTCTCATACCAAGTATAGTTAAACCCACCTATAGAAGGAGGAATCCTTCCTCTACAGAGGATATAAAACCTTACCTTCCAATAACCAAAGTTTGGGAAGCTCACTATAACAAAACTAGCTACTCTTAGGGAATGGGTAAGTACTAACTCAGGATTTCTGATCTCTTGAAGTGTCTGGCTTATTATAATATAGTCGTAAGCCTTGTCAGGATATTCGGGAAGGACCTCTTCCATATCTCCCTGATAGACCGTAATGCCTCTAGCTATACTCTCAGAGACTCTCTTACCATTTATCTCTATCCCCTTCCCTTTTATGTTCTTCTCCTGTTTAAGATAAGCCAAAAGCTCGCCATTTCCACATCCCAAGTCTAAAACTTTAGAATTTTCGGCTATAAGGTCTCTTATAATCTCATAATCCCTTCTCATTTTATCTCCTCATATACATACTTCAGGAAGCTACTTATAATACGGGTCTGCTCTTCTGCCTCAAGGAGGAATGCATCATGTCCATAAGAAGATTCTATCTCCCTATAAGTAACGTCTATTCCATTTGCCTCTAAAGCCCTGACTATCTCCTTAGATTGAGAAGGAGGATAAAGCCAATCAGAACTAAATGATATAACTAAAAACTTTATATGAGTTGAATTACTAAAGGCTTCAAAGAGTGAGCCATACCCATTTGCCAAATCAAAATAGTCTATAGCCTTTGTAATATAAAGATAGCTATTGGCATCAAAGCGCTGGGTAAAGCTAAGCCCTTGATAGTGTAGATAACTTTCTACTTCAAAGTCTATAGAAAAGTCATACCCATACTTCTCCTTCTGTCTTAGTCTCCTACCAAACTTCTGCTCCATAGACTCTTCGCTTAGATATGTTATATGTCCAACCATTCGGGCAATAGCTAGTCCTGTGTTAGGTGGAGTCTTATCATAGTAATCTCCTCTATTCCAATTTGGGTCGCTCATTATTGCCTGTCTTCCAACCTCGTTAAATGCAATCTGCATAGCCTTATTCCTACTAGCAGTAGCTATAGGGATAGCAGACCTTACCCTCTCTGGATAACTCACCGTCCACTGAAGGACCTGCATACCTCCCATAGAGCCACCAGCTACACATAAAAGTTTTTCTATTCCTAAATAATCAATAAGATGCCTCTGAGCATTTACCATATCCTTTATTGTTATAACCGGAAAATCAAGTCCATATGGTTTTCCTGTGGCAGGATTTATGGAGGAAGGTCCTGTCGAACCTTTACATCCTCCAATAACATTGGAACATATAACAAAATATTTATTCGTGTCAAATGCCTTTCCGGGACCAACCATATTATCCCACCAGCCAGGCTTCCTATCCCCCTTGTGATATCCAGCCACATGGGCATCTCCAGAGAGGGCATGGAGAATTAGTACTGCATTACTCTTATCCTTGTTTAACTCCCCATAAGTCTCGTAGGCAAGAGTAATAGGTCCCAGCTTTTCTCCACTTTCCAATTCTAATTCATTTGGAGGATGGGCAAATGTATAATACTGTGTCTCTACATAATATATCTCTTCCATCTCTAAACCTTACTAAGTGCCTGATCTATATCATAAATTATATCATCTACACTCTCTAAACCAATAGATAGTCTTATAAAATCGGGAGTTACTCCAGCTGCTATCTGTTCTTCAGGTTTTAGTTGAGCATGGGTAGTGCTAGCTGGATGAATGACTAAAGACTTTGCATCACCTATATTAGCTAGGTGAGATAAGAGTTTTACACTATTTACAAACTTCTTCCCTGCCTCCAATCCTCCCTTAATACCAAAGCCTATCATTGCGCCAAAAAGGTTCCTCTTAAAGTATTTCTTGGCTATATTATAGTAAGGATTATCGGGAAGACCAGGATAGTTTACCCAACTTACCTTCGGATGGTTCTTTAAGAATTCTGCCACTTTCATTGCATTCTCACTGTGTCTTTCCATCCTTATAGGTAGTGTCTCAAGTCCTAGCAAAAAGAGGAACGCATTAAATGGACTCATACAAGCCCCTAAGTCTCTCATAAGCTGAAGTCTAGCCTTAGCTATGTAGGCTGAATCTCCGAATCTTTCTATATACTTAAGTCCATGGTAGGTGGCGTCTGGCTCGGTAATCTCGGGGAATTTCCCATTATTCCAGTTAAACTTACCACTATCAACTATAACCCCACCTATAGAAGTCCCATGTCCCCCCATGAACTTAGTAGCAGAATGAATTACTATATCTGCTCCATGTTCTATAGGCCTAACAAGATATGGAGACGGGATAGTGTTGTCTATTATCAGAGGAATCCCTGCTTCATGGGCAATATTAGCTACCCTTTCTATATCTAATGTATCTAGTTTGGGATTCCCAAGTGTCTCAGCATAGAGAGCCCTAGTCTTAGAAGTGATAGCCTTTCTAAAATTCTCTGGGTCTGATGGATCTACAAAACGGACAGTTATACCAAGCTTCTTTAATGTTGACGAAAAAAGGGTATAAGTCCCACCATAAAGGCTCATACTTGATACTATCTCATCTCCCTCTTTAGCTATATTTAATACAGCAATAAGCTCAGCAGCTTGTCCTGAGGCAGTAGCTAATGCCCCTACTCCGCCTTCAAGAAGGGCAACTCTTTTTTCAAATACACTTACAGTAGGATTCATTATCCTAGAATATATGTTCCCCTCTTCTTCTACAGCAAATAGTCTAGCTGCATGATCTGCATCTCTAAAAAGATACGATGTAGTTTGATATATAGGCACCACCCTAGATAGACTATATGGGTCAACTTCCTGTCCACCATGTAAAGCTAAAGTTTCAAAACCCCATTTTCTTTCCATAGTTACCTCCTAGACCTAAGATTTTAGTAGCTAAATTATAATAATTTTCATAAAGATAGTCAATTTACCTCTTTACAATCAATTTAGAAATATTATACGATAAAATGAAGAGAATTAATAAAATAGGAGGAAATTTATGCGGAAAGAATCGATGACCCCAAGAGAGAGATGGTTAGCGGTATTAAAAGGAGAAAAGCCAGATAGATTACCTATGGATTATTGGGCAACTCAAGAGACTACTACAAATCTAATGAAATATTTGGGTTGCTCTACCCCAGAAGAACTCTATAAAAAACTACATATAGATAGACCAGTAGGAGTAGCCCCTAGATATATAGGTCCAAAGCTAGAACCACATACAGATATGTATGGATGTAAATACAGAGATGTAGACTATGGCACTGGCGTCTATTCAGAGTGTATATATAATCCTCTAGCCCAATACGAGACAGTAGAGGAGATAGAAAAGAACTATGTATGGCCTAGCGTAGATCGGTTTGACTATAGTGTAATTCCAGAACAGATAAAGGGAAAAGAGGATTATCCTATTCAGGGTGGTGGATCGGAGCCATTCTTGATATACAAAAATCTTAGGGGTCAGGAGCAGGCTTTTATAGACCTCATATTACACCCAGATATTGTTGAATACTGTCTAGATAAGCTATTTGACTTCTGCTATGAGAATACAGTAAGGATATACGAGCAGATCCCAGGGAAAGTAACATTCTCCTATGTGGCAGAAGATATGGGTGGAGAGACAGACCTTATGATATCTCCAGAACATATAAAAAGGTTTCTTCTGCCTAGGATGAAGAGGATGATAGATTTAGCCCATCAATCAGGAGTATATGCATTCCACCACAATGATGGTGCCATAAGGAAAATAATTCCAGATCTTATAGGAATTGGGATAGACATACTTAACCCTATACAGTGGCGATGTAGAGGGATGGATAGAAGAGAATTAAAGAGAGACTTTGGTGATAAGCTAGTATTCCATGGAGGAGTAGATAATCAATATACGCTTGCCTTTGGCTCTGTAGAAGAAGTAAAGAGAGAAGTCATAGAAAATATAGAGATCCTTGGTTATGATGGGAAATATATCATAGCTCCTTGTCACAATATACAACCGATAAGTCCACCAGAAAATATAGTAGCAATGTATGAAACTGGCTTAGAATACGGATGGCTCTAATCTTCCAATATCTATGAGCATACTTGAGACCAGATATCCAAAAAGGATACCAATGACTGTATAGGCGATATCTTCGTAGTCAGGAGAGTCATCTATTAGATATTCTTTAGAAAGTTCTAATAGTATAACTATTGTTATTCCTGCTATAAAAGAACCTGTTATAGCAGTAATTGTAACAGTTAAGACAAATCCCCAAGTAAAGTGTAACTGCTTATCCCACGGAATAGCGGTAAATAGCCTTTTAATATCAGTATTTGCATAGGCAGATTCAATAGCTATTACAAGAATCAATAAGGATATAACTATTGTGTAGATTGATTTCAAAGCTCCTCCTAGTTAAAACTCTATCTTACTGTAATTCTAATCAAAAAGAAGCCATCTTTCAAGAAAACTCCAGTTTTATATATCACTTAAGTCATACCCTTGTAAGAGGCTCAAAAAGAAGGAATTTTATGATAAAATATAAAATAATAAGAACTAAGATATGAGGAATATAATTTGGAAAAGGGAGACTTTAGTAGAGGTTACAACAAAGCTATTTTAATAAGAATATTTAAAATCTTTCAGAAAATCAGAGACTTAGATTATCCCAGCTTAGACAGATTAACAGAAGAGATTTCATTTGAGATAGGTAAGGTATCTAAAAGGACTATAAAAAGAGACATCGCTACTCTAAAATACGACTTGAATCTCCCAATAGAGTATGATAGATCAAGAAGGGGCTATTATCTAGCAGAGAGGTGTGAATTTCCATTCCCTCCTTTGAGCGGTGGTGAAGTTATCTCCCTTTTAATAGCAACCAATCTACTCCAACAGTTTAAGGGGACACCTCTAGAAAAGAGCCTCTCATCTCTAGAAAAGAAGATAGAATTTCTACTCTCAGACGAGATATCTATAAATCCAAGAAAACTAGAGATGGCTCTCTCTGTAAATATATCGTATATAAAGCCTAGGACTAATGTAAGCGATACCTTTGATAAGATATTCAAAGCAATAAGAGAAAAAAGTAGAATCCTTATTAAATATCACTCATTAAGTTCCAATGAGACAAGGGAAAGAAAAATTGACCCTTACCACATATACAACTTTCAAGGAGTATGGTATTTCTGCGGATACTGTCATCTAAGAAAGGAGATCAGAGACTTTGCCTTAGATAGAATCATCAGTATAAAGATTCTTGATGAGAAATTCGAACCAAAGAAAGATTTCAACATAAAAGATTATCTAAATCAGGCATTTAGAATCTATAAGGGTGATACCCAAAAGATAAAGATATGGTTTGACTCTTATCAAGCCAAATGGATAAAAGAGAGAATATGGCATGAGAGTCAAGAGATCGAAGAACTAGAAAACGGAGAGATAATACTCAGTATAGAGGGTAATACTGAAGAGATAAAGAGATGGGTTATGAGCTACGGTTCACACTGTAAAATCTTAGAACCAGAATCCCTAAAAAAAGAGATAGAAGAGGAAGTCATAAAGTTAAATGGACTTTACAGTATCGGGGACACTAAATGACCCTTTGGCAGATTATAGTATTAAATAAAAGGAGAAAAAAGAGGGTGGGAGTTTTATGAGAATAAAGTTAACCTATGAAATACTAGAAGGGGATAAAATAATCTTGCCAGTACATTACAATCATCACATACAAGGATTAATATATTGTACACTCTCTAATGAGCTGGCTAGCAGATTACACGACAAAGGATTTCTATTTGGTAAGAGACCATTTAAGCTCTTTACATTTTCTAGAATCCTAGAAAGGGGTAAACTAGTAAGAAATGGAAAGGTAGATAAGCTTATCTTTGGTAGAAAGATCTCTTTCTATTTCTCATCGCTTGTAGAGAATATAACCGCTGACTTAGGGGAAATGTCGTTTAAAAAGCGAGAATTCACTTTATATGGACAGAAGATCTATCTATCTCAGTTAGAAGTAATAACACCACCAAGGCTTGAAAGTAGATTACTTATAAAGGCTCTCTCTCCACTTACTGTCTATAGCACATTTAAAAAGGATAGTAATGAAAAAATTATTCACTTCTACAAACCATACGAAGAGGGGTTTCAAAAGAGGATAGAAGAAAATGCAAAAAAGAAATATAAATTAGTATATGAGAAAGAATCTGATGGACTTAGCCTCTCAATAAAACCCTACAAATTCTCTGTTGAAAAGAATCACTCTGTAGTATTCTTCAAGGATACCCCTATAGAAGGATGGACAGGTATATATGAACTCAATGGAAGTCCAGAGCTTATAACAGTCACCTATAATGCAGGATTGGGCAGTAAAAACTCAGAAGGTTTTGGAATGTGGGAAGTTTGGAAAGGAGGGGAAAGAGATGCTTGAAGCGGTAAAAGAATTGGGAGATTTGATTTTAAAAAAGGAGAATAAGGATATCTTGGCAAGTCTTATAGAAGATCCAAATAGTAATGACAAATACAATAACGTAATTACAATTATATTCAAAAAAGATGGAGATAATCTGAGTTATCTAGATGTTGAGAGAGAAGAGTATAAAAGAGACTACGTAATGAGATATCTTTATCGGAGCGGTTCAGCTAATGGACCAGACTTCTCGCCAACCGCCAAACTTACAGAACCAGAAAAGACCTTCCCGATGAAGATCCTTGGCTGGTTTAATAAGGCCCTTAAGGATAGAGATATAAATCTTTCTGATAAGGAACGGACGTTTTTAAGCAGTATTCAAAAGGAGCTAGAGAAAAACAAAAAGGACGTTATAAATAAGATTAAAGAGATACAACAAAATATACCCAAGAAAGAATCTACATTTATAACTATAAAGATAGAAGAAAATGGAACAGACTATTATCCTGGAGATTTTGAAATCTTTAAAAGCCTATTAATAGAGAATGTTGAAAAGAAGGATCTAGAGGTCCACTCAAAAAATAAAGTATGCTCCATATGTAAAGAGAATAAGAATATAGTTATAGGTAACGCTGGGGTATATGCATTCTATACATTAGACAAACCAGGGTTCATAACTGGGGGGTTTGATGAGGATTTGGCATGGAAGAACTTCCCTGTATGTCTTGATTGCAAGATAGCACTAGAAGAGGGAAAAAGGTTTATAAGAGAAAATCTTAGATTTAGTTTTGCAGGAATCCCTTATCAACTTATACCCAAGTTTATCCTAGGGAAAGATGCTATAAGAGACATAGTAGATGTATTTGTCGATTCTTCAAAGATAATTTCTCTCAAAAAGGAAGTCAAGGCTTATTTGGCAGATGAGGGGGATATACTAGATTATTTAAAGGATACAGAGGATTTATTAACCCTTAACTTCCTCTTTATAAAGGAACAACAGTCTGCAGAAAAAATTCTTCTACTCATCGAAGATGTTTTACCTTCAAGGCTAAGGACAATCTTTCTAGCCAAAGAGTATGTGGATAAACTCTTCAATGAGAACTTTACATTTAAGACAATAAGAAACTTCTTCTCAAAGTCTGATCCTAATAAGAGAGAATATGACTTAGATAAATACTTCTTAGAAGTTGTGGATTCTGTATTCAAAGATAGAATCATAGATAAAAGTTTCATAATGGACTTTCTGATGAGGAGAATAAGGGATAGATTCATAAAAGATGAATATCTATCTATATGTGTAAATGAAGCCCTTATGGTTGTTATCTTCTTAGAGAGATTAAATCTATTAGAGATGGAGGTGAAAAGTATGGAGCCTAGATTATTCGATGACCTATTTAAGAAATATGAACCCACATTTGAAGCCCCTGTCAAAAGAGGACTGTTCCTTCTTGGGGCACTAACTGAGCTGTTACTCAGGAGACAGTTTAAGGATAGAGGTTCCAAACCATTTATGAAAGAACTTAAAGCACTAAAGATGGACCAAAGAGATTTTATAGGACTCTTACCCAAGATTCAGAATAAGCTAGAAGAATACAACGCATTTGATAAAGGCAAGAGACTTCTAGCTGAAGAGGTATCTCACTATTTACTATTGGCTGGAGATAACTGGAAGATGGGCATTGATGAGATGAATTTCTATTTTTCCTGTGGGATGAATCTGGTTAGTGAGGTTGCCAGTATAATCTATCCTGATAAAGAATCTATAAAAGAAGAAATCGAAGTGGAGGAGGTATAAAACTATGAGTGAACCAATTAAAAATCGTTCAGAGATTCTGTTTCTGTATGATGCAACAAATATTAATCCCAATGGTGATCCATTGGATGAAAACAAACCACGTATAGATGAAGAGACGGGCAGGAATATTGTAACCGACGTAAGATTAAAAAGGACTATTAGGGACTACCTTTTCGACTATAAGGGAATAGAGGTATTTATAAGAGAAATAAGGGAAGACGGTGGTAATCTAAGGACAAAAGAGAAGAGGCTAGATGAGTTTAAAGACAATGAAGAACTTATAGAAAAGTGTATAGACGTAAGGCTCTTTGGAGCTACCACTGCAGTAAAAGAAAGGACAATGACCTTAACTGGACCTGTCCAGTTTAAGTATGGCTATTCACTTCATCGAGTAGATCTAACTTACATAAAAGGTACCACAGTAATGCCTTCTGCACAGGATAGAAGACAGGGAACATTTACTGAAAAGTATATACTCCCTTACTCCCTCATCGTCTTCTACGGTATTGTAAACGAAAATGCAGTTAAGATGCAAGACATACCATTAACAGAGAATGATATAGAATTATTACTAGAAGCAATGTGGAACGGAACGAAAAATCTTATATCAACATCTAAAGTTGGGCAGATGCCTAGACTCTTAATGCAAGTAGTTTATAATGAGTCCAACTACCATATAGGAGAGTTAGACAAGCGTGTAAAGTTCATCTCTAGTAAAAATGACGAGGAGATAAGAGATATAACAGATGGTATTCTCGATATAGCTGAATTGGTAAAGGCATTAAATAATAATAAAGAAAGCATCCTTAAGATAAGATACAAAGTAGACGAAAGGCTCCAATTATCGTTAGACGGACAAAAGATATCCCTCGAGGAGGCTTTTAGTGGATTCAACTTAGAAGAGCTTCCTTTTTAGGGAGGCAACTATGAAGGCTCTAATATTTGATATATGGGGAGATTTTGCCCACTTTAAAAGATTCTATACAACATCCTCTCCACTTACCTTCTCCTTCCCTCCCCCTCCTACAGTAAGGGGTATATTAGGGGCAATTGTAGGATGTGACAAAAATGATTATCTAAAAGTATTCTCTAGGGACAAATGTTCTATAGCAATACAAATCCTAAAACCAATAAAGAAAATTAGACTTGGGCTAAATCATATAAATACCAAAGGGAATTTTTGGCGTCCAACAAAGAAAGGAACCCATGAGGCAAGGACTCAAATACCAACTGAATTTGTAAAGGACCCTTCTTACAGAATATATGTATCTCTCAAAGATGAGGAATTATTCAATACTCTAGAAGAAAACATAAGACTTCATAGGACATTCTTTACTGTTTCTTTAGGACTAAGTGAACTCCTAGCTGACTTTAGCTATGTAGAAACTATGGAGTTCAGGGAATTTGGAGAGGAGGAAGTGGAGGTCTCTTCTATTGTCCCTATCTCCCTAATTATGGAAGGGTTAAAATTCCAGGAAGGATATAGATATTTTAAAGAAAGGATACCACTAGATATGAACCAAGATAGAATAGTTCTAAGCTACGAAGATGTCCTATACGAATCTCAAGGTAAAAAGATATATGCAAAGATAAAGAACTTTTGGAAGGGAGAAGATGGAACCTGTATCACTTTTCTCTAGATTATATTCACACCCAGATAAGCCTTTAGAGACACATTTAATAAATGTAACAAATCTGGCATTAAAGAATCTAGAAGAGACACCCATAGAAAGTCTATATTTATTCAATAGGGACAAAATAACAAAGGTAATAAGGTTTTGTGGCTTATGTCACGATTTAGGTAAAGCCACCAGATATTTCCAAGATTACCTATTCTCTGATGAAACAAAACAGAATCAGCTTAAGGCTATGAAGGAAACACATCACTCACTCCTTTCTTCAGTTATTTCATTCTTCGTTATCTCCAAAGAGTTAGAGAAAGACAAGGATTTAGACGAGGAACAAAGACTATTTCTTTCCTTCATAGCCTATTTATCTATAAAGAGGCATCATGGAGATCTAGAAGACGTCCTAACAGAAAGCATCTTAGATGATGAGGATAAAGAACTTCTAAATAAGCAAATAGATAGTATTGATGAAGAGAAGTTTTCAATCCTTATAGATATTTTAAAGAATAATGGGTTAAATACAGATTTAAATAAGGCAATCCTTAAAGAAGGAGTCTCATATACAGAAAAACATTTTAAAAAACTTAGAGGAATTAAGGGAATACTTAGGAGGTTAGAAGATAAAGGGAATATTGAAATATACCTATTAACAAATCTTATATTCTCACTCCTTATAGATGCAGATAAAAATGAAGTCGGTATTAGGACTACTGTAGAAAGAAGAAAGATAGAAATTCCCTTTCAAGTAGTTGATAGATATAAAAATAGTAAGAGATTTGAAGTCAACTATATAAACCAGCTAAGAGAGGAGGCTTATAGGGAGGTAATTGATAAAGACTTAGACTTGAACCAGAAGATATATTCTCTAAATCTACCCACTGGTTTAGGTAAGACATTTACATCCTTTGCCTTCGCTCTAAAACTCAGGGACAAGATTTATAGAGAAAAGGGATATATGCCTCGCATAATATACTCTCTTCCATTTTTAAGCATAATAGACCAGAATTCGCAGGAAATAGAAAATATTTTCAAAAACAATGGAATAACAATAGATACCGATGTGCTTCTAAAACATCATCATCTGTCAGATGTCTATTATAAAAAGAAAGACATAGAATTCGAACCAGAAGAAGCAAGACTACTTATTGAAAGCTGGAATTCTGAGGTTATAATTACAACATTTGTTCAGTTGTTCCACTCATTGGTTTCTAATAGAAATAAAGCGCTACTTAAATTCCACAGGTTAGCAGGAAGTATCCTTATACTAGATGAAGTCCAGGCTATTCCATTTAAGTATTGGCTACTACTAAGAGAACTATTCTCTACACTTACCCAAAAACTAGACACATACATAATATTTGTTACCGCTACTCAACCTTTAATTATACCTAGAGAGGATATGTACCAACTTATAGAGCCAGAGAAATATTTTAGACAGATGGAAAGGGTTATTATAAGGGTTAAAATTGATAACAAGCTACACCTAGATGAGTTTATAAGTAGATTAGACTTAGAAGAGGATAAAAGCTATCTCTTTGTATTAAACACAATAACTTCAGCAAGAGAATTCTATAAGCTTCTAAAAGATAAGACGAACGAAGAGATTGTCTATATGTCCTCTCATATAGTCCCTTATGACAGATTAAAACGAATAGAAAGGATAAAGAGGAAAGAGGTTAGGCTAGCAGTTACAACCCAACTTGTTGAGGCTGGAGTTGATATAGACTTTGACGTAGTTTATAGAGATATGGCTCCCTTAGATTCAATAATACAGGCAGTTGGTAGGTGTAATAGAAATTGGACCCAAAAGGGAGAGACAATTGTTGTATATCTAAGAGATGAAAATAGAACTTATGCTTCTTATATATACGACTCTTTACTCCTAGAAATAACAGCTAAGATACTATCTCAAAAAGAAATTATAGAAGAAAAGGAATTCTGGGATATAGTTGAGTTATACTACTTAGAGGTTCAAAAGAAAAAATCTAGCGACATATCTAAGGATTTTATTAATGCGCTCTATAGACTAAAGTACAATAGCGCTGATGAAACAAGAGGAATTGAGGATTTTAAATTGATAGAAGACGACTATCAAAAATTTGAAGTATTCATTGAATTAAACAATGAAGCAAAGGATATATGGAAGAGATTTTGTGAAATCAAAGAGATAAAAGATCTTGTGGAAAGAAGGATAGAATTTAATAAGATTAAATCGAGTTTTTACAAATACGTAGTATCTATACCAGTAAACGTAGAGAATATACCACCTATAATAAACGGCTTTGGTTATGTGAGCAATAGTAATCTATCAGAATACTACGATGAAATAGCAGGCTTTAAGCCTAAAGGAGACACCATACTACTATGGTAGTCCAAATTACTGGAACTATAGTTCAGAGTTATTCTATATGTCATAGGCAATGTTGGCTTATGTCCCGTCAAATAGTTCCAGATCAGGATCACCCTTTTATAGAGATAGGTAGATTAATTGATACCGAAAGTTATGATAGGGATAGGAAAAAGATAGAACTCGAAGATATGATAATTGACCTTATAAAGAGTGAAAAGGGCAACATACTTGTGGGAGAGATAAAGAAGAGTTCTAAAGCTGAGGAAAGTGCTAAAATACAACTTGCATTTTATCTATATAGGCTAAAAGAGGTTGGAGTATCTGTTCAAGGAGTGTTACTCTTCCCCAAAGAGAGGAGAAGAATATATGTAGAACTAGATAATGAAATAGAGGAAAGGCTCAAGAAGATGTTTAAAGAGATAGAAGAAACTATAGAGAATCCCACTCCTCCTCCAGCTCAGAAGATTAAGTACTGCACTAATTGTGCCTATAGGGAGTTTTGCTGGTCATGAGTGAAAGCATATACATATTCTCCAATGGAGAGATAAAGAGAAAACAGAATACTATATACTTTGAAAATGAAAAGGGGGACTACAAATATATTCCTGTAGAAAATACAAGAGACATACACCTTTTTGGTGAGGTTACTCTAAATAAAGAGATTCTAGAATTCTTCACACAAAACGAGATACTAATCCATTTTTACAATTACTATGGTTACTATGTAGGAAGTTATTATCCTAGAGAACATTATAATTCTGGTTATATGATACTAAAACAGGCAGAACATTACTTAGACCCCCAAAAGAGGTTTGCATTAGCTTATAAATTCGTCTTGGGAGCAGTATTAAATATAAAGAAGGTGCTAAGCTACTACATAAATAGAAGTGTGGATCTAGATACATACCTAGAAAAAATAGAAATCCTTGAAGAGTCTATTCCAGAGCAAGAAGATATAGAAGGACTAATGGCTATAGAAGGAAACATAAGAGAAGTCTATTATTCTTCTTTCAATCCGATTATAGATAGCGATGAGTTTGAAATAGATAAAAGGACTAAGAGGCCTCCAGAAAACAGAATGAATGCATTAATAAGTTTTGGCAATTCTCTTTTATACACATATATCCTCTCCGAAATCTACAAGACCCATTTGGACCCAAGGATAGGCTTTCTACATACCACTAATTTCAGAAGATTTTCTCTAAATCTAGATGTGGCAGAGATTTTTAAGCCAATTATAGTAGACAGAGTAATATTTTATATACTCAACAAAAATATGATCGGTCCAGAAGATTTTGAAGAAAAGCTTGGAGGTATATACCTCAAAGAGTCAGGTAGAAAGGTATTTATAGAAAAATTAGAGGAAAAACTAAAAACTACTGTAAACTATAAGAAGATAGGTAGAGATGTCTCTTACAGAAGATTAATCAGGTTTGAATTATACAAGCTAGAAAAACATCTTATAGGAGATGAAGAGTATGAACCTTTAGTTTCCGAATGGTAACTGGTATAATTTTATAGTAAATGTATCTCATTATGGTTTATGATATTAATGAAGAAAGGGTTAATAAGGTATTAAAGGTTGGGAGAAAGTATCTAGAGTGGGTTCAGAATTCTGTGTTAGAAGGAGAAATAACTGAGGCAAAGTTTGAAAAACTAAAAATGGAACTTATGAACATTATTAACCCAGAAGAGGATTCTGTAATCTTTTACATTATGAGGACTACTAAATATACTGCAAGGGAGATACTAGGGATAAGTAAAGGGGGGTTTCAGAGATTTCTATAAAATTTCCGTCGATCGTCAGTAGTGTAAAAAGTGCTGGAGATCGACAGAAAATTCAAAATTGTCCATACACCACTTTACAACTAGAAAATTTTGGATTATAATATCTACAAAATTGTAGCGTAGGGTCCACTTATAAAATTTAGGACCCAGATTTTATGCGGGTAAAATGGGTTTGTAGCTACCCTATAAGGGATTGAAACAGTAGTATCATTCTTGCAACTGCCCAGCTAAAAGATTTGTTTGTAGCTACCCTATAAGGGATTGAAACCCGCTATTTTAGATGTTTTATTGGTAATCTTACTCATGTTTGTAGCTACCCTATAAGGGATTGAAACCACAATCATCCCCGTGTCCCTCTAGATACATCCAGCGTTTGTAGCTACCCTATAAGGGATTGAAACGTAATTTCACGAATAACTTTATCAACTCTATCTAAATGGTTTGTAGCTACCCTATAAGGGATTGAAACTCGCTTCCTCAGCTAAAATTGCAGTTTGCATTAGATAGTTTGTAGCTACCCTATAAGGGATTGAAACAGGTGTCGCCACATTACTATTTTCCATCTTTTGCTGAGTTTGTAGCTACCCTATAAGGGATTGAAACGCTTCTCCTGTGCAGAGGGGCTATCAGATATGTAACTGTTTGTAGCTACCCTATAAGGGATTGAAACAACTTACCATTAGAGCTAAGAAAATTAGTAAACTCATTGTTTGTAGCTACCCTATAAGGGATTGAAACAACTTAAAGTATCCACCATAAGTCTCCTATTTTTTACGTTTGTAGCTACCCTATAAGGGATTGAAACTTGAGTGGAAAACGAGGTCAGAGAAAAGGAGAATATGTTTGTAGCTACCCTATAAGGGATTGAAACTTGAATTCTTGATTTTCTTGCGTTTGTTCAAAGTTCTGTTTGTAGCTACCCTATAAGGGATTGAAACATTACAGAGGCACTGTCACTGTAACAGGCTAAAATAAGTTTGTAGCTACCCTATAAGGGATTGAAACATGGAATTATAACAATCTTACCATCTTCATACTTAAGTTTGTAGCTACCCTATAAGGGATTGAAACATGGAATTATAACAATCTTACCATCTTCATACTTAAGTTTGTAGCTACCCTATAAGGGATTGAAACTTTACTCAAAGTTTTCCTTCCTCACCAATAGGATAGTTAAGTTTGTAGCTACCCTATAAGGGATTGAAACTGTCCAAAGAATGTCCAGAAACTGTGTTATCGCCTGAGTTTGTAGCTACCCTATAAGGGATTGAAACATCTTTTTGCAAAGAGCTCAGAAGATTGGAGAGCTGCGTTTGTAGCTACCCTATAAGGGATTGAAACACTGCTAAAAATAAATAAAAAAGGAGGATGATATTATGTTTGTAGCTACCCTATAAGGGATTGAAACACAAGAACAAACTATCATTGGAGAGAAGTATAAAATATGTTTGTAGCTACCCTATAAGGGATTGAAACTCTGAAATCCCCGTAAATCAGGGATTTCAGATATGTTGTTTGTAGCTACCCTATAAGGGATTGAAACGAGAATGGAGAGGGGGCAAGGTTCCAAGCTCTCTAATGTTTGTAGCTACCCTATAAGGGATTGAAACGCTCCATAACAGGAACTAGTAGAGAGCTTGGAACTCGTTTGTAGCTACCCTATAAGGGATTGAAACTCTTAAGGGGCAAGAAGACAGGGCAAGTGTTAGGGATGTTTGTAGCTACCCTATAAGGGATTGAAACTATTCTATAATGGAATTGCATACTAGATAGGAGCAGGGTTTGTAGCTACCCTATAAGGGATTGAAACGAAGAGAGGTTTTAGAGGAAGTTGTTAAGTTTGCAGAGGGTTTGTAGCTACCCTATAAGGGATTGAAACGACCTGCTCAGAGAAGAGAATGAAGAACTTAAAAAAGGTTTGTAGCTACCCTATAAGGGATTGAAACAAGAGATAATTAAAGACGGTTTTAAATCAGTAGTAGGGTTTGTAGCTACCCTATAAGGGATTGAAACCCGCTTATGTTGGTTTGCCGGGGACGGGTAAAACATAGTTTGTAGCTACCCTATAAGGGATTGAAACTCTTGTCTTGGATTAGGCCAATACTAAAAATATAGGGTTTGTAGCTACCCTATAAGGGATTGAAACCATTGTAGCAAACGACAATATAAAAGAGTCTCTACTGTTTGTAGCTACCCTATAAGGGATTGAAACTCGCAGATTAGCAGTATAGACGGTGTACCCAAAGAAGGTTTGTAGCTACCCTATAAGGGATTGAAACACAGGAGTTTGAATGACTGTATTGACGGGCAACACATGTTTGTAGCTACCCTATAAGGGATTGAAACTCCTTTCCTCCTTAAGCTCGCCTGCCCTTTCGGGTCAGTTTGTAGCTACCCTATAAGGGATTGAAACGGCGTCTAGACCCGCCCACTTCCTAGCCCCCGCTAAAGTTTGTAGCTACCCTATAAGGGATTGAAACATAAGTGAAAGGAGGAAATGAGATGTTGGAAATTTTGTTTGTAGCTACCCTATAAGGGATTGAAACGGTAGCAACTTGACAGGAAGTAACCCTAACTTTCTACCGTTTGTAGCTACCCTATAAGGGATTGAAACTAATATCTGGACTTCTTAATGCTTTGCCGTCTTCTCCGTGGTTTGTAGCTACCCTATAAGGGATTGAAACTAATTCCATATCGTATTTTTCTTTTTGGGCTCTTAATAGTTTGTAGCTACCCTATAAGGGATTGAAACATCTTTCTAATCTCTAGCTTTGCTTGAGATATACTCCCGTTTGTAGCTACCCTATAAGGGATTGAAACCGTCCTCTCTTCCGAGGAAGGAGAAAGGATATTGAAAGGGTTTGTAGCTACCCTATAAGGGATTGAAACTAAAATTCACATCGGGAAAATCCATTGTCTTAACCTCACGTTTGTAGCTACCCTATAAGGGATTGAAACTTTAATGTCCCTATCACATTGTAAGGGTAATGATTCGTTTGTAGCTACCCTATAAGGGATTGAAACTTTGAAGATGTTATTGATAGGAGATTAAAGGAGCTAGTTTGTAGCTACCCTATAAGGGATTGAAACATCTTATGATAAGATTTATACGTCTATTAATGATCATAACTTTAGGACTTATCGGCAATTATTTAATCTCTATGAGGTGAGAAAAAAATGAGTAAAGTAATCATTTCTCTAGCGCCTATTGGAAATATAAAAGAGGAGATTGACATTGATAAATTAGTAAAAGAGATAATAACCTGTAAAAGACTAGGTGCATCAATGGTGCATCTTCATGTAGTAGATAGGCTAGGAAGGTTTACTAGTGATCTTGAAGTATTTGATAGCATTGTAAGGAAAGTAAAAGAGGTAGAAGATATTATTGTTGAAGGTTCTACTGGCGGGTTATCTAATTTAGATGTTAGGAGTAGGAGCATATGCCTGGAATATCCACTAATTGAAGCTTCTTCTCTTAATATGGGTTCTGTAAATATGGGAGATGATGTATATATAAACAGATTACCAGATATAATCTGGTGGGCAGAGCTGATAAAAAAGAGGAACCTTAGTTATCAGCTAGAGATCTTTGACCTCTCAATGATCTATACTGCAGAGAAACTTATACAGGAAGGATTAATAGGTAAAGATGCTATTTTTAATATATGCTTAGGCTTTGATTCTGCCTTACCGGCTACTCAAGATGTATTATTAACTATGGTAAATTCTATCCCAAAAGAGAGAAAGTGGGGATTTATCCACCATAATTTTAGTAACTTTAGACTAATAGCAGTTGCTATTAGTCTAGGAGCCACTATTATAAGAGTTGGTAGGGAAGATTACAGAGAGTCAGATAAGAGTAATATAGAATTAGTAGAAAAGGCTGTAAAATTAAGTAGAGAGATAGGTAGGGATATAGCCACCGTAGAAGAAGCAAGACTAATATTAGGGATTGGAGGGTAAATATGATAGAGGATTTGGAAGACCTTTCTATATTACATCGTAACCGATTACCTCCTAGGGCTTATTTCATTCCGCATCCTTATTGGCAAAATTCTCTATCACTAAATGGAGACTGGAAGTTTTTATATGTCGATTCACCATTAAGATTACCTGATAATTTTTGGGATGCTAAGCTTGATATAAGTAGTTGGGACACAATTCCTGTGCCATCTAATTGGCAGTTACTAGGATACGGAAGACCGCATTATACAAGTGCAATGTATCCATTCCCAGTTGACCCTCCTCATGTACCTACAGAAAACCCAACTGGATGTTACAGACGTAGGTTCTACATACCGTCTAACTGGAGTGATAAAAGGGTTTACCTCAGGTTTGAAGGAGTGGACAGTGCTTTTGATATTTGGATAAATGGATTATATGTAGGTTATAGTCAGGGAAGCAGGTTACCCTCGGAATTTGATATCACCCCTTGTATTCATGAAGGAGAAAATCAAATTTGCATCGTTGTATATCAATGGTCTGTTGGTTCTTATTTAGAAGACCAGGATATGTGGTGGTTAAGTGGTATCTTCCGAGATGTATATCTAATAGCTATGCCTCCAGTTCATATATATGATTTCTTTGTTAAGACGATATTGGATAAAACTTATAAGAATGCCATCTTTCAAGTTGATGTGGTATTGAGAAATAAACTAAATTACAGAAGCGGGCCTTATACCTTGAAATGTACCCTATTCGATAAAGAAAAAGGGCAAAAACTTTCCATATCTTCTCCTATAGAGCTTGATGCTAATTCATCGGTCACTGTTCGATTAGAGAAAGAAGTGGATAATGTTCATAAATGGACTGCAGAAGATCCGTATCTGTATAAAATGACTTTAGAGTTACTAAATGATGAAGGATGCATGGAGCTCGTTCCTTGGAATGTAGGATTTAGAATGTTAGAAGTAGATGGAAACAGGTTCTTATTAAATGGTGTTCCTATTAAGATAAAAGGTGTCAATAGACATGAACATCATCCAGAGCTAGGTCGAACAGTTCCTCTAGATGTAACAAGAAAAGATATAATAATGATGAAAAGGCATAATATTAATGCAGTAAGGACTTCTCATTATCCTAGTGATCCCCGTTTTTATGAGTTATGCGATGTGTATGGAATATATGTAATTGCCGAGAATGATTTAGAATGTCACTGGTTTGAACAGATAGCTAAGAAAAATGAAAATACAATAGTTCTATTAAGTGATAACCCTGACTGGGAAGCGCATTATCTAGATAGGATAAGTAGGACAGTACATAGAGATAAGAACCATCCAAGCGTAATTATCTGGTCGCTAGGAAATGAATCAGGTTTTGGATGTAATATAGAAAAAATGGCACAATGGGTACACTCTTACGATTCAACTAGACCAATTCATTATGAGAGAGATAGAGAAGGAAAAGTGGTTGATATCACCAGCAGTATGTACACATCAATAGAACAGCTGACAGAATTAGGGAAAAGAGAAGATATTAAGAAACCTCATCTTTTGTGTGAATATGCCCATGCGATGGGGAATGGACCAGGAAATCTAAAGGAATATTGGGATGTCTTTTATCTCTATGACAGATTGATAGGTGGATGTGTCTGGGAATGGATAGACCATGGGATAAAAAGATGGATAGACGGAAAAGAATACTTTGCTTATGGTGGAGATTTTGGAGATTATCCAAATGATGGAAATTTTGTAATAGATGGTTTATTATTTCCAGATAGGACACCTTCCCCAGGACTTATAGAGTATAAAAAAGTCCTAGAACCTGTAAAAGTTGAACCAGTAGATCTAAATAAGGGAATTTTTAAGATAATTAATAGATACGATTTTATCTCTTTAGATCACTTAGGAGCCTGTTGGAAATTACTAGTTGATGGAATTCTATATAAGATGGGTAGTTTAGATCTACCTCATATAGAAGCTAAAAAAGAATCCGAGATAGAGATACCATATAGTATTGACGAAGAGATTAGAGATAAAGAATGTGTATTGAGTATCCATTTCTACCTAAAATATGATACTCTATGGGCACAAGCTGGTTATGAGATAGCATGGGCTCAGTTTATGATAAATGAAGCATCTAAAAGCTCTTTTACATTCTTACCAATAGATAAGAAGGAAAATATTCTTGAGACTAGCTCTATGATTAATATTAAAGGGGGTTCTTCAGAGATCGAGTTCGATAAGGTAAAAGGAACCCTTACTTCTTGGACCTATCAGGGTATTAGATTAATAGAGAGAGGTCCGTTGTTGAATCTCTGGCGAGCTCCTATAGATAATGATAGACAAGAAGAGAAACACTGGAGAATGATGGGGCTAGACTGTCTACAACAGAGGACAAATAATATAGAAATAAGAAAAGAAGAGGATAATATAATTCTAATCTGCAAAACTCGTCTAGCCCCACCTACACATATATGGGGTTTAGAGTGTGAATATACCTACATCTTTAGAGAGGATGGAATTATAGAGCTTAGGTTAAAGTCTACTCCATCTGGACCTGGTCCAAATACAGTTCCTAGGATAGGAGTTCAGCTTTATATACCAAAAAGATTTGAGTATGTAAGCTGGTATGGGAGAGGTCCTGGAGAATGTTATATAGATAGTAAAGAAGCTGGTAAATTCGGTATTTATAATGCAAGGATAGACGATTTATATACCCCATATGTAAGACCACAGGAAAATGGCAACAGAATAGATGTAAGATGGTTTAGCCTTACTGATATAAGAGGAAAGGGGATATTTGTAGAAGGCAATGAACCTCTTAATTTTAGTGCCCATTGGCATACTACTACTGATCTAGAAAAGGCTAAACATACTTACGAGTTGAATAAAAGAGATTTTATTACACTCAATATAGATTACAGACACCATGGCTTAGGAAGTGCTAGCTGTGGTCCAGGTCCACTGCCACAGTATAATCTAAAGCTAGATAGATTTGAGTTTGCAATAAGCTTTAAGGCTTTATAATAAGATAGCTCTCACTAAAACATTCATAATTTGTGATTTATTTGACAGTTCTCGATTGATAAAGTAGTATATTAGTAAAATAAAAGATAAGTAGTCTCTTAGAAATCTGCCTTGACAAATGGGGGGTAAAATATAGATGAAGTTAGTATAGAAAGTAGTATCCCCAGACTATAAAGAAGGGGAATGTATTTTAAATTTATTATATAAGGAGGTTTTAAAGCTATGAGAAAGTATTTCTTATGTTCAGTATTAGTATTAAGTTTATTTCTTAACGTCTTTATAAATTACAACAGTATTTCTTTTGCACAGAAGAGGTATAACGAAGCTCCAATGCTAGCAGAACTAGTGAAACAAGGAAAACTTCCTCCTATAGAAGAAAGATTACCAGAAAAGCCATTTATTGTAGGACCTGGAGTTCTTATCTCTAAGGCAGACCTTCCTAATTGGCGCGTAGGTACGTATGGGGGGACATTGAGGAATGTCCATACAGTTGCAGACTGGGCTCCTGATGTGTTTTGCATGAATAATGAACCTTTGCTTATTGCTCCTGGTATTGGAAACACCGGCATAAGGGGAAATATCATAGAGAGTTTTGATGTTAAGGATAATAAAATCTTTACATTCAAACTAAGGAAAGGGTTGAAGTGGTCTGATGGACATCCAGTAACTATGGAGGATATAAGATTTACCTACGAGGATTTTCTCTTAAACGAAAAACTAAACCCAAGTCTTCCAGCCAAATTTAGAGTAGGGAAAGACCCTAAAGGTGAACCAATGAAACTAGAGATTATAGATGACTTCACCTTTAGGATTACATTCCCAAGACCCAATGGAGGCTTCCTTAGGATACTTGCTATAGAGAACTGGGCTGGATATACAGACCTATTAAAACCATCACATTATCTTAAACAATTCCATATCAAATATACCCCACTTGATAAGCTAAAGCCTTTACTAGAGAAGGAGGGATTGAAAGAAGAATGGTGGCAATTATTTAATCTTAGGGATTTTACTAACTTTGAGCAGACCCAGGCAAAGAGTATTGGCTTTCCAGTCCTTACCCCTTGGAAGTTAGTTAAGGCTTCAGGTGGAATATATGAGTGGGAGAGAAATCCATACTACTTTAAGGTAGATATAAAGGGAAATCAGTTACCCTATATAGATAAGGTAGTCTCAACTCTAGTTCAAGATGTAGAGATGTCTAATATGAAGGCTCTAACCGGAGAAGTTGACTTTATGAGAGAAGGGACTTCATTGATAAAGCTTCCCCTCTACAAAGAGTATGGAGAAAAGGCTGGTTTTACAATAGCTCTACTTAATAACCACGCCACAAGGGCATTTTATTTAAACTTAACATATAAAGATCCAGTATGGCGTAAGATTGCTCAGGATATAAGATTCCGTAGGGCAATAACCCTTGCAATTAATCGAAAAGAGATTATAGATAGTATCTATTATGGATTTGCTTCACTTCCTGAGACTGTTCCTAGCGAATATAATGTAAATGAGGCTAATAAACTGTTAGATCAGATGGGATTAAACAAGAGAAATCAGGAGGGTTATAGATTAAGACCCGATGGTAAGGTCCTTGACATGCTTATAGAGTGTGGAGCTCAAGCACCAGATCTTCTCACACTGAGTGAGTTAGTAATGGAGCATCTAAAGATGATTGGTATAAAGGCTTCTATTAAAAGAATAGACCCACAACTCTGGAGTCAGAGGAATTCAGCAAATGAGATCCAAGCTACTATATACTACTGTCATGACCTAGAATGGGATAATTCATTTACATCACGTGTAGTTGAGGTTATGGGACCTCTATGGAGGGCTTGGTATGATTCCGCTGGTAAAGAGGGAGAGGAACCGCCTGATTGGATCAAGAAGGCTTACGAGATAGATAGGAAGAGATGGGAAAGTGTTACCGGTTCAGAAACCTATAATAGGCTGAGAAGAGACGGTCTTTCATGGCACAGGCAGTATATACCTATCATAACTCTAATAGAAAAGATTAAGCTTCCAATGATAGTCTCTGCTAGATTGGCTAATATACCAAAGTCAGGACAGGCTATAGCTGCAAACTTTAGTGCAGAACAGTTTTTCTTTGAAAAATAACTTTTAGATAAGTCTGTTAAAAATAGGACAGGCATTCTATCCTTGACTTGGATAGTAGATAGCCTGTCCTATAAATTAGGAGGTAATTATGATATTACCTGATAAGATGAAGGCAGTTGTGTGTTATGGTCCTTACGATTATCGATTAGAGACAGTCCCAGTCCCAGAAGTTGGTCCTGATGATATCTTAATGAAGGTAAAGGCTTGCGGGATATGTGCAGGTGATATCAAATCTTATAAAGGTGTGCCTATGTTCTGGGGTGGCGATGGAATGCCACAATGGAATAAGCCACCAGTCATACCTGGTCACGAATTCATTGGAGAGGTTGCTTGGATAGGAGAAAATGCCAAGAAAAAATATGGCTTTGGTATAGGGCAAAAGATTGTCGCAGAGCAGATTATACCCTGCGGTGAGTGTAGATATTGTCTGAGAGGGGAGTACTGGATGTGTGAGGTGCATAACATACATGGTCATCAGGGTAAGGTTGCTGATGGAGGTATAGCAGAATATATGAGGCTCTCTAAAAAAGATATAGTTCATAAGGTTCCAAATGAATTACCAGATACTGCTGGGGCTATGATTGAGCCATTAGCATGTTCAGTTCATACTGTAGAACGGGCAAATATAAAGTTTGGTGATGTAGTAGTAATAGCAGGATTAGGTCCCATTGGTCTTTGTAAGCTACAATTAGCCAGATTAAAGAATCCAAAGCTATTAATTGGAATAGATCTAAAGAAGAAGCGTTTAGAACTGGCAAAAGAGCTTGGTGCAGATATCGTCCTTAATCCATTAGAACAGGATGTAGTAGAAGAGGTGAAAAGACTAACTGATGGATATGGTTGTGATGTTTATATACATAACAGTGGTACTCCAGAGGGTGTTATACAGGGATTGCAGATGCTAAGGAAATTAGGTACATTTGTAGAGTTTAGCGTCTTTTCTTCTCCTACAACGGTAGATTGGAGCATTATTGGAGATAGAAAAGAGCTCAATATATTTGGTGCTCATATAAGCCCCTATACATATCCAATAGCAATAGACTTATTGGTAAAGGGTAAGATTAAAGTGGATAAGATAGTGACGCACACTTTTCCTTTGGAACAATTTGAAGAGGCATTTAAGTTGGCAGAAAAAGGAGAAGATTCTATAAAAGTTGTCTTAATTCCATAAGGAGGCAAGAATATGGAGATACTAAACAGAAATGAATTTCCAGATACTCTTGATCTAGAAGATAGAGCTAAAGAAGCTATAAATGCTATGTTAGGGATAGCAGACGAAGACTATGAGTATATTCCATTTTTCAATGCAAATCTGATAGCAAGACCAGCTTATATGGTTCATGGAAATTGGGATTTTGGCTCTAGTCATGGCAGACTAGTTGATTCTCTTATATTAGCAAGAAAAATGATTGGAGTCTCTGAACCATTCGAGATAGAAGGATACTATCGAAGAAATCTGTTAAGTTTCTTTAGAGAAGATGGCTTAAATTATAGAAGAAATACATTTGACGAAGCCACTATCAAAGAGCACCAGGCAGAATTTGTAGAAAGTGCCTCTATGATTGATCAGAGAGCAGTATTAATGGGACTTACTAGTTGGTATCAGGAAACTCAGGACGAAAATGTTAAATCCTATGCAGATAGATTATGTTCTGCGCTTAAGCGTATTGCTAGAAAGGAGAGAGAAGGCTGGTATTATCCTGCTTCTGAATACACACCTAGGGGTTGGCCTTCATTTGATGCAGTCCATACGAGATTAACTGTAGATCCTGCTGCTATGTGGGGTAGGCAGATTGGACCACTACTAAATTATTACCTACTGACAGGAAATAGAACTGCTTATGAATTAACTGAAAGATTCACTCATAATATCATCTATAGAAGTGGGGTCTTTAATAAGGACGGAAGTTTCAACTCTGCCTTGGAATATAGAAATGGCCACTTTCATACTAGAATGGGGACATTAGCATCTCTAGCACATTTTGCTGTCTATATGATGGATTTCTCTATAATAGAATTTGTAAAGAGAGCTTATGACTGGGCACTAAAGCAGTGCACAAGTTTTGGGTGGACACCTGGAGACTTATATGACCAGCGCTTTGAACATGAAACTTGTAGCTTAGTGGATGCTATAGATATAGGTATTACATTAGCTAATGTGGGATATGTTGAATATTGGGGAATTGTTGAACGATTTGTAAGGAATCATCTTACAGAAAGCCAGTTGTTAGATATCAGCTGGATAGAAGAATTAGATACGAAAGAGAAAGATATACCTAAACGAAGAACATATTATAAAGTTGCTCAGAGAGTAAGGGGAGCATTTTCTGGTTATTCAGCGCCAAACGATTATGTTTACAGCGGAGAATGGGGAAGAGGACATATAATGGATGTTCAAACCTGCTGTATAGCTAGTGGGACAAGAGGACTCTACACAGTGTGGAATTCAATTGTCACTGAAAAGGATAGGCGTGTATATGTAAATATCCTGTTAAATAAAGATTCCGATTGGTTGAGATCAAAGAGTTTTCTACCACATAAAGGGCAGATACAGATAGAACTCAAAAGAGATATAGAAGAACTAGCCATAAGAATTCCCGAATGGGTTCCTTATGGGGCGATAAAAATTTACAAAAAATCTGAAGATAAGAATTATTCTGGTAGAGAATTCCCTTGGTATAAGCGATACTTTATACTAATTAACTCATTAAGAAAGGATGAAGTACTTATAATTACATTCCCAATGGCTGAATATGAAACAGAAGAGGTTGCATCAGGGTTGAAATATAAGGCTAAGTGGCGTGGAGACAATGTTATAAATATTTCTCCCGAAGGCATCTATTGTCCGCTTTACAAAGATAAGAAAATCTTAGAAGAAGTTCCTATTAAGAGAAAGTAGAACTAGGGAATAGCCCTTCTAAGAGTGAGGGGTTATTCCCTATCCCTTAATAGCTCCAATCATTATACCCTTAACAAAGTACTTCTGAACAAATGGGTATAAAATCAGTATAGGTATCATACTTATTATTAATGTAGCAGCCTGGATACTTTGAGTTGGAATTGAAATAGCTCTTGTCAAAGGGAGTTTCCGAGAGCCTACAAGAACATTCTTTGAAAAGTGAACAAAGAGGCAAGAAAGTGGAAGATAAGAGGGTTAGGCTGTGGGGATGAAGTGAAAAAACTATAGGTAGGAGTAAGATTACAAGAGGTTTGGGAGTTTCCAAAAATCTAATATAGCTTATTATGGATGTAAGGGTGATAGGTAATGAGTGTTAGGAAAGTTTTTATTAACAAATGTCAAATAGCTTTAGAGTGTTGATATTCAAGATTCCTAAGAAGTAATCGAGACATTAACCTCCTCATACATACCCCCCTATGGTATTGACAGTAGTATATAAGGGGTATATTATATAAGTGCCGTAGGTTTCTGAGGGGTCTTAGGACCACCTAGATCTCAAAGGAACTTAGGCTGGTAGCTTAAACTACCACAG
>Ga0067045_1002424_pt1 | contig 158501 bp, 169 predicted proteins | sample TerdegcTABiofilm_FD_59184 | JGI IMG/M metagenome (GOLD analysis project Ga0067045, IMG submission 59184) | Combined Assembly of (Gp0054472, Gp0054536) Wastewater bioreactor microbial communities from Singapore -Terephthalate degrading... | reverse complement strand
CCCTGGCCCTTATCCTCTGGCTCAGCAGCTCCAGCTTCCTCTTCTGCTGGCTGAGCCTCAGTATCGAGTCGTCCAGGGTGTCCTTGAGTGGTGGGGTGCGTTTGAAAAAGTTCCTGAACATGTGCACTCCACCAACTCGGACTAGGCTTTCTGGGGATATGGGGTTTTTTGTAAGCTTGAATTCAGACTAGTTTCCTCGGTTTTTGTAAAAAGGGTGGAAGGAGTGAGCATTTTTCTCTTCTCGCTCCTGCTCAGAATCCTGCCTTCTCTCCAGCTCCTACACCGGAGGGGAGTTCAGGGAACTTCTCCTTCACTCTCTGCTCGGCTACGGTCGCTGCCTCATTGAGGATCTTCTGTGCATCCTCGTTCGCGTTCTCAAAGTTCAGGCTGAGACCGCTGCTCTGGCCAGCGTCGACGAGTATGCCGCTGAGCGTTGTGCTGATGTCGCCGAGCTCTCTCTCCGCTTCGGGTAGGAGGGAGGATATGCCCTGTCTTACGCTCCTGATGACGCCCATCGCAGGTGCCAGGGTGACGACGATGTCGCCGAGCTCGCTCACCGTGCTGAGCCTCATGACTATCTGCTCGAGGGCCATCTTGGCCTGCATGAGCATCTTGGACATCTTCCTGATCTCGGCCAGTTCATTGGCGTAAATCTTTGCGTGATCTAGGTCATGCTTGGAGTAAGCGTCAACAACCTTGCTGAACATCATCCTGTCTCTTTCCTGGAACTTCTGGTTGGCGATGTCTAGCTTCTGGATCTGCAGCTGGATTGAGCGGACGGCGCCTTCAAGTCTGGGCTTCAGAGGTCCTGGAGGGCGGACAGTCTCCCTGACCCTAGTGCCGATGCCGGGTTTCTCCTTGGTCTCCCATTTATCTACGAATTTGCTCACTTTCGGTCACCACTCTAGGGTCTCGCTTCTTAAACTTTATAAGGCTGGTGTGACCAGAGTGGTGTGTAACTGCAGTGTCTGTCTCCTCGGTGACAAACGTTGGAGTTACAAACGAAAGCGCTGGCCCAGGCGCTCACCAAGTTCGGGCTGACCGAATACGAGTCACTAGTATACCTTACACTTATAAAGGTCGGCCCCTGCGGCATCAAAGACCTCTCAGCCAAGAGCATGGTCCCGAGGACCAAGGTCTACCCCGTGCTGAAGAGCCTGGAGAAGAGGCGGCTAGCCAACCTGCTGCCGGGAAAGCCCATCAAGGCCAAGGCGCTCACGCCCGATTCGCTCACCGATCCAATCAAGAACGCGGAGCAGGATCTGAGACAGATGAAGAAGGCGATCGTGGACCTGCGAAAGATGCATGAGACGTCCTCGACCGCTGTGCAGCTTGAGAAGAAGGAGTACTGGCTGACCCGCAACCAGGAGGAGAGCATAAAGCGGCTCAACGAGGCCATAAGCTCTGCCTCGGAGGAGGTCGTGCTCGCACTGAACCCAGACGGCCTGGAGATCGCATTCTCCCGGTGCTACGATGCGCTCTTCAACGTCTCGAAGAACGACGTCAACGTCAAGGTCTTCATGAACGCATCGAAGCAGGACTGCGAGGTCCTCCGGCGGTTCTCAGATCTCATCAAGATAAAGTACATCCCGTTCCTCCCGCAGAGAAACCTACTCCTCATCGACGGGAAGGAGCTCATCGCCTTCTGGAAGGTGCCGCTTATAGACGCAAAGAGCACGACGGTGGTGGCAGAGTACCACTCAGGGAGCGGCATCTGCGAACTCACCAGGAGCACCATGATGGGCGTGGAGAAGAGCGTGGCGAGGGATCTTGGAGTGCTGATGCCTGCGATCGAGAACTCGTGGGCGCCCCAAGGGGTTCCGTTCGATCCTCAGATAAACCAGTTCTCGCCATTCTTCTTCCTGCATCTTATGGACAGCCTGAAGATAAAGCTCGGGAGCAAGCTCGACCCAGCCATGGCGGACCTGGGCAGGAAGACCCTCGAGTCCATGAAGAAGTACTCCACTACCTTCGTCATGCCCTCGCTCGGCGCCTCGCTTGACCTCCTCACATCTCTCTACTCGATCTATGAAGGGGTGGATTCGAACTTCGTCTTCGATCCTGCGCTGAACCTCATCACGTGCGAACTCGCAGGGTTCCTGCCACCAGCCTACAAAACCGCGGCGGACATGGGGTTCGGCATACCTCCGTCGATCTGGGGGTTCTTCTTCATAGGCCTCCTCGACATCTTTGGCTACGACTGCACAGTGCTCGACAGTATTTACAACTCGGACAACAACCACTGGCTGATCCAGTACAAGCTCACCAGCAGAGGGATGGAAGGGAGCGAGAAGGTGGACGAGAAGGAACTCCTCACGAAGGCTTCATAATGTGGATGAGGGCACCAGCCGCACCTGGACCTTTTGCTCCGGCACCTGTACCAACTAAAAAAGGGATCGGGGCCGTGGCTGCTACTTCCTCGCTCTTGGTCTTGCAGCCTCGAGGTTACGCATTATGATCGCCATGGTCTTTTGTATCCTGTCGTTCGGGCTGAACTCCCAGACTTCGGTGCCCGCCTCTGCCATGCCTGTATGCCCGGGCGGGAAATAGTATGCTTCTCCAGCCTTGGCGACCTCTTCCTTGTCATCATGCTTAATCGTTATCTGCCCTTTTACTACGATGCCCCAGTGCGGACATGGATCGCGATCGTTGGGTAAGCCTTTCAGGAAAGGAGTGACGTCAAACCTTTTTTTGAACTCGTCATACTCGACATGCATCTCGCCCCAGACCCCTTCATAACTAACCAGTTCATCGGTCTCCATCGATCTGGTCAGCTCGTTCTTGGAGGCCTTCATTTTCTGAAAACGCGCCCCTACGCACCAATAGATGACGCGGCTAATTAAGATATTCCGAAAGCGCAGAGGATGAAATATCGGAAAAATTAAAAAAGGAAGGTGTGGGCTACACGTCTCCCTTCAGCCAGCGTGGGCCGGCTCAGAGCTGTACTCCTTCCTTATAGACATCTGCAGGCAGATCTGGGAACTTGTCCTTGATCTTCTGTTCGGCCACGATCGCAGCGTCGTTCATGATCTTCAGAGCTTCGTCATTAGTGGCTTCGAAGGTCACGTCGAGCCCGCTAGCCTGGCCGGCTTCACTCACTATCGACGAGAGCGATTCCCCGAGGCTCGCAAAGCCCTTCTCAGCTTCCGGCACGATCTGGGCTACGCCACCTTTCAGGTTCTTAATCAGCGAGAGCGCAGGGTTGACCGTTCCGAGGATATCGCCATAGTCCTTCACCGTGACAAGCCTCAGTTGGATGCTCTCGAGCGCTAGCTTCATCTGGAGAACCCGCTTGGAGAGCTTCCTGACTTCGGACAGTTCGTTGGCACAGATCCTTGCCCTGTCCATGTCGTGCTTCGAGTAGTAGTCGACCACTTTGTTGAAGAGAGCCCTATCCTTCTCGCCCAGTTTCGACCCTTCGATATCGAGCCTTTGCATCTGCGTCTGGATGAGTCTAATAGCGTTCTCAATCTGAGGTTTCAGGGGACCCGAGGGAGCAGAGACCTTCTTCGGAGGAGCTTCCCAGTTCTTACTAAAGTTACTCATTCGGTAGGCCACCTTTTACTCTCACTGTTCAAGAAAGTAGTTAAAAAGAGTTTCGAGCGCTATACGCGGCGCTTCAGATGGCCCTCTTCTACCGCTCGATCAATACGGAGCATTTTGCCTCGGTTGCGATCCTTGCGCTTACGCTTCCGAGGTTCTTCGCTGAGCCGACCTTCTCTTTGCTCCCGACCACTACGAGATCGATCTCATAGTCCCTGATGAAGTCGAGGATCTTCTCAGCCGGATCCCCCTCGAGGAGGATTACTTCAAACTCGGTCCCGGCCAGCTCTGCCCTCTTCTTTACAGCGCCCAGGAGGTCCCTGGAGAGTTCGTGGAGGTACTGGTGGTAGGTGTCCTCCATGGCGAATGGCTGGGTCGTGGCATAGGGAGGCTTGGTCGGCTGGACATGTACGATATAGGTCTTGATGCAGAAGACCTTCGCCAGATAGAGGGCCCTCTCGAGAACCTTGGCAGACATGATTGAGTGATCGACGCAGACCATCATCCTCCTGTAAGGGGAGAGCGTGCAGGCCTTCAGATACGCATCGAATACTCCAGACGAGGGTTTAGCCATAAGGGGTCACTTTCCTGCCCTGCAACGATTTGAGTCCCTGCCCTGTATTTATACTGTTGGGACGGCTATATCAACCGCGCGCGGCCTCGGGGGAAGGGGGCGAGCGTGTTATTGCCGTCTGTTATCGCCGTCAGAGTAATCAGGATCAGAGGTCAGGCTCCTCCCCGGCCCTGACGGTTATCTCCTCTGACCGTGAGAGGATCCTTCGGACGTCCTCCTCGCTGAAGGCCCGGCCGACGGGCTCGCCACAGGACAGCTTCTGCCCTATGCCGATCATGCCTGCCCACCTGCCAATGATCTCCTCGTCCATGGCTATCAGCGGGAAGACGATCCCCGGCAACCTCTTGGAGATGCGGACTACCGCCTCGAGGCTCTTCGGCCGGAGACCTGATACCGCCACCCCTATCCCCGTCCGTTCCGCCAAGGTCGCGGCAACGTACAGCGGGAGGACAGAATCTGCTCCATTCCCGTCGCCGTCTATTACGGTGCACTTTAGGCTTCTGCCTGACATCCACGCTGAGAGTATGCGGAGGTTACGCCGGAGAGAGCCTACGCCCCCACCGCCCGCACATCTGCTGCTGCCTCCATCACCTCCATCCCCCGCGCCCCGGACGGCGAGGGCGGTAAGGGGGGCGCCCCTCCGCATCATACACCATGAGGCGATGACGGAGTCTGGCGTCCCATCGATGATCCCGATAAAGGGGTCCTGCGTCCCGAGCGGAAAGCCGTCGGGGCCCCTCAGCACTTTGGTGTAGAGGATCGCGGTCTGACCCCGGACCTCCACGTTGAGGGTCTGCTGGGGGGAGGAGAGGTCAACCTTCAGTCCCTGACCGCGCTTCAGGATCGCCTCGCCGAGGGCGGCAGAGAGTTCCTGGCTGGTGAAGGGGTGGTCGCCCGTCCTCCTGGACTTTACAGCAAATGTTCCGGGTCTGAAGGTCTTGGCTATCTCCACCCCCGCACTCACTATATCGTGGATCCCTGAGCTGGTCGCTACACCGGGAGATGTGGAGGAGATCCCGAAGACCTTTGCCGCCCTCTCGGCTGCCAGATCCGCCTCCCCGCTGGAGATATAGATCCTGCCAGCTATCCGCCAGATACGTGAGAAGGGGATGCCGCAGCCCCTCAAGACCTCGCGGACGGTATGGACTAGCCTATTCTCGTAGATCCGCCTGACGGGCCTGCTCTTGATCCCGATCTCACCGCCGGTCCTGACAATCACTATGCCCTCCATCGGCATTGGACTACCCCCCTGGGCACCGCCTCTCCGGAGAGATATCAGGATTCTCCCCGATATACCTAACGCGCTGTTGGCCTGGCACCGAAAAGGAGAAAACGTGAGGGGCTTAAAGGAGAGTCGAAGGAGGGTATAGATGTCATTAGAGAGCGATCTTAGGGGGCAGCTCGTAAAGTGCATGGTCTCGCTCCACCGGCGGGGGCTGATGACGGGCGTCGGAGGCAACGCCAGCATAAGGATCGAGGGGAGCGAGGAGGTACTGATCACGCCCAGCGGCCTTTACAAGCCAGAGCTGAAGGAGGAGGACATAGTCAAGATAGACCTGAGCGGGAACATCTTGGAAGGCATCTTCAAGCCCTCGATAGAGTGGTACTTCCACACCGCGATATACAGGAGCAGGCAGGATGTCAACGCCGTCATCCACACCCACAGCCCGGTTACTATGGGGCTCGCCCTCGCGGGTAAGAAGCTCGAGCCCATCACCCTCGAGGCGGCTGTGATGCTGGCAGATGTCCCCATCCTGGAGTTCAGGTACCCTGGCACGAAGGAGCTCGGGGAACTCGTCGGTGAGAACATACTCGGGCACAGGGCGGTCATACTGCAGAACCACGGCGTTGTGGCGGTGGGCTATGACCTGATAGAAGCGATAACCACCATCGAGGTGCTTGAGGAGGTCTCGACGATGACGTTCGTTGCATCGCACTTCGGCGGAGCCAAGCTTATACCACCCGACCAGATAGAACTGATAAGGAAGCTCTACAGGATCTGAGGGTCTGAGGGGGTTGCTATGCTAGACATAAAGGTCATCAGGGAGGATCCGGAGGCGGTCAGGGCCAACCTGGCCAGGCGTAACAACCCGGATGTCCTGAAGATGTTCGACGAACTCATCCTCAACGACAGGGAGTGGAGGAGGTACTTTGCAGAGTCGAACAGGCTGAGGGAGAGGAGGAACGCCGTGACGGCGGAGATAGCCCGGCTCAAGAGGGCGGGAGGGGACACTGCGGAGAAGATCGCGGAGGCCGAGAAGATACCGAAAGAGTTGAAGGAGGTGGAGGCGAAGATGGCCCTCCACAGGGAGAGGATGGACTTTATCCTCATGCGCCTCCCGAACTTGATGGATGATACCGTACCTTACGGCAAGGACGAGAGCGAGAACGTCGTCATCAGGAAGTGGGGCGAACCCCGGCCGTTCGGTTTCAGGGCGAGCGACCACATAGATCTGGCGTCCGGGCTGGACCTGGTCGATATCGAGAGGGCGGCAAAGGTCGCCGGGGCACGGTTCTACTACCTGAAGGGGGACCTGGTAAGGCTCAACTATGCCCTCATCGGATACGGCCTAGAGTTCATGGTTAAGCGCGGCTTTATCCCGTTCCAGCCACCGTACATGATGAAGAAAGAGATCATCGAGGGAGCGGTCGCCCTCTCGGACTTTGAGGACACGATCTACAAGATCGAGGGAGAGGACCTATACCTGCTCGCGACCTCGGAGCATGCCCTGCTGGGGCTCCACGCGGACGAGATCCTCGACGGAAAGTGCCTCCCGCTGAGGTACTGCGGGGTAAGCCCGTGCTTCAGGAAGGAGGCGGGGGCGCACGGGAGGGACACCAAGGGCATCTTCAGGGTCCACCAGTTCGAGAAGGTGGAGCAGTTCGTCTTCTGCAGGCCCGAGGACTCGGGAAGGGAGCACGAGCTCCTGATCAAAAACGCGGAGGAGTTCTTCCAGTCCCTCGGGATACCCTACAGGGTCGTCAACGTCTGCAGCGGCGACCTTGGAACCGTGGCAGCAAAGAAGTACGACCTAGAGGCCTGGCTGCCGGGTCAGGAGAAGTACAGGGAGGAGGTCTCCTGCAGCAACTGCACCACGTACCAGGCGATCAGGTCGAATGTAAGATACAGGGACAGGACAAGCGATCCCACCTCCTACGTCCACACGCTCAACAGCACCCTGGTAGCGACGGAGAGGACGCTGGTGGCCATTATGGAGAACTACCAGAGGGAGGACGGGACCGTGGAGATACCGCAGGTCCTCGTCAGGCACATGTCGGGACAGAGAGAGATCAAGCCCTCCAGGACAGGGGTCTGAAGGGCTGGCGGGCGGCGGTGCGGTGTTCTGCACCAGCCCGGCTGTGCTTACCGGGTCCGCCCTTCGGGAGCGGCGCCTAGAGGGAGCGCCGGTCAGGCTCATGCCAGCGCCTGAACCAGCTTCTTTACGAACCGCTCATAGCCGGCAGTCATCACGTGGACGCCGGATGCCTGCGTCGTCTTCCGGAGTTCCCTGACTAACGCGGAGAAGTACTCCAGGTTGATCTCGTCTATCTTCTCGCTCCTCTTGGCCGCGTCAGCGATCTCTTCCGTCGCCCTGAGCGCATCCATCAGGGGGGCGGGAACGGATATGCCAGGTATATGCTCGTTTATGAAAGTGGCAGTGCCATACGACTTGCATGGGAATATGCCCACCAAGACAGGGAGCTGGTGCTTCCTCATCTCCCTTAGAAACGCCTTCGCCCTCTCAATATCGAAGACTGCCTGGGTCTGCATAAAGTCGGCCCCGAGCGCCACCTTCTGCGCTATCTTGAGCAGCTCAGGCTCAGGCGGGGTCGCGCCCGGGTTTCCCACTATCCCGACATTCAGTTTGACGCTGCCCTCGATCCTGTTTCCGCAGAGGTCTGTACCCTCGTCAACCGCCTTCTTCACCATGTATAAGAGCTGGGCGGCGTCGAGGTCGTAGACAGGCATTGCCCCGGGGCTGTCCCCCAGCGTGGTGTGATCCCCGCTGAGGACGAGGACGTTCCTGATCCCGAGCGCTGAGGCCCCGAGGAGGTCCGAGAAGAGGGCGATCCGGTTCCTGTCCCTTACGGTCATCTGGAAGATCGCCTCCACTCCGGCATCCCTCTGGATCAGATGGGAGGCTGCGAGGCTGCACATATAGGAGCATGCCCTGGGGTTGTCGGTGACGTTGCAGGCGGTCACGTAGCCCCTGAGCTGCTTAGCGGCATGTACCACCCCGTCTGGGTCAGGCGTCTTCAGCGGGGCGACCTCGCCTGTATAGACGAACCTGCCAGATCTTATAGCCTTCATCAGTTCGCTGTAAGTCTTGGACATCAATCCCTCACCAAGGTCATGTAGCCCCTGCCCTATCCCACTATCTCCTGTGGATGGGCCTTGCCGGATCTGTCCCTGGGGGGCCTGAACTTCAGGTGCCCGAGCCGCCCCTGGCGCTTCAGAGCATCGTAAATCTTGGTCCAGGCACAGTCCCATCTGTAGCCTCCGACCTCGCATTTTCCTTCGGCCGCCCCTCCGCACGGTCCATTGATCAGCCCCTTGGAGCACATGGTGACTGGGCAGATCCCCCCGGTCTCGTACAGGAGGCAGTCGGTGCAGGCCCTGCAGCGCTCGTAGAACCGGCCTATCCGCTCGGTCTTGCCTATGAAGAGGGTGTCCAGACAGGGGATTAGGATCTTACCGGTATACTCCGCCAGGACTTGGGCCCCCGCGCCGCAGCAGAGGGCGAGTACCGCCTCTGCCTCGTCCACCATCGGTCTGGACCCTTTGAGGTCCCGCTTCACGAGGCGGAGGTCGCAGGGGGACTCGACTACAGCGCTGCCGGTGACCCTGCCCTCGAGCCGGCTGACCATCGCCTTGACCTGCTCCTCGCCGCCAGTCTGGCAGAGGGTCGCACAGGTGCCGCAGCCCACTACGAAGACCCTGCCGGGGAGGGAGGCGACCACCTTCTCGAATGGTTTGGGGCGGGTGATGATCACTTCGGTAAACTCCTGACTGTTCAGAGGGCAGAAATATGTATCTTCCTACATAAAAACATGCTTTCCTTCCGGTCGGAACTACGAGGATCAGAGATTTTAATCTGAAGCGTCCTTACTATCTCCCAGGGGTAGCCTATGATAAGGGAACACGTTCTCACTGAGATAGTTACCTTCGAATATATTATGTGGAGAAAGTCATACATCTCCGGAGAGATGAGGGCGCTGATAGATGAAGGGGCCGACTCTACGGTCAGCTCGGGCAGCGGAAAGCTGGTGGACATCGTGAGCGGCAGCAGGCTCATGCTCAACGACGACTATACGGATCTGCACGGCGGGGTAGACTGCTTCACTAAGAGGGTGACCCTCGAGGAGGTAAAGAAGATGGTCAACGGTGAGGAGGGCACTTTCCTGCACGACGAGAAGAGCATCCCGCCGACCCACCAGTTCAAGCTGAAGGAGCCCTATCCGATAAACATCCAGCCGCCGGGCAGCCCCCTGAACGGGTACGACAAAGCCTAGGAGGGGGCGTCCCTAGGCCGGAAGGCAGATCAGTCTACCTGCTGGCGAGGCGGCAGGGAAAAAGAATATACCACTTCCGCCGCGAGTTAACATGGGGTCAGAAGATGACTGTTTATGTCACCCTCTCGCGCGAGCTCCCAGACTTCGGGGAGTACAGCTACACGCGGATAACGCCTGAGGAGGCAAAGGAGATACTCTCCGCCGGGGAGTATGTATCCACAATAAGGTACCAGTGGGCGGTGGACATCCTCAGGGACCTGATAGGTATGGACGTCCCCCTGAGCCGGAGGGACTATAAGCTTGAGGTGGGGGATGTCGCGATAGTCTTCTCCACCCCCATGACGCCGGGGATAGAGCCCGCCGAGAAGGACATCAGCCAGGTACCGTACTGTCTCGGCCTGCTTAAGCGGGTAGCATAATGCGCATGTGGAGGACGCCCTCCGGGATCCGCACTGCAGGGCCGGACCGGTCCGTGCCGTAAAGGAAAAAGACGGGGCAGCCCATCCTTATTATGGGGGCAGGATGTTCGAGGACAGGAAGGACGCCGGCAAGAAGCTAGCCCGAGCTCTGGAGGAATATAGGGACCGGAACGCCCTTGTTCTGGCCATACCGCGGGGCGGGATTGAGGTGGGCTACGAGGTGGCATCGTACCTGAATGCGGACTTTTCCATCCTCGTTGCGAGGAAGCTGCCCTATCCCTACGAGCCTGAGGCCGGGTTTGGGGCGATAGCCGAGGACGGCAGCACCTACATCTCGGATGCCGCAGGGTTCATCCCTCAGGGCGTAGTACGCGACATAATCGAGGAGCAGAAGCAGGAGATCAAGAGGCGTGTCTCCGTCCTGAGGCGCGGCGAGCCTCTCCCCGAGATCAGGGGAAGGACGGTCATCCTTGTGGACGATGGTTTGGCTATGGGATCGACCATGAGGACGGCGATAATGCTGTGCAGAAAGCGGGGCGCCGGCAGAATAATCGTCGCGGTTCCCGTCGCGGGAGAGGAGGTGGCGGCGGTCATGCGCGGATTGGCTGATGATGTGGTAGTCTTGGAGGTCCCGCCGTTCTTTCAGGCGGTGGCACAGGTCTACCGGAACTGGTACGATGTCACCGACGGTGAGGCTGTTGGTATAATCGAGAGGTGGAAAAGGGCACACAAGTCATAGCGTGCACTGCAACCTCGCTGAGCAGCAGCCTGCATCGCATCCTTCGCCTGGACAAAAGATATATCACGACACAAACAAGATCATGTCGAGTTCTTCCAATAACGTGGTGATCGCATGAGGAGCTATGTATATTATTGCAGGAGCTGCAGATTAGAGAAGGATTATGGAACCCCGCCGAGTGACCCGCGCTGTACAAAGTGCGGCAAATCCATGGAACTCAGGTTCACCAGGGACAGGGGCTGACCATGCAAGAGCAGGGTTTGGCCGAGACTGCACAATGTAACGCAGATGGTAAATAAAAGGGATCCCTGCAACGTACTGCGGTGACGCTTATCTTTCGATCCATGGGTTACGTAGCGTGGTAAAGTGTAACTTTCCGGGTACAAAGAACAGCCGAGTTGCGCCCGCGATTGTGGCAGTCCAGCTTACGTTTTAATGCTGTGTGCGATTGAGACCGCCATCATATCTCGAGCTTGTTCTGCATGCTCCATGGTTGCAGCGGTGTCGCGGGACAACGGCTCCTGAGTGGGCAGTCGCCGCAATTCCGGGGCATCATAACGCACCCTCCGAGCGAGGAGTATGCCGAGGCGATCTTGGCAGACTTGGTCTTGTATGGGCTGGCGCGCTCCGCTAACTCGTATACGCTGCGGGGGATCTCATCGGGGTAGTATCCCGACCAGCTCACGTCGGTCAGCCCTTTTGCCCGCGCTGCCTTGGTCAGCAACTCCATCAGGCTTCTTGACGGCCCCGGATGGTAATAGAGAAGGAAGCTCGGCCTGAACCCGACTATGCGGTAAGGCACAGAGGGATCGATACCTGCCAGAAAGCCCGCGATCTTCGATATGTCCGACGTGTTTATCCCGGGTATTGCAACAGTCCTTATCACGCGGACCTTGTCCCTGCCGTTTGTGATCAGGTACCTCGCGTTTCTCAGCACCGGGGCAACGGGCGCCCCGGTCAGGGAGCGGTGTACCTCGTCGGTGAACGCCTTTACCTCAAAGTTAACCCATGAGGCGAGGCAAACCATCCTCCCGAAGGCAGGCTGAGATGCAAAGCCGTTTGTCGCGAGCCCAACCTTGATCCCGGGCTCGTCCTCCCTCATTATGCGCACAACCTCCTCGATATAGGGAAGATTGATGAGGGGTTCCCCGCCAGTGAAGTTGACAGCATCGACCTCGATCCCCCTTGATCGGGCGCTACGGGTCAGGTCAAGCATCTCTCTGGCGAGGCTTTCGGGTGGCATGTGGCCCCTGTAGAACCATTCGACGTCCGGGTACTGGGAGATGCGATAGGCATTGCAGTAGATGCACCTGAAGCAGCACCCGAGGAAGGTGACGGTCACGCTCTTTGTCAGGGGCGAGACGCTGGTGTAGGCCACCTCGGGGAGCCTTATCCTGCATACCCCGCCCCCTTCGGCTACCCGGTCAGCTCCGCACTCCCACGCGCAGAGCCTGCACCGCTTGAGCTCGCCAAGCCAAGACGCCATACGGGTCCACGACCGCAGTACAGGTTAGCAGCGGATGGGGTTTAAAGTTAGTGTTTCATAAGAAACACTTAATATAAATACATAGACCCGGTCAATACCGCACATGACTCCTCGGAGACTGGTGATACTCACACTCGTAGTGATCATAGCCGGGGTCGCAGGGACCACGGTGCTGGGCCCTGGTCTCTGGACCGCGACCAGAGACGCAGGCACAGATTCGATATCCATCCTGGACTATGCGGGCAGAAACGTCACTCTGCCCAAGAACCCGCATCGGATTGTCTCGCTCTCCGGCGACATAACCGAGATCCTCTACGCGATCGGCGCAGAGGAGAAGATCGTCGGGGTGGACAGGTACAGCTCCTACCCTGCCGGGGCGCTGAACAAGACAAATGTGGGAACCAGCAGCGCACTCAACCTCGAGACGATGGTCAGCCTCCAGCCCGACCTCGTCATCATCTGGAGCTACCAGACAGGAGTGATCCCAGCGCTCGAACAGAACAACATAACTGTAGTTGTCATAGATGCGGTATCGATAGACGATATGCTCGACACGATAAGGTTTATCGGATCGGTGTGCGGGAACCCCGAAGGGGCGGAGGCCCTTGCCTCCAATATGAGCTCCAGCATAGACTCGATAAGGGCGAAGACGGGCAACCTCTCAGATGCAGAGAGACCGTTGGTCTACTTCGAGGGTATGACCGCCTTCAGATCGTATAACGCCAACACGTTCACCAATGATCTCATCTCGATAGCAGGCGGGATTAACCTTGCGGCTAACGAGTCGCAGAGGTACCCGACCCTCAGCAGCGAGTACATCATCCTCATGGATCCTGATGTCATAATAGTCATCAGCTCTGGCGCCTCGGTGGACGAGATAAAGGCCAGAAGTGGCTGGCAGGGCATCAGTGCCGTAAAGGATGGGAGGGTTTACGAGATCGACGTGAAGTGGATCTCATCCAATCCGCGGCTCGTGCTAGGAATCGAGCAGGTCGCGAGGCTGCTTCACCCAGAACTCTTCGGGTGAGACTTCCGGGGGAGCGGGCCAGACTAGACGCCCAGTTCCTTTCCCCTTCTTAGCAGGTACTCCTTCACCTTCTCCTGGCTGTACACAGTCTCCTCTTCCTGCTCCTTCAGCTTCTCCTTTACGACCCTGAGAAGCCCCTCCAGCTCTATAGGCTTCACCAGATAGGCGTCTGCCCCCCTGTTCACTGCAGCTATCGCGCTCTCCTGCTCGGGGTACCCCGTCAACATGATCTTGACTATGCGGGGGCACGCCTCCTCCATTTCGGAAATAAGATCGGTACCGTCTATGTCGGGGAGCTTGATGTCGAGTATCGCCAAGTTGTAAAAGTTGTCCCTGCACATTCGTATCGCTTCTTTCCCCGTCGCCGAGGTGTCGACGGAGTACCCTTTCAAGGAAAGGTACTTCTTGATGGTATGGAGGATCGTCTCTTCGTCGTCTACCACGAGTATCCTCTTCGGAAGAACCTCACTCATCCCGACTCACACCGTCGCTCTCGCTCGTTCATCTGTATGGCGGCCAACGTCCTGACCTCAGGGAGCATGACAATAAACTTTGCCTGCTCGTGCTCCTGCCCCTACCAATCCCTGTCCTGCGTCGAGTATGGCCATGGGCAATATATCTCGACACCCGGGATCCATGGAGCCTCATACTTCCGTTTGATATTGCTATCTTATATCGATGTTGCCGCACGCGGATTGGAGCAGGTGCATTAGGCCGTACGGCGGGAGCTGACAGCTTGATGTGCCCTTACCATGGACCCCGGATGCTGAAGATAGTTAAATTAAGAGGGCGACACTTCATATTCAGCGGAAAACGAAGGCGAGTGGATTGCCAGTCACTCCTCTGCATTACCCTTTGGCATTCATCATCTACAAGTTTGGCGGTCAGAGGCTGAGCCTGCCAGCGCTGATCGTCGGCGCAATGTTACCTGACATCGAGATCCCGGTCATTCTTTTGGCGTTTGGGTTGCAGGGCCCCAACAGACTGGTCCTCCACAGCCTGTTCGGGGGCGCCACGATTGGAACGGTTCTTGGGGTCGCGATCACGGTTCTGGTATATCCTCCTTTGACAAGCGCGATTTTCCGGGTCAACGAATCCCATGTCAAAGAGGGGTGCCGGTTGTCAGTGGGCCTCGCGGCATCGTGTTTGATAGGCACCATCTCCCATGTATTGTTGGACGTCGTCAATCATCAGTATAACCCGGTTTTCTGGCCTTTCCTTTCAATATATGAGACGCCGAACCCCATAGTCCCGCTTCTAGGCGGGGCGGATACGGCCTCTTTCTTGATGCACGGGCTCATGGCGGTCCTTTTTGCTGGCTTGTTGCTTAACAGGCGTGAGAAGCGTTGGGAGCAGCTTCTTGTGGGAGAAAGTCTGCAGGGGTAGTGACGGCGCTGCTGACTGGCGGTCGTGTGCCCTGTTTTCCTGGCGGACGTTGCTGCAGATGCGATACCATGCTGAGAAAGCAAAGTTCTGTGGTGCCCGAGGCCGGATTTGAACCAGCGACACTCCGGTCTTCAGCCGGATGCTCTCCCAGTCTGAGCTACTCGGGCTCCCGCCTTTCGATGGTTAATACAGCCTTGGGTTTTATAAGGTTTGTTTCGACAATGAAAAGGGCAAATTTGCTCCCCACTCTCTCACTCTTGTTCGTCCATCCCTGTTCTTTCAGACCACTACTTATGTTTATTACGCATCACCTGCAGCGCACGACGCATATCGCAAATGTGGACCGACATGTGACCAAACTGACCTGCGGCCTAAAGTCCTGTCATAATGCGTACCTGTTTTCATACTGTTTGAAAAATATAACTGATAATACAGTTATACTGCAAGCAAAGATAAGCCGTTTAAATTTCTAAAAGTATTATTAGCCCTAGAACCAAACCATAGATCCCTATTGCTTCGCACAATGTCACCACGAGAAAGCCCTTGAAGAATTGCTCTGGTTTTTCTGATAACATTGCCATAGAAGCGGTTCCCACCTTGGCTAGAGCATATCCAGCTGCAGCAAGAGCCAACCCTACTGACCCGCACATTACCATTAAAGCTAGTTCAGGCAGCATATATTTTTACCCCCCTTCATTATTTCCCTTCTTTGCCTTGGAAAAACCATAATTCGCCGCAGCATAAACTGCCGCTATTATTCCAATTTGGAATAGAAAGCACATCCCCAATACGATTCCAGCGATCGCTACATCACCCATCTCAACCACATTTTTCACCTCCAAGATTTTTTTCGGGCTTACGCTTCGCGGTCATATTTTTGCGCCTCTCGAAATACGGAAGTGTGGCATATGGAAATGCAGTTCCTCACGACCTCAGCGTTATTCTTCAAACCGAAGTATGATTTCAATTCTAGAAACTTGTTTGCTATTTCGCCTTCAAGCTCCACCCTGATCGTGGTATTTAAGGTCAAATTAGCACATCTCGTGTTAATATAGCACGAAAACATATAAAAACTTGTGCTAAAAAGGGGCAAAATATGCCAAAAAAGGGAAATATTTATAGCATTCTTATTCAGACAATATTTTTCATAAGGACTACGAGGTTCGAAATATTGGCAAATACAAAGACGCCGAGGATAAGCATTAGACTTGAACTCAATGGCGACATGGCGCAAAAGTTTGAAGAGCTCAAAGACGAATGGGGAATGCTGAATAACACCGAGATCGTCAGGAGAATGATCAAAGAGACCTATGACACATACATAACAAACCAGCGATCAAGGAATAATAAATCATCCTAACATGAGACGAATGAAGATGGTAAAAATATTCGGGAGAACATCAGGTCTGTTTGTAGGCTTTTCCGCTTTAACGTTAATCTAGCCATACCTGAGCCCATTATGGCAGCATCCATTTCGATAATAGGTCCGTTTATAGCCGTTATCCCTCTTGCCGCATGAAGTCAGCATGCAAAATATTTAATTTTACGCCATCATTTGCCATAGACATAGTCAAGAATCTCTCGTTTTTGATTAAAAGATAGTCTCGGATCCATGCATCGATTTCGTTTCTTAGATATTTTGTCAGCAACAACGCCTCTTCATAGATTTGTCTTGATGGTTTGCCTTTCGTCTACCTTTATCCCCGGTACTCATACAACTAAACTCGATGATGTTAAATCACTAAATGCGATGCCAGGAATAAGAAAAAGGAAGCGGGGAAAAGTGGAAAGAGAGGGCAAATAAGTGTGTGACAGTTGATCAGGAAAAAGTGTGGGGGGTAAATTTTTATCCCTAGTCGGGCATCTGATTATTGGGGCGATGTTCGCTCAGAGTTAATACGACCGAAAGGGATGAGTTCAAGGTATTTGCGAGAGCCCCCTCTAACGAATTTTTTAAATAGCAGAGACGCAGATGGTTGCTAGGTTGCGGCCGTAGTCTAGCCTGGTCTAGGACGTTAGCCTGCCAAAGGCTAACCGCGCCTGTAGATCGCTAAGGACCCGGGTTCAAATCCCGGCGGCCGCACCACCGCTTCTGCGGATGATGAAGTTCTTCTTGTACCCAACACTGGAGTTATTTCTCGACCCGGCCCGATCTACTTGCAGGCATGAAAGCGGATGCCAGTGCCAAGACAGGTCCGATAATGAGCCCGGACCATGCAAAGAGGGCGGCAATACCGATCAGTACCATGATGGCTCTGCGGACTTTTGATAGCCGGCTCTTCTTCAGGGATAGCCGGAGCGCGCCCAATCCCAGCAAGGCAGGCAGGGCTGCGAGTATAACAGTCAAGGCTATGCCGGCATTTGCCGGCGCCCGGCTCAGTGCGACCGACATCTGGTAGAGGACGGAGGCTGCGGATCCGAGCATAAATAGCCCGGCCAAGGCGCCTAGCCATCCGAACAGCGAGTCTGGCGCCTTTAAGGTCATCCTTGTCTGGAACAGGACGATTATGCCGATCGCTAGAGTAGTAGCCAGAGGTGCGAACACCAGGACAGGGCTCTGCCCTTCCCACCGGTAGATCGAGAGGAGGTTGACGGGGATGAGCAGCCACTCGGCAATAGTGAAGGACTCTGCGGTGCCAACAGCCAGCCCGTACTTGCCCCCCTGTGAGGGCTCAAAGACGGCTAAATAGTAGGCCCCGGTAGCGGGGGATGGGAGGTCCACTGAGGCCAAATCGTAGATCACAGTAGGCGTGAAGGGCTCGTAGGTGGCGTTTATAGGGCCCGCCTCCAAGACCATAGTTCCAGCCCCTGCGGGCACTAGGACATAATCGGGAACGCTCCCCTGCGGCTGTATGCCTGGACCCATGAGAACCATGCGCGGCATGAACCCCCTCTCCATGGATTCGTGAGGGACGAAGAGAGAGGCGTATATCCGCTCACCCTCGGCTACCGTGAAGGTGTAATACTGCGCCTCCCCGCCCTGGTGGAGATCGGCGTAGAACGCCCACGACTTGGTCGGTTCTGGGATGGCTGTCGCCCTGTCAAGTGCATCATTGTCGCCCGGGATATAAGGTGAGTGCGCCAGTACTGAAGGCACCAGCGGGGAAAGCAGAAGCAGGGACGAGAGCGAAAGCAGGATGGCGGGAACACATCTTGAGATAGTGTCTCTCACATGACTCTCTTCTTGTGCGGATTAAAAAGGGTTGGGGTAAGAGGCAGTGAGGGAGGGGGAAAGGGGAAATGCATCCTCACCCTCGCAGTTGCCGCCGCCCGAAAGCGCCTGCGCCTGGGAAGACGGCCTTGGCACCAAGCGCCTCCTCGATCCTCAGCAGCTGGTTGTACTTGGAGGTCCTCTCGCCTCTCGCCGGCGCGCCGGTCTTTATCTGTCCCGTATTCAGGGCAACTGCCAGATCGGCTATGTAGTTGTCCTCGGTCTCGCCGGAGCGGTGGCTTACAACTACGGCATACCCCTTCCCGAAGGCTAGGTTCGCCACCTCGACCGATTCTGTCAGGCTACCGATCTGGTTCACCTTCAGGAGCAGCGCGTTGGCTGCCCCGAGATCAGCGCCTCTACTGAACCTCTTCGGATTTGTGACGAAGATATCGTCCCCTATGATCTGCACGCTTTTGCCTAGACGGGAGGTGATGTTCACGAATGAGCTATAGTCGTCTTCTTCGAATGGGTCCTCGATCGAGACGATCGGGAACTCGCAGCAGAGCTCGGCGTAATGATCGAGCAGCTTTTCGGCAGAGAGCAGGCGGCCATCGATCGAGTACTTGCCATCCTTGTAAAAGCTGGAGGCGGCAGGATCGATGGCAAGTCTGACGTCGCTCTCAGTGTACCCGGAATGCTTTACCGCATCCACTAGGGAGCGGAGCGCTTCCCTAGAATCGGAGATGGGGGGCGCAAACCCGCCCTCATCGCCGACGTTGATCGCGGCGGGACCGTACCTCTCCTTCAGGATGGTCTTCAGACTCATATACACCTCGGAACCGATCCTGACCGCGTCCCTGATCGAGTACGCGCCGATCGGGACTATCATGAACTCTTGGATAGCGAGACCGTTCCCCGCGTGCTTTCCCCCGTTAATGACATTCATCATAGGAACCGGTAGTACCTTCCCCTCGGGATTGAGGTACTCGAAGAGGGGCTTCCCTACGGAGCTGGCGGCCGCTTTCGCCGCTGCGAGGGAGACGCTTAGGATCGCGTTGGCCCCGAGCCTAGACTTGTTCTCGGTGCCGTCGAGCCCGATCATCCTACGATCGATATCGGCCTGCCGGCGCACGTCCATCCCGATTACAGCAGGGGCGATCTCCCGCTCGACGTTGCAGCAGGCAGTGAGGACGCCCTTCCCGTCGTACCTCTCCCCTCCGTCCCGCAGCTCCACCGCTTCATAGGTCCCGGTCGATGCGCCTGAGGGGACGGACGCCCTTCCCCATCCGCAGCCTGTGAAGAGGTCGGTCTCTACGGTGGGGTTCCCCCGCGAGTCCAAGATCTCCCTTGATTTGATTACCCTGATGGCGAACTTCTCGGTCTCTGTCATAGACACCACTCACTAGTCATATTGCAGCACTCCCTTTTCTATTAAACGCAGCGCGTGCGGAAGGATGACCCGCTATGCCGTAGAATACTCCTCTATCGAGAGCTGCCGTGTCCCTCTCTTCCGCTTTATTGCGGTCCACTCCTCGGCGGACATGGTTCCGCCTACCTGCTCCTTTATCGACTTGATTACCTCCGGCCCGATCAGGGGGATCCTGTGCAGGTCCTTGGGGGATGCCTTCCTCAGGTCGTCGAGCGTCTTAAAGTCCGCCGTGTAGAGCGCGCGGGCCCTCACCCTGCCGATGCCCTTGAGCGAGATCAGCGGGAGGAGTTCCTCCTTCACGCCGTTCTCGATCCTCAGGTAGAGCCTACTCAGGTGCCCGACCGGCTCCTTCGGCCCCTGGAGCTTCGCGAGCTCATGGGCGGAGTATATCAGCCACTTGGCGGACTCCACGTAGGCGTAGATATCACCAGATCCGACGTCAAACCGCTCAATTATGGCGTCTTCCGGCGCCTCGGATATCCAGTCCGAGAGCAGGAGCGCGGTCTTGATCTCGGAGAGTACGGCCTCGCAGTCGATGCCATCCTTAGGGAGGTCGTAGAGGAGGAGGTCTGACTTTGAGTCCATGAACTGCTCAAGCAGCTCGGCGTCCCTCTTCCGGATGTAGAGCTTGGGCATGTCCGGGGTGTGGCAGATGAGCGTGAGATACCCTATGTTCGAGCGGGACCTGTCCCTCCTGAGGCCCTCCAGGATTATGACTGCGGACTGCGGATCGATGTAGAGCTCCGAGACCCTCCGCCCCAGCGGCGTGGCCGCCAGCCTCTTCCCGTCATAGCAGATCATTCCCTCCTCCGCCAGCATCTGGAGGGAGGCGACGACGGAGCTGCGGAAAGAGTTCATCCCGTACTGGTGGGCGCAGAAGGAGTGCTCAAGGAAGTCGAAGACGCCCTCCTCCGAGTTGGCCAGCCCCATGGCTATCACGGAGAGGATATGCGATCTCAGGGTCGAGGCCGTGCCCAGCTTGGACCAGATCCTCTCGGGCTTCGCCAGGACGTACTGTTCGAAGAGGAAGTCCCTCTCGTCCTCGCTCTTCGCCAGGAGGATCGCCTCGCCGGACCTGTCGTACTTGGGTCTGCCCGCCCTCCCTGCCATCTGCTTCTCCTCGAGCACGGGTATCAGGCACTGCCCCTGGCCGGCCTCATACCTCCTGTAGTCGTATATCAGTACGCGCCGGGCAGGGAGGTTCACGCCCACTGCGAGCGTAGGTGTGGCGCAGATGCACTTGATTGCAAAGGAGCGGAAGGCGTCCTCGACTGCCTTCCTGTGGGCGTATGCGAGGCCTGCATGGTGGAACGCGACGCCGTACGAGACGGATTTTGCTAGCCTCTCGGAGAGGCGCGTTTTCTCGCCCGCCTCCAGTATCTTTGACGAGATCTCCATCAGGCGCCGTTCCTCGGCGTGTCTCAGGAGCTTCCTGACCGGTTCCTGGAGCTTCCTTGCGAGCGAGACGGCGGAGAGGCGGCTCCCCGTGAATATGAGGGTCTGCCCCCCGGATCTGATCGAGTCCAGGACGAGCGAGACGACGTGATCCCTGTCTGACCTGTCCACCTTCTTTACCGAGCCGTCCCTGAACATGATCGAGCCGTCATGGTAGACGCCCTCGTTGAGCGGGACAGGGCGCCACTCGCTCGATACGAGAGCCGCGCCGAGCCATCCCGCCACCTCGTCGGCATTGCTGACGGTTGCGCTCAGGGCGAGGATCTGCGCCCTCTTGTTGAGGATGCGGAGTCCGGTGAGGACTGCTTCGAGAGTCGGCCCTCTGGAGGGCTCCCCAAGGAGGTGGATCTCATCGGCAACGACGAGGGAGAGATCGCTGATCCATGCCGGCCGGTGCCGGAATATGGAATCGGCCTTCTCATTGGTCGCTATTATAATATCGTAGCGCCCCAGCTCCGGATCCATCGTATCAAAATCGCTGGTAGACTGGATGATCTTGATTCCTAGCCTGCAGAGCTTCCTGAACTCATGGAACTTCTCAGCGGCAAGCGCCTTCAGCGGCACCAGGTAGAGGACTTTGCCGTGCCTCTCCAGGATGTGTTTCAGGGCGCAGAGCTCGGCGATCATGGTCTTGCCCGAGGCGGTCGGGACCGCCAGCACCAGGTTCCTGCCGTCAAGAACGCCGGCCCTTATCGCTTCCTCCTGGGGCGGGTACAGCTCCGTAATCCCCGACTCGCTGTATATCCCTTTGGCTTCTTCGCAGATCGGAAGCTCCTCGATCTTGATCGTTGCGCCCTCCCTTGCCACCTATACATCAGGTCTTCTTTATGAACCCGGGCTTCGGCTCATAAATTATGCCCTGATCTGCCCACTGGGAGATCGTCCTCTCAACAAACCCCCTCTCAAAGCCTTCGGCCTCGGCCCGCTGGATGAGAGTATCCCTCTTAATCGGGCCCCCCTCATTCTCCCTCTCCATCTCCATGAAGACGTCGTAGAGGTTGGCCAGTTTGTCGCTCTGGGTCTTGGTCCGGCCTACCATGAGCGTATCTATGTCGAGCTTCCCTGTGGCCTTGTCGATGCCGACCTGCGTGAGGAAGGACTTCATCAGCCTCACGACGGCTTTGACGTCGTCGGCCTCGACCTCCTGCTTGAGGGCGAGCTTGGCCCTTGCCTCGGAGAGGCGCACAACGGCCTCCAGCTGCCTCATCGTTATGGGGACGGGCGAGTCCGCCCCCTCCCCCTTCGCACGCATCTCGAGGAAGAACGTCTCGATCTCCTGCGCCGCCTCCCTACTGAGCTTGGGTGCAGCGTACCTCCTGACGTAGAAGAGGTATTTCTTCAGCAGCTTCGGATCGATGGCGGATTCTTTCGTAGTCTGGATTCCCTGGTGCAGGTTCAGGATGTGTTCGGTCATGTTCCTGTCCCTGGCCTCATCGGGCCGGTCTAGGAGGGTGAAGATCAGGTCAAACCTCGAGAGGATCGTGACCGGGAGGTCCTGGATGTTCTCGGCCACAGTCCTCTGGGGGACGTACCTCCCAAAGCTGGGGTTCGCCGCCGCGAGGATGCTGCTCCTCGCATTGAGCTGGACGACTATCCCCGCCTTCGCGATGCTGATCGTCTGCTGCTCCATCGCCTCGTGTATGGCGGACCTGTCCTCCGGCCGCATCTTATCGATCTCGTCTATGCAGGCTATGCCCTTGTCCGCTATGACCAGGGCGCCGGCCTCGAGGAAATACTCGCCGGTGTTCTTGTCGCGGACCACCGTTGCGGTCAGGCCTGCGGCAGTCGACCCCTTGCCGGAGGTGTACACCCCCCTCGGCGCGATCCTTGCTATGTACTGGAGCATCTGCGACTTGGCTGTGCCGGGGTCTCCTACAAGCAGGACGTTGATGTCTCCCCTGATCTTGATCCCGTCTCCCATGACCTTGTTGACGCCGCCCGCGAGCTGGTAGGCGATGGCCTCCTTGATATCCTCAAACCCGTAGATCGAGGGGGCTATCGACGCCAGTATCTTCGGGTAGAGCTGCGGATCCTTGGAGAGGGCCTTTATCGCCTTCTCATCGGCCGGGGTGATCTCCACCTCCTCAGAGCCCCTGTCGGAGACGTCGAGGTAGTTAGCATCGAGGGCGGAAGAGAACGTCGCCAGCCTGAAGCCCTTGGCGGTGAACTCCTGTTTCGCATGGAGGACGCCCGTGAGGGCCACACGGTCCCCGGGGCGCGATAGGTCGACGATGTCGCCCTTGAGGATGCACTCGGCTGACCTGGGGAGCTGCCCGGGGGGGAGCTCCTCAGGCTTCTCCTGCACGGTTATGAGCTGCCAGTCGATGAAGACTGACTCTTCCGGTATGAGCCTGAAGAACCCTTTCCTCTGGCAGGACTCTTCACTGCACTGCGGGGGCATCTGGAGGATGGTTCCAGCCTGCTCGAGGGTCATCTTGTTGCCGCACCGGGGGCACTGGAAGACGGCGGTCTTGAGGAGCTGCTTAACGCCCGATGCCCGCGTCACGATGCCCTCGATCATTATCATCTTTCCCATGTGGACCGATTTCAGGGAGCGCAGCGGGACGACCTGATCGAGGCGTCTGAACCTAGCCTGGAAGTCCTTGCCCTTCGCATAGTCCATATTCTCAACGGACATGACCTCCTGGATCGCGCGGTTTGCCTTGGGCAGGAGATCGCCCGGATTGGCCTTCAACTCGGATGCCAGGTCGGGATCAAAGGAGATCAGGTCGTCAAAGTCGATAACTAGGGACCTCTTTCCTTGGGAGGCCATCTGTGATATAGCCTCCCTGTACTTGTAGGCCCCTGACCTGTCCTGGAAGAGCTTGAAAAAATTGACGAAGCTCTCCCTATAGTCCTCCCTCTCGACGACGTTCATCCCGATCACTTCGACCCTTCGAGGATCTTCTGGCGCCAGTCCTCTATCTCAGTCCGCAGTATATTAAAGAGAGCGCGCTCTTCGGGTTCCAGCGCATCTATGGAAGACTTGGCAGGGTTCCTCTCGAGGGCCAGGCGCATGATCTTCTGCAGCCGGCAGTTCACAAGATCCTGGGCCTTCATCTGGACCTGCCTCTGCTCGTTCAGAACCGGGACGGTAGGGTTGCTCTTTACCGCGCTGTTCAGGCGCGAGAGGAGGTCCCGGACCCTCGAGTAGAAGTGCGGGATCAGCGGGTAGAGGATCTCGCCCCTCTCCCTCATGGAGAGCTTGTAGAGCTCGTTGGGCCTCAGCTGCTGGCCCTCATCTATCTTTACTACCCCGTCCGCCTCCAGGATCTTCGCGACCCAGAGGGGCAGCTTGGCCTCGCTCCCCCCCTCGAACGGCCCCTCGTGGAACTCCCCCACCGCTACCTCGGGGAAGTCCCTCTGGAAGGCCACCCTGACCAGGTCCTCCTCGTGCATGAATTGCGAGACTCTGATGCTGCTCGAGGCGCTCCGGGGCATGCGTTAACCTCTCTCTGAAACTGGCATATAGTCATTTGTATTCGGATTTGGATCTGAATCCCAGAGATCTGAGAGAGGAGTAGGCAGGGATGGCTATCGCGATGCCCACCAGCACTTGCGTGATGTTGAACGGGACCTCTGCGATAGCGGCAAACCCGAGGACGAACTGCTCGTAGAGGTAGTACCCTGCGATCATCACTGACCCCGAGACCGCTGCACTCAGGATGTTCCAACCCGCCGAGGGACTGGCGGTGAGGGAGAGGGCTACGATGAGCGAGCCGGCAACGAGTGAGATGGCGGCCCACATCGCCCAAGACATGCTGAACGTTATCTCTTGTGATCCGGCGCCAGGCAGACCGACCGATACGGTGCTCTCCCCGACGTAGTAGTAGGTGCCTACGAGGAAGATCGTGGAGGCGACTGCCACGGCAAGAAGGGCTGAGAGGGCTCTCCACGCCCCCAAAGTGAGGGCTGGGCGCCTCCCTGCCAACAGCCCGGCTATCCCCCCCTCGGCACCCTTGATAATCAGGGTCGCTGGGGCGAAGAAGAAGTAGCCTAGCATCAGGTCGGCCAACATGGACCCGACTCCTCCGGCGAATGCCCCGATATAGGGACCAGCCAAGAGGGCGACCAGGTAGACTGCGGCCTCCCCGATGTTGAAGTACCCTCGCGTAGCCGGGACGTAGATGCTGAATATTAGGGTGGATACTGCGACGAGTCCTGTATAGAGGGCAGCCACAGTCACAGTTCTGGCCTGGAGCATAAGGGTTTCCCAATACTGGTGAAGGGAGGATCGATAAAAAGTTATGCGCTTGGCTGGTACCCCGAGCCGTGATCCCGGCGATCGGCTGGGGCGGGCCGCTCTTTACAGCAGAACAAGTAAGTTAAATATCCTAGCGTAGGAGTAAGTACGGAGGATCACCAATGACGAGTTCCAAATCCCCGCCTGTTTCTGTGCCCCCGCCCGACGTGCATGAGGTCATGTGGACCGAGAAGTACAGGCCAAAGACCCTTGACGAGATAGTGAACCAGCAGGAGATCGTTGAGAGGCTCAAGCGCTTCGTCCAGGAGAAGTCGATGCCGCACTGCCTCTTCGCGGGCCCTCCGGGGACTGGCAAGACGACGGCCGCGGTCTGCCTCGCCAGGGATCTCTTCGGCAGCGAGTACCGCAAGAACTACTTGGAGCTCAATGCCAGCGATGAGAGGGGGATCGAGGTGGTGAGGACGACGGTGAAGGACTTTGCCAGGACTGTAAGCATGGCGGACGCTCCCTTCAAGATCCTTGTCCTCGACGAGGCCGACAATATGACCTCGGATGCGCAGCAGGCGCTGAGGAGGACAATGGAGATGTACACCAGCACCTGCAGGTTCATCCTCGCGTGCAATTATTTCACCAAAATTATAGAACCCATACAGTCGAGGTGCGCCTTCTTCAGGTTCGTGCCCCTCAAGGCAGAGGACGTCAGGGCTCGGGTGAGGTACATCTCCGAGCTGGAGGGGGTGGAGGTCACGCAGGACGGGATGGACGCCCTGATCTACGTGGGGGGAGGGGACCTCAGGCGCATCATCAACACGCTCCAGGCGGCCGCGGCCTACAACAACGTGGTAGACGGGGCGATAGTCTACCGCATAGCGGGGAGGGTGAGCCCCGAGGGGATACGCGAGATACTGAGGGACGCTATTGGAGGCGATTTCTCCGCCGCCAGGGACAAGACAATAAGCATGATGGTTGAGTTCGGGCTCTCGGGCCTCGACATAGTCAAGCAGATCCACCGGGAGGTCATCGGCATGAGCATCGACGAGTGCATCAAGCTGCGCCTGATCGAGGAGATCGGCGAAGCGGAGTACCGCCTGCTCGAGGGGGGGAGCGACGAGATCCAGCTCAATGCAATGCTGGCGCGGATCGCCGAGGTCTGCAGAGCTTGACTGGATTGGGTGAGTGGGGGTTCTATTGAGCCTGCCTTGGACTGAGCGCTTCAAGCCAAAGACGCTCCCGGAGATTGCCGGCAACTATAGCGCAGCCGAGCACCTGCTGAGGTGGGTGCAGGCGAGGCTGCAGGGGAGGGCGCCTAAGAGGGCAGCGCTCCTGCATGGCCCTCCTGGGACGGGCAAGACTCTAGCGGTTGAGCTGGTAGCCAGCTCGCTGGACTTGGAGCTCCTAGAGATGAATGCCAGCGATTTCCGCACAGAGCAGTTGGTCGGAAGAATAGCAGGGGGGGCGGCACTCCAGGCGCCCCTCTTCGGCAGGAAGGGGAAGCTGATCTTTCTGGACGAAGTGGACGGGATCTCTGGCAGGGAGGACAGGGGCGGGCTATCGAAGATCCTGGAGCTGGTGAGGGGGTCGCCGTACCCAATAGTGCTCGCTGTAAACGATCCCTGGGACCCAAGGTACAGGACCCTCAGGGACCTCTGTGAGATGATCCAGTTCAGGAGGGTGGGGTCTCCGAGCATCGGGGCCCGCATAAGGAAGATCGCCCGGGACCTGGGCATCGCGATAGAGGATGAGGCGGTGAGGAGGCTCGCAGAGAGCTCAGGCGGCGATCTCAGGGCGGCGATAAACGACTTCCAGATGCTCGCAGAGGGGAAGGGCCGCCTGACAGCCGGGGACGTCCGGCTCTACCTCAGGTCCAGGGAGAGGGGGGCCTTCGAGGTGATGAGGGACCTCTTCTCTGCGCAGACGTGTATAGGCGCCAAGCACGCTGCGGACATGGCGGCTATAGATACGGATATGCTCTTCCAGTGGATTAACGAGAATATACCGAACCAGTACACCGACAGCGGGGAGAGATCGGTGGCCTACGACTGGCTCTCGCGCGCAGATCTGTTCATGAGCAGGGTGAAGAGGAAGCAGATGTGGGATCTGTTGGGATATGCTGTGGAACTCGCCGCCTGCGGCGCGGCCCTTGCCAAGAGGGGGGAGTACAGGTACACGAGGTACACTTTCCCAAGAAGGATAAGCATGATGAGCGGTACCAAGGAGGCACGGGCCAAGGAGAAGGAGCGTCTGACCAAACTTAGCGAGGAGGTCCACGCCTCTAGGCGGAAGATCGCCACCGAATATCTGCCGTATATGAAGATGATCGATGAGGCCGGAGGATGGGTGGAACCGGGACCTTCGGCTTCATCGGAAAGCGCGGCGGAAGGCGGCACCGGCTGCAGGGAGGGAGGCAGAGGGAGGGGTAAAGGCAAGGGCAAGGGCAAGGGCAAGGGTAAAGGTGAGGGCGAGCAGGGTCGCGGAGAGGGGGAGAGCCAGCAGCCGGGAGTGACTGGAGGGGACGGTGGGAGGGCAGGGTCCGCGGATGCGGGGGGCGCTGCCAAGAGGAAGGGGAAGGGAAAAGTGAAGGCAGGGGAGAGAGCGGGGGACGGGACGGCCGCTAACGACAGCAGCCTCATCAGCTGGCTCAATAGTAAGGCGCCCTGAACCCCACCGCTTTGAGGAAGAGCCCCTTCAGTGCCTGATCCGAGCATCCGCTGCGCATCGGGCCGATCAGGTCGACCAAGTTGCCATCCCTCATGAGGCAGGGCTTGAGCATGCCGCTGCTGGTCAGCCTCAGCCTGGAGCACCGGGCGCAGAAACGCGGGTTCCCCATGGGCCTCACGACCTCGACGGTCAGTCCCTGAAATACGTACCTCTTCCTATCGTTCATGTCATGCCTCGAGACTATCCGATCGGCCCTGCTGGCAAGATCGTTCTCGATCGCCCCAAGATCCTGATAGTGCTTCTTGAAGAACTCTGGATCGAGGTTCAGGTTCTCCAGCTCTATAAGCTGCAGCTCCCCGCCCAAGGACGCCGCGAGGGAGATCAGGTCGTAGATCTCCCCCTCATTCACCCCCTTCATGATCACCGAGTTTATCTTGATCCGGATACCGGCGTCCCGGGCGCCCCTCAGGCCGTCCATTACGATCCCGAGGTCTCCCCCGGTAAGAGAAGCATACACCGCAGGTCTGACGCTGGGCAGCGAGACGTTAATGCGGCGGAGCCCGGCCCCGGCAAGCTGCCTGGAATATGCGGCGAGGAGTGTCCCGTTTGTGGTCAGCGAGACGTCTTCAAGATTCAGTCCAACTGATCCCTCTACAATCTCCACGATGTCTGCCCTGAGGAGCGGCTCGCCGCCGGTATACTTTATCCTAGTGATGCCGAGATCGCGGGCAGTTTTGACTATCCTCAGAACCTCGGTTGCGGACATCTCCCCCCTCGCCGCCGTCTCTCCCTCGTGATGGCAGTAGGCGCATATCAGGTTGCACCTCTGCGTGAGGCTCACCCTCAGCCCCCGTATGACCCTGCCGTACGGATCAATCGTCAGGGGCCGCCTCCCGAACGAGTTCTAGGATGAAACGGGCTACGTCCCCGGAATCCCTGAGTAGAGGCACTCTTGCTCCTGCTCCGGTCTCTGCTCCTGCCCCTGCCCTGATCTCCTCCCCGGAGACCACTGCCACCACGTTCTCGAGGGATGAGAGGGCGTCGTAATCATACTGCGTTCCTGCCAAGATTATCTTCGGGATCGGGGATCGCCTGAAGCCCTCGCATAGGATGATCTCACACCCCGTACCTTCGAGCAGGCGGATGGCGTCGTCGAGGGTGCTGTCCGGCAGATAGACGGCGAGCAGGTTGGAGTCGGTCAGGACAGCCGACCCCGACGCCCCCGCTTCCCTGAACCGCCAAGTATCCTTGGAGTCGTCCACATCGCATGCATGGGAGTGCTTGAGGACGGCCACCTTTACGTTGAGCGCGGAGAGCCGCCCCACTACCTGGGAGATGAGGGTCGTTTTTCCGGAGCCGCTCCTCGGGGCAACGAACGAGATGACGGGCACTTTCCGCATAGACGCACCATCTGCAATATGTGGATGGGGCTTAATACTTTACGTCCCCGCCCGCTGCCCGCGATGCCTCACCATCTTCAGGAGGTGGGGCGCCTCGGGCAGTATTATCCGCTCAAGGGCTAGGCGGACCGCCCCGGTCGATCCGGGGAGGGCAAACACAAGCGCATCCCCCAATACGCCTGCCATGGCTCTCGAGGCTATCGTTGAGGGCCCGACCGACTCGAACGAGAGGTGCCTGAAGAGCTCCCCAAAGCCGGGCAGCACCTTCAGCAGGATGGGGGAGATGGCCTCGACGGTGACGTCCCTCTTGCCTATGCCGGTGCCGCCTATGACCAGGATAACGTCGGCCCCCTCGGCTGCCTTGATCACAGAGCTCCTGATCAACCCCTCGTCGTTGGGGAGGTAAATCCGGCAGGTGACCCTGTATGACGCCGTCCCGACCAGCGCGACCGCAGTCTCGCCGCTGGTGTCTTGGAGAGGCTCCCCTCTCTCCCTTTTTGCGATTATGGTATCGCCCGTGACGATCACCGCAAAGCGCAGGTCCTTGGGGAGGTCCTGGTGATGAGGACCGCCCGCCTGCGGATCTCTGCCTCCCAACCCCTACACGCCTCCCTTCTTCTTCTCCAACACCCTGACCCCGCATATTCGGGTGGACGGGTACTGCCCCCGCTCGTCCTTCTCGTACTTCTTGGTCATATCCCAGACGGTCAGGAGCGCCGCAGATACGCCGGCGAGCGCCTCCATCTCCACCCCTGTCTTGGCGCGGGCTTTTACCCTGACGATTACGCGGACTTCCTCCCGGCCGACCTCAAAGTCGACGCCGATATGCTCCACAGGGATGGGATGGCAGAGAGGGATGGATTCGGGCGTACGCTTGACCGCCAGTATCGCCGCTACCCGGGCGACGGCCAAGACATCTCCCTTCTCTATATTGCAGGATCTTATCCGGTCAACCGTCGCCGCCTTCAGGGCTATTGTCCCGGTCGCCGCTGCCTCCCTCTCGAGCGGATCCTTACCGCTTATGTCCACCATCCTGATGCTCATGTCCGGTATCCCTTCTTGGCGAAAGATTCGAAGAGGGTCTGGATCGCCCACCCCCTCGGATCCTCCTTCTTGAAGCGGAAGATCCTTATCCTCCCGAACCTCTTCTCCTCCACTATCCCCAGCACGCAGAGGCTCGAAAGGTGCTCGGATGTTGTGGCATGGTTCAGGTTGGTCCTCCGTGTTATCTCGGTGATGTTCATCTCCCCCTTGTCGGAGAGGGCTTTCAGGACCTTCACGCGCCCCTTTGAAGAGAATATCTCCTCCACAGACACCGCTCAGGCCTCCAGCTTGGACAGGCTTCTCTCGACGGCCTCCGTGGAGAGGTTCAGCATACCTATCAGGGTGGTCTTCCCCCTGAACCCTGATCCGGAGATCTTAGTATAGAGCATCCCCAGGTTCTTCAAATTCTGCAGGTACTCCCAGAACTGCGTATGCCGCCGGGGCTCGATCTTCCTCCCCTCGCAGATGACGCGGTATGTTGACTCGACCTCGCCCATCGTGGCGTATGCAGATTTCTTTCTCCGCAGGACCTTGGCAGTAGAGAGAAGGAAGAGCCGCTCGTGGAGCGGGAGGTCCAGGACGACGTTCATGGGGAACTGTGAGACGTCCAGCTGCGCCTTTCTCACATGCTCAGGCAGGATAGACTCAGCGCCCTCCGCGTCCGAATACTTCCCCGCCCTCCAGAGGAGTTCGAGGGCATACCTCGCGTCGCCCTTAGGCGCAGCCATGTCGGATATCATGGAGAGTATCTCTCCGGTGACGGTGCCCTCCTTTAGCGCCTCATCCCCCCGCGATCGTATTATGTCGTAGAGCTGGTCGCCCGTGTAGTTCTCGAATTTAATGATATTATGGAGGAGGCTGCTCTGGACGCTCTTGTCTATGCTCGGGAGGAAATCCAGGTTCCTGGTGATCAGGAGGAGACTCATCCTCTGGCGCTTGTTGAGGTACTCATCTGTCGCCCTCGTCAGGTAGTAGAGGGGCGCGTCCTTCTCGCCGGAGAGGGAGATGAGAAAGTCGATCTCGTCGAGCGTCAGGAGGAGGTACATGTTCTCATCCTCCAGTATGCCCCAGAGCGTCCCGAAGAGCTCCTGTGCGGAATATCCCCTGTCAGGTATGCTCGGGAAGAGCTGCTGGGCGACCTTCTTTATGACTAGGAAGAGCGTCCGGTCCTTGTAGCAGTTGATGTGAACATACTTCAGCTTTATCCCCCGCTCCCCGGCCAGCGCCACCATGGTCGAGCCGAACCTCTTCGCCGCCGCGGTCTTTCCCACCCCCACATCACCCACCAGAGTAGCCTTCTGGGCGACCGAGCCGGGAGACTCGATAAGCGCTTTGAAGGTCCTGCCCAGCGCCTTGAGCTGGGGCTCCCTGTGGACCAGGTTTGTCGGAACGTGATCCGCAAAGAGCTTGGACTCGTCCTTGAAGACTGTCGGTCTCCGGAGCTCGTGCGCTATTATATCGTATGCCAAGTGCGGTTACCGGCTACTGTTCTGGATATGGATGCATTTATGGTTTTTGTACTTTAGAAAATATGATTAGCGGAGAGGTATTCGAAAGTATTGTAAGGGATCAGCCGCGCCCCTTCCAGAGCTCATCCGAACCAGGCGAGGAGAGGGGGCAGGCAGATCCGTCGAGATCAATGTAGATCCGTTCCTCGGAGGCGGGGCAGACTTCGCCGATCAGGGCAAAGTCCACGCCCGCCGAACGGAGAGCATCCTCGACGGCCTTGACAGAGTTGCATTCAATGGTGAAGATCACCGATCCGGAGCTTATCAGTCGGTACGGATCCAGCCCCAGCTCCCTGCAGACGAGGGCAGTCTCCTCGAGAACCGGCACCTTTCTCAGGTCGACCCTGACGCCGGAGGCTGAGGCTTCGGCGAGTTCCCAGACGCCGCCCAGAAGCCCCCCCTCGGTGAGATCGTGGAGGGACGTGACCCCCTGAAGACCGGAGAGGATCATGCACTCCCTTACTACGCTGACCTGCCCCATGAGGCCCCTGCATCTGGCGGCAAAGTCATGGCCGAACTTTGAGAGTATACGGCGATCGGAGGACAGGATTGCCGTGCCCTCGATTCCCGCGCTCTTGGTCATGTAGAGCAGGTTGCCGGCCTCGGCGCATCGTGTAGAGAGGAAGCGGCCGCCCCTGACTATGCCTATCATTGAACCGATCACGATCGGGCGTTCGATGCCCGGCGTCACTTCGGTATGGCCCCCCACAACCGAGACGCCTATCTCCCTTGCTGCCGCGTCTATCTGGCGGGAGATCTTCTCCAGGTCAGAAGGTGACGAGCCCTCCGGGAGCAGGATGCACTGGATGAACCACCTCGGAACCGCGCCCCTGGTGGCGATATCGTTGGCATTGACGTGGACGCAGAGCCAACCGATATCATCGGCCGATCCCGTGATGGGATCGGTCTTGTAGGCTATGACGCCGCCCTCCAGCTGGATGAGGGCAGCGTCCTCCCCGATGTTCGGGCCTAGGATTACCGACGGATCGGGGACGCCGAGGCTTCCGAAGGCAATGCGTCTCAGAACCTCGCTTGGAACTTTTCCAACCTTGAACTTTTTCATCGAGCTCACTCCCCGCTCTTCAAGAGGGCGAATCGGGTTTACCGAGATCATTGTACGCTCGCCTATAATATCTATGCGCACCGTAAGGTCGGGGTTATCCAGGTCGATCGTGTGACCCCTCTCTTTTAGCTCTGTCCCGATACGCACCTCCACCTCCCTGCTCGATTGCAGGCGCCTGCCGCGCCGGATGCACTCCACGGCGACCCTGACGCCGGCCTCGCCCCGGCTCTTCGCGGCTACCAGCTCCGCGGCAGCGAACGCAATCTTGTCCACATCCGACCCGACCACGCTGTCGATCGGGATTACCTTGAAGATGCAGCTCGTCGGGCAGCTCCTGATTATCCGGGCCGCTCTTGTGGGATCCAGCGAGGTCTCGAGGAGGAGGAGCCCCTTGTAGGGATGGTCGAAGAACCGGGCACCCTGATCGTAAGGGTAGAGGCAGTCCAGAATCTCGATCTCGGCGGCATCGGCTTTGTCAGAGGGCACTGTAATGACAACGTAACCAGTCATGGCCCCTCCTCTCTTCTCTCTCTTCTCTCTCTTCTCTCTCTTCTCTCTTCCCTCCCCATACAATTACCGCCCAGAGCATCCGCTTGAGGTAAAGAAAGATGGGTGCGGGGATGTTTAAAACTGTTGGGACTTGAGGGGCAGGCTCGCTGTACTCAAGATCCAAATCATCCTTCCGTCTTTGGGACTATTCATCATCGCCCGCCTATCTAAGATCGCGGGAGAGCCAATAAAAGGTTTCGGGTTCAGTGCTGGTTCCCTTGGACCTTCTCCTTTCCCTCTGGCACGAGCCCGTTCTTCCGCAGGCGTGTCAGGGCGGATCGGATACTGCTGGGCTTGGCGTTGAGCATCTTTGCCATCTCCTTAACCGTCAGCTCACCGTTCTTGAGTATGAGCTGAAAGACCTGCTCTTCCAAAGACTCGTAGGTAGGGAGCGAGATGATGTTTATGTGCGAGATGGATCCGCCCATGACCGCGGCGGCCGGACAGGAACGCCCCTCAGAGTCATAACAGTCCTCCAGGAAGATGTTCATCATGTCTTCGTCAACTTGAACCAGTCTGCCTCTGATGACCTGCTCGTCGAGGAGGTGGATCTCGACAATACTACCGATGTATGCACGCAATCGCTCGACGACTGTAATCTTATCCTTGGTCTGCAGCATCGTTTCCCCCAGGTTACAGTGATGCATATCAGAAAAGTGACTGAAAAGCATTCTGCTGTATAAATATATAGGTGTTTGGGGTCATGAGCGGCCCTCGGCCGAGAACATGCCGGAGGGTATGCCGTATCCTCCGACCGGCCATGACATCAGAAATGCCTCCACGAGACGGATTCATTCCAGCGGTATGCGGCCTCGGACAATCAGCCTGAACTTTACGAAGAGCTTCCGTGGAGGTGCATACTTCTGGAGGACGATCCTCATGGCCAGCATCTGCTTGCTGAAGGCGCTACAGGTTTTGTGCGCGGCCGGGCAAACGATCAGCCGGAGGCGGGGGCCACTAAGCGGCCGGCAACTACATAGAACCGTGTATGGTATGCGGCCGCCGGGATTTGAACCCGGGTCCTCGACGATCTTCGGGCTATGACCATGGAAGGCCGACGTCCTGAACCATGCTAGACTACGGCCGCATGCAGCTAAAGGTAAGGGAGGGGTCACCTTTTTATAACTTACCCCGAGCCGGCTGGCACAAGCGATTTATTCATGGACCATTATCAATCGAGTGGGATGGTCGCATCCTCTGGCGGTGGAAGGCTATGGTCGAGTTCGAGTTCAACTTTGTCAGCCCGGCGGTTTCTTTCGAATGCACAAGGTGTGCAAAGTGTTGCTCGCTCGACGTGATGCTCAGCGATCGCGAGATGGAGGAGCTGGGTGAGAACTCCGACAGGGAGTGGCGGACCACCAAGAAAGTTTACAGAGGTTCGGTCGCGTTGTGCTCGTTCCTGGAGGGATCCAGCTGCACCATCTATAACTCGCGCCCACAGCTCTGCCGCCTCTACCCATTCTTCGCCATTCTAGAAGATGATTTCAGGCGGTTCGGCATCGAGGTGCCCGATTCAGCGGTGAGGACAAGGGGGAGGGGCGGGGTCTACCTCATAATATATGACGACGGCTGCCCAGGGATCAGGAATGAGTGTGGCGGCGACCGCACCGGGCCTGACTGGTCCGAAGTGGTAGCCATCACCGAGTCCCATCTGAATGAGTTCAAGCGCGGCTGACGCTCGGCAGGATTCAGCCCACAGTGGATGCTACAGCCGCCAGTGATCCACTCGCTACCGTGGTATAGCTCCCATCAGTGGTGTTAACACGGTAGAGGGCCATATACGTTATCGGGCCGTACTGAGGCGCCCAGAAATCAGAGTAAGACTGCAGCTCCTGAAGGGCAGGTTTGGAGGTGATCTTCCCCCCTGAGGAGGTAAGATAGCCGCCGGTCGTATCGATTATGCAGATCTTCCCGCCCTCGACCGGCACAGCGATCGCCATATGACCCGACCCGTCCGAGAACCGGATGTAGGCGGCGTCGACGCTGCGATCAGTCCCGGCCATATACCCCGTGTAATATTTCATCATTGCGTAGACCAGGACCGTCTGATCTTCACAGTCGCCGCTCTTGAGCCTGAGGGTCAGATCGGGGGATTGGACATAGTTCTGGATGTTCACGATATCGTCCAGGAAACCGGTCACATAGTCGTGCCCGCCATATGTCCGGATCTGGTAGTCGGAGATGTATGGCATCTCGATATCGTAGGCGTACTTTATGTTATCGGTCACGTAGCGGTATATCCCCTGGTAGGCATCCCACTCATCGGAGGAGCCCGACGTAGCCGAGAGGACGGCGTCGCGGGTCCTCTTTACCGCCTCATCGTTGAGAACGCGCGGAAAAGCATCAGGTGCAAATGCATATGACAGCAGGAGCGCCCTCAGCTTCTGGACCTCTTTGCTCAGGTTCAGGTAATCTTGGAGGATCTGTTCATCGGGCATCGCGGAAGGGGGGTCGCTGCTGCTCGAGTCGGGGTGCGGCGGCACATCAATCTGGAGGCGGTCCGTGTCGAGCGGTGAGAGGTCTGAAGAAACGGAAGGCAGGCTGGAGTTCAGCTGCAGGTAGCCGGGGCTGACCAAGGCAAGTTGCCCCCTAAGCGCCGCGTTCTCCGCCATCGCCGCCGCGAGGTCTGCGCTCGTCCTAGACACGTCTTCGCTCTGCAGAGCCGTTCCCGCAGGGCGGCCGAGAAGAGACGCACCGGCGTACCCTGCTGCCGCTCCCGCGATAACGAGGGCTATGGCGAGCATCACCATGGCAGACTTGGGAGACACCTGCTGCACCGGCTTCATGGTCTGCGCCCTTATCGTATATAATGGTTGGGATTTCCATAGATGATGATTCCTTCTTTATGGCAGGGTTATGAAAAGAGCCCGCCGGGCTTTCCCGGTCAGGTGGTGCCTTGTTTGATCATTGGTCATAATGATCTTTCAGAGTATGCCAGTATCGTTGAGCAGGGAGTACATAAACGGCATCAGAGCCCCCAGAACGAAGCCGATGAGGTGGGCAGACAGGTTGACGGCGCCCCCCTTCGCGAACGGCGCCTGGAATACAATCAGAGATGTCCCGGTTATGAAGAGTATCAGGAATATGGCTGCCGACGGGGTGACGGCCTTGAAGGACTTGACGAAATCACTCACCGCGTATGCAGAGTAGCCCAGGTATCCCCATCCTATTGCTGAAAAACCCATTGAGAGGATCCTGATCGACAAGTGTCCCAGAATGCTGACGGTATACCAAGAGACGACGAATGGGAGGATCATCATAAGGATGAGGGAGACGCTGCGGAAGAGTTTCCGATTCCTCTCGAAAGGGAATATGAAGGCGAGAGCTATCATGTAGCCAGCTATGTTCTCTTTTAGATGCCAGTCGGAGAGATGGGTAAAGTTGGAGAGGAAGGCGCTCACCGGCGTGGGATCCTTGGTATTGAGGACCATCAGATATTTCAGCTCGGGCGGCAGGAGGAAGATGGCTGTAAGGGCGAGCGGAACAACGCCGGCGAAGAATATGCAGTCGATCCGGAAGCTCTTCAGGTTGGAGTAGACCGTTTGGAATAGGCTGAACGGCCTGTCGAGTGGTCCGTCGGTCATATCGCCGTTCTCTGACTCTATTTCCTTGAGCCCCTTAATATTTGATGGGTCAAACTAGACGTTGGCCAAGGCACTGCATGACAAGGGCAGGGCATGCGAGAGGGCTCTCGGGGATTGGTCGCCGCCCCATCAGGACCCCATCGACCGCCAACAGGGCAGGGGATCAGATCCCCTGGGGCGTTGCCACAGGTTCGGCGGTCATCTCCCTGAACATCTGAAGGACCCTCACAGCCTCCTCCTCTGCCCCGACCTCACTCTTTGTTGTCTTGCCGAGGTACTGCCTGAGGTGGGCCACCTCATGGGCGAAGACCGTGACCAAGCATTCCTTCCAGGAGTTCAGGACGTAGTGTGGCGCGGTCTTATAGCGGGCATAGTGCCCCCTCATGGGGTAGTGATCGGCTATGCCGAGGGTTATGAGGAAGCGCTTGTGCGAGAGGTAGTGGCGGTGCCCGTACCCTCTCGTGAACCACTGTTGGTGCGCCTCAAAGTATATCCTGCCGCGGTAACCGCACCTGCAGTTCTTTATGTGTACTTCCACGTCGCCGCGGGCCTCGATCGGTATCTCCACAAAGTTGAGGGTGTCAACGATCTCCTCGTTCGGGTAGATTGAGGTGTTGACTATCTCGAGTGGGACGAGGGTGCCAGAGAAGGAGAGGAAGGGGAGCTTCGCCCGCATCGGAATCACACCTCTCCCTAATGGCGCGCAGGGGGTATATTATGCCTGCTTGACTCGACCGATTAAAAAACTCACGGGGGGAGGCTGTACCGGACTTTGTGGTTCACACGGTCGAGCGTAAGAGCGGGCATCCCGGCATCCCATGAACCGGGCATACAGGCAAATGGTTTTATAGATCATCAGCAGTATGCGTCTCCAGTTGGTTCGATGCCTTACAAGATAATGATGAAGCGATCCAAAGTCTTGGGGACAGAGTAACGGGGGCATACCTCCCTTGCTTAAGCGGCTTGGAGCGGTCTTCATTCTCGCGTATGTGTTTGTCATTGCGATCCTTGCGGCCTCGGGCGTGAGGACCATAGTGGGAACTCCCTTCATCGTCTTCGCCCTCAACGCGATCCTTGTCCCGATCGCGTCGTTCACCGTGGCATATCTCTCTGCCAAGAGCTTTCTAAGCGACGGGAGCCTCCCCCTGCTTTACCTGGGCAGCGGAGTGCTGGCGTTCGGGCTGGTGAGCCTTGTCTCCAGCTGGACTGTTTACTTTCCGGGCGAGATGAACGTCTCGGTAACCGTGTACTGTGTCGGGGCTTTTGTGGCCTCGATCCTCCACCTCGTGAGCGGGTTCCAAGCGCTGTCGGGCATAAATGTGGTCATCAGGTACAAGAAGCTCAGCGTTGCAGTCTTCTACTCGGCGGTCATGGGTCTTGTGGCTCTGATAACTGTGAGGGCGATCCAGGGCGCACTCCCAATCTTCTTCATCGAGGGGTTTGGGCTAATGCCCGCGCAGAGGATGGTCATAGGCATAGCCATAGGGATCTTCATGGTCGCCTCGTTCATATTCATGAAGCTTTACCAAGAGTCAAAGTGCCACATCCAGTACTGGTATGCTCTAGCCCTCGCGGTAGTTGCGGTAGGGCTCTTCGCGGTCTTCATCGCGAGGAACCCGGGCGAGCCGCTTGCATTGTCCGGAGAGACAGCGCAGTATATCGCAGGGATATATTTCCTTGTGGCGGCCTATGCGGCCATAAGCGGATCCAAGAAGAAGATGCGGCGCCTCAAGATGCGAACACGGCGAGTGCTCTAGCCCAGGCAGCAGAGAGTGGACGCGAACCGGGCAGAGCGATGCTGCGAGCGCAACCTTTGGCAAGATGTAAAGACGGGGGATCATCAGAGACGTCCGAACCCCTTGCATACCGTCGGAGGTGCCGGGTCAAATCATACATCTGGCCCTCCAGGCGTTTATTGATCTCTTCAAAGCGCCTGTCGGGGGCGTTGGGCTGATCTCAGCCAGACTCTCATGGGCTACACGGGAGTGGTTGATCTCTTCTTCGTTGATGTGCGGCTTGATCTCCCCGAAGACCTTCACCATTGCGCGGAAACATCCATCGTCTTTGGGATTCGAGGCAGTCCCGCTGAACACCACCTCTGCGATGTAGTGCCCATAGGCTCATGAGAAGCGCATCCCGCGGCTCCGTTGTCGCGCAGGGCAGGATAAAGCATCGGCTCTTCAGCCTTCTGGTGGGCGGTCAGCTCCCTCCTTTAGTTTGCCGAACTTGCTCTCTGGACTACGGCGCTAGCCCCTGCCGTGGCAGCCGCAGCCTGAGCGCCGGGCTCCACCTCGGGGACGCATGCAAGCCTATTAGTGATGCTTGCGTCTTCCTCCTTCAGCCTGTCGAAGATGCCCGCCTATGGTCACCGGGGCACCGGGACGATCTCTTTGATTACCTGTACGCATATCTTTTAGATACATAAATTTTTACGCGGTTTAACCCTGCATAAGTTAAAGCGTTATGTTTAAGGTAAATTATGTTTCTGCTAACGGAATGGTTTATTATTAATCCTCCCCTTTATTCAGGCGCCTTCTTCCTTTGCTATTATTTTTATTATTTTATTTATATTATTTTATGAAAATCGCTTTATTATGGAAACGAACCCTGTTTTTTGCCATGAACACATCAAAAAAACTGAACGGATACCTTAGCGTATATCTCACTCCATCTTGAGGATCACGCCTTTGTTCTTCGTAACATCGTATAAAAACAGCAACTGCTGAATGAAGGCGTCCACGGTCATTGCGGGAGGGCACCTGGCCCTTATTTGGCTTAGCGTGTAGCGGGTCACCTTTATTGTAGTCCTCTGCCGCATCTCGCTCGGGGTCGATGGGTCTGGCAGGCGCCTCAGCTTTCTCATGTCGAGCGGTGTATCCAGCTCAATGCCGAGCCCATCTGCGAGACGCCTCAGTAACTTTACAATCTCTTCCTGCCCCATTCATCCCCCCTCCCGCATCAACCCTATTTTCCGCCCCCATCCCACTCGTACGAATACACGAATGCACGAACGCACGGATGTAGATGCGGATGCGGATACACAGTACACGGTACACAACACACGGCGTGGGGGGGGGAAGGAAAGGGTTGATGAGCAAAGTAGGGCAAGAGTAAGAGTAGGAGTTAGCGCCCTGGGCAATTCAGGGCCTCCTCCTCCCACCTCTTCCTCGACCTTAGCCTCCACGTGTTGTCGTAGTGCTCACGCTTCCCGCTCACGGCTTCTTTCATCCCCCTTGGCGTGTGAAGAGGACCGTGGCAGGCGGGTCCTCAAGGTCCACCTCTTTAACCTCGTGGTAGCCGTCAAAGGCGTTGCAGTAGTCTATGAAGAGCCTCACCTTCAGCCCTTTGCTCTTGAGCCTCCACGCCTCGAGGAGCTCGGGCTCAAACTCTGAGCGGGGGATGCTCACGGACCTCCGCTCCGAGTAGTAGCACTTGGCAGCAATGACCTCCACGCTCCCGTCCTTCAGGTAGACCACAAAGTCTGGTCTGGCGTGGCGCCCATCGTAAACCACGGAGTCCACGTCTGCCCTTGCCTCGAGCTTCCTCTTTACCCACCCCTCGTAGGACTTGCCCATGATCCTGCCGACCTCCCCTTTCACGGCGCTTATCCACCTTGATGCCCACGACTGCGTTATGCCGAACTTCCTGGCTATGTCGTCCTGGAGCATCCCACGCCTGTAGAGCCTATAGGCCTCCACCTTCTGGGCCCACCTTATGTCCTTGGCAAGCTCCCTCAGGGCCCTCTCTTCATCCCACTCAAACGAATACGAAGACGAAGACGAAAGCGGGAGCGCATTTATGAGCGCCCCAATGTATTCATCCCAATCGCCTTCCAGGTCAGTGGGGTCTGGGAATAGCCCTGGCGAGAGCGTGAACTCCTCGTAGACCTGCCATTGTGGGGGCAGGTCTTTATTCCACTCCCTTGCGAATGCCCTCCACTCCTCTTCACGGGCGGGGTCCTCTGTGCTCTCACACTCAGACGGAAAGAGGGGGCAGCCCCTGCAGTCGCCTTCTTCGTACACCAAACAACACCCCTCCTTCCCCATGCCAGGGTAGAGGTGGTCGACCCACTCCGTTACAATGAGGGCGGGGTCCACCTTGAAGCCTTGGAACTGCAGTGTCGAAATAAACTGCTTCAGGGCCTCCACGAGCTCCTCGTATGTTTCCACCACAATGTAGTGGGCCGTACAAAGGTCTGCCTGGGCGTTGCTGTGGACCCTTATCACTGCAGGGACCCCCACCATCCCCCTGTTCAGCCTTGCCTCCACCTCGACCTCCACGCACATCGGCAGCCGAACCTTTATTGCGGAGCCCCCGTCCTGGCACCGCACGACCACTATGGGGCCCCACGTCTCTGCCACGCCCCCGTGTACATTGCTGTGGTACTGCTCAACCTCAACGACTTGGACGAACCGCAATGATACCTTTTTTGGCTCAGAGGGAGGGCCCCGCACCACATGCTTGGCGTACTTGCTTGGTACCCCTAGGTCGCCCAGGAGCCTGTCCACGTCCTCGAAGGCAAAGCCCTCCACGAACCTGAGCGGGCCTTTGAGCTGGTTGAGGCGCTGCTCCTCCTTCGTGCACAGGACCACACGCCTTTCGCTGCACTTCCCTGCCGCAAGGCATCCCTCGCAAGATAAGCCCTCCCAAGGGAAGGGACAATCAACGCCCGTGACCACGTAGTTCGGGTTGCCCAGCTTCCCCACGTCTTTCCTTACCAGAGTCCTTACGGGGTGCTTGACCCTGTAGAAGCCGAACCTTTGAAGGCTTGAGTTTACAGTAGCCGTTCCCATGCCTTCGCTCACGTTCACGTCAGGTCAGCCCCCCTCCTTTCCCTTCAGGAGCCACGCTGCCACTGCCCCGAGCCCAACGACCACTATGACTAAGGCTAGCGGGTCTTGGTACAGCCTCTTGAAGAACTCCGCAAGGCTCTGCAGCATTAGACTAGGGTCAGGCAAGAAAGCCACGGCCACGGTCTTCCCTCCTTTTTTGGTTTTTCCATTCCCGTTCCCGTTCCCGTTCCATTTTCCGTTTCCATCTGCATTTTCATCCCTCCTTGACCTTGATAATGAAAAAGAACACAGAAGGCTTGACTTAGCCTCCCGCCAGAGCGCTAGGAGTATAAAAGCCTCCACGAAAGGTAAACCTTGTAATAAAAGAGCTAGCCTCCTTTTGATTTTGTTAACCACTTGCGTGATCATCCTTGGACCACCTCCAAGAGCCTCTTGGTCTTAAACGGAAGGTATCCCCTTGCCTTTGCGTGTTCTACCATGTATCTGGTCCTTTCCTCGTTGAAGTCAGGGCTTGAACGGAAGAGCTCTAAGATCTGATCCTCTGTCCATCCCCTTGCCAAGAGTTCAAAGACAATGGCAAGCCTCTGCTGGTGAGTTAAGTTCTGCCCTTCCTTGAGCCTACTAATTAAAAGCGCGATCTGTGGTCTTATACCATGGCTCGGCTTGAAACCAAATCCTGGCTCAGATCTAGATCCTTGCCTCTTCTCTCTTTCCTCTTCCTCTATCAGTTGCTGAAGGCGAAACTCCTCCCATAAGAGGCTCACGTCTAGCCTCTGCCCATCCCACTCCTGGACGGTCTCACAAAGTTTACCAGACTTGGAGTTTATCGTGTCTGGAAACCTAACAAGCCTTACAAGATCCCCCAAGATCTGTGGGTCACAGTAGCCTTTAGAGAGCCTCTGCTGTAGAAACTTAAGGAAAGGCTTGGCTTTATCACCAACACAGACAGGCTCTATCGGTATAATGATGTGGTAGCCTTTTGAACCGCTAAATTGGACGTATGGCTTTATCCCATATCCCACTCCTAAGAAGTGCAAGACCCTATCAAGGAGCTTCCTGGCTCTGTCCAAGTCACCAGGACAGTCCAGATCAATGAAGACTAGCCTAATGACTCCCTTAACTCTATCGCGATCTATGTGTGTCTGAATAAAGCAGTCTGTAAAGTTATACCTCTCAAATAGAGCCAGGAGTTCTTTCACGCAATTGACCACGACTTGCCCAGAGCTTCCTGCCATGGCTTTCCTTGGAAACCATTCATGATCAGGGCCCAGCAAATTGAGAAAGGAAAGGTCGAAAGTCATGGCAATTGCTCCCCCCTCAAAACCTTATTTGCGCACTCGGAGCAAGCCTGCCGACCATTGACATAATGACTTATCAGGGAGGGCTTGAGGCACAAACAACAGACGCTCTTGAAAGGATCAGGGTTCTCGGTCACAGGAAGGGTAGGACGGTTGGGACGGTTTTCTGAAAAAGCACTACTATACCCTCCCCCTCCCCCCTCTAGGTTTTCTCTATTTCTCAGATTTCTCAATTTCTCAATGTTTTCAGACACACCCTCTGAAATTTTTTCATTTGGTTTTGTTTCAAGCTGACCGACTAGCCTTCCTAATGGTTTTATTGGAGGCTTTGAATACCCCTCTTTAAATGTCACGATAAATGAGCCGTTCTCTTCAACTATGTTTACCCTCAACTGCTCTTGAATGTCCTCAAGCGTCTTCTTCATTTTTTCAGACCGCTTTAACCTATCAATCGCCTTTGAAAGGTAATCGAGATCCTCAGCTTGGTATGGTATTTCCTTAAGGTTGAACGACTCTACCATTGGATTCGCCTCCTTATAGAGGATGATTGCTGATATGATGTGCTTCATGTATTGAGGAAGAGAACCGAACCACGCTTGGAGGCTCTCGGAGGACAATTGACCCCAAGATTCTGCCATTACCCTAGCAGATTCAAGGTTGAGCCTCACGATCTCAGGCAGGTATTCCTCCGCTTGCTCTATGAGGACCTCAATACTAAACTCATCCAACGCGATCTTGTCCAGGTTATCAACAAGAGCTAATTGGAAAGCGGCCGCTCTTACTCTATGTTGTGCATCTGTATGGCTCAATAAGAACTCCTTTCCGATCTTATCCTGGCAGACATCCGCAAAAGACCTTATGCCTTCAGAATAGCCTTGGATTGGTGAATTAACCCACCTTACAACTGCCTCATTCCTCCAGATCTCTTTCAGTTTTGGAAGGCAGTATTCCTCTATAGCCCTAAAGGTCGAGAAGGCGGCCTCCCAATCCTCTTCCTCTTTTTGTGAGAGTTTTTTCTCGGGTATTTTTATGTGGTCTCGCCTTGGCTCAAATAGGATGAGGGCAAAGCGCCTTCCAATAGCTGGATTTGTAGAGAGGTGGATGAATAAGGCAGTAAGCCCCCCTTCTGGTTTTGTATTCGATAAGTAGCTGAAAGAAGACTTTGTAGTCACTCTAAACCTGACGGCCCCAGAGTCCACCCAAGCCTCACCATATTCCATGAGGTTGAACATATACCTGGCAAGCTGTGAAGCGGTCTGAGACTCAAGCTGGTCAAAACCGACAGGAAGCTCTGAGTTATTTACCGTGCCAGGGTAGATCTCTTCAGGTGACTTTGCAAAGCCGATTACGGATTTCGGTGTAGCCTTATCAACACATATCCCAGCATTCCTATAGAAGGCAGTCTTTCCTGTGCTTCCAACTGTAGCCTCTATAGAATGCGGGGCGTATTTCATATAGGCAGGGCGTAAGAGCTTTGCCTTGTGTATTAGTTTGAGTCTGTCGTCCTTCCCCTCCTTCCGCTCCACTAATTTATTTACATAATCTTTCCAAGAAAGCGCCCCCTCCACTCCGTCAATCTTTATTGGCTTCTCTTCCCTCAAAAAGGACGTATCTCTTAACTTTGGAACAGGTGTAAAGAAGATAGGCGCAAAGATCGAGGGGTTAAACTCGCTTCCCCTTCTTCCATCCCCCTCTTCTTCATTATTTTGCAAAAGACCCCATCCTTCAGCATAATGGAGTAGCCTCCTCTTTTTGTCCTGTGGAAGAGAGGATAAGAGTGAGAGGGTCTGAGCGTCACATTTTGTAAGGGCTAGCTCTCTCTTCATTGGGTTAATGTAGCCGTCTCTATCAATAGCCAAGATGGGGGGGCTTAATGCATTCTTTTTAAGAGCGTAAAGGGTCCACAGGCGCCTTATCTCAGCTAATTCATCCCCTTCAAAAATTGGGATTACCCTCTCATAGATTGGGAAGATCTGCTCAAAGGCCTCTACTTTACGGAATGGGCCTTTCCCCTCCTGAGAGCCCCCACCCCCCTCAATTTTTTCCTGAGAGCCTGTCTGAAAACATTGAGAAATTGAGAAATTTGAGAAATTGAGAAATTTTTCCTTCTTCTCTTCCTTCTTTTTAGCCTCTACCATGATAAAGTCATTTAGAGCTTTGAGGATCTCTGTCTGGCTCTCTCTCGAAAGGTTGAACCTCTTAAAGAAGCGGTCCAGCTGGCGCTCGATCTTTGTGAGGCTCCCTCCGCAATACTCAAAAGGAAAGTCCTGCCCATTGAGAGTTAAGACCAAAAGCTTTCCATCAAGCCGAAAGGAAGCCGCCATGGCCTAGCCTCCACGCAATGCCTTTTCAATCCAAGCTGAAAGCTCAGACCTTGAGACTTTGGTAAAGTCGGGCTCCTGCAGGCCCTTCTGCCTAGCCAAGTCTTTTGCGTACTGGATCTGCTTTGGCGTTGGAGCTTCCTTGGCTTTCTCTTCTTTTACCTTATCCACTTGTGCTAAGACCTTCTGTAGGATCCAATAGGCCTCCCTCAGGCTTGCCAAGTCACTTTCTGATAGCTCTAGTTCAAACTTCATGCCCTTGCCTCCTGGAGCGCTTTCTCAAGCTTGGCAATGATGGGCTTAAGATCCTCCACGAGAACAACCCTAAAGCAGAGTGGCCTGAACTCGCAAGTTTCACAGTTATTAGGGGGCTCAGGCCTATGCACGGCAAAACAAGATGGCAGGGCATCAAACCGCATCTTCATCCCTCTTCTTTTTTCTTTGGGATAACGGGAGTTATGATCAAAGCCCTATCGACTTCTATGGCTACCTCCCGTATCTGGACCCCCTCCTCCCTTTCAAAGAAGTCCAACCAAGACTTGGGTAGGCAGACAGCCTTGGCTGTCTTTAGATTCATCAACTTTCGTATGAGGGGCATTCTTCCACCTGAATACTACTTTAGTAAAACATATATAAATGTCAGTAACTGACACATATTTAGGGAGCCCCTCATGAATGAAGTTACAATAATTACTAACTTTATCGCAAGGACGGGGGAAGTACAATATAAGGCATTAAAGGAAGAAATGGAAAGAGAGGGCATTTATGAGCGTAAGCTTGTTAGAACCCTAAACCGGCTCGTTGCTGCGGGGGCTCTAAAGAAAGAAGAACGTAACGGTAAGATGTTTTATCGGCTTGGGGAATTAATATCAGAGGATCATGTTGCGTTTTTCCAAAAAATAATATTAAGAACAAAACATGCTGTTTTTTCGTCTCTTGGCTCTGCAGATATTAGCGTCATTGGCCTTCCAAAGTCTAAATGCTGCTCCTCCCCCGTCTGGGATATGGTTGAAAAAAAGGCTTATAGTTGCTTTGAAGACCTCTTAGACCTTCACACATCTGAAGGCTTGAATCCTTTCCTTTGCACAAAGCTTTGCATTTTCTACTTTATGCAAGGGCTAGAAAACCTTTTGCTATACCATAGTATTTATGGACATTTTCCTGCCAGGGTGATTAACAGGCTTTTACATGCCCTTCAGGATGAACTTAAGGCAATTGATGAGGAATGCCAAACTACAGGATATACTGAAAGGTATATCAAAGAAAGCTTCGAAACAAAAAACCCACTAAGTTCCCTTCTAAATATATTGAACACGGCAAAGCCCCCCTCCGGCAATTACACACCACAGAAAAAAAATGAAAAACACCTTATCCCCCAACTTGCACTACTTGTAACGACTTCTATGAAAGAGTCTGAAGACTTTTTAAGATATCCCGAAAACCTTGTGAAGTATTATTTTGCTATTTTTACAAAAGGGGATTTACGTTTGGACGAAGAAATAGCAGAGCTCGTAGAAAAGACCACAAAATCCCTATTCTATTATAGGAGGCGCCTGCATAAGTCAGATATTAAAAGGCTAGCAGCCCTCCCCTTTTTAATTGAACGGTATGGGGAGGAAGGGGCAAAGAGAATAGCACATTATCTTTTTTTCATTAATAGAAATTACAAAAAAATTCTTGATAAAGAACCTGATATTTACCATTATGTTATGGAAGACTTGGCAAAAAATCCAATAAATAAGTAGAAAATCCAGAAAAAATCCGAAAAAATCGTGGGAAAATCAAGAAAAAATAAGAGAAAATTCAGGAAAAATCACCAGCTCGTTTTTTGCTTTAGGGTCTGCAGGACCTCTGCCATGGTCTTTTCCATTTTTTCGAGCCTGGCCTTCAGCTCTGAGTTTTCCATCATCAACTTCAAGGCTACTGTGTTGGAGTCTGCCAACTTTTGGGTCAAATCCTCTACCCTCTTCCTCAGGCTCTCGACCTCACTCTGGAAGTGGGATTGTATCTGTGAGATCTCTCTCGGGACGTTCACGTATAGATAAGGCTCCCCCTTCTTGTAGAACTCTGCGATCTGCTGTCTCGTATACCTTCGGTAGGCATCATCCAAGTAGCCGTTGTGGCCTGCTAAAGCCTCAACTATTTCCTCTGGAATGGCAAGCTTGAGCTGGCTAATAAAGAACTTCCTGAGCATGTGGATGTGGTAGGTCCTCCGCTTTGTTGAAGGGTCCATCCTCTCGAGCCCTGCCTTCCTTATCGCCAAGGCCCACATCTTGTTAGCCGTGGTTTCATTGAAGGGGAAGACCCGATCATCCTCAAGGGTTTTATTAATACCCAAGCCCTTGCTCTTCCCACTCGCTTCCTTCAAGTATCCCTCCCTGACCTTTAGCCATTCCTGGAGGGCCTCTCTAGCTTCTTGCGAAATGAAGGTAAAGTAGGTATCCCCCGCCTTGGTGTATTCCCCCCTCACCGTGACCGGGGGAGGGGCCTGGCTAAGATCTATATCGCCAAGCCTCAGCTTCAGGGCCGAGCCTATCCTTATCCCAGAGGAAGCCAAGAACAGAAACAGGGCCTTGCCCTTCACATCGCAATGGGCTAAGATCTGCCTGAGAGTCTCTCTTGTCAAGTCGCCTTCCACGGTCCTGGCCCTATTCCCCTTAGGGAGCCTAGCCCTCAAGAGTTTAGTTTGCTTCTTGGAAAGCTCTATATCAAGCGTGTATTCTAACCAAAGCTTCACGCCTGCCATGTAAGTTGAGGCGGTCTTTGGCGGTGTAGATCCTAAGTATGAGGCGAAAGCCAAGAGGTCTTTGAACCAATCCCTCCCTGCCCTACACTCCTCGATATATTTGGAAGCTAAGTCCTCAAGCCCTGCCCCTTCCGTCTTGTAGATAAGCGCTAAGAACTTTTTTATCCCACAGAGGAGTGTCGCTTTCGTCTTCCTTTTGGAGTAAGAGTTTACCCAAGCGGATAAAACGAGGCTAGACAACTAAAACCCCTGAGTAAGTCTGTCCTTTCTTTCTAATATATTTTTCTTCCGCTTACAGAAACCTAGGGTAAATTAAGCGTAGGGATCTATAACTAAAAAAGGTCAGGCAAAGACGATGGGCGGTAGGCTTCAGCCAAACTGCCTAGTATGCCGCACATTTCTTGCCCTGATCACCTCGAAGACCACCCTCTCAGGCCTCGTGCAGAACACTTCACATACCCTCCCCGTGAGGCGTCCTCTCCCAGATCGCCGAACCCCTGATGGCTTTCACTAGCCCGACCGGCGCTACGATGAGCCAGAGGGACATGAGGAGGTAGAAGGGAATCATGCCTTTGATGAATCCACGGTCACCCTCGATCCAAGACGTGGCGAAGAAGAGGATCAGGAAGATCGATGAGAGCAGTGCGGAGTAGAATAGGGGGACGGGCACGTAGGAGACGATCTCAAGCATGTAGAGCAGTGAGACGATGCCGGAGAAGATGGTGACGAAGGGGGAGGTGATGTTGGTCAGGTAAAAGAGGGCATCCAGCGAGAGCCTAGAAGGCCGCCTGAGGAGGTCGGAGCCATATTTGAAGAATGTCTGGAAGTGCCCAGCGGCCCACCTGATGCGCCGCTTCACCTCGACCCGCGCCCTATTGGGCTTCTCGTCGAACGTTGCGGGATACGCAGTGTACTTCACTTTCAGGCCCTTCAGGGCAAGACGTATGGTGAGGTCGAGGTCGTCCGTCAGGGAGTTGCCAAATTTCAGGTCTCGGATTAGATCGTACCTTATAGCTTCACCGGTGCCGGAGAGAGCATTGCAGAGCCCCAAGCGATCCTTCCCTTCCTGCCAGAGCCGCTGGAGCGTCAGTGCCTCGTAGTAGCTTGACCTCGCCAGAAGGGAGGAGGAGGGATTCTTAGTCTTGACGTTGCACTGTATGGCGGGATAGTTGTTAATGCATACGGTAGAGAGGGCCTTGAGAAAGTCCGCGGGCACCAAATTATCAGCATCGAAGACGACGACATAGTCTGGCTCGAAGCCATCAAGGAAGACCTGAAGGTTCTCAAGGGTATAGTCCAATGCCGCTCCCTTCCCCCGGATGTCCGAATGCCGGGCGATGCACTTCAGGGAAGTGCACTCATGGCGCTTCACTATGTCCTCGGTTCCATCGCTGCAGTTGTCAGCGATGACTATAGTCCGGAAGAGGTCGGCGGGATAGTCCTGTGCTATGAGGTCTCTGCAGATATCGCCTATTACGCGTTCCTCGTTATGGGCCGGAACGAGGACGGCAAATCTGGTTGATGGCTTCCAGCTCTGGAGGGCTACCTGAGCATCCCTTTTCCTCCTTACAGAAGCGGCGAAGAGTGAGACATAGTAAATGGAGATGGCAGTGAAGAACGCTGCCAAGGCGTTGGTTATAGGAGTGATGTCCATTTCCCGGCCTCCGTCCATGCAATCATCGGCGTACCTCTCTGTTCCATGCGGATACGCTCTCGAGAGTGACTGCTTACGACATCACATAATCCTATAGTTTAGAACGAGATGTTCGAAGGCGTAGAACTCAATTCGAGGATTAGAATGCCCGCCGCTGGCAGAAGACGGATGTGATATATATCCCGTGCCAGCGTTCGGTATGCCTTGGGTTTGCGGTGCGCTCGGGTAGCCCTTCGAACTGTGAGCTGCCCGCCAGAAACACGGCCGCCTGCAGGCGCTAGCCCCTGCCGGAAATGCCGGCTCGAGGGCCGGCGGGGACCGTTGCGCAACTTTGGGCCAACCCATTAAGCCGGTCGATCGTGGAGCTGGATGCCCGGTAGGGGGACGCCCCGGTGGGGGCAGTTTACATGATGCGGAGAGGACGCATTTCCTCTAGGCGTGCAGTATTGAGCGCGGGAGCTGAAGGGGCCCTGTGGATGACGGCGGGGGATGCTGCATCGGGCTTTGATCCACTCCGCGAGCCGGTACGGTGGAAGAGCGAGTAGAATACCATCAGGTAGACGGCGTAGATCGCGGCAGTCGCATAGAGGGGCGAATTGAGCGAGACGTCAAACATACTGCCTCCTACTTGGGTCGCCAGAGAGTTGGGCAGCCTCCAGGTGGTCCCTGCCAGAGCGTTGACTGTTCCCCTCTCCTCTTCCCGAGCAATGTTCATTGTGAAAGTCGTCATGATAGGTCCGGACATGTTGACGAGTATCTGCCGCAGCACGAAGAAGACCGAAGCCTCGAAGAAGTTCATGCTCAGGGCCACCATAATGAGGAGGGGTATGGACGCCAGCTGTGGGAGGATGAGAGCCCTCAGCCCCCCTACCTTCCGCGAGATTGAGGGCACCAGAAACATGAACGGCACAGCGATGAAGCAGACTGCGGCGTTAAGAGTCCCTATAGGCCCCGACTCGATGAGGAACTTTCTGCCGAAGTAGTACGTGAGCATGGGTATCGAGAGCCCTGTGCCGAACCCGATCATGGCCTGCGTCAACGTCAGCTTCGCCACCGATCCACCTAGCCTAAAGGCAGGACCGCTCTTCCTTGGCGGTGCCCTTGTCCGCCCCACCTTCGTTATGAGAAAGATCGCGAGTAGACCTGCAGGAATCATCCAGCTCATGCTAAGGAGATAGGATTCAGAGTATCCGAGACCGTTCGCGGCAAGGATCTCTGGCATCCAGCACATCAGCGAGCTGATCCCGCACATCGAACTGGTTATTATCGCTTGGACTGTGTAGACGGCCTCCATCTGATCCCTGCTTACACGGTCAGCGATCGTTGAGTTGATGGACGGACCGTACATTGCCGTGCCCGCACCCCATAAGCAGGCTGAGATCAGGAGGGAGGAGAAGGTCTTGGCGAGGAACGTGTTCGCGAGCCCTATCACCATCAAAGCGGTGCCGAAGCCCAGAAGACCCCGGCGGTCGAGCCGATCGGAGAGTATACCGGACGGAAACAGCAGAATAGAGCTGGACAGGACTAAAACTAGCATGAATGTGCCGATGCTGGAGCCGGCACAGCCTACAGATTTGAGGTAGAGCTGGAGGACGGTGTACAGGAACCCTTCCATAAGAGAGACTATGGCGATTACTGCGAGCAGCAGCCTCACGTCCTTGCCGAGAGCCAGAGACGACAGCATCGGTATAACCTGCCGAAACTCCGACTCGCAGATTGCATGGTTAATTTAACCATTGTTCTCTTGGAATTTGATCTTTCTACACATCAGGGGATCGGCTAATCCTTGGTGGGGGTTGCGGTCACTATCAAACCTGCATTAGTTTGAAGCTCACCGCGACCTTCTTCGTACTGCCTCGGCTAAATGAGGTTACGCAAGATATTAGCAGGCATGCCTAAGATGTGCGTGGGGATGCATGTGTCAAGAGAGAGGCGGAGTGGAGAGGGAAGGCCTACGCCAGCGCAGGTCCAGCATTATCTCAAGGGAGCCACCTATCCCAAGAACAGGCAGGAGCTTGTCGATCAGGCCAAGAAGAATAATGCGCCGAGTGATGTTGTGTCGCTACTTAGCAGGATAGACGACAGGCAGTACAGAAGTCCAGCGGAAGTGTCCAGCAGCCTCGGAAAGGTTGAGTGAGCTGTCTGCCGCCCTGCCAATGGATCAGTTACGGGCGATGGGCTCAGTCGCCCGTTTTTTTACGTGAGGTTGGCCGATCAAAGGTTCGCCGGGGACCCTCCGCGAGGCGGGCATCCTACAGTGTATCATTATAAGTGTATTATTGTTGTTCAGACATATAAACAATAAATATATATCTTTAGATATAAAAATTAAATTATATGTGCCATTTATGGAGAAAAGGATCATAATATAAATAATCTATATTTTATAGATATAATTTTCCTATACTTAGGATAATTTTCAACACTAATTTTGTTTATTTTCCTGTTTAACTATTTTAATATGATATTTTTCCATGGCGACCGACCGACGTTGTTCGTGTGATAATGCTTTTTAGTATTTCACGGTTACATTTACCAGTCCGGGGATAGCAATTGTCTACATATGGGGTTCTTAGTGAGGGAATGGATAAGTTACGAAGTATAGATAGGCTAATAGATATCTCAAAAAGTACTATTCAGATCGATATTCTGCTAACCCTCAGCAGGGGCGAGATGACCTCTGCGGAGATAGCCAAGGAGATATGCCAGAGGAGGAAGGCAATTACTGACGCCATGCGCAAGTTACGGGTAAAGGGTCTGGTAGACGAGGTTACGGAGGAGGGCGCAGGGAAGAGTGCGAGATATGCGCTCACCGCAGCCGGACATGGTTGTCTCAATACGCTCCTCAACCTCACGCATCCAAACAGCGATCAAAAGGTATCAGTGTCAGGGACCACGCAGGACATACGCAGGGCGGTGAGCGACCCCTGGTCTAAAGACCGCATACCTCTGCCTGGCCAGCACCCTTCCCCAGGTGGCACCATACAGACGATCGATGTCAGCAGTTTCCCAATAGCGGCAATAACATCCGAGCTGGTCATGGTGCTGGGATCAGAAAGGGGGAATGTTATGTCCAGCAGGCGTCTTGCACGAACCGTGGGTCTAAGTGAACAGAGGCTTGAGAGCTATCTGGAGGTTTATCTGAACGGGACGCCGAAACTGTTCCGACAGTATATGGATCGCCCCGCCTGGGCAAAGGTTTTGTCCAAGCTCGGACTGAAGTCGGGTACGAGAAAGATGGAGACCTACTACGGCCTCACGAGCGAAGGCCTACAGTACTACTATAGGCTCCCGTCCTACTCAAAATTGAAGAATTCGCTCTCCTACAGGGTATTGAGCAGACTGGTCGGAACGACGCATCCGAAAGCGATGTTCAAACGGCTTACCCTTATGCTGTGCCTCGGGGGGATAGTCTCTGTGGAATTATTGTTAATCCCGTTCGGCTACATCACTACAAGTCTATGGCTATTCGCTACGGTATTTGTGGGAGGCGTAACTCTCCTCGACGCATTTCTATACAACGCGCTCTAGTCGGTCTACGGTAAGCCGCTCCATCCGGCAGCGAGAGGACGCGATCGATGAAACTGATGGTAGCAGATGACTCGGCACTGATGAGGAGGATGCTGGCGGACTGGTTCGCCTCCAGTGGCGATTTTGAAGTCCATTTTGTTAAAAACGGCAGGGAGGCGGTAGATCTAGCCCCCACTTTGAGGCCGGATGTGGCGATACTTGACGTTAATATGCCAGTCATGGACGGAGTGTCTGCGCTGAGGGAGCTGGTAAAACTAGGGATACCATGTATCATGTTCAGTTCCCTGACGACTGCAGACTCCAGAGTGACCATGGAGGCGCTGGATATAGGCGCCTTCGATTTTGTCCCAAAGCCCAGCGGAACAGGATCGTCCGAGATGGCGGAGATCAAAACAGAGATTCTGAAAAAGGTCGTTCTGGCCGCAAGGAGTAGGAGGATCCCCCTCGGCGTCCATCCAAAAGCGGGGTCCGCCCTTCCGCCCGCAGAGGAGGTCCCGGCGGAGGCCGCTTTCCTGATAGCGGCCTCGACCGGCGGGCCATCCGTCATCAAGTCGATGATCCAGAGTTTATCTCCCCCGCTCGGCGCTGCCGTCCTTATAGTCCAGCACCTTCCCCCTTTTTTTACGAAGGCGTTTGCCGAACACTTGGCGGCTCATTCAAGGGTGCCTGTCAAGGAGGCGACGAATGGTGAGTGCATATACGAAGACCGGGTCTACCTGGCGCCGGGGGAGTGGCATATGGAGGTCTCGGGTAGCGCGCGGCCAGTAATCGCACTCAACCGGGGCCCCAAGATCAACTATGTCCGACCATCTGCCGATCCCTTATTCGTCTCTGCCGCCAGGTATTTCGGATCAAGGACCCTTGCGGCGGTGTTGACCGGTATGGGTAACGACGGCACTAGGGGCGCGATCGCCGTAAAAGCTGCAGGAGGATACGTCGTAGCCCAGGACGAGGCCACCAGCGCAGTCTATGGTATGCCGAAGGGGGTCAAGGACGCTGGCGCCGCAGACGAGGTGCTCTCCGCGGAGGGGCTCATCACGAGGTTACCGGTATTGCTCCAGAGGCTCAGGTGAGTGCACCCGGAGTTTAAACCGACTATTTATTTTAGTTTATAAATATAAACCAATAAGTATATAATTTATTTCATTATTTAAAACATAATTTTCGCAGATCCACGGCTTTATGTTCGGTTTTAAAACGTCATTTGGTCGCCTATCATGCTTTGCCTTAAAATCAACTTGGATGCGACCTAGTCCAAGGCGTATAAAAATGCGGACTCTACGACTGAACAAGAAAGGAATGACCGGCATCGAAACAGCCATCATCGTCATTGCGTTCGTCATCGCAGCATCGGTCTTTGCCTTCGCCATCCTCAACATGGGCCTGCTGACAACGTCCAAGGCGCAGGAAGCGATTGTCTCTGGAGTCTCTCAAGCGCAGTCGTCTATGAAGATCACGTCGGTGTACGCATACTCTGACTCTACTGGCGCAGACGCCCGCGCGAATGGCATCGTCATGATTGTGCAGCCGTCTGGAACTGCCAGCGTGGACTTTGGCCACAGTAGAACGGCGATCTCCTACAAGAATGAGAACGTCTCCATAGCCGATGTATACACGCAAGACAACTTCTTGACTGAGGCGGTCTTTTCGGCCAATTTCAGCCACAGCTTTACCAATCTGGCGACAGACCCCGTTACGTATGCAGAGAAGTGCTGGATAATAGAGATCCAGGGAGACGGCAACAAGATCCTTGACGGCGGGGAGATATTCGCGGTGTACATGAACCTCACCAACATCGATGCGACCTACGGAGAGTTGCCAATCTACAAGCAGTTCACTACCGAGATCGTCCCAGGCCAGGGCTCGAAGCTCACCTTCTCAGGTACGATGCCGTCGACCATAGATCGTGTGATGGTGCTCACCGGTTACTAAACTTTCTTTCTTTCTTTTTTTTTCTTTTTATTATTTTCACTTCAATTACGGTTACAATAATTTTTTAGTTATACGTTTAACCGCAAGTTACATCCCTGAGCAGGCTGCCTTCCCCTCGGGCGTACATGCCAATAACGTAGGCACATGTTTTCAGCAATTTATGCCCCGGGGAGGTTGAAAGCAGGGTCAGTGTGCCCTTTCAACAACCCCGTCTTCTAAAACAGATAAGCTTGAGTTCGACCTGATGGCCATGAAGACCTGATGGCTATGGAGTCACCCGAAACGGCATAGGGGATTCTTTGGATAATTTTAACCGTGAATTATTTTTGCGGCCAATAGTGTTGATGCTTTCCCTCTCTCAGTTTAACCAGTCATACCGCAACGGGTTTCCGGATACCACAGTTGCCAGTCATATTGACAGTGATGGCTAGTCGCCGCAAATCCCCTCATTTAAAGGTTAAGCATGGCTAACGGATCATGGGAAACTGAAGGTGGATGAAACGGGACGCCACCATCAGTAATGCTGATCGAGGTATGGAAATGGCCTTGCTGAAAGAAGAAGGCGAAGACCTGGACATGAAGGTCGTTACTCTAGAAGAGAGGACCAACAAGCTGGAGAACGTAGTAAGCGAGATCTCAAAGGAAGTGCGCACGGTCCTTTCGGATGTCAGAGGCACCATAACCGAGCTGGACAACCCTATGAACTTCCTGAAGGGGTTGGGGATAGACGAGGTCATGCTCTCAATGGCCGAGAACATCACTGAGAGCAAACTCAAGGAGTTCATGGAGAAGAGGCTTGAGGCGCTGACCAAGACTGTCGTGGAGGGGAAGTTGAGGGAGCTGGTAGACCAGCTCATAAAGAAGTTCGTTGACGAGCAGATAGGCGCGATAATAGAGGGGAAGATCAAAGAGCTGAGGGAGAAAGGCATCCTGAACGTCCCCATCGACCCCAATGAGCTGAAGAAGGCCCTGGATGAAAAGCTCTCGGAGGTCATCAAACTTGATGATATCAAAACGGCTCTAAGAGAGGAGCTATTGAAGATGATCAAACCGGAGCTGGAAGGGCATCTGAAGGCGGAGATAGAGGCGCTAAGGCAGAGCCTACCGGAGACGCTTTCCAATAGCACTAACACAGCGCCGGCCTTGGAGCAGGGCCTCCCGAAGGGGGCATGCACACCGGCAGGGGCTAAAACAGTCGCCGGAATCGTCGGTCTTACGGCATGCGCGGGGGCATTAATGCGGTTGTCGGGCCGCAGGGGATCGGAGCGCGTCATAGACGATTATTACAAGAGGGGGTTGATCCCGGATGAGGCAAGATCGGCCCTTTTGCGTCTGATATCGATAATAACGACTAAAGATCTCCCGGACGAGAGGGAGATTGGGATAGACGACCAGATAATGATAACATACCTGTTCGATAAGCTGACCGATGGGGGCTCCGACACCGACTTCTTGATAACGCTCATGTTGTTGAACAGGGCATCACATTACCCCTTCGAAGCCAGACTCGGCTAGTTCGGACCGGGTGGTTGCCAATGCAGAGCGTCTTGAGCGAGTCAATCCTTACCATCGCAGTCGTATTTGCGTCCGTAACAGCGGCGGCGGTATTCATGCAGAACACGGCCCAGTTCAACTCGATCCAGCTCTCGACAGCTGAGAGCGCTAGGGAGAGCATCATGACCGCCCTGAGAGTCACGTTCGCCTCAAACTCGAGCAGTACTGCGAAGGTCTGGGTAAAGAATGTAGGACAGTCTTCCATCCTGTCTGGAGATGTAGCCCACTTTGATCTCTACTTTGGACCTGTAGGCAACTTCAGCCGCATTCCATACAACCAGATCAGCACTCCCACCTGGAATTACACGATGGCTATGGATTCGGATGGAGATATCAGATTTGACCCGGGCGAGACGATCGAGATCACCATCTACCATTCATACGTGTTACCGGCCGGTGATTACTACCTCAGGATTACCACTCACAACGGCATAAGTTACGACCACTACTTCACGGTGTAGGTGCTGGAAATGGCCGGGTTTGGGAGCGTATTCGCGATAACATTGGTGAGCCTGATGTTTACCCTTGCCTTCAGCGGGATCATGGGAGCCATGACGAACACTGTCGCGCTGATGTCATCGCAGAAGCAGAACCCTTCCTCGGTATCGGTATCCTCCGGAGTGACGAATGGTACGAACACCTTCTTGGTGAACGTGACGCTGGCAGGGCAGAACCATATCAGGGTCAGTCAGATCCGATTCTCTGACGTATTCGTAGCATACGTATCCGACGGTGTGAGGCGGGTCTTCCTTGTCCCGTACGGCAGCGCCGCGGACAGCTGGCACATTCAACGCGTCTTCGTTGGTAACCGGGAGGGGGACCTCTGCAACCCCATAGATGTGGGTGCGGGCACAGGCATCTGGGATCCGGGCGAGACGATCGAGCTTAACATAACCGTGTCCATGCCCATCGATCTCTCCGCGGGATGGTACTTTTCCATGACGTTAGCAGATGGTGGTGGATGTGAGAGTGCCTTCTGAGCGCTATAGGGCGGCTATTTTGCTGGCCGGATGCTGCAGGAGAGTTGACAAGACCTCAGAGGTTGTTGCGATATGCCGAAACAGGGCGTGAAGGCGTCGATCATACACCTCGGCAATGGCGAACTGGACAGGCTCACCGGAGGGATACCGTTGCCCTCCCTTACCCTCATAGAGGGCGAGAACGATACGGGCAAGAGCGTTTTTGCACAGGACGTGGCTTGGGGGGCACTGGCCTCTGGCTTCTCCGTAAGGTATATCACGACGGAGATGACCGTGAAGACGCTCGTCCAGCAGATGGAGAGCCTGGCAGCTTACGTGACGCCCTATTTTGTCAACGGTAATTTCAAGATCACTGCCTTTCATTCCAAAGGGATAAACTGGGACAACGAGGTTGCCTCCAGCTACCTGACCGTGATGCTAAATTTCATCAGGAAGAAGGGCGATGCGGACGTAATAATCTTTGATTCACTGACGTATATCGCGACCCATTCCTCCCATAACGATCTACTGAACTTCCTCTCGGGTCTCCGGAACTTTGTTGACCAGAGGGAACGCGTCGTCTTGGTGAACATCCATCCTTTCGCCTTTGATTCCAACCTCCTCATACGGATAAGGTCCATCTGCGACGGCCATATAGTCTTCAAGGTCAGGACGCTCCCGAGCAACGAGATGGCGCGGAGCCTGGAGATAATGAAGCTGAGGGGGGCAGCAAAGGCAACCAACAATGCCGCGACCTTCAAAGTTGAGCCTGAGATCGGAATCAGGGTTCTGCCGTTTACGCAGGTGAAGGCCTGATCGAGCCAATCGGCTGGGATGCATCATGGCGCACATATCACCATCACCGGGCGGGGGGGTGCTCCATAGCCCAATCCCTGTGGGTAAGACGGCTCTCGGCACGGGCTCGGCATCGAGCAAGTGCTCACTATCCTCGACTTTCGGGAGGGCTTATGAGGAGTTTGTGACAAAGGCGCCCTACCTCCACGAATATGTCCACAGGGTGGTTGAAGATCCTGCGATGAGCAGCGTACCGCTCCAGTTCAAGACCGCGTTGACGAGGGATCTGGGTCTAGCCAAGAAGTTCAGCATATTGTACCCGGTAACTGACGAGATATTCATACATACTCATAAGGGCATCCGCGATGCGTATGGAAACTATACGGCGGTAGCTCCGATCCTGCCTCCTGACAAAAAATATCTTATAAAACGCCTTGAGGAGCTGCTCGCCTCTTCGGTAGACGACCGCCTAGCAGATAAAATCGCTGAGGATCGTGAGTCGATACTGAGGAGGCTCTTTGATGCCAAGGTGGAGTCGTCGCCCTCCGTGGGTGAAGTTACAGAGAGTTCCAAGGGCCTTGTGCTTTCCCCCCAACTCTACCAGCGCCTACGTTACGAGATCCTGACGGACAAGATAGGGATGGGGCCGCTGGAGCCCCTCATCAAAGATCCGTATATAGAAGACATCTCCTGCGATGGTGTCGGACCGATATTTGTGGAGCACAAGATCTTCGGTTCCCTAAAAACCAGCGTGGAGTTCACCACCCCGCAGGATCTGGACACTTTTGTGATAAGGCTCTGCGAACGGATAGGGCGGCCGGTCACCCCGAGGCGGCCCATAGTCGACGCCTCATTGCCTGACGGTTCAAGGCTGAACGTCGTCTTCGGTAGCGACGTCAGTCGCAGGGGAAGCAACTTCACCATCAGGAAATTCGCAAAAGTGCCCATGAGTGTGATGCAGCTTGTAAAGTTCGGGACCCTGAACTCCAAGATGGCCGCTTATCTATGGATGATGCTGGAGCACGGCATGTCCATGTTCGTCTGCGGCGAGACCGCTTCTGGGAAGACGACGACGCTCAACGCAATAACAGCTTTCATAAGGCCCACCGCCAAAGTGATTACGATCGAGGACACCCCCGAGGTATTCATACCGCACCCCAACTGGGTGAGCGAGTGCACCAGGAAAGGCGAGAGCGAGGGCTCCTCCATCGAGCTCTTCGACCTTCTGAAATCTGCCCTGAGGCAGAGGCCCAACTACATCATCGTCGGGGAGATCAGGGGGAGAGAGGGGAATATCGCCTTCCAGGCGATACAGACGGGGCACCCCGTCATCTCTACGTTCCATGCTGCATCCATGCAGAAGCTCATACAGAGGATAACGGGGGATCCGATAAACATCCCGCCGGCCTATGTGGATAACTTGAACCTCGTGGTCTTCCAGAGTAGCGTGAAGAGCCCCAAGACCAACCGTTTCGAGAGGAGGGTGACCGGGATCTGCGAGATAATCGGCATAGATCCCGTTGAAAAGTCCTACAACTTTATAGAGATCTTTTCGTGGGACCCGGTAACAGACAAGCACACCTTCAGGGGCATCGGGAACAGCTACCTCTTGGAGTACAAGATCGCCCCCATGAAAGGGCTGGCTCCAAAGGATGTCCGAAAGATCTACAATGAGCTAGAGCTCAGGACGTATGTAATCGACAAGCTCGTCCAGATGAATGTCTCAGACTATTACGAGGTCTACGGCGCCATCTCCAAGATCTACGATAATCCGTACGTGGCCGACATGTCCTTCGACAATCTCGCGATAAAAGCCGTCGACAAAATCCTGAGGGGAGGTTAGGCATCTGGCACCTTTTTGCCCGGAATTCTTGGACGGGAGGCCCGGCGTATGACAGTGGTGGCTAAAGAACTCCCCGACTGGATGCCTGAAAAGAGCAGGGAGGACCTCAACAAGCTAGAGGCGAAGAAGGTGCAGGAGAGGTTCAAGCCAACCCTCAGAGATCGGCTGGCCTCTGTGAGGTATGCCAAGGCGAACAGGCAGACTTGGCACATAATGCCCTTCTTCCTCATGCACCTCCTCTCATGCGCCTATGCCGACGTCCCCTCCCTCGAACTTGTAAAGTCGAGCAGCAGATCCAATTTCGGCCCGATAACCTCCCTCATGAAAAAGATAGGCTCTCTCGCCGACCTTGGGATAGAGCTGACGAGGGCCTGCGAGATTACGAGGAAGGAGGCGAGACTTTACTACTTCAGGGACTTTCTCCAGCGGTTTGCGCAGGTATCCAAGCTGGGCGAGGACATAATATCCTTCCTCTCAAAGGAGTACAACACCTTCATGATCATGTACACCAGCAACATGGAGCGCTCTCTGGTGAGGTTCAGGAGGTTCTCCGATGCATACAGCGCCATACTCTCGTCATCCGTTTTGATAATACTGATAATGATCTTTACGGGCATGCTCTGGGGAGCGGGCTTGGATCTTGTAAACTATGCCCTGCCAGGCATTATGATCGTGTATTTCGTATTCGCCTACATCTTCTACTCCGGATCACCGCTATTAAAGATCGTCTCGTCGGGCACAAAAACCCCCCGCCTCGCATCGCTTATCCGAATAAACGGGCTCGTAACCAAGACCACCTTAGTGGCATATACCGTGCTCCTGGCCCTGCTCTGCGCCCACGTGATTCCATCGGACATAGGGATACTGGCGATCTCCCTCACAGGACTGCCTGCCCTGATTACGGGATATCTTGGGCGCCGGCTCTGCAAAAAAATAGAGGAGCTTGATGAGCGTTTCCCTGACTTTTTGACTATGCTCGCGACGAACCTTTCGACGACAGGCATCTCAATCACTTTCGCGTTCAGGGAGCTCTCAAAACTGGACTTTGGGAGGCTCAGCCCATACATAAGGCATCTGCGAGCCATGCTGGACCTCGGCCTTGACAAGGAGATAAGCTGGGGCATGCTCCAGAGAGAGACCTCCAGCGAGCTGGTCAGGCTCCATACAGATGCCTTCAGCACCGCACTCAACTATGGTGCGCTGGCGCGGAATATCGGCCCGATAATAAGCAACTCCTCCCTCTTCGTGCTCACGATGCGGAGAAGGATAGATGAGACTTCTGCAATGTTGAGGGGGATCGTATTGCCGATGCATCCGATCATGTGTGCCATAATGGGGCTGATTATGGCCATAGTGACCCAGTTCGTCAGCGTATTCACGCAATACCAGTCTGCCGATCTTCCGATAGCCTTCATAAGCATCATACCAATCCCGCTTATTGAGACGTATATTTACATCCTGCTTGGCGCGTTGACCATAGTGAACGGCTTTATTGTTCATGAGATCGGCGGAGAGCAGGATTTCACTCTATCCTACTATACAGGCATACTGATCGTAATAGGCTGGCTCACATACTACCTATCGCTCACCGCGATCTCCGCCTATCTGTACAACATAGGTCTAGGCAATATTTCGGGCATATTGGAGGGCATTTAAGCCATGAGATTTCCAGTATTGAGGACATGCGGCCTGCCAGGTCAGGTGCTGGCTGCGACCTGTTCAACACCAAAGGGCGGGGGCCATGGCAGGCCATTTAAGAGGGAATCCTGCCCCGTCGCCATTGGGGCATCCTATAGCGCCAATATCGATGAGAAGGAGCCAACGATTTCCGATTATCGATCAGTCTACCAGACGGCCACAGGCCCGGTGGCAGGAGGTGAGATGCTTGGAGTTTAATATGGCACTTATGAACCTCATCCCACTCGTGGTGCTTGTAGCCCTGATATGCTGCACGGGGGTAGTGGTCCTGATATTCTTCGACCTGGTTAGGGCAAAGCAGGGGCCCAAGTGCTCAGCGCCGCCTTCGCCCCTGCAGGCGCAGTACCAAGCGCAGCACCCGGATCCACTATCGCCGCAGCATCAGTCCCCGGACGGGGCAGAGACCAGCAGCGGGACCAGCATGGCGGGTTCGGCGGAGGCGGGCCTTCAGACCGGGGTGCTATCCTCGGTCGCGCTAAAGCTGGGGGTGATAAAGGGTGCGGCCAGATCCGGAACCTCTAAGGGCGGAGACGGAACCACATCGAAGGACGCGGGGGCAGCAGACAGAGGAGGCCCTGTAACAGAAAAGGACTCGCTGGCGGGTCAGGAGAGGAGGGCGTTGCCAGCGGCACCTCCACCTCAACCAACGCAGACGGAAAACCCCGACCCGACTGCGCCGGCAGCCCCCCCAGATCTCTCGGGCAGAATGGGCGCGGGGGGATCATCCCCGCAGCCTACTGGCAGACGAGACGGCACGATCACCCCATCGTCCGAAGCGCCTTCTTCCAAAGTCCCAGAGGGCGGGGCGAAGAACGCCGAGCCCAGTGCGCAGCCGGAGGCAGATACCAGCATAAAGACCAAGTCCCTGACGGGATCCGAGATACGTTCGATTGTGGAGAGGAAAAACGCGGGCAATGCCGATACCGAGGAAAAACGTAGCAGAGGATCGAAGGCAGGCGTTCTTGGTGCGGACAATGTCATGGATCTCCTGGGCGCTGCTCCTCGGCAGGAGGCCCCTCAAACAGTTCGCGCGGAGGAAGACGATTCCAAGAAGAGTTCATCGGTCTTCGTCGATATCCCAGAACACCTGATTGCCAGCGCAGAAAAGAGCTCCGAGAGCACCCCTGCGACACTATTCATGAGCTCCGCCACAGATATCCTCCAGAAAGCTGACGCTGCTGTCGTGGCAAAGGAGTTGCCAAAGTACGTCGGTGAGCTGAAGACTTCCCTGATCACACTGAGAGCCACTCTGCAGAGGCTAAAGGGACCCGATGAGGAGGAGACGACGCCTCCATAGACAGCATTACCTCGCCGCGCCCGTCTCATTAGATCGCCGGCTGGTCGCCGATCTACGCCTCCCTTAAAGACAACGTCGCCGCCTCTCTATCCAGGTGATACGGGTGGAGAAGGCAAGCAACAGCGAATTACAGGCGATAACATTTCAGATCGGCAGGGAGATCTATGGCATAGACGTCCACCAGATAAAGGAGATAATGAAGATCAGGGACTATGTGAGGGTGCCCAATGCGCCGCACTTCGTCGAGGGGGTGATCAACTTGAGGGGACAGATCACCCCCATCGTAGACCTCCGGAAGATCTTTGGTATGGAGCACAAATCTGTCGATGAGAACTCTAGGATAATCATGGTTGAGGTGGGGCCTGATGTCGTAGGCCTGATCGTCGACTCTGTTGTCGGCGTCGTTACAGTACCGTCTAGGGAGATAATCAGGGTCCCGTCCCTGACGAAGAGCGTCTCAAACGAGTTCGTATCGGGCATAATAAGGGTCGATTCCCACCTGATAATAGTGATCGAGGTAAAGAGGCTCTTGGAGGCCAACGGTAATCTGTCCCAGGCGAACTTTGCTGCCGTTATAGGGCAGGCAAAAATGGCGTTGGAGGCCAATGCCTGCCCATCCCCACCATAAAGGTCCCCGGGGTGGCCGTCAACGTTAGCCCTCGTGGTCGACGACTCAGCTTTTATGCGCAAGATCATAATGCGGGCCCTCACACCGGACTATACATTCATCGAGGCTTCAGACGGCGTAGGCGCCCTCGCAGAGTACCGTAAACATGCGCCCAACTTGGTCATAATGGACGTGAACATGCCCAATAAGGATGGCATGTGTGCCGCAAGGGAGATCCTGGAGACGGACCCGAGTGCCAATATCGTCATGCTCACCGCCCTCGGGCAGAAGTGGGCGGAGGAGGAGATGCTGAGGATCGGGGTCAGGGCCTTTGTAACAAAACCCTTCAGGCCGGAGGAGCTCCGCAAGGTTGCGGCCTACGCTGTAAAGGCACGGCAACAGAACGGCAGGGGCAGACTCTCGGTTGAGGTCGGCCCAAATTCTGTTGAACGGACCTGATCCGAGCGGGGTGCCGCCAATGGGCAGGGCAAGCACGGATCGCACAAATCCGTTCGTCCATGAAGGGATTGGTAAGCTAGGGCCTGTCCCGTTCAATAAAGTTGCACGAACGTTATCGGCCTTCCTCGGCAGGCGGCTTGAGATCGGCGAATTCAAGTCTGTCGTCCTAGACGGGGCAGATCTTGTGACTGCCCTCGGGCTAGACCGGGACGCATACTATTTTGGGGCTTTCTCGAAGCTGCACAGTGGCATTGACGCTTACGTTCTGATACTGATGCCTCCCGACCAGATAACCGGGCTTCTGTTCTCGCTGACAGGTCGTGCCAGCAGGATACTCGACGATTACCAAGGGTCTGCACTCCAAGAGTTTGCAAACATGATACTTGGATCTCTCTCATCGGCGATGGCTAACGAATTCGGCATTAGGATCGAGTATTCGATTCCGACTATGGCAATAGATTCCCTGCAGGCCATCTCCGATGCGTTACTCGCCCGCCTATCCGAGCTCGGGCGGGTGGCTTACATGGAGGGCGGGATCAGGTCGGATCCGCCTCTAGATATCCGCATCATGTTCTTCTTCTCAGCGTAAAGTGACAGCCCATGAGCCCGCCACCCATCAGCCCTGACAGCCGGTGTGCACTGCACCTCAAGGTTGTGAAGCGGCTGGATGGCTATGCCACTAGAAGCGTGAGCGTCGGCATGGGCGAGTACCTGACAGCGACCAACCCTCACATCCTGAGCACGTGGTCCCTCGGATCGTGCATCGCGATAATACTATACGACCGGGGGAGGAGGGTGGGCGGGCTTGCACACTCGATGCTGCCGCGTTCACAGGGAAGGGCCTCATCCCCTGGAAAGTATGTGGATACCGCGATATGCGCGCTGCTCCGAGATATGATGAGGCTGGATGCCAGGAGGGAACACCTTAGATCTGCGCTAATCGGGGGGGCGAGCATATTCAATTTTGAGGGGGATCTGGCCATAGGCCAAAAGAACATAGAGGCTGCGAGGGAGGCCCTAAGGGAGAGCAGGATACCGATCGAGTTTGAAGAGACGGGGGGCAACCGCGGGAGGAGTGTTGCGTTCGACACTGTCAGCGGGGAGGTGGCGGTCTCCATCTCAAAACCGCCGATCATATTCAAAGTGTGATTGGGGGGATCCCATGGATCAGCGTAATTTCGGGGCGGGTGCCATAGGCTCGTCTCAGGAGGGGACGGGCGGAATCTCAGATGAGGATCTCGACGAAGTCTTTGTCGTCCTCCGGGAACAGAACGCTAAGGCAGATATAACATGCTACAAGCCAGTCTTTCTCAGGCGGCGGATACTTGCCAGGATGATAGCCACCAAGACAAAGATGCCCTCGCAATACATCAAGCTGCTGAGAGGGGATCCTGCAGAGGTGCGAAACCTCATGGATGCGCTCTCGATAAATGTCTCAGAGTTCTTTAGAGATGCTTATGTCTGGAGCAGGGTCGGGACCATACTCTCCAGGCTCGTGGCGGAGAAGGCGGCCCGGGGCAGCAGGAGCATCAGGATCTGGAGCGCCGGGTGTTCCTGTGGCGAAGAACCGTACTCGATCGCCATCCTACTGAAGGAGGCCCTGGACAAGAACGGCGCGCATGAATTTGTGGCGAGCATCTATGCCACCGATATAGACAGGGACGCCCTGGAGAGGGGGGCGGCAGGCGTATACCCCCGGCAATCGCTGAAGAACCTCCCGGAGAGCGGGCTGCGGTACTTCACCAACAATGGCGAGCACTACAGCGTGAGCGATGTTATAAAGAGATATGTGAAGTTCAGGCAGAGCAACGTGGTGGATGACCCTCCCCTGCTCTACTGCGATATGATCTTCTGCCGGAATCTCATGATCTACCTCTCTCAGGAGAGCCAGAAAGAGCTGATCAGCAAGTTCTGGCTGGCGCTGAACAGCGGCGGATACCTCGTACTGGGACTTAGTGAGGTTCTTGGCGACGATGAGCTTACCAGCTTTACGGCATACGATGTGAAGGCCCGGATCTATAGAAAAGCAGAGACCTTGTGTCCTCGGCGCCATTGCTAGCAGATCGCCGGTTGGTCGCCTTCAGGCTATTCACTTTTAACAAAATACATCAAAGTCTTTTGAGGTAGTGGGTATGTTCGGCAGGAAGAACGACAATTCGAATGCTGTTGTTATTGCATCGCAACAACCGCCCCCGCGGAACCCGGAGAAGACCCGAAGCCTCATCGAGCTACTTGAGAAGACGCAGGCTTACAGCTCAACAGTCAACTCGTCGATGCATCAGATCTCGCAGGCAGTCCAGCAGATCTCCAAGGGTGCGCAAACAACTTCGGTGGCAATCCAGAACATACTTGAGCAGATCGAGAGGTCCGAGGAGATCATAAAGGGCGTGATGAAGTCCAGGACCGAAGCGACTGAGAACGCCAAGCAGGGCAAAGTCCTCTCGGAGGAGACACTCGTCAACGCTCAGAAGTCAATGGACACAGTGATCGAGATCAAGACCGTCCTTGAGACGTTGCTGCCATCGCTGAAATACCTCGATGACGCGAGCAAACAGATCGGCAATGTCATAGACACCATAAAAGATGTGGCCGACCAGACATCACTGCTTGCCCTAAATGCCTCCATAGAGGCAGCACGCGCAGGAGAGGCAGGAAGGGGGTTCGCGGTCGTGGCGGGGGAGATACGGAAGCTTGCAGAAGAGACCAGAAAGTCGGTCGGTGCGACACAGGAGCTAATCACAAAAGTCCAAGAGGCGGCAACCAAGACGCTCAACGGGGTCAATGCGCTCGGCAGCAGGATCGAGTCAAGCGGCGAGACCCTCCTGAGGGGGATCGACTCCCTCAAGAAACTGTCAGAGTTCACCGTAAAGCAGTCCGAGGGAATAACCCAGAGGGCGGGCTCGGTGCAGACCAGCATGGACCTGATAACATCGCTGAAGGGACCTGTGGGCGATGTGGCCTCCGCTGCCGAGGAGAACGCTTCTGCCTCACAAGAGATCACCAGCTCCATCGAAGAGGCAACTTCTGCAATGGAGCCCAACATTGCGCTTATCGCAGATTCCCTCAAGATTGCCAGAGAGATTGCTGGGAACGAATAGCTGACGGCCACAGGTGAAGGTGATGATAAGGAGCGAGGACATAAGCACATCAGTATTCGGGATGATGATCGCAGTCCTCGCCTTCCTCATCGTCTTCCTTTTTTCCAACCACTTCAGACCACCCATCCCCTCTTACTATGTGCCAGCGGGTCGTCTCGTGATGCTCTCCGTGGCTGCACTCTTCATGCTGATCTCTAGGTATTCGCTCTTCAGGAACTACAAGCATGACATGCTGTTCCTGACTGTATTCGGCCTTCTCTCTGCTTCTCTCTTTGTCGTCCCTTCAACTTCCCCCGCCGGCAGCCTGATCAATATACTCATCCTAGCCCCCTTCGTGGAGGAGTTCTTCTTTAGGGGATTCATGATAGGGCTCGTCTACGATTCCGCCTTCCACGAGCGCGACCAGAAGGTGAAGGTATGCTCTGCTGTGACTACCATAATCGTCTCCTTGGGAGGGTTCATGGTAATGCACCCGCTCAACGAGTACCTCTTCTCATTCGTCTACGGTTTCTACTTCACGACGATATTCCTGGCATACCGTTCGCTCCGGGACTCGCCCGTATCCAAGTATGCTGTGCTGATACCCGTGCTTCCGCACCTGATGAACAACTTTATAGTTTACAGCCTGAACCTGCCGTCCAACATCGGGCAAGCAATCACCATCGGCACTATAACGCTGATACTGGTCGTCTGGAGCATAATGATATACAACCGGGTGACCTACAAGCTCAGAGCCCGATTTCTGGAGGAGCTTTAACGCCAGCGGGAGCTGGGACTCTGACGCGCTCCTGCCATTGGGAGGTCGATTATCGATCATCGATTATCGATCATCGATCGGGGGATCAAGGATCAGGGCTGTGCGTGATCATACCAACAGCGATCATACCAACGTCATTACGTCCAGTATGAAAGTCGGTTTCCCGTCCCCGAGTATTGACGAGCCCAGCAGCCCCCTCACGCCCCTGATGATCCGCGGGACGGGCTTCATCGCGACCTCATCTTCATCGATCACCCGGGTGACGAGCAGACCGTAAGTCGCACCGTCTGCCCTCTTCACAATGATCGCCATATAGCTGCCCTTCTCCTCGTCCTCAATCCCCAAGAGGGCAGCCAGGCGGTACGCCCGCATAACCTGGTTCCTGATCACTATGAAAGGCTCGCCCTGGACATACCTGAGATCCTTGCTGGAGACCTCCTCTATCGCTAGGACGTCGGAGATGGGGATAGCGTAAGCATGGTCTTTGACCTCTACGACGAGTATCTTCATGGTCGCCATTGAGGCCGGGAGGCGCATCGCGACCCTTGTGCCGGTCCCGACTTGGGACGAGATCGTGATCGTCCCGCCAAGTGCCTCGATCTTGCTCTTGACAGCACTCATCCCTACCCCGCGGCCCGATACCTCCGAGACCTGCCGCTTTGTAGAGAACCCGGGTATGCAGATCAGCATCATCGCCTCCTCGTCGGACATGGACTCTGCTTTCTTCCTGTTTATGAGGCCCCGCTCAACTGCGGTATCGCGCACGACACGCGGGTCGATCCCCTGCCCATCGTCCTCTATCTCGAGAATGAAATGTCCTGCGTCCCTCTTGGCATTAACCTTGATCGTGCCTACAGGGCCCTTGCCAACAGCTGCCCTGGCCTCAGGCGTCTCGATCCCGTGGTCCACCGAGTTGCGGATGATGTGGACCACCGGGTCCATTATCTCTTCCAGGATCTTTCTATCGACTGCGGTATTCCCTCCCTCGATGATGAGGTCGATATCTTTTCCCGCAGCCTTTGCCATGTCCCTGACCATCCTTGGGAAGACCCCCAAGACCTGATCGATTGGCATCAGACGGATCGTCATTACCTCGGACTGGAGGTCGGTGACTACGCCGTCCATGAAGCGCTGAATCTCCTTTAATTCGTTTATCTCATGCGTCTTTACTATATTATTGAGGCGGGACTTTGCCAAGACCATCTCGCCGGCGAGGTTGAACAGTTTGTCGAGGCTTGAGATATTTACTTTGATGCCTTCCAGTTTGTGTCTTCCGCGCACCTTGTCCTCGATCATGGTAGCCGCGGTCTCTTCTCCGATGGTGTCCTCCATCGTGCACAGCAGCTTTTCTATCTTGGATGCACGATCTCCTGCCGAGAGCGCCCCCACGACCTTATCGCCGTCGGCACCTCCAACCTGATTGACCTCAATCTCCTGTACATCGACGGCCTGTATGCCGGCCAGTTGGGCGAGGCTCTCCTTCAGCTTGGCGATGTCCTGCGTTATGATCACCGCTGAGACCTTATCGCCAAAGTCTCCCCCTACCAACTGATCGTTCGGAGGATCGGTACTTATCAGATCGCCGTTCTCGGCGAGCACCTTCATGAGAGAGAAGATGCGCATGGTCTTCAGGGCAGGCTCAAAATCCAGCCTCATGTCCACCCTATAGCCAATCCTGCCACCGCTCTGGAGGGGCGCTGGCCTGCAGTGGCATTTTGCGGCACCAGCTGCACTGGCGGCATCGGAGGGGGGGTGTGCCCCGAAACGCCCACCCTCAGCGTTCTCGCCCGGAGGGGCTGCTCCGGCCCCCCCTGTGGCCCCCGCAGTATCTTTGTTGCCGTCAGCTTCCGCCCGTCCGCGGTCGTCACCCCCCGGCTCCTTATCAGAGGCCTTGCTCCCGCCCCCCGCAAAGGCCTCCACCATGGCCTCTATCGCGTCCACGTATCCCAGCATCCTGTCTATGACGCCAGTGGTGCAATCCTCCTTCCCGTCCCGAAGAGCGGACAGCAGATCCTCGGCTTCATGGGCAGTATCGGCAATTTTCTTGAGGCCCATTATGGCCGAGTCGCCCTTTATGGAGTGCATCGCCCTGAAAGCCTCGATTATGGCCCCCTTGTCAGAGGGGTTCTTCTCGAGATGCATGACCAGGTCATTCAGGCTCTTGATGTGCTCCCTTACCTCGTTAAGATAAACCTCCCGATAGTACCGCTCATCTTGGGTCAAGGATCTCTACCCGTCTGCCCCTACGGGGCTGGTTTTGTGTTGGATAGGTCGATAACCGCCTCTTGTGTCTCTGTCAGCTCCAAGATCCTCTTCGCGATCTTCAGAAGCTGGGACGAATATGGATGCTGCGGGTGGAATAGGCAGAAGACCCCCCTGCTCCTATGCGACAGGATCTCATTGTAGAAGGGCAGTACGCCTATCACTGAGGAGTCGATTATCTTGGAGACCTCAGAGGGAAGATCGGGCGCCTCCGCGAGGTTGGGCGGAACCATGTTGAGTATGACGTAGCTCAGCCGCCCAAACTTCTTCAGTATCTGGCTGGTTATGTAGGTCCCAGTCAGATCCTGTTTATCCATCCTCATCATCAACAGGCTGACGTCGCTCGACATAATCGCTAGGAGGGTATCCTCGTTGAGGCCGGGATGCGTATCGAAGATCACGTAATCCACGTTATAATCCCGGTAGAGGGTCTCCGCGACATGGCGGAAGAACTTCTCGCTATACCCTTCCCGAATCACTTTGACTATCTCCTCTGGCTTCATGCTTGAGCCGAGGAAGTAGAGTGCGCCCCTCGGGAGCTTCAGATGCCCCGTTATGTCAATCATGGTGTCCTGGAAGGAGCATCGGTTGTAGATATAATCGTTCAGCGTGTGCTTCATATTCTGCGTGGAGACGTTATACACCACATGGAGCCCGGGCGAGGTTATGTCCATGTCTATCGTCGCTACCCTCTTCCCCAAGGCTGCCAGGAGGACAGAGAGGTTCGCTGTAGTGGTGCTCTTCCCTGTCCCTCCCCTATAAGAGTGGACTACGCAGGCCACTGGCAATTCTCTCTCCCCCTGCCGACGGTCAGATATCCAGCCTCCGTTCTATCCGAGAGACGCGGCTCTCGAGATTATCAAGCCGGCTCATCAGGGCATCGAGCCTGTCCTCGAAGCGCGAGATTACGCTCTCGACCTGCGCAGTATCGGTCTGGACGTCTGAGAGCATCGTCCGGAGCTTCAGGCGCATCTGCGAATCTTCGCCATCGTTCGGGTTGTAATAAGTTCTGTTGCCGCACATTGACCATCGCCGCTCTAGATCAGTCAGCATTCTCTTTAAGGGAGAGTCTCTCTGGCGACTGGCATTCGACCTGAGGGGGCCGCGGCGGTACTTGTCGATCGCCGACTTTGATTCCTCTTATAATGGATGGGCACACAAGTGATGCAGGGACGGAGAGCATGACGTTTTTGGACGTATTGGTCGACGGGGAGGTCGTCCTAGAGGCGATGCTCGTTGATCAGACCGAGGGTGAGGAGATCATTTACAAGGGCCCCAACCTGGCAAAACGGTACCAGAGTATCGCCTCGCACTTGGTCGAGCGCCTGCCCAGCATGAGCTACTGTGTCATGACCATGCCCACCAGGAAACACCTCATAATCCGGCTGACCGACGCGAAGTACCTGATGCTTGGCCTAGCCCCACAGGTAAAAGCAGAAGATTTTGTGGTCCAGATCAATAAAACCCTGAAAGAGTTGAGGGCCCTGACGGATAGAAAGACCGCGACCTTCGGCGATCGGTGAGGTCCAAGACGCCTGCAGGCAAAGGTTTGGCTGAGGCGCTACCACAGGCAGGCACCCAATTCACGGGTGTAGCGGGACACGGCCTTGTAATCGCCGGCTAAAACCCTTTATAATCCGTCCTTCCTCATTTCACGCGGAAGTCCGATCCCAATGCTCGAGCTCGCCTCGCTCTACATCCTCGGCTTCGCAGTCGGTCTCAGCGGGGCCATAATCCCGGGGCCGTTCACCGCATTCACCGTCTTCGATGCTGCCCGCAAGCGCCGGGTCACCGGCCCCCTCATAGTCGCGGGGCATGCCGTCTGGGAGTTCCTGATAATCCTGGCAATCCTCCTCGGTTTCGGCTGGCTCATATCCGGCGCCAAGCTGTACATCTATATCGCCGGCGGAGCCGTTCTCGTCCTTATGGGCATCAAAATGGCGCACAGCGATCCCTCGGTGGGGCAGATGCAGAGCGCCCGGACAGACTCCTCGATCCTAGGCGGCATCTTCTACACCGCGATCAACCCGACCCAGCCCGTCTGGTGGGCAACCGCTGGCCTAGCACTGCTCCTGCAGGGCATGGATGTCATGGGCCTAGCCGGCGTGGCGGTGGTGACCGCCGGCCACTGGTCCTCGGACTTTGCCTACTATACCCTCGTCTCATATATGGTAAAGAGCCAGGAGCGGTACATAAGCCGGCACCAGAGGACGATCACTCTGGTGCTCGGGGGATTCATAGCGGGTTTAGGGGCGTTCTTCATCATACAGGGCGTCGGTTGGCTTTAGGGCAGGGATCGGGCAGGAGGCGCCTCCCGTGAGGCGCTGAAAAAGGTATAACTTACTCCTCCCGCAGTTGTTTATGCATGATCACGGTCAGGCATCTGACTCCAGCGGACATCCCCGCGGTTGTAGGAATCATCAACGCGCGGTATGACGGCTCTTATGAGGAGGTCCCTTTCACCGCCGGGTCGTTCTCCGAGTACATCACGGACCGGAAGGCCACAGTCCTTGTGGCAGAGGACAACGGCAGGATCGCTGGCGCCATAGTCTATGTGGTCTGGCCTTGGGGGAACTGCATCGACATGCTCGCCGCCGTCCAGACCGCCGAAAACCAGCGGATAGAGGACATCCTCGTGAGGGAGCTCGAGCGGTCCGCCAAGGCGGAGGACATCTACACCAACGTGGAGGAGGGCAGCCCCCAGATCAGACGGTGGGAGATGAGGGGCTACTACCTGGAGGGTGGCGTATACCACCTGACGTCCCCCCTCTCCGGCCAGAGGGCGATCCCCCCGCTGGGGTGCGGAGCGACGATCCGCAGCCTCTGCAGGGGGGAGGAGGGCGCCCTCATAGACCTCATGAACAGATCATTCGGGTTCAAGCGGCTGGATATGGAGGAGGTTATGTCTTGGTACAAGGTTCCAGGCTTCAGCGAGGAGTGGATACAGGTCGCTGAACTGGACGGGCGCCTCATCTCCGCGACGGTCTGCATGCTGGATCATGAATACTTCAGGCACTTCGGCAGGAGACGGGGATATCTGGGCCCGGCCGCCACGCTGCCGGAGTACAGGAAGGCGGGCCTGACATCGGCGCTCACTATAAGAGCTATGAACTTCCTGGCCCGGCAGGGCATGGAGTCCGCCGCGATGTACATCATCGAGGGGAAAAGCGCGTCGCTGGGGCTGGCACTGAAGCTGGGATTCAGGGTCGCCAAGCACTGGGTGCACATGAACAAGGACCTGAGGGGATCGCGCCGGCCTCCATGAAAGGTCGCTGCCGGCATCCTCTGGCGGTTCCGGCGAGGGACTCCCTCGAGAGTATGGCGCAGTGGCAGGAGATCCGCTGTTACGGGGGGCAGCGGGTTCACCGTGAATCGCCGAAGGTTTTAGCGGCGCCGCCCGCGTTGGAGGGAGATGCCCGCGGAGATTTTTCGTCCCCCAAAAGCGGCAGGCCTGATGATGTTCAGGGAACGATATTGTACCGTTCCCGGTGTCTTCAGGCATCCTGTCACCCCACAGGGGACAGTCAGAACCCCTTTTCGGGAAAATAAGGTAATTGACCATTACATCAAAGGAGAGTTGATCGAGATGTACGATGCAGTCCAGAATGTGCATGGCGCAGAAGAAGGGAGATATACGACTCGGATTACGCACAGGTCATCCACATGTCCTTGGGGGCAGGGCAGTAGCTCAAGAGGCATATCACGCCGGTAGATGTCCGTCTATATCCTTGAGGGCAGGGGAGTCGTCGAGATCGGGGAGGAAACGGAGGAAGTGGAAAGAGATGCTGTGATAGACAGCCCCACGGGCATACCGCACCTGCTCCGCAATACTGGTGACGGAGTATTCAGGTTCCTTGTGGTGAAGCTGCCTCCGTCCAAATAATTCCATTTCTACTCCCTCTTTGCTGTTCAACTGGATGAACGGAATAGGATCATCGGTGGCGGCCATATCTCGCTTTACACGACATAACGTGGAGACAACGCAATGGAATATTCAACGTTTGCCTGCCGCAAGGACGTTGAGCTGACAATCATTGCGGGGCAACGGTTTATTGCCACTCGGAGTGGTCCAAGCACCGACCGGGCAAGACCTACGGGCCGGGGCACAATACAGGTAGGATAAGTTCCTTTGCCGTGATAGGGGGCGAATAAAGGTTCTGATGGTGGGACCGTCGGGATTTGAACCCGAGATCACAAGCGCCCCAGGGAAACTCTTGGAAAGAGTTTCATCAGAAACGGCAATTTTGATGATATCCTGGATGCTTGTACCGTACAGCCTAGCCTTCTCTTCCAGCCTCCGGTAATCGGCTTCTGACAAGGTGATAGTGCGGTAGCCTTTTCGGGGCATAGCTGCTCATTCATTACATGGTCGAATGGATGGAACAAGCTATCGGTAAGGATGTATTTTAGCCGTGATTGTTCAGCTCTCGGTCATTCTATGGTTGGAGGAACAGAAATCATCAGAAAAAAATAAAAAAAGGGTTGTTAACTCCTTGAGAAATGTGCTTTATACTGTGTAGTGTCGTCACCATCGTGCCAGTAGTAGAGAGTATCGCCTGTATTGACATTCACGCTTAACGTTGGGGGCGCCCCGCCAGTCTCACCTGCCGCCCTGTACAGAGCTATACCTGCACCAAAAGAAACGGTCTTATACAATAACGAGAACTCGAAACTAACTGAGTCAACCTTCCATTGGGTGTTGTCAGCAATATCCGTAGTGAATCCAATTGTAAACGGATTGCTACTCGTTCCTCTGTTCCAAGTTCCAGCGTAGATTGGATGGTTCGTATCGCAGGTGGCGCAACTGAAGCTGGATCCAAGATCCACATCGTTAAAGGTAAGGGGATACATGAAGTAGTAGTACTCCATTATGTATGGATTCCCAATATCCGGACCGAAAACCCACTCCTCGCATGCGTATTTGACGTAAACTCTCACATCGTATTGGTTATCACCGGTAGCTTGGGCGTAATCGCCTATGATCGACCTCGTCGGGAGCTTACCGCAGCTTACCCAGCCTGTATCACCTATGAGCGTGGGCGGAGTGGCATAGATATTGTAGGTATATGTTCTATCGTAGCTTTGATGGTATAGAACTGTCCTGTCCGAGCCCGAAGCGACGGTCTTCCACTGAACCGTAAGACCTGCTATACTATGAACCTCACCGGCCTTCAGCCAACTGTATTCATAGTCTATGGCTTCTGCGTCGGTCCCAGTGACTCCGTTTAGGTCAGGCACCTGAACGAGTGGCGCTTCGTCTGTCGCAGGGCACGTAGTCTCTACCAGATTCACCTGAACGTTCAGAGCAGTATCTCTCTGTCCTGCATCGAATACGACCGCCACGCCGCCTGAAACGGTTCCCTTGCCGTTTGTCACGTGTATATAGATGGAAGAGGACCGGTATGCAGCCAACTCATTACCAGCTTCTGAACTGCCTGCATCCACGGCCACTTTGTTAATCTCGAACTCAATTTGCCCCGGCAACGTGGTATTGGTGATCAATACCCTCGTTGAAGGGGTCGTGGACAGGTCGTGTACCATAACGAAGAGTGGTCCACAGTATTCCTTGCCATTCAAACAGGGCGTTAAGTTTATTTTCACCGCGATTTTTCCGGCATAGGTTATGCTATCACTGGACAGAGTTATGTCGGCAGCATAGCTCGTGCCCGTTGTATAGCACATTGAAAAACACATAACAACGAGCGCGAGGTAAAATATCTTATTTTTTTTGCACCATAACTCGCCGCTGTTGGTAACAGCGATAATTTCACTCTCATTAAGAGGTATTTTAGTCTTGACTAGACTGTGCATTTAGTCCAGAATCGTAGATTAACGACCCTTACAGACGCCAATTTCCCCTATTTTCGACGCGTGAGTCTAGGAAATAGGAATTAAATATCAAAACACCTTATGTTAAAACATGCGCAATGATAGCGAAAGCGACACCGGATCGGACGCAATGAAAGGAGCGTTCTTTGACAGCCTCGGCCACCCTATGCGAATAAAGATCCTCGAATCGCTGAGTGCCTCACCGCTCAGCTTCTCAGGCCTGAAGAAAAAAGTTGGAATAGAGAGCAGCGGTCACCTTACGTTCCACCTGGACAAGCTCAAGGGATTCATAAAGGCAAATACTGACGGCGACTATGAGCTTACAGACGACGGAAAGGAGGCGCTCCGGTTAGCATCAATCTTCATCAATACCAATAAAGAACAGAAGCCCCAGAGAGCGGATAATGGTTGGAAGAAGTGTAACATTGTCTGGGCAGTAGCCCTTGTAGCAATAGTGGGGATCTCGTTCCTCTCGATCAACACGATCTACATGCACGCAATTTCACTCCAAGAGGACAGATTGGGAGATACTGGATTTGCAAACTTCAAAGCAAATGTTTACCTTGCGCAATCACATGTAAGTACCGCTCGTGCGTTAATTTCGCATCAAGACTACGACTCAGCGAGAATGGAGCTGGTGCGGGCCGGAGTAATATTTGAACTCCTATCCGAGCAGAGCTGGGGCCTGCCCACCTTAGGAGGCAACTTCAGCGCGTTATATGATCAAGTGCCACATAAGATCTATCTGCTTAAACCCTACCTTAGCAATATAGAGCAATCACTGACCAACGGCAGCGTGACCAGCAATCAGACTGCCTTCCTCAGGGAGCTAGACATATCATTACAATACCTGTTCGACAACTTGGTAGAGACCGAGCAGAAGAAAAGCGTTACTAACTTGGATATTATCGTGAGTAAATTCAGCACCCTTGTAAATATGACTTATCAGTGATGCATGACAGGAGTTCTATTTTTAATTGCTTCTTTTGGTGATTACTCTTTTTGTACCGTACATTGTGGCCCCGCTGTACCGTACAGATTTCGCGGTTGTGGTAAAACTACCCCTTTTTGGTGAAGCTTTTTGTCATCAGGCAAAAAGGTTCTGATGGTGGGACCGTCGGGATTTGAACCCGAGATCACAAGCGCCCCAGGCTTGCATCCTGAACCAAGCTGGACGACGGCCCCATGCGTGTAAGTCTTTTTACAATTCTCGATACTTACATATAACGTCTTCTTCCGGCACTAAGGATCATCCCTCGGCTGGGGATGTTCTGCGACCCATAATGTGAGTTGCTTTCGAGCCGCTACCTAGATAAGCGGACTAGGCGCTCAAGCCACTCCGAGACTTCGGCCCGGATAACAAACCTCACATTAAGGCTTTTTGCGTCTTCTTCTATCTCATGTATCCATTCATTTATCTCTGGCAGATCCCTCGGGGTCAGATCCGAGAGATCGGTGTAGCTGCACCCCCTGTCCTCGTCCTCGGCCCTCACAAACACGTCCAAGATATAGGGCCTGCCACGTATATAGATCAACGCTTCGAGAAATGCTGCAGAGGCCCCTTCCGGATCTTCGGCGATCCCGATAGAGATTTTATTTGAACCTTGGAGACCGTCACAAACGGCCGGGATGCGAGAGGGGGGCGGATCGCAGTCCCCCTTGGTGTTCGAGCGACCCGGCGGGAAGTGCGGCATCAGAACGCCTCATTCCCTGCTCCGGGATCCCGCCCTCTGCCCGCCATAGAGGAGGGAGATGCCATTCCCCGTTATCTTAAAGGGTACAGGCATATTCTCATGAACCGAACCCCTCATCTTGTATACCTGTATGGAACGGAGTACTTTTCTCTCTGCCTCCTGTCGGATCATCAGGAGGATATTGTCTGCCAGGGTGAGTACTTCTGGAAAGTCTTTCAGGTCATGCTGGGACGAGGTCACGAAGACGGCCAGCTCCCTACACTTGCATAAGAGTTGGATGTACCGCATGAACCTGAGGAAGTCATGACCGCCGATAGTATTCTGGATCGCGGTTACGCTATCGATCGCGAGAACCGACGGAGAATACGTATCCAAGAGGTCCTTTATCGCCTTATAGTAACGGAGGGGGGTCATAGCCTCGGGTATGAAGGAGGCGATATGGAATTTATCGCCGACCTCTTCATGGCCCATCCGGTAGTTTCCCAAAACCCGCCGGATCTGGCTGGCTGGCTCCTCAAAGGATATGAAGAGCGCCCGCTCCTTCCGTCTGGCGAGGTTGATGGAGATCTGGAGCGACAGAGTCGTCTTGCCGACGCCCTCCTCCCCGCTGAGGAGGGTTATAGAGTTCCTGTAAACGCCGCCGTTGAGCATGCTGTCGAGACCCTCTATGCCCGTGGGAATCTTCTCGGAAGAGGCTATCCCGCCCTCGATGCTGGCCGGCAGGACTATAAGCCCGATGCCGCCGTAACGCCCATCTATAAGGTATTCGTAAGAAGACCGATGAAGTGGCATCCCGCGCATCTTTAGTATGTCCAAGGTCTTCCTCTCCGCTCCCCCTTCATTCGAGCGCGAGAGGGTGATTATTCCGTCGGCTACGAACTCTTCCACCCCGTAGCCGATGCTCCTCACGCCGATCGGCATCTCGCCGATGAGTATGCAGGTGACGTCCAAGGTCTTCATTAGCTTGTAGAGCACGGAGTGCAGGAAGACGCGCGCTTCCTCTTCCTTTAGGTTCTGGAGGATGACGCTGATCGAGTCGATCACGAGCCTCTTCGGGCGGAATTTTGTGACCTCGTCCAGTACAGCATCCAGCGCCTCTGTCATCCCTTCCCCCCGGACGGCGGTGAAATCGAGGAACTTGAATAGTCCTTCATCCTCTATCGATTGGAGGTTCATCCCCAAGGTTCTCATGTTTCGGTAGTGTTCCGCCTTTCCTTCGGAGAATGAGACATACATCCCCCTCTCCTTGAACTGTAATGCGCCGTTGTGGAGATACTGCGTGGAGAGGACGGTCTTGCCAGTACCTGGATTCCCAGACAGCAGGATCAGGCTGTCCCGGAAGAAACCGCCGCCGAGTATCTCATCGAGTTCGGCTATACCCGTCGGAGTTTTTTCTTCGCTCAACTTTCGGTCCCTTCAATATTCAAAGCAGGATAAATTATCATAACGCATATTCCCTAAAAACAGTAACTGTCGCCGCGTTATGTATCCCGCCCCTCGTCCGCCCTGCGGCCCCTCCTCATCAGCAGGTCTGTGCATCGCCCCTGCAGTCTTCATTACATACCCTACTTCAGGTCATATTGCATGACCCGGCACTCGTGCCGTACTGAAGTGAGGGGGATCTACGGAAGCCCTTAGCAAGGTTTATTATGTACTTTTTTTCATTCTCATTTAGAGACTTGAATGGGAGTAGAGTCTATTACGTTAGAGTTGGAATATAGATGTCTGAGACTAAAAAAGTTGAAGAACTGAATCCTGGCTCTAGAAGCGTCGATCTTTTAGTAAAAGTTCAGGAGATCGGTGCTCCAAGAGATGTTTCCACAAAAGACGGTGCGTCGCACAGGGTTGCCGAAGCGGTCGTCGGAGACGAGACGGGTACGGTACTGCTGAGCCTTTGGGACAACGATATCGAGAGGGTCAAGCCCAACCAGACGTATTTCATAAAGAACGGCTATGTCACCCTCTTCCGAGGTAACATGAGGCTGAACATCGGCAAATACGGTACGCTCGAAGAGTCGGCTGAGCAGATAACACAGGTCAACACTGAGAACAATATCTCCGCCCGGTCCTATGACCAGCACATCCCAAAATTCAGACCACTCTACCAAGATGATGACAGGCGGTTCGGGCGTAGGCGAAGGTAGCCAGTACACCTGCCAGGGCATGCGCCCACCTCACCCTTTTAGCCGCGTTTTTAATTCTTCTCACGCAACCCAAGCAGATATAACGGCAGCCGTTACGCTACCTACTCGTAATCGTAAGAGCGGAGGCAGGTACTATGCCGATAGCGTACGTCCCGGCCGATGACGTCAAGGAGCTGGTCGCAGAGATAGTGGAACGCCTCTCCCTGAGCCACATCGACCCCGGCAGGGTCGTCTGCTTCAGGAGCAGGGGTTCGAGGTCTAAGAGGTGCGTGGCCAGATGTTACTCCCTCTTGAAGATATGGCAGAGGGCGCTCGGCCTTCCGGCCCATTATGTAATAGAGGTAATCTCTGAAAGGTTCGACCGCCTATCAGATGAAGACCGGGTGAAGGTAGTGATCCATGAGCTCCTGCATATACCTCGGAGCTTTGGGGGCGGGCTGAGGCCTCACAGGGGTTATGTGACGCAGAGGAGGGTGAATGATTACTACAGGAGGTTTGCGGATTCGAGGAGGCGGGGGTGACGGCCGTAAATCCGCCGCCCCTCCGGCCCTATCATTCATTGCCGGCCCTACTTTACTTTATAAGCAGGAACGACGCCAAGCTTATGGCCAAGGCTATAGCGGCGTGGTGTGTTGCATAGACGCTCATATCGACGATCTTGGCGATGAGGATTCCGACGACGAAGGCGGTCAGGACGACGACCAGCAGGCTGGTCCCGGAGATCAGGGCCAGGGTCGAGGCCGAAGGCAGGATTGAGACGTTCGCCGGAACGCCGGTCAGCATATTCGATGATGGGAGGAGCATATTGACCATGAAGACCATAATCGCTGAGAGAAATGCCGGCGTGGCATAACCCAAGAAGGTGTAGGACCGGGTCGTGTTCTTGGCCTTGTTCTTTTCGATCACGACGCCGTTCACAAAGCCGGTCAGGCTCTCCAGAACTTCAGGGGTTCCCCCGCCAGTATCAACGATCTCGCTCAGTATGAAGAAGACGTACCTGCAGAGCCAGCTCCTGACCGTCATCATCTCGGATACCCTCTTCAGGGGGAGGTTCATCTCAAGATGCTCCGAGACCCTCTTCAGGAATAGGTCAAAGGTCTTGTTGTACTTCCTCTGCTTCGGGAGCTTTATCAGAGTCTGGTTAATATCATAGCCGATCTTCATCATCTCAGTCAGGTCTCTGAGGAAGAGGGGGAGGGCCTTCTCGACCTTCGCTACCTCTCCATGCTCCTTTATGTACTCTGCGCTGATCATTACACAAAAGATGAGCAGCGTCGAGGTGAGCCATACAACCTTATCAGCCAAGACAAACCACGTGACCAGCCCGAAGGCTGCCGCTGCGCCCGAAACAATAAGCACTACCCGGTTTATGTTGTAGGAGTCATAAAACCTCGGCTGGGAGACATGGATCCCCAATATCAGGACTGTCCCAAGTAGCGGGAGGACAGCGTAGGCATAAACCTGCATGAGGACAAGACTGTAGTTGCTGGCGAAGGCAATCGCCATGGCGATAAGGAGCGATGGGAACATCAGGAAGATCGCGAGCGACATCTCTCCGAGCGTACCCGCAGAGTCGGCGTACTTCTTCCACTTGTCCACTATCGATCTCAGCCCGTCGCTGACCTTGGAGTTGAGATAGACGATCAGGTCGCCGCCGCTCCGCAGGACAGAGGTATACCCGAGGACTATCGTCTTGAAGTTCTCGTCCGGGTGGCTGCCGGCAACGTTCTCAAGGGCGAGGAGCGGGTTGTGGGAGAAGTAGAGGTAGTCCCGCTTGACTACGAGCGCCTCCCTCTTGATCTTCGGCAGTATCATCCACTCCGTGAGCCGGTCGAGCGAGGCGTAGAGGGAGAGCCCCGCAACCTGGAGCGAGGCGGCGTAGACGAGGAAGAACGGTAGTTCGTTCCCCACGTCGCTCTTCCTGTTGGAGATCTTTATCTTGACCTCCAGCATAGGGAGGACCAGCAGGATCAGGGGGGAGAAGACGAGGATGAACGCCAGGGGGTTCCGCAGCAGGACGAGGAGGACCACTCCCGAAGGAAGCGCCGCGGTGAGGACGAGGAGGAAGATCGCCGCGTAGAACCTCGAGTATGTGGCGGGGTGGAGGTAGACCATTGCCCGGGGGATCTCATCCTTCATCATACCCTCGGTCAACCTCGAGATGTACGCTACAAGCGGGTACTCGGAGAGGGGGGTGGTCAGCGCCTTCTCCTTCTTCCTGCTCTTCCCTTTGCCCCCCTGCCCCTCTCCCTTCCCTGCCTTCTGGCTCTTCCTCTTCCAGGTGATCGAGATGGTGGGCCGTGAGACCTTGCCTACCCCTTCCAAGAATGCCAGCGCGATGGATGCCGCCATTATGACGATCCCCAGCGCTGTGATCATCAGGGCGTATACCGTGCTGCCGGTCACAAATGCTACGACCAGCGCCCCCAATACAGTGGCGCAGGATACTACGGCGAGTATGATCGGCAGGCTCTTGAGCTCAACCACTCCGGTTCACCGTGCCCGCGTAGTACTTCTTGAGCTCGGCGGCGACCAGCTGGTACTCAAGGATCCCTCTCGACGTGAGATCGTCGATGAAATACGTCCGGCGCAGGAGCTCTGCGGTCACCTCGTCTTTCGTGAGGCCGAGCATCGCCCTCACCTTCTCCAGCTTCTTGCTCTTCTCTACCACCTCAGAGGGGTTGTCGGGGTAGTGCCGGTCTTTCTCGACGTTCCAGTGGAAGACCTCGTTGCTAAGCACGTTCTCCCCGCTCAGGCCGTATATCTCGTCGACCTCAACGACCCGCCTCACGGGCTTCTTTCCTGGTATCTTGATCATCCTGGTGATAGCGATATTGCTGATGAGCGGGAGAAATGAGGGGGAGGCGTTGATCGGAGGGGTGGTCAGCCTCATCACCACCGAGTCTACAGAGTCCCCGTGGAAGGTACATCCGCCTCCGTGACCCGTCGCCAGCGCCTGGATGAAGACATACGCCTCTTCGCCCCTGATCTCGCCTACCACGATAAACTGTGCCCTCTCCCTGAGCGAGAGTTTCACCAGATCGTACAGCCTTATCTCGGTCTTGGTCTCGGATATGGAGTAGGTGTGCCTGGCTACGAGCGGCTTCCAGCCCTCATGTGGGAGCCTCAGCTCGGGAGTGTCCTCGATCGTCACTATCTTCCAATGGGGAGGGAGGAGGGAGGCCAGCGCGTTGAGGAGCGTGGTCTTGCCGCTGGCCATCTCCCCCACCACGAACGTCGACCCCCTGTTCTCAAGGAGGAGCCACCAGTAGGCAGCCATCAGGGAGGAGAGGCTCCCGTACTTTACCAGGTGGCAGAGGGTGAGCGGGTCCATCCTGAACTTCCTTATGGTGAGGCTCGAGCCGAACGGGGTGACCTCCTTAGAGAAGGTGAGGGCACACCTGTGCTTCTCGGGGAGGGACCCCTCGCTGATCGGGAAAGCGGTGGAGATGTGCCTCTTGGACTTGTGGGCGAAGAGCATGATCATCGACTCGATCTTATCCTCCTCCTTGAACTTGATGTTCGTCGAGAGCCAGTCGAAGTGCGAGTAATCCCGCTGGAACACCCAGACCGGTTTATCCACCCCCGAGAGGGAGATGTCCTCGATCCGGCCGTCGTTTATCAGGACGTCGAAGAGCCCGTATCCTAAGACGTCCCTGAGGATGTAGTACTTTACCCTGGCGATCCCACCGTCGTCGAGAGAGAGCTTCAGCTCCTTCACCGCATGGAGGAGGCGCTCTTCGATGATCTTTGCGGGGTCTGCCTCGGCAGTTGGTTTCAGCGTATAGTAGATGGCGTTCATGAGGAGGTCGTAGTGCAGAAGGTCCGACTCGTCCATGGGGGGCTCGGTGATCCAGTAATAGCCGTCGCCCGAATGCTCGTAGATCCCTACCTTTGCATCGCCCACGGCATACTCTTCTAAGAGCTTGGCGCCCTCCGGGAGCCTCATCTCGTCCGCTCTTAAGAGGTCAAAGTGTTTACCCAAGTATTTTTTCTCGATGCTCTTGCTCACGGTCTTGCTGAGTTTGATGCGATAGCCACCACTATCCGCAGCGTTACCGTTACTGTTGCTGATGCTGTCACTTACTCTGCCGCCGTTGCTTTGCACTTCGCCTTTGCCTCCGTTATCACCTGCGCTCAAGTTCATCAGGTCCCCCCTCCACTACAATGATTGTCAAGCCTGATCCCTGCTGCTCTGCCAAAGATCCCCGGCTGTGCGATCGGCGCAGATACCAATGGCAGCACCGAGCGACTCTGACCAACTTCGAAAGATGCACGCAGGGCGCTGGGCCCCGCGACCAGTTCATGAGTGGTAAGCCTGACCATCTCTGACCACGACCACGAATGAGTTGCCTCTTGTTGAGATGAAGAGGATAGTTGCATTAACGGACGAGAAATCCAGGTTCGCGTTGCTTATGTCGGATGCGTTATAGTTGAGCCGGGACATGCCGGGGTTCAGTAGGATGTTGATCCCGTCCGATGCAGCGAGGATATCAGAAGAGCCGTCATGCTCTATGACCATCACCCGGACGAGGTTCAGGGAGACCCCTCCGCAGTTTGTCAAGTTTAGATACAGCGCTCCCCCCTGAAGGCTGTGGGAGAAGACGAGGCCCTCGTTAGACCGTTCTCTCTCGATATTGTAGAGGTAGTCGGCACTTCTGACGTAGTTGCCAAATTCGTTGGATACCGTCGCGATAAGACCAGTGATTAAAACGATCGCGAGGACGAAGAGCAGGGCGCCGAGGACGTTGGTTATGCCTCTCTTCCCGTGGAACTTTATCTTTGCTGGGTGTACCTTCAGACGGGTCATGTCAGATTACTCCGTCCTGAACTGCATGGAGAACACGTTGTTCCTGCCAGTGATGATTGAGACGACGTGGTTGGTTCCGCTCAACGTTTGGTTGACCTGCAGAAAGGTAACTTCGCCTGAAGGAATGGTCAACGGTGTGACGCTCGTCGTAACGGTGTCTATGACTACTTTGTCTACGGTAGCATTCCGGGCACCATAGTTATATACCACAAAGTAGAGCGTGCGGCTGGGCGCGGTGCCGTTCTCGAAAAAGTAGATCATGCCGAGCCTCTCAAAATTCTGGTCGCTGTTGGACCGCAGGATGCCCGAGAGCAGACCCGCCTCGCCGCTGTAGTACATGTTGAGGCCCTGTATGTAAATTGCCATGCCCGCCAGTGTAACCGCTATCAGTGCGAGCGTGGCTATTAGCTCAGACAGTCCCCGGCGGCGTTTGATGCTGCATCACCTTGTGTTGGTGTAGAGAGCGAGCATCAGCGATATCGCTCCGCTCTGATAGCTGTCGAAGTTGTTTGTGGGAGCCCCCCAGTGAATGTAATAGCCGCCATCATCCCCCACATAGAAGCTCCTCGCCCCAGCGTGGCTCTGGCCGGGGCTTTTATAGAAAGTGTACTTCGTCTCGGGGAGCTCCGAGGCTGCCGTGACAATCGCATAATCGAATTTCATTTTCTGCGGCAGGGGGTTCGGTTCGAAACCGGACACTTCCAAGAAATAGTTCAGGCTCGTTCCGTCATCGTCAGTCAGATCCTGCAGGAACTCTTGCCCGTCTCCCCCGTTTACATTGACTTTATCGCTTCCAAAGAACCATTGAATACCTTGACCGTTCTCGATCTGGACGGTTGATGTGCCATCGCTGAGCTTTTGGAATGGCATCCCGCCAACGTGCACCCAAGTCCAGCCGTTCTCACTAACCGTCTCGCCCAGACCGGTTATGAACGATTGGGGGTTGGAGAGTGCCTCGGTCGGAGCCGGGACGGTATTGCCATACGGGTTGACGATTATCAGGCCCTCCTCGGGGTTGGCGAGGATGGCTGCCCATTCTTCCATGCTGGTTATCGATTGGTACATCAGCCCCAGCTTGGTTGCGGTGTCTATGACGCCGCGCTCGACCTCGCTGTAGTTGATAACCGTGGAGCCCATACCGGGCAGGTTAAACAGAATCATCTTCCCGTGGTATGCCTCCACCCCTTTACACACGATCTGTAGTGCTCCGCCCCTGTCACCCGTCACCTTGATGGTATACGTATCACCTACCGTGAAGGCGCACCCTAGGCTCCCCTCAGCCACCAGTTCGGCCTCGCCTTTAGGCACCAAGAGGACGTCCGTGAAAGTCAAGGCAGCGGCCCCGTCCTCGCCTATCACTGAGATGTTCACTACCAGCGGCTCGGGAGAGCTGCTCTTCAGAATGGCCTTGAAGTAGGAATGCCCGTAGTGCTTGGAGAGGACCATGTCCGTCAGGGCTAGATCGTCCGGGGAAGGGGCCCCGGCAACCGCTGTGATCTCGGTATAGAATACCCCACAGGCGAATAGCGCTGCCGCTATCATGGCAGCGACGCCTATGATCGTGGATACTCCACCGGATCCTACCTTCCCAGACACAGCACATTCACCCTGTATATACCAGAGGAGTTGTCGCAGAGGTCGACCCGGTATTCGTTGCCTACTAGAAAGCCCGTACAGCTGCTGTTCTCATAGATGAAGCTGACGGTCGCCCCCGGATTTATCGCGGCTGGGGCAGGGGAGGCCAGGTGCGGCTGGCCGTTCTCATCATACAGTCTGCACTCCAACACGACCGGCGCGCTTCCAGTATTCTTTACGTTTACGGAGAGGAGCAGGTAACTCTCCTGTTTCATAAGACTGGATGAGAGAACCGAGACCGAGTAGACCTGCCGGCTCATATGCGAAGAGATGGTGGGATACAGCATCATTACCGCGCTGAGTGCGATCGCAGAGAGCACTACAGCTGCGATAATCTGCGATACTCCCCTCTTGGCTACAGGAATGCACCCCATTTGAATCGATTAGTGTTTCTTTGTTGAACAGATATATAGGTTCTGAAAGCAAAAATTTTTTTAGCGAGAAGGATCGTTGGAAGGCGACCTATCGGCGCAAAAACGACGGCAGTTTTTCTATTGATAACCGAAAAAGTAAAATTTAGTTGTAATTTTATGCATATAAAATGTTAGTTTATATAATAAACTATTCTGGTAGATATTTTATATTTTATTTATTCACGTAAATAATTTAAATTTAATAAAGGTTTATATAACCTGTTCATAATTAACCTAAGGAATAACCCCTCCGCTCATGCTCATTTGCCCCGACATTAACTGAATCGGGCAGAAATCTAAGAGAGACTGCTTACAAAATAGCATGCCCGGACTGGGAAGCATAGGTTTGTTATATACGGATAATCGTTTAACTCTCTGACACAAATGATTATAACTGCTAAATATATTAGAATGAATATAGGGTCGAGAATCATGTCAGTAGCCAAGAAGAAAGAATACAAGAAGAAAGAGGAGAAAGCAAAGAAGAAATAGTCAGACAAAGTTGGGCACGTAGCGTGGCGATCTCCAAAAGTCCTCGTTTTTTATCTCTGTCACTTCCAAGGGACGGCAGATCCGGCTTACCAGCCCGTTGAGGGTGAACGGCACCCTTGCGAGCCTCGCCTCCCCGTCGGTCACCCAGGCATCGATACCAAAGCCCTCGTTCATGACCTTCTCCGCCAGCTCCCTCCTCTCTTCGAAGGTCATCACATACCCCGCCTTGTCCCCAACGTAAATGTGGAACCCCCTACCGGAGTAGACGAGCGATAGTTTTCTGTAGCCCCTTGAGCCCAACCATGCGTGCAGCCTCACCGTGTGATCGATCGCGGTATTGAAGCAGATATAGCAGAACTTGAACATCGATCTTCCCTTCACCCTGTCCTCGAGCGTCCCGCAGTTGGGGCAGTCTATATTCTCGGGGTCTATATCGAACATCAGCTCCTGCCCTTCGACCTCGCTGCACGATCTGCACCCGTCCCCCCTCCTACCGCAGTCCGCACAGGCGCCAGGGTCTCTGTAGACGTTCCTGTCGTAGTAGATGTCTTCAGGCAGGTACTCAAGCGCCATAGCTTTCAGTTCTTCGAAGCTAGAGATACCGAAGAAGAGGAGCCTCCCCCGCTTCTCCCTGTACTTGTTCCGGATATACCCCGTCTCGCTCCCAGGATCGACATGGAAGATCGGCTTCCTGAGCTTCTCGGGCTTTGTCCTGAACCACTCCTCAATCTGCCCAACGTTCAGGCCGCCGTAATACGACTTTCTCTCAAAGACCTTGGAGGGGCGGTGATTGAGCGGATAGCAGTGGCGCAGCTTCAATAAGCTATTCCACCTTGGGCCCGCCGCTTAAGCCAATATTGGCTCCGACCAAGAGGGGGAGGGTTATCGTCACATCCCCGAAGACAGCCGCCTGCCTCGCACTCGGCCTGAGCTTCCCCCAGGAGATCGCCTCCCTGGGCATCGCGCCCGAGAGGCTCCCGTCATATTCCTGCGCAGTCGTCAGGTAGATACAGTAATCGAGGCCTTCCCTAAACTGATTCCACCAGATCACGTGGTGCTTGCTGATGCCCCCGCCGATTATTATGGCGCCCGTCTTTCTGGCATCGAATACCGTGTTGAGGATGGAGTTCATGTCCCTGAACAGGTTCAGTTTGACCTTGCTGGTCTGGGAGTAGAAGAACAGGTTGGTCCCAAACGAACCGTCTATGATCCCCGGCACGTAGACAGGGACCCCCCTGTCATAGGCAGCCTTCAGTATCGAGTTGCCATCTTTTATCCGGCTCCCGAACGCTGCCGCCAGCTCGCTGGGAGAGACGTCTTCCTTACCTCCGGTTATCTCGGGCAGAGCCTCCCTCATGACCCTCTCGATGAGCGGCCCGTAATCCTCCAACGGAATCACCACGTTGCCGAGCCGGTGTATCTCCAGCTCGTTCAGCATGGCGTCGTCCAGCTCGAACCTCCCCGGAGAGTACCTCCCGCCATACGATCTTGCGATGTCGTGATCCAGGGCGCCGCAAGTCGTCACAATGGCATTCACCCACCCTTCCCTCACCATCTGGGCAAGGACCCCTCTCAACCCTGTAGAGACCAGGTTGCCGGTGAAGGAGAGAAAGGTCGTGCACCCCCTCTCCCGGATCATCTCGCCTAGAATTTCAGAGGCCTCTGCCAGGTGCGCGGCCATGAACCCCCCCATCCTGCCCATCCCCTTGACCAGTTCTCTTATGGACATCTCCCCGCTGACCTTCAGGTCCTCTATCCCGGCAGATATGAGCGAGTCTTTCATCGCCTTCTTGGTTCCATTGTTGACCAACGGTCTTCCTCCACAGGACTATTGTCTCCCTGACCCTTAATAATGACTATTGGCGCACTCACTGCCGCACCTCTATCCCCGAGGTTTACAGTCCGGGGGCATGCAGTATTGGGCACAGGCGTGCTGGCAGCACGGTTAGCACCATATGCGCCTCTGGGGCATATCGCCCAGCTTTCGCCAGCATTATACTCGATCCGCGCCCTGCCTGTTGTCCATGATCAAAATGCAAATAAATGAATGAGGCGGAGTTGATCAGGACAGTGAAATTGAAGCGAGTTCCCCGGCATATCGGGATCATCCCGGACGGAAACCGCCGCTGGGCAATCGCACATGGTTTGTCGACGGAGAAGGGCTACAGATACGGCATAGAGCCCGGAAAGGAACTCTTCCGGGAAGGGGTAAAGTCAGGGGTATCGGAGATCTCGGTTTATGCCTTCACTGAAGAGAATACGCGGCGGCCCAAGGAGCAGATAGCCGCCTTCAAGGAGGCATGTGTGGAGTTCGTCGGATGGATGAGGAGTAGGGATGTCTCGCTGCTCGTTGTGGGAAACTCCGACTCGCCCTCTTTCCCTGATGAGCTGAGGGATCTGACAGCACCCCGGAGCTGCTGTGAGGGGAGGATTAAGGTCAACTTCCTTGTGAACTATAGCTGGAGGTGGGATCTCGGCTGCGCAGCCCGGAACGGTAAACTTGGGCAGGGGGTTCTTGCGGGCATAGGCTCCTCGGGGGTCTCCCCAATAGACCTCATCATCAGGTGGGGCGGCAGGAGAAGGTTGAGCGGTTTCCTCCCCATTCAGTCGGCTTACGCGGACATCTTTGTACTCGACGATCTCTGGCCCGACTTTAAAATCGCGCATTTCCACGAGGCCCTGAGATGGTACGCGGAGCAGGACGTCACCCGCGGAGGCTGATTGCCCGCCCAGAACACTCCGCCGGGATGACCCCCACGCCGACCAAAAGATTTGAATCCCCGGAGGTCCAACTAATGATCGGGGAAGATGAGTCGCTCGATGGCGGAGACCGCGATCCGCGAGCTGATATCGATCGAGACCGATTCTGTCAGCCTTGAGGGGATGCTGGAGATACCCGAGGGTGCCAGGGGGGTGGTGCTCTTTGCTCATGGGAGCGGCAGCAGCCGCCACAGCAAGCGCAACAATTACGTTGCGGCAGTCCTCCGGAGCCACGGGATAGGGACCCTCCTCTTCGATCTACTGACGGTCGAGGAGGCGGAGGATCGTGCCAATGTCTTCAATATCGATCTGCTCGCAAGGAGGCTAGTGGGGGCGACTGCATGGGTCCAGCAGAGCGTTCAGGCAGGGGGCTTCGCCGTGGGGTACTTCGGGGCGAGCACGGGCGCCGCCGCGGCTCTGGTGGCCTCGATCTCTTCGCCCGTCACAATCTCCGCGATCGTCTCCCGGGGGGGACGCCCCGACATGGCTGGCGCCGCGCTTGACGCGGTGAGGGCTCCTACACTCCTCATCGTCGGAGGCGACGACCTCGAGGTCCTTCAGCTCAACCGGATGGCTTACGACCGGCTGCGTTCGGTCAAGGAGCTGGAGATCATCCCGGGGGCGACCCACCTCTTCGAGGAGCCTGGGGCGCTTGAACAGGTGGCACGTCTTGCAGGCAAATGGTTCATGAAGTACCTCGGGTAACGCGTTTACGGCTGCCGATGCGGCGGCGGACCATCAGGATCGCGTTGGGTTGATAAGGAAAGACCTGCAGGCTAATACTGGTGGTAAAGTGAGGGCGTCCCTGCCACTCCTGGTGGCCCTGGTCCTCGCGGCAAGCAGCGGTGTCCTCTGGGCCTTTAGCGGGAGCGCCGTCTCCCGGGAGGGGGACACCCGGTCACGGATAATCATGGATTCGAGCGGGGCCATGGTCGAGGTTCCACTCCACGCCGATCGGATCGTTGCCCTGAGGGCGGGGATAGTCGAGGCACTGATCGTCTTAGGGGAGGGGGATCGGATCGTTGGGGTGGACGACGGTACAAGGAGGGGCACCTATTACGATGGCCTGAACGCCCTCCTTGAGCCCCGCCTGCTGAACCTCAGCGCCCCGGTCGCGGGGAACAGTGTCAACCTGGAGCAGCTCATGGCGCTGGAGGCAGATATCGTATTGGCGGGCGGGTACAGCCGCACTGCTGCGATAGACCAGATGATGAGGGCCAACATCACCATGGCAGTCGTTCATTTCGAGGAGCTGGAGAACTTTGGTCGTGATCTGTGCATAATCGGCGCGATCGTGGACCGTGAAGAGGAGGCTGCCGGGATCTCGTCTTACCTCCAAGAGATTATCGACTTTGTGGGCTCCAGGGTCAGCGCCATCCCTCCCGAGGAGAGAAAGAAGGTCTACTTCTGCGGCTATGACCTCTACCACGCCTACAGCGGCAAGACCTTCGAGCATAGCCAGATAGTGGCAGCTGGCGGGATCGACGTCGCCGAGAATGTCACGGGCTACCTGCCGCAGGTATCTCCAGAGCAGATCGTGGCGTGGAACCCCGAGGTGATATTCACGCTCAGCGGTGTAGACATAGAGGCACTGATGCAGGATCCGAAGGTGGGGGGGATCACGGCGATCAGGAGCGGGCAGGTATATTGCATGCCCGAGCCTGGCTGGGATTATGGATCCATGCGCTCAGTCTTGGCGGTGGAGTGGATGGCATCAAAGCTCTACCCCGAGAGGTTCGTTGATGTCGATATGATGGAGGTCGCAGATCTGTTCTACCACAAGCTCTATGGCATAGGTTATGGGGGCCCTCCCCTCTGAGAGGTGAGGTGCCTCCCGCCATAACCTAAAATAAAAGATAGCAGCGTAGTATTCAGTGATATCAAATATGGATGTCGAGATGAGCGGGGACAGGTTCATCATCAAGCTAAGCGATAAAGCCACCGCAGAACTCGTCTTCAGGAGGGATGGCGGAGTCCTGTATTTGGACTCGACGTATACCCCCGAAGAGTTCCGGGGGAGGGGGATCGGAAGCAGGCTTGTGCAGGCGGCCATACGTTACGCTGAAGGGGAGAAGCTGAAGATAGTCCCCAACTGTGAGTTCGCGATCGAATATTTTAAGAGCCATCCGGAACATAGCTCTCTGCTCCACAAGAGCTGATCCAGCATGCGCCTCCTAGAGGATCATGGACGCTACATCCTAGTGGCCACTCTGCTCCTTATTACAGGGTTGTCTCTCGGCGCTGCCACTCCCCAGGGCCAGGGGCCTGTCACCGAGGATCCCATCTTTGAAGGGCTTGAGCCCTTCCTCGAGTTCTACAAGCCGTACAATCCCCTGACGGTGCTATTCCTACTGGCCAAAAACTCGCTGACGGCAGCCATATCCTTCGTCTCGGGGCCCCTCCTCTGCATAGTGCCAGCGGGGATCCTCCTCTTCAACGGCTACCTTGTAGGCCTTCTGGGCGCAGCTATCGCGAGCGAATATTCTCTGCCTTTTGCCCTCTCGACGCTGGTCCCCCACGGCGTCTTCGAATTCCCTGCATTGGTGCTCGCTTCAGCAGCAGGGATAAGATTGGGGGTGGCCGCCCTGAGGAAGGTAAACAGCAAGTTGCAGCGCACAGAGTACTCGTTCTCAGCGGAGTTCGGGAAAGGCCTCCGTGTCTTTGTCTTGGTCATAATCCTCCTCACCATCGCCGCCGTCATAGAGACATACGTGACGCCGGCGCTCATCGGCACCTAGGCAGCAGGCAGTCTGCGGTTTATCGGAATGGGTTTGACAGCTTCGGATGAAAGCGGGCATTTCAGGTTGGCGCGTCCGAGACGATCTCTCCTGTCTCTGGGAGCGTGTGCAGTCCCGGCCACTTCTCCAACTCCTCGGCGAACCTCTTGGACCTGAGAACCGAGAGGAACTTCTTGACTGACGGCTTTGCCAGCCTCCTCTTGCTGATTGCAAAATCATACAGCTCATCACGGATCTTCAAGAAGGTCAGACCGAACTCGGACGCCGTAGCCATGAGGCCCAGTCCCACATCAGCCCCCCCGGCCAGAACAGCCTTCGCCACCTCTTCATGGGTCCGAACCTCGTGATTATAGCCCCTCACCTTATGTACGTCTATGCTATATTCCCTCAGGAGCATGTCCAGGAGTACCCTGGTGCCGGCACCGGGATTTCTGTTGATCAGCCTCACGTCCCCCCTCTCCAGATCCCTAACCCCGGTTATCCTCTTGGGATTGCCCCTCTTCACCATGAGCCCCTGCTGCCGGGCATACCCCCTAACCAGCACGGCATCGCCATCTGGCCAGAGCCTCCCGAGCGCGCCCATGTTGTATGAGCCCGTCTTTTCGTCGAGGATGTGGATTCCTGTTACATCTGCCTCACCTAGCATCAGGGCGGTAATCCCCGCGGTAGAGCCGACTTCAACAACCTCGACCGAGAAGCCTTCAATCATCGATGCCAGGATCCTCACGCCGATGCAGCTGCTGCCGATGATCGCCAAGTCGGGGCTCTTTACCTCCAGCATTCTAAAGTCTCTCCCTGCCCCCAGAAACTTTGAGACCTTCTCTTCTATCGCCTTGTACTCCTCCAAGAGCCGTGCACCCGCCTCCGTCAACACTGCCCCACCCCCTGCCTCACCTCCCCTCTGGGCCCTCACCATCTTCGCTGAAGCCCTCGCCTCCAGTTCCTGGATGGAATTCCAGACATGGGCGTAGGTAGTCCCCAAGGACCTGGAGGTGGCCATAAACGAGCCGGTGCGCCTGATGCCTTCCAGCATCCTGGCCTCCTTCTCCCCAAACAGGTATTTCCCGTCATCCTCGATCCAGATCGAGAAGCCCGGCCGGTGAACCATGGACATATTATCCCCACAACCTATTTTAAGGTGGTCGATATATCAAAGTAAATATAACGGTGAGCGGCATGGTTTCAGGCAAAAGACTGATGGTTTTAGCGGTCATAGTCGTGACGGTTGCTGCTGTCGCTTTATACGCATTTCAGCCCTCGACCCAGCAGAGGCTGGTGATAGCCACCACCACATCCACCGTCGACACGGGCCTGCTCGCCTACCTCAAGCCATATTTCGATAGCAAGTTCAACGCGAACATGACGTGGCTCTACCTGGGAACGGGGCAAGCCGTTGAAGTGGCATCGCGGGGGGATGCGGACATCCTCCTCGTCCATGACAGGGCCAGAGAGGACGAATTTGTATCGTCGGGAAATGGAACCCTGAGGATTACTGTGATGTACAATGACTTCGTAATCATCGGCCCGCCGGGTGACCCTGCCGGCGCTGCAGGGATAAACGCTACTCAGGCCATGATGCGGATCTCGGAGGCGGGTTCCGCAGGGATCACGACCTTCGTCTCGAGGGGCGACAGGTCAGGCACGCATGCACTTGAGCTGAGGCTATGGGCTGCGGCGGGGGTGACTGACCCCGTGGGAGACTGGTACAAATCGGCCGGGTCGGGGATGACTGCCACCATCAGGATTGCTAATGAACTGGGGGGATATACGATAAGCGACCGTGGAACGTTCTACAAATTACAGGAGACGATGAATGAGACCCTCAAAATGGAGATACTCTGCGAGAACGACTCGGCGTTGCTCAACCCATACGGCATAGTGCTTCTCAACTCGACAAGATACCCAAACATCAAGTCCAGCCTCGCCAATGACTTCCTGCTCTTCATGGTGAGCGGGGAAGGTCAGGCCCTCATCGACAGCTTCAGGGCAGGGGGCAAGCAGCTCTTCTTCCCCATCTATGGCAGTCCCGAATCGATCGGCCTCCCATCCGAGAACGCAACGGTGGCGTATCTGAACTCCCAGTTGAGGGCCAGGGGTATGAGCCCATAGGTCAAGAATGACTTACGCAGGCTGTCCCCGGAGGCGCATGTTGTGAGGCGATATCCATGGACGGATTCCAGATACTGGTAGATGGGCTCCTTACCGCGCTCCGCCTGCTGGCATCATGCGATCCGGAGGTCCTCAATATCACGGCCCTCTCGCTCAGGGTCTCGCTGACGGCCACTCTGATCGGCGCGCTCCTGGGGATCCCCCTCGGTTTCTTCGTGGCTACGAGGACGTTCCTTGGCAAATCTGTCCTCACGACTTTGATCAATACGTTTATGGGACTTCCTCCGGTAGCGGTAGGCCTGGTCGTTTATATACTTCTCTCAGCCTACGGGCCGCTGGGATTCCTCAGGCTACTGTACACCCCCGAAGCCATGATAATTGCTCAGACGGTGCTGACATTCCCCATAGTCTGCGGCATCACGATATCATCGGTATCAAGCCTGAACCCCCTACTGATGGATACGCTGGTCTCCATGTCTGCGTCGCCAGCTTGGCAGGCGAGGATTCTCCTCAACGAGAGCAGACTGGGCCTGATCACCGCAGTCATCGCTGCCTTTGGCGGAGCCATCTCTGAGGTGGGTGCGATAATGATAGTAGGCGGGAACCTCCTGGGATATACGCGGGCGTTAACTACCGCCATCATGCTCTACACCAATACCGGAGAGTTCGCCATTGCAATTGCGCTCGGGATAATACTCCTGATCATCGCCTTCGTCGTCAACCTTGTACTGACCCGCCTCCAGGTCCATTCAAAGAAGAAGCGCGAGGGGAGATAACGTGGCGACCTTCCTTGAGCTGGATTCGCTAAGCAAGAGCTACAAAAAGCCTGCACTCAGGGAGGTGAGCTTCGGCGTCGCAAGAGGCGACTTTGTGGCAGTTGTCGGACCCAGTGGCGCTGGGAAGAGCACGCTCCTGAGGCTGGTAGGGGGATTGGACGTGCCCGACTCGGGGCGGGTTCTCATCGAGGGGGCGGACATAACGGGACAGATGCCTGCTGCGATCCGAAGGAGGGTGGGGATGGTTTTCCAGACCCCCGTCCTCTTCGATGCGAGCGTGTATGACAACATCTCATACGGCCTCAGGTTCAGAAGAACAGCGCAGGCGGAGATCTCCGCGAGGGTCTCCGAGGCCCTGAGAGCGCTATATCTCTGCGACCTCAGGGACAGGAATGCCCTGACCCTTTCGGGAGGGGAAGCGCAGCGGGTCGCCCTCGCAAGGATACTCGTCTACAGGCCCGATCTCCTACTCCTTGACGAGCCTACTGCCAACCTCGACCCTTATAATGTCTCGATAATCGAGGAGGTCCTCAGGGAGGCTAACAGGGCGGGCACCACTATAATAATCGTCACCCACAACATCTTCCAAGCCAAGCGCTTGACCAGACGGGTCGCCTTCCTCCTCAGCGGGGAACTAGTAGAGATCGCGGACACCAGAACCTTCTTCGAGCAGCCGGGCGATAAACGGACCTCACAGTTCATCCGCGGCGAGATGATCTATTAGGCGTCCATCCCGGTCCTCTCGTCCAGAGTCTCTTTTTTGTCCCTTCTCTCATCAATTCTTATCGTTGTCAAGACCCGGGAAGCGCCCTTGGCCAGCACAGCTTCATGCGCCGCCTTGATGATCTCAAACGCCCTCTCGAGACTCTCGGCCTCTATCGCCGTACCCATAGGCGACACCTGATAACGGACCCCTGAGCCCTTCACGCTCTTGATCGCCTCTAAGACCCACTCCTTCATGCTGGTGCTCCCGGTCCCCAGCGGGACTACCGAAAATTCCACAATTACGCCAGTTGCGGGTTTAATGGTCTTTACACTCCTTCTGGCAGGTACTGCCAATGATCAATTCGTGATGGTGGGATATATCCTTTCGTCGTCCCGCCGCATAGGCTGGATCGTATCGAGCCTGAACAGGACGGTGGGCTGGCAGGGATCTTCTGGAAGACGCCAATCCTGGCGGCTGGCTGGATCGGGCGCGTTATAAAAAAGAGTGGCACCGTTCCTCCGGCCACTACTGCAGGCTTATTCCTCCCAATAGGGCTTGTAGCCATAGTAACTGAAGACTTCGCTCATCCAGCGACGGTCGGTGATCATGGGCCATTTATCCTTGTCGAATGCCGGGCCCTTCTTCAGAGCCTCTTTGTCGATATCGGAGACGAACATCCGTTCTTCCGACCGCAGCCTCAGGGCCTTCCATGGAACCGCAAAAGTCTTGCCACCTATACCCAGCACGCCGCTAAGGGACAGGACGGCGTATGCAATTCTGCCAGAGTCGATGTCGATCTTGATATCCTCAATCTTCCCCAAGTCTTCCCCTTTGGGGTTCTTAACCCCTTCACCTATTATCGCGGAGGCAGACAATAACCTTGGCTCGGTATCCATATTGTCTCTCCATAAAAGAAATACGCCGGCGGGAATTTATCCTTTTAGGATGGCAGAGATCAGTCAGGGGGCAGTAGTTAAAGCATGGCACTGGATAAACGAACACTAAACAGACATAAGAAAGATAAAATAGCGCTAATTTAAAATTGAACGCTATTCTGACAATCAGCTTTTATATAGCGAATACGGTTATTATGATGGTGAAGAAGCGAAGATGATCCTGGAGTTAGCAATCCTATTCTTCATCATCGCGATAGTTGCAATGCTTCTGGGTGCAAGGGGTGTCGCGGGGCTGTCGATGAGCGTCGCGAAATGGCTTTTCATAATATTCATAATACTCGCCATCGTATCCCTACTCATATAGGACTGGCTTTCGGTCAGCCTCTCCTCCTTTTTGCTACGGCGAGTTTTTACTCAATAATGAGTAGATACTCTTAAATGTTGGCGCTGAAGTCTGATCAGCGTGGTTCAGATAATGAGAACGGCAACCAGACCCTTTAAGATCACGATAATTGCACTGATGATCGCTCTCTCGGCGGTATTTGAATTTGTCAACAGGGCCCTACCTATCAGGGTCCCCTGGGGAATGTCCATAGACTTTGTGGCAGTGCCCGTCATAATCGCCTTCTTCATCCTGGGCACGCGCTACGCGATCCTGTCCGGTCTCGGGATGGCTTTGGTCATAATGGCGCTCTTCGGCGACTTTGTGGGAGGCACCTTGAAACTCGTGGCAACTTTGACGATGGTCCTGGTCATGGGCATGCTTACGTTGGCACCCTTTAGCAGGGAGGGGCCCTCTGTAGCCTACCGATCCCTGCCAAGGTTCATAGCAGGCGCAGCCCTCGCTTTGGCTGTTAGGTGCGCGGTTGCGGCTGCCGTCAACTACTACTGGGCCCTCCCGATATTCTTCTCAATGCCGATCGAGAACCTGATCCAGACCTTCTTCATGGGATCGATGACGGGCTTCATAGTCTTCGTCTCAACCATGAATCTCACCCAGGGGATCATCGACCTGGCGGTCTCGTGGTTCATAGTCTTTGGGGGCAGGCTCGCCAACCGGGCTTCCTACCTGACCCGCCGCGCCTGATCCCCACGGTCCAGACACCGTGCACAACGTTTTTTAGCAGCCTCTCCTGATTACCATCTAACGGTACCTACATGGGTGCGCCAAGTGATTGCTGCCGTATTGTTTGACTTTGACGGCACTCTGGTCGACTGCATGAAGCCTATGGAAAAGGCTTTCGTCAAGGTGGTAGAAGGTCTGGGAATCCCCCTCAACGAGGACGCAAGGGTGAACGTCGGAAACAACCTGGGCGCGATCCTGCTGTCGAGGGGCTCCTCCCGCCTTATGGAGGCTTTCCTGCTCTGGAAGATAGGTGGCCTGATCGGGGTTGCCCCGCACAAGCGGGTGATCATGATGCATCAGGCATACTTCAAGCTCAAGCATATCGCCGAAACCGCTTCCCTGTATAAGGGAGTTCCCGAGACCCTGCAGGACCTTCAGGAGATGGGGCTTAGACTTGCAATCGTGACGACACGCAGCAGGAGAGACGTCTTGAAAGCCCTGAGGCGTTTGTCAATCGACGCTTACTTCGAGGTCATCATAGCTAGGGAAGACGCAGAGAGGGGGAAGCCGTTCCCAGAGCCAGTCCTCAAGGCACTGGAATACCTACGCCTCGAGCCTAGCGAGACGGTCATGGTTGGGGATATGCCGACAGACATACAGGCCGGGAGGCGGGCAGGGACGAGGACGATCGGGTTGATGACAGGGATCTTCAACAGGGAGCTGATCAAGATCGAGCCTGATGTCCTGGTGCACTCGATCAGTGACGTGCCAAAAATCGTCGGTCGGATGGGGTAACCGGAGGCTGCTTACGCAGCCTGACCCTGCCGCCCGGTTCAAGCCGTCCGCTTCAGACCGAGTTCCTTCAGCTTCTCAGGGGTTGGTACACCTTCATCATCCCAGCCCCTCAGCTGGTAGTACTCCGGGAGCATACGGTCGAGTTCGACGACGCTCCCCCTGCACCCTCCATCGGAGAGCGGCTCCTGGAGCAGCCTCTTGGGGAGCGTGTCGTCTTTTCTCCCCATCCCGTACCGGATGTTGATCATCCTCTTCAGGTTGTAGGCACGCTCTCCGGTCTTCACCAGGTCTGGGAGGCGGTAATCCTTACCGGTAACCATGGATAGCATCGCCGTGACCGATGCGGGCGGGAGATATGCAAACTTGCACATTATGAGGGAGTCTATCACATCGTGCCAGTTCTGCATGGCTATCAGCGGCGCAGGCTTGTCATCGACAGAGAAACGTTCGTATCTCTTGTGGATCCCGAGATCAGGCACCCTCTCCCCCTGCTCGATGTGGTAGAAGAACCCGCGCAGGTGGCAGGCCCCCCTGTGTGATGTTGCGTACTGCAGCCCCATCCCCTTGAATGCCCGCGGATCGTGCATGGGGACCTCCAGCCCCTTGACGTGCATTGCAAACCCTTCCGAGCCCCTGATCCTCGACGACGCTCTCCTGACCCCCTCACCCAGCACCCCGCCAAAGCCCTCACGGTGCCCGATCCTCCTCACCATCTCGATGATCGCCTCCGGATTCCCCCAAGCGAGATCCGACCCGACCTCCTCTTTGGATACCAGTCCTTTCTCGTAGCACTCCATGGCAAAGGCGATCACGTTCCCTGTCGATATTGTGTCGAGCCCATACCTGTTGCAGAGGTCGTTAGCCTTAGCCACCGACTCGAGATCGCTATTCATGCAGAGCATGCCGAGGGAGGCACAGGTCTCGTACTCCGGCCCGGCTCCCACAACCCCATATCGGTCTACTTCCACCTCCCTCCCGCAGGCGATGAGGCACCGGTAGCAGGCGTACTGTTTCCTGAGGATCGTCTTCGACATAGCCTCGCCGCAGAGTCTGCCCGCCCCTTCAGACCACTCGCCCCTCGTAAAGTTCTTTATCGGGACGTCGCCGTACTCGTGCATCATGCTCATTATCCCGGCTGTCCCGTAGGAGGCATAGATCTGGACGGTCGGGTGAGACCTTATGGTGACGTATATCTTCCTGAGGTACTCCCTCAGCTGACCCTCCTTGGCGGCAGGCACTACGTTAACCCCGGTCCCCCTGACCGCGATGGCCTTAAGTTTTTTGGAACCCATCACGGCCCCGACCCCACACCTGCCCGCAGCCCTGCCCAAGTCATTCATAATCGAGGAGATGCGGACCTGCCGCTCTCCGGCTTGCCCGATCGAGGCTACTTTGACTTTGGGGTCCAGCTCCCTTAGGGAGCGTTCTGTCTCGTAAGTATCCTTCCCCCAGAGGTGCCCTGCATCCCTCAGTTCATACTCCCCGTCTTTTATCCAGAGGAAAACCGGCTTCTCCGAGCTGCCCTTGATCACCAGACCGTCAAACCCTGCAAACTTGAGCTCCGGTCCCCAAAATCCTGCCGCGTGGGCCTCGGCCCATATATCTGTGAGTGGGGATCTGGTGCAGACGCAGTATCTCCCGCAGGAGGGGCATGCTGTGCCGGTCAAGGGACCAGTCATGAATATCAACAGGTTCTCTGGATCTAGGGGAGGGACCGAGGGATCGAGTTCATCGTATAGTATCTTGGCCCCGAGCGCGCTTCCGCCGATGAATTCATCGAGGACCTTCCTCTCCAGCCGATCCTCTTCGAGCTTCCCTGAGGATAGGTTCACCCGCAGTATTCTGCCCGCGTAGCCTCCCTCGAAAGATTCAGACATGGACATCCCTTCAGCGGTCTTTCATAAACACTCTGAGCATTCTATTTATTTGCTTCTCCCTTCATTTCTATTCCACTCTACTCTACTCTACTTCCATAATCCCCTCATCGCCAGTATTTTCCGGGAGGCACAGGTAGACGGCATAAGGGCAAGTCCATGCGCACGACCCGGGGCGAAACGCATATAGCAGTTGTCATATAAACTGAGGCATAGCATGTATGGAGGGGCTACCCCAAACATATGCCTGCTGAGATCAGGGCGCCCGCTCCTCACGGAGATCGAGCCCAGCCGGCGGTACAGGAGCCGGGAATCCCGCTAAACGCGCCCCTTTGGAGGATACTGGCCGTGGGGAATCGAGTGGCAGGGGATAAGGCAGGGGCAAGTTCGGGGAAGGCTGCAGAGACTCCCCCGCCATTGCTTGGCTTTCGCGATTTTGGTGAGTTGGAGGACGGTCGATCCTCGTGACCATACCTCACGTCAACGGCTTGATCAAAGGCAAGGCCTTGGAGTGGATCTACCACTACTACGAGAAGAGGCTCCTCGCAGAGGTCAAGAACGGGGAGATGCCACGCCACGTTGGGATGATCCTCGACGGTAACCGCCGCTGGGCCAGAGGCGTGGGGCTGCAGGAGTTCTTGGGGCATGAGTACGGGTTCGCCAAGCTGAAGGAGGTCCTGCGGTGGTGCTGGCAGCTCGGCATAAGCACGGTGACGGTCTATGCGCTCTCCACTGAGAACTTTCAGCGTTCCAAGGCCGAGCTGGGCGAGCTCTTCAGGCTCGCGGAGAGGGGGTTCAGGGAGGTATTGGAGAGCCGCGAGGTGCATGAGAACAGGGTGCAGATCAGGGCGATAGGGAGGCTGGACCTCCTTACCGATGAGCTGAATGCCATAATTAAGCAGGCGGTCGAGAGCACAAAGGGCTACCAGGAGAGGAGGCTCAATATCGCGATGGCATACGGAGGGAGGGCGGAGATAATCGACGCCGCCAAGGAGATATTCAGCCAGGTCCTAGAAGGGAAGATCAGTGTAAGCGAGATTGACGAGGAGACATTCTCCAGACACCTTTATACTGCAGGAGACCCTGATCCGGACCTGATAATCAGGACATCCGGAGAGGAGCGCCTGAGCGGCTTTCTGCTATGGCAGAGCGCGTATGCCGAGTTTTACTTTCTGGATGTCTTTTGGCCCGAGCTGCGCCGGATAGATTTCTTACGGGCGATACGGACATACCAGAGGCGAAAGAGGCGTTTCGGAAAATAACTGCGACTTGTCGGCGGAACAGCCGGAAGAAGCAGGCGGGTTGTCCGGAGACCGGCAGCAGGGCATAGAACATGGATGCCCTGAACGGTCAGTCTTTGGCCGCGTCTTTCTCCCCACCCTCACGATCCTCGCTGTGGGAGAAGGGGCCGATTCCGGCCATCTTGACCTTCCTCTTCACGCGCGGGGTGAGTGAGAAGAGGAGAACCAGGACCGTGCAGATAAGTGCCCCCAGACCTGCGTTGAAGAGGAAGGGTGTGAGGTTCGCCTTCGGGTCTATTATTATCGGGGCCACATCTATGACCATCTGCCTGATGAAGATCAGCGCGACAAGCCCGACTACTTCACGCCAGATCTTCGGGTCGTCGTCGAGGTACTTGGCGACCAGCCTGCCGCCTACATAGATCGCGACGCCAATCAGCAACAGATCGATGGTCCGGGTGAGGACGAGGCTCGCGAAGAGGGCGGCCTGTTCGGGGAGGGTCGCGTCGATAATTGCGGTAGCTATCCCCCGGTACACCGCAACGACGCAGACTATGGCGGCTATCAGGGCAGAGATGAGCTTGATCGGCGAATCTGACCAAGCCCCCCTCACCGAGCTGTCCATGTTGAACCCCTTCACGATCAGCACGGCCCCCGCGATCAGCCCCAGCGTGATTGCCACATAGTTTAGGAGGTTCATGAGGTAGAGGACCACGGTGGCCAGGATGAATATGCCGGGAACACCCAGCGCGATCTTCGAGTACTGGGGCTCGGCGAGCTTCTTCAGGTATCTGTACATCAGCACATAGGCTTCCTCAACGCTCTTCTGCTGTTGAACGAAGACCCTCTTGACAGATATGACGGGCACCTTGGACTGGATGATCGGGATCGCCTGCTCATCTGCCGCCCCGTCGCTGACGAAGATCACACCATCCGCCGGGTAGATCCCCAATACGGACTCGAGCTCTGCGAGTATCTTCATATCCGCCTTGAATCCGCCGTCCTCCAGGCCCGCGATGACTGCGATCTCAGCCTCTACCCCTTCGCTCGCGAGGGAGTCGAATGTCTTGAGTGCTGCGAAGATCGAGTTGGTGTCGGAATCTTCCGGGCTCTTGATTGCAAAGAGAGATGCGGTTGAGAGGACCCTGTCCCGGCCCACCAGCGGCGTAGTGACGCCGGTGACGTGACCGACATCGTTATCCTTATCAACGCTTAAGACAAGGATCCTCTTGTCCTTGGTGCTCATTGTACACACTACTACGATCATGAGCCGTAAACGATTTAAAATATTCTGTGTAAAAGGGAAAGGCTTATATAATCAGCCTTCGTCCGGGCCCCCCTTCTCTTCCAAGAGGGCGCCGAATTCTTCGAAGGTAAGGCGTCCGCCTTTCCTCAGTTTCTCGTTGGCCTTCTCGGCGAGCTCTGTCCTCCGGGTAATCAGGAGCTTTGCCTTCTCCGCCAGCATCTCCGCCTTCTGCTGCATAGCAGCGTTCCTCGCGACCACGAGCTGACCCCTCACGTCAAAGAGGGACGCCTTCGACTTTGCGATGCCTTCCCGGAGGGTCTGCATCTCTTCCTTGACCCTGTTGAGTTCGGCAACTAGGGCCCTCCCCTCCTCGTAACATTTTATCAGCTCTTCGTGGTGCTTCTTCGACTCGTCCGCCAAGGAGATGATCTCGCGGTGTACGGTGTTGGCCTTCTCCCTCAGAGCGTTAAACTGCGACCTGAGGCTGCGGATCTCCGCTCCGACCTCCCTGGCCCGCTTGTAATGGACCAGTTTCTTCTCCAGCTCGGTGATCCTCTGTACCATGCGCCGGTCTTCATCGATAGTGAGGGTGGTGGTCTGGTACTTCCAACTGGCCTCTTTGAACTGGCGGACGAGCTCATCCTCTGACTCGTGTACGTTGGAGAGGATTGTGGCAGTCTTCGCTTTGAGGTCTTTGATCTTTTCGGATATGCTCGATTTCTCGCTGTGGAGCTGATCCCGGAGGGCCTTCTTCTCGGCTATTAACCGGTTCTTCTCATCCCTCGCATTCTTCTTGTCTGACGCGGCGACCCTGAGTTCCTTGAGCCTCTCGATGATCTGCCCTTTCTTCTCCCTGAGCTGGTTCAGCCGCTCATAGTCGTTGTCTATCTGGATCTGCAGTGTCCTGAGACCTCTCGTAACCTGCCCGAGCCCAGGTTGTCCATATTCCATTGCACTACCGTTCGGCATTAACGATCTTCACCGCCAGTATGTATACGCTGTATCTGTGCATACAGATCGTCTAATCCCTCTCCAGTATTGGAAGAGGTGAATATAAACTCTCCTAACGCTCCAACTTCGATGAGCATACCGAGAATCCTTCCAGAGATCTCCCCTTTGAGATCCGGCCGCTCGAGGGCGAACTCATCGAGGAGAGACTCGGGGCATGACGACCATGCCATCCCCTTATCATAGAGCTCCTTGGAGAGGAGGTCCACCTTTGAGATACAGTTTATCTGGGGGGACTTGAACCTCGCATGGATTGAGTAGGAGAGGAGGAGGAGGGAGATGTAATCCGAGACGCTGTTCAGGAAGATCGAGTCGGCCAGGAAGAGGACTGTAAAGTCGCCCCCAGAGATCGCCGTGGCGGCATGTAGGCCCGAGTCCCGATAGGCGAAGAGCTCCATCTGACCTGGCGTATCCACCACCACATACTCCGGACGGAGCCTCTCGAGCTCTGTCCGCATCTCCCCGACATGGCCTACCGCTGCGTCCACGCTTGCCACCAGCGCGCCGTTGGGCCCGAGCTGGTAGTCCTCAATCATCCGCTCATAGTTGACATAGTCCCGGACGTCTACGTCGGGGGAGTAGGGGAGCCAGACTACCCCGGGATCCATGTTGAGCGTCGCGACCTCGGCTTCGGCGCTCCTGAGCCGGTCTGCGAGGGAGAGGGTCATGCTCGACTTGCCTGACCCTGCCGTGCCCGTTATGAAGAGGAACTTCAGATGGCCCTCCCTCCGCATGCTCCGTCCTTCTCCATAATCTTACCACCTGCCCCTCGGACAAGCCTGACGAACATCTCTTCCCCCTTCTTCAGCGCCTCATCCAAGACTGCCGCATCAGTTCCCTGTACCGAGAGGTGGATCTCGAGGCGGGGGGCGGGCTCGGTACATCTCGGATGGGATTTCAGGTAGATCCCCCTGTTTAACGGCATCCACTCCTCGATGAGGGGGGCTATCGAAGACTCGGGCACCCCCTCTACAAAGAGAGTCCTCTCCCTAAACACCACCCCCCTCCGGGCGATCCTTGGGGCGACCTCGCTTTCGAACATCGCCTTCATCTCCCGGGGAACCCCTGGGAGGGCGAAGATCAGTGCGCCCCCGTGCTCGATCATCATCCCTGGGGCGGTGCCTACACTGTTACTCAGGGGGACAGCCCCCCTGGGCATGAACGCCATCTTCTTCCTGGCCGGGGTAATAGCCAGGCCCATCGAACTGTACTTGGTTTCGACCATTCTGATCGCCTCCTCGTTGATCTCTTTGGGGAGACGAAGCGCCGAGGCGATGCCCTCGAGCGTCAGGTCATCATAGGTCGGACCGAGCCCCCCCGTCGCGATAAGGATCGTGCACCTTCTCCCGAAGGCTTCCGAGACCGCCTCCGAGATCTCGCCCACCACATCGCCAACGGCGGTTATCCTAGAGGCGTTGATCCCAAGGTGAAGGAGCTGGGCCGCAAGCCATGCTGCGTTAGTGTTGACAGTCTTACCTATCAGGAGCTCTCTCCCGACGGTCATTATCTCGGAGCGTATAGTCAACACCCTATTTCTTGGAAGCCCACCACTTCATATAGTCTTTTCGGCGCTTCTCCTTTTCTTCCGCTTCATCGCCCAGTACATTACTCTCCCGCAGCTTATCCCTCTCCTCAAGGGTCAGGGAGAGCCCGCAACATTGGCAGACGTACCGCTTGACCCGTGGGTCATACTTTGTCTCTCCGCCGCACTCGGGGCAAACTGACAAGGGAATGCACCACTATTAATCTGGAGAATAGATTTATATGCTCTTACTTGCCCGGCGTCCTCCTGCTTACTGCCATCATCCGGACTATTCAAGCCGCACCGGTTCGGCTGAGTATGGCGGCAAAGGCGGCCGGATCACGTGATGACGTTCCTGAGGCCGGCCTCCTCCGCCATCTGTAGCGCTCTCCGCCACTCGGACCCGGAGATCCTCCGCCTCAGCTCCGGACACTCTCCCGCCCTCCAGCTGGGGGCGTACTGGTCCATCAAGTTCACCCGCGTCATAGTCCCCAGATCTCTGGCGATGAATCCAAGGATGGGGCGGAGGCAGCAGTCCAAGTGCCCCGGCAGCACCAGCATCCTCACGATCAGCTCAGCGTCAGCCTTCGCAGACCTCAGGTTCCTAGTGAGGGTCTCCCAGTAGCGGGGGGCGTCTGAGAGCCTCTCCGCGCATGCGTTGTTGCCATACTTGAAGTCTATCTTGTAGATATCCACGACCCCCCTGAGGAGTTCCGAGGCCTCTGTGCTGTAATAGCCATTGGTGTTGAAGAAGACCGGCGTGCTCTCGCGCTCATGGATGAGCACGGAGAACCAGAAAGGTATGTTGGGGACCGGATCACCGCCGACCCAGTTCTGGTTCCTGCATCCCCGCCGCCTTGCCTCATCGATGGCACGCGCCAGTTCCCTCGGAGAGACGGGGCTCCCGCTGCTGGCATACTGGCTGATCTCCCAGTTCTGGCAGTAGATGCACCTGAGGTTGCATCCCGAGCTAACTCGGCCGGCAGCCATCCGTCAGTGGCGGCCGCATACCGTAAAGCTCGGCACTATCTCAGGTTCTTCTCCGAGGTGATCAAAGCACGATGAGACCAGCATCTTGCTGCCTATCCCGCAGTACCCCTTCCCCGCGAACCTGTTGCTCCTGCACCTCCTCTCGCAGAGGACGCATGCCTCGAGAACCCTCTCGCCGATCCAGTGCTTCAGGCGCAGCAGGGAGATCCCTGCCGGCTTTCCCGGCTCCTTCCTCAACTCGTCCACCGAGAGGTTGCCCGAGTCAAGCCTCCTCCTAAGCCCCTCTCCCTTGGCGAGCGCTTCGCCGTGCAGCGCCCATAAATCTCCCACAGGGGATCGGGGATCAGGCCCGCCAACCCCGGTGGCAGTGTCCACGGCCACCGCACCGGTTATGACGTATCTCGCAGGGAGCTTGCCCCTCACTACGCTGACGTAGCGCGGGAGGGATGCCCTGACCTTCGGGTCATCGAGTGCAGCGGCGGCATCAGGCCTTGCTAGCACCCACAATACGAAACACCTCCTTGATCACAAGATGATATTGATCTCCCTTCCGCAGAACGCGCACCGCCTGCCGTCCAGCCTCATGGGCCCGATGCTGTAGCCCAGCCGCTCTATCACGGCGTTCTTGCAGCTGGGGCAGTAGGTCGCTTCGTACTTGGGATCGGAGACGTTGCCGAGATAGACGTACTTCAGACCGGCCTCGCCCGCCATCCTGTAGAGCTCGACCAGGAGTCTCGAGGGCGTATGGCTCCTCTCCGTGTACCTGTAGGTCGGGAAGAACCTGAGGATGTGATAAGGCGTCTCGTCCCCCAGTTCGTCGATGATCCACCTGACGAGCTTCATGAAGGCCTCCCTGGAGTCGCCGCCATCGGGTACAATGAGGTTCGTAATCTCGATAAATATCTTCTTCCTCTTCATCTCCCTGAGGCTCTCGTAGATGGGCTCCGGCCCCGGCACCCTGCAGAAGCTCTTCAGGAAGGCTGAATCGGCGCTTCCTTTGAAGTCTACCGTGGCGGCATCAAGGTACCCGCTTATCATGTCGATCGCCTCGGGGGTCATATACCCGTTCGTAACGAATGTGTTGTAGAGCCCCTCGCGGCGGGCTATCCTGGATGTCTCGAGCGCATACTCGAAGAAGATGGTCGGCTCAGTGTATGTATAGCTTACCGATGAGCATCCGTGCCTCTTGGCGAGCTTCACGACCTGCTCAGGCGGGAGCTCCTGGCCGAGCGCCTCCTTCTGCTGGCTCAGCTCCCAGTTGCAGCAGAACGTGCACTGGAAATTGCAACCGACTGTCGAGATGGAGAACGCGGTCGTCCCCGGATGGAAGTGGTAGAGCGGTTTCTTCTCGATCGGGTCAACACCGTAGCTCGCGGCCCTGCCGTAGGTGAGTGTATAGAGCGTTCCCCCGATGTTCTCCCTGACCTGGCAGACGCCCCTGCTCCCCGGCGCGATGTAGCACCGCCTGCCGCAGAGCCTGCACCTCACCGCCCCGGCCCCGGCTTTCTCGTAGAGGAGGGCTTCCAAGCCTCTCTATCACCCTATGACAAGTCTTAAGAAGATGCGGAAGATAAGGGTTTTCGGGTTGTCAGGCTTATGCTCGTTCTACCTGGACCGGGATACAGGGTCGGTGAGATGGTAGCAGAGATCACCGGATCGAAGAAGATCGGCCTTGAGTACAAGACCTTCCCCGACGGGGAGTCTTACCTGCGGGTCTCAGATCCTGCGCTTGTGGGGGGCGAAACCGTCGTGCTAGTCCATACGACGTACCCTCAGCAGGACAAGAGGGTAACAGAGCTACTCCTGCTGATCGATCTGCTTAGGGAGCTGGGAGCGCGGAAGATCATAGCCGCCGTCCCTTACATGGCATACGCCCGGCAGGATACCCGCTTCCGCGACGGGGAGGCGGTGAGCATCAGGACGCTATTCAGGCTCATAGAGTCTGCCGGTGCAGACGAGTTCCTGACGGTGGATCTTCATAAGGAGGCTTCACTCGGTGCCTTCCGCATAAAGGCACGGAACATCCATGCCACTGATGCGATCGCCGATTACCTCAAAGGGGCGGGGCTGAGTGACCCTTACATCCTCTCGCCCGATAAGGGCGCCATAGAGCTGGCCAAGAGGGTGGGCGATCGGCTCAACGCAGAGTATGGCAACTTTGAGAAGACCAGGGACCGGATCACTGGAGCGATCACCATGAGAGGCGAACGCGTAGACGCCAGGGGACGCGATGCGGTCATCATCGACGACATGATAAGCACGGGCGGCACCATCGCCAAAGCTGCCGCTATCCTCAAGGGGGAGGGTGCGCGGAGGGTCATGGCCGTCTGTACCCACCCGCTCCTGGTGGCCGGAGCTGCCGAGAGGATGCGGGCTTCAGGCGTGGACGAGGTGCTGGGGACGGACACCGTGGAGAGCGGGATCAGCAGGATCCCGGTTGCCCCCCTGATCGCCAAGGAACTCGGCTGAGTCCACGGGTCGGCTGAGGGGATCGGGATGACCGGGGCGGGCCTATGCGGATAGTTCTCCTACTATCCGGCGAGCACCCGACGATGCCCTACTCGGAGGCCATGGCCATCCTCGACTCGGAGGGCATACCCTCCAGGCAGGTCATGGGCGGGGATCAGGTTGCCGTGATCGAGAGCGACTACAGGGCCCTTGCCGCCCTGGGGAGGGCGGCCTTTGTGATGGAAGGGGGGAGGTTCCTGGCACACTGCGCGCCGTCAGATACCGCCCTGGAGGAGGTGTGCAGCCGCGTCGACTGGACGTTCCTCGGGGGAGGGTCGTTCGGCGTAAAGGCAAAGCGGGTCAAGGAGTACGCTGGGCCCGGCGCGACCACGCTCCAAGGAACCGCGGGCTGGACGATCAAGCGTCGCACGGGCTGCAGGGTGGACCTAGAGGCGCCTGACACCTGGATCCGGTGTGTCCTCACAGACGCCGGGATATTCGTCTATGAGCTCGGCCTCTTGACAGACCGGAGGGGCTTTGCCTCCAGAAAGCCCCGGACCAGACCTTATTTCCACCCGGGGGTGCTGGAACCCAAGATTGCGAGGGCGTTCGTCAACCTCTCCCGTGTCAGGGGCGGGGACCTCTTCCTGGACCCCTTCTGCGGGACCGGGGGATTCCTCATAGAGGGTGCCATGATCGGCTGCTCCGTCGTGGGCATTGACGCCGATCTGCGCATGGTGGCCGGATCCAAGGCCAACATCGCACATTACGGTCTCCCGGGCGAGCTGATCTGGGGGGATGCCCGGCGCATGCCGCTGAGAGGGGTCGACGGAATAGCCACAGACCCCCCCTACGGGAGGGGGACCTCGACCGGCGGGTCGGGGATACGGTCGCTCCTGGCAGATTTTTACGGGGAGGCCTGCAGCGTCCTCAAACCGGGCAGGTACATGTGCACCGCGGCCCCTGTCGAGATCGATCTCTCGGCGCTTGCGGCAGAGGCAGGCTTCACGGTTACCGAGGAGCACAGCATGAGGGTTCATAAATCCCTTACTAGGACAGTAATAGTAGCCAGGAAGGGGCGCTGAATGAGGATCACCATGCTCGGCACGGCGGCGGGGCTACCGACACCGCAGAGGTCGCTGCCTGCTGTAGCCGTGGAGGTCGACGGCGAGACTATCCTCTTTGACTGCGGGGAGGGGACCCAGAGGCAGATGATGGTGGCGGGGATAAGCCTCTGCAGGAAGATGAAGATATTCATCACCCACCTCCACGGCGACCACATATTCGGCCTGCCGGGCCTACTCCAGACCATGAACCTGATGAACCGCTCACACCCCCTGCATATCTTCGGGCCGCCGGGTATCGACGACTTCATCAGAAAGGTCGGGTTCACCCTCGCAGACCCTGTCTTCGATCTCCTCGTATCGGAAGTTTGCGAGGGCGAGATACACCGGGAAGGGCGGTACAATGTGGAGGGGGCATGGGCAGAGCATTCGCGGCCGAGCATGGCATACCGGCTGACGGTCGGGGCGAGCCTCGGCAGGTTCAGGCCGGATCGCGCGAAGGCGCTGGGAGTCCCCGAGGGGCCGCTCTGGAGCGTTCTGAAGCGCGGGGAGGAGGTGGAGCTGGAAGGTGGGAGAACCGTGCACCCGGCCGAGGTGCTCGGGGAGCCGATCCGGGGCAGGACGCTCGTCTATACCGGGGACACGCGGCCCTCAGAGAGCGTCGTGAGGCTCGCGTCCGGCGCCGACCTGCTCATCCACGAAGCGACCTTCGGATCTGAGCTGGCAGAGAACGCCGAGAGCGAGGGGCATTCGACCGCCGGGGGTGCGGCGCGGGTGGCCCTGAAGGCGGGAGTCGGGAGGTTGATCCTGACCCATATAAGCGCTAGGTACCCGGACCCCACCGCCTTGGAGGAGGAGGCGAGGGCGATTTTCGGTAACACTGAGGTGGCGCACGACTTTATGACTATCCAGCTTCAGGGCCAGGGTTAGTCTAGGTTCGGCTCAGATCAGGTCTAGTCCGGGGTCCGGGCACGGGCACGGGTTCGAGAGTTCAATCAAGTTCAAGCGAAGAACTGCACGGCCTTCTCCAGCGAGGCCCTTGCGTCGGCGAGCGATACTGCCTCGACTATCCCGGTGAGCCTGTGGAAGTCGAACTCTCTTCTGAGGAGGCCCCAGTCTACTGTCCCGGCCCCGATCCTGAGGTGCTGGTCCTTCTCTCCCCTGTTGTCGTGCAGGTGGACGTGTATTATCCGGTCTTTCATTGCACCGATGAAGCTGCCCAGCTCTCTCATCGTATTGGCATGACCGACGTCCAGAGCGATCTTCAGAGGCACGCCCTCGGCAATAAGATCTTGAAAATCACGAACCCGCTTGAGGATCCCGCTAGAGTCTGACGGCAGGTTCTCGATGCCTACCCTCACCCCAAGCTCCTCGGAGAAGGCGATGATCTCCTCCAGTGATTGGCGGTTTAGATTCCAACTCGTCTTGGGGTAGAAATGGTCAAGGGGGGAGGACTGACCGGGATGGACGACTGCGAGCTCGGCCCCGATCTCATAGGCGTGATGGATGGATTTTATTATCTCCCGGAGCGAGGCTCTCCTGAGCGCCTCGTTTGACGAGGCGATATTTACGTCTATGAGGGGGGTGTGCACCGTATATAGGATCCCTGTCGAGGCCTTGATCTCACAGAGCTTTCTGACCCTCTCGCCGTCCAGGCTATCCCTCCACTCGTCCATTATCTCAAGCACTTTTGTGCCTTCGACGAGCTGGTCTAGGTTCGTGAACGTCTGCCCGAATGCACATAGCGTCGAGATTCCGATCGGCATAGCTCATCGACGGGAACCCCGTCTACAGTCTTAGTTGCCAGCCAGTCTATTAATGAGTATGGGTCCTCCGCCACCACATGAAACGAGATGGGGCCGAGCGGCGACTCTCCTTCCCTCTGGCAGAAGGAGATATGCCCTGCGGAGGCCACCTGCTTGTTGACGCAGAATTCGATCCTCTTCCCCTCGATCCCCCTCAAGATAACCTTCCGCGCTGCGTCGAGGATGCGCTCCGATCTCAGCAGTGACCTGAACCTGATCAGGAGGCACTGGTCCCCTTCCTGGAGTAGGAAGACGCGCCTCCCCTGCCTCACCCTCCTGACGGAGCCGGATCCGGTGAGGTTTGCCATCGCCCCGACCACCTTGCCCTCGTCCTCGGTGGGGTTGAGCTCAGACTCGACTACCACTTTTACATCCAAAGCCTATCCCTTCGAAGACCTTCCTGGCGGCCCTCTGCAGATCATCAAGGGGACCCTCATTTATCAGCATATGGTCGGCGAGGGCTATTACTGACCCGAGGCCGACCCTGAGCTCCCTCAGGTCCCGCTCCAAGAAAGTTGGCCAGTCCTTGGGATCATCGGGCCTACCCCTCTTCAGCAGGCGGGAGTACCGCGTCTTCGGAGATGCGTGGACGGCCACCAGCACCAGGTCAGAGTGCTGCCTGAAGTAGTTGAGCTCATCGAGGCTCCGTATCCCCTCCACGACCGCGTCGCCTTTGATCTTCTGGAGGCAGCGCTTCGCCACCACGTCCTCTCCCTCCTCCCTCCGCAGCTTGAGCATGAGGGTGCCGATTGCCGATGGGGTCTTGTCGATCCTTCGGGCCTCTGCCTCGTCCCAGATCACGTCGCCCATCCGGAATGTAGAGAGACAGAGGGACTTTGCCACTTCCGTCGCTTCAGACTTGCCAGAGCCGGGCATGCCGGTGATACCGACTATCATGGACTGCCATCTCTCCACTCCGCTTCAACGCTTCGAACGTAAGAAGACTTAATTGGCAATCAGCATATAACGATTTAGGGTTCTGCGGTCCTCAACCGAGGATACGTCGAAGAGCGTATCAGGGTTGCCTCCATCTTTACCATCGCAGGGCTCCCTCCGCGCTCCCTGTATCCTACGGCTGTGCACTTTGCGCCTGCCTTTAGACTTGTATTTTCGTACCTTTCTCCCGACAGCCTGCATTCCGGACGGCCAATGTGTCCCTACATCGGAGCATCCGGTACCCACATGCCGCTTCCGCAGGCCTTGACAGCCCCAGGATGCCTACCGATCCATCAACGGCTTCCAGCCGCAGCAGGCAGACACACCGTATCCGTCAGGCTGGCGGTACGCTACCGGCGACGGCGCCCCCCATGAACGTTGCGTTCCCTCCCAGACCCATACGTATGCAGCCGCTGACTGTTCGCCTGAACATGAGCGACAGGATAAGGCCATGCCCCCTGGCGGATGGTCACCATTACCAACGCCTGCTTCACGATGACTCGGGCGCCGGGAGTCTATTTATACATGACGGGTCAAGTGATCAGCTGGAAATGAAAATGATATAGGACCACAAACCTACCAAAGGCTAAACCAGATTTAGCAGAGGGTGTTGATAATGGAGATGGTGAGGGCTTTCCTCGCATTGGATCTCAACGAAACGGTCAGGACCGGGCTGAAGGGCTTGATGGACGAGGTTCAGAGATCGGGGGCAGACGTGAAATTGGTAGAGGCGGCCAACCTCCATGTGACCCTCCAGTTCCTAGGAGACATCCCGGCCGACGCCTGCGGCTCGATCGGCGAGGTTATGACGGGGGTGAGGGAAAGGGCGTTCACCGCAGAGGCGAAGGGGACGGGCGTCTTCCCTAATACCAAGTTCGTCAGGGTCATCTGGGCAGGCATTGGATCGGGGAGCGGAAAGATCTCATCGCTCTTCGAGCAGCTCAGTGCAGGGCTCTCGGGGCTGGGATACCCGGAGGAGAGGAGCTTTACGCCCCACATCACCATCGGGAGGGGCAGGTCGCAGAGGAACAGGGACTCCCTGCTGAGGGTACTCGAGCAGCACAGGGACACCTCATTCGGAACCTTCGGGGTGGATCATATCTCCCTGAAGAAGAGCGTCCTCACCCCTAGCGGCCCTATATACTCTGACCTGGTGGTAACCAAGCTTGAGCCGTAGCCCGAATGCCGCGATTGCCGAAATCAAGTCGATGGTCCTGGCCAAGGTAACCCCTACCGAAGAGGACTATACCAGTGCGCGAAGGGTCATAGACGAGGTAGCATGCAGGGTGGCTGCGGAGGCAGAGGCCCGCAACCTGCGGGTCAGGGTTGAGGTCGAGGGATCGGTGGCAAAGGATACCTGGATCTCCACCGACCGGGATATCGACATCTTCATCATCTTCCCCGAGGGGACGCCAAAAGAGGTCATAACAGAGGGGGGGCTCGCCCTCGCGAAGGCGGGGGGAGGGGGTTCATGGACGCTTGGGTACGCCGAGCACGCTTACGTCGAGGCATATATCGGCGGCTTCACGGTGGACATAGTCCCGGCCTCGGAGGTCTCGGCGGGGAGGCTCGTCACCGCCGTCGACAGGACCCCCCTCCACACCCGCTTCATAACCGAACGCTTCGACGAGAGGATGAGGGACGACGTCAGGATCCTCAAGCAGTTCATGAAGGGGATCGGGGTTTACGGCGCCGAGCTGAAGATCGGTGGCTTCTCAGGATACCTATGCGAGCTCCTCATCCTCCAGTACGGCAGCTTCGAGGGTACGATAGCCGCCGCCAGCGGGTGGGGGGAACGAACGGCGCTGGACTATATGGGCCATTACAAGGATCTCCCCCTGGGAGAGGTCTTCGATTCGCCCCTGATAATGGTCGATCCGATAGACCGGAGGCGGAACGCCGCCGCGGCGGTGACGCGACAGGCATACGCGACGTTTATCGCCGCCTCGAGGCGGTTCCTGAGGGCTCCGGCGGCAGAGTTCCTCCTCCCCGAGCAGGGGGCCACCGAGCCCTCGGAGATCGAACTTGCCCTCAGCAGGAGGGGCGCGACGGTCCTGGGGATAGAGGTGGGCTGCCCGCGGGTCCCGTCGGACATACTGTGGGGTGAGGTCTACCGGAGCCTCGGGAAGGTCGCCAAACTCCTCGGGGAGCATGACTTTACGGTGAGGGACTCAGCAGCCTGGAGCGATGAGGATGAGGCGGTGGTCTTCCTCCTGGAGCTCGAGTCGGCGGAACTGAGGGAGGGGAGGGTACATGCCGGACCGAAGGTATGGTTTGCCGAGGAGACCGAGGCTTTCCTAGCGAAGTATGAGCGTGATACGAGGGTGCTGGACGGGCCTTACGTGAAGGGCGACAGGTGGTATGTGGAGCTGAAGCGCAAGTATACCGACGCGGCAGGCCTGATGGAAGGCGAGTTCGGGAGGATCGGCCACAGCAAGGACCTCATGGCGGAGGTCAGCAAGGGGTTCAGAGTCTTGTCAGGCAGAGGCTTGATCGATCTCGCACGCCGAAAGGAGGGGTTCGCCGAAGCCCTCCTAAGGATGGCCAGGAAGAGGCCGCCATGGTTGAGATAGCGCTCGGGTCAGGGAGGCGGGACGAGAGGCTCAAGGCGCTCCTCTCCTACCCCCGCTACTCCGCCGCCCACTACGACCGGGTCCTGCTCGACCTAGACGCCATCGGTGTGGCGAGTGTCCTCTCGGAGGGCAGGGTGGAGGTGGGTGACCTGCGGGCTGTCGGGAAGGGCTGCGTCGGACTTGTCTTGGCTGGCTTGCTGAACGGAAGGAAGGTCGCTGTCAAGATCAGGCGCACCGATTCGAACAGGGCAAGCCTCAGCGGCGAGGCCAAGATGCTGTCGGCGGCAAACTCCGTGGGGGTCGGCCCCAAGCTCATCACGTCCACCGACGATGTCCTAGTGATGGAATATATCGACGGCAGGCCTATGCACGTGTGGGCGAGGGAGCGGCACACAGCTGACGAGGTCAGGGCGATCGTCGGGGGGGTGCTTGACCAATGCTTCCGCCTCGACGCCGCCGGGATCGACCATGGTGAGCTCTCCAACTCTAAGAAGCACCTGCTGGTGGCCGGGAGGCCGTACATCATCGATTTTGAGACGGCGGGGATCGACAGGAGGTGCAGGAACCTCGTCTCGGTAGTGAGTTACCTCTTCTTTAGGCAGATCGTCTCCCCGCACCTCGCGCACTACCTCAGCTGGGAGGAGGAGCGGCTCAAGTCAGCCGTCAGGACGTACAAGGGCAGGCCCTCGCGGCGTGCCTATAATCGTATAAGGGATTCGCTGGGCATCTAGGACCAGCAGGCTATTTAAGAAGGCGCGCCTTTACACTCTCTGGAGACCGCAGGAAGCGGTCGTTGATGAGCGAGAGTCTCTGACCCTGGGATGAGGAGAACTTACCCGACTGGTCTACCGTCGGGCACCCGCTCCACTCCGCACGGGTACTGGAGGTCGGGAAGGCGGGTCGATCGGGCGGGGGTGGACCTGGGGGCGGGATCGGGATGAGCGGGGGCCGCAGGTCTTACCGTCCGAGAAAAAATTTTTATATCTGTTTGTCGCCATGTAACGACGGGTCAAAATCCTAGACCAAGGTGACTTGGGATTTTTCGGGCATCATACGGTGCCACCTCACCGTATCGCCCCTCCCTGGAGGACAGAGAATGTATTTTACAAATAGAGATGTGGTATCTATAAAGGATTTTACGAGACAGGACCTGGACAGGATCTTTCAAAAGGCCGAGAAGATGGAGAAAGAGGGGTATGACCAGACAACCCTGAAGGGGAAAAAGGTAGGCCTCCTCTTCTACGAGCCCAGCACAAGAACCAGGCTCAGCTTCGACGCGGCCGCACAGAGCCTCGGCGCTTCCACGATATGGTTTGCCGGTCTGGAGGGCACCTCCGTGATGAAGGGCGAGTCCCTGAAGGACACGATTGAGACGGTGGCAGGCTATGTGGATGCGATAGTTATGCGCCATCCCTACGACGGTTCTTCCAGGTGGGCTGCAGATATCACCACCAACCGCACCAAGAGGGGTTTCAAGAAGGTCCCGATCATCAACGGCGGCGACGGTAAGAATGAACACCCCACGCAGACCATGCTGGACCTCTACAGCATGCTCAGGACGCAGGGCAGGATCGACGGGCTCACCGTGGCAATGGTCGGCGACCTGAAGTATGGTCGGACGGTCCACTCGCTCTCTTATGCCCTCTCGATGTACAACTGCCGCCTGCAGTATGTTGCGCCGGAGGCGCTCCAGATCCCGGAGAGCGTGACCTCATTCCTCAGCACGAAGGGGATCAAGTACACCAAGTGCTCGGCTATTGAGGACGTCATCGGGGAGGCAGACATAGTGTATATGACCCGCATACAGAGAGAGAGATTCCCGGATGAGAACGAGTACAACAAGGTCAGGGGCGCGTACAAGATGGACTCCAGCCTCCTCTCGAAGGCAAAGCCGACAATGAGGTTGATGCACCCGCTTCCGCGTGTGGATGAGATCTCGGCAGACGCCGACGATAATATACGTGCTTATTACTTCGAGCAGGCCGCAAACGGGGTTCCGGTAAGGGCCGCGCTGCTGGCGCTGATACTGGGGGGAAGGCAATGAGCGACATCATCAAGGAAGGCAAGAAGGGGCTGATCGTCTCCTCCATAGAGAACGGCACGGTGATAGACCACCTGCCGCCGGGGAAGGCGGTAAAGATAGCCGAGATGCTGGGGCTGCTCCAAGGCTCGGTGATAATAGGGCAGAACCTGAAGAGCACGAAGTATGGCAAGAAAGACCTGATAAAAGTGGAGGACAGGTTCCTCACCAGCGAGGAGTACAACGAGATCGCCTTGGTGGCCCCCAATGCGACGGTCAACATAATCAGGGATTTCGCCATAAAGGAGAAGAGGAGGGTCAACGTCCCGGATGTCATCGAGGCGGTGGCGCTCTGCGAGAACGCAAACTGCATCTCGAACAAGGAGAGGGCGCCCTCGAAGCTCCTCGTGGTGAACAGGGCACCGGTCGAGCTTGTATGTCACTACTGCGGCTACATTATGAGGGGCGAAGAGGTCAGGCTGAAGGGGTAGCCCAGTGAGCCTACTGATAAAGAACGGCAGGGTCATAACCCACAGGGGGTCCTGCCGGACGAACGTACTGGTAGAGGGGGGGAAGATCAGCGGCCTCACGGCCGGGCAGCCCGAGGCAGAGAGGGTGATCGATGCCGCCGGGATGTGGGTCATGCCGGGGGTGGTGGATCCCCACGTCCACTTCAGGCAGCCCGGGATGGACTCGGAGGACTGGCGCAGCGGCTCCATGGCCGCCCTCGCTGGGGGGGTGACGACCGTCCTCGACATGCCCAACACGGACCCGCCCCTGACGACGGCCGAGAGGCTGGAAGAGAAGAGGGCGCTAGTAGGCGCCACCTCGTCGATCAACTATGGCTTCCATTTCGGGGGGACTGCCGGGAATATCCGGGAGGTTCTGGATGTCGCATGCGGGGACGGCCTTGAGCCGGACAGACCACCCCGCACCCGCGTGGCCTCGGTGAAGATATACATGGGAAGCTCGACCGGCGAACTCCTCCTCACGGACCTGAGTGTCATCCGTCGGCTCATAGATATCGCGCCGATCGTGACGGTGCACGCCGAGGACGAGGAGGTGATCAGGGACTGCAGGGGCGGCGCGAGCCACAGCCTAAGGCGCCCGAAGGGGGCGGCATTCTCTGCTATAAAGAAGCTGCTCACGGTGGGCAGGGCCGGGAAGGTGTATGTCTGCCACAACACCTCCTACGAGGAGGTGAACCTGGCCGCCCCCTTCTACAGGGAGGTGACGCCCCACCACCTCATCCTGAACGAATCTGCCATGGACTCGATCGGGAACTATGCCAAGGTCAACCCGCCCCTCAGATCAGAGGCAGACAGGATATCCCTCTGGCGCGCCCTCTCGGAGGGCAGGGTCACCACGATCGGTTCGGATCACGCCCCCCACCTCAGGTCAGCGAAGGACCTCGATCCGATCCGTGCGCCTTCTGGGGTGCCGGGCGTGGAGACCTCGCTCCCGTTGATGGTCAACGCGAGCCTGAGCGGGCAGATCGCCCCCGAGAGGGTGGTCGAACTGATGTCATACAATCCGGCGAGGGTATTCAGGCTCAGGGGGAAGGGGACCATTGAGCGCGGGGCTGACGCCGATATAGTGGTAATAGACCCGCGCGAGGAGAGGGAGGTCCGCGCGAGGGACCTCCACTACAAGTGCGGGTGGACGCCATTCGAGGGCATGACACTCAGGGGGTGGCCGGCGGTTACCGTGGTCGGCGGTGAGATCGCTTATGAGGGGGGAGAGTTCCATCTTGTGAAAGGGAGAGAGGTCACTTATGACCGGCCTTGAGCTTCCAAGGGGCGAGTTCGTCATCCCGTCGGGCGTCATAGCCTCGACGCCGGATATCATCAAGCGCATAGCGAGAGAGGTCGACTGTATCGGCGCCATTACTACAAAGAGCATAGGTCTGGCCGAGCGGGAGGGATACAGAGAGCCCATATTAGCGGCGGTCGGCGGCTCCCTCGTCAACGCGGTCGGGCTCTCGAACCCCGGCATAGACTCGTTCGTTAGCGAGATGAAGGGCGTCTATCCGCTTGAGAAGGTCCTGATCACGTCCATATTCGGCGGCACGGCCGAGGAGTTCGCCACCCTTGCCCAGAAGATCGAGAAGTACACGGACTGGATCGAGCTTAACCTCTCATGCCCGCATGCATCGGGGTACGGAGCGGCCATCGGCTGCTCCGCGGACCTGGTAATGGAGGTCGTCAGCGCTGTCAAGGGGGCGACTGACCGCCCGGTCTTCGCCAAGCTCATCCCGAGCCCCGGCCTCACAGGGCTCATCGCCAGGCGGGCGGTCGATGCCGGCGCTGACGGGATAACCGCCGTGAATACGCTGGGGCCCCTGGCGTTCCACGACAGGAGCGGGAATCCGCTGCTCTCGAACGCGGCAGGGGGCATATCCGGCAGGGCGTTGAGGGACATCGCACTGAGGTGCGTCAGGGAGATCCGAGAGAGCGTGTCCGTCCCGATTGTCGGGATGGGGGGGATATCCACGCCGGATGATGTCGCTGCGTTCAGGTCGGCCGGCGCATCCTTGTTTGGCGTCGGAACAGCCCTCGCGGGGATGAGCACCGTCCAAGTTCGCGATTACTTCAGGTGGTTGGCCGCAGGCCCGGGGCCGGCCAAGGAAGGAGCGGCCCCGCCCCCCTCTCAGCTTGCTTCCCTCGAGCACCGGCGGATGCGGGTGAGGGAGGCTTGGGGATCGGCTATGAGGGTGCTGGTCCTCGACGGCGCCTTCCAGGCGCTGCCGGGGCAATTCGTCTTCGTCTGGGTCCCGGGCATCGGTGAGAAGCCCTTCTCGCTCGCACTCGGCGATCCTGCGATGCTCCTCGTCAGGGGGGTTGGGAGGGTAAGCTCGGCGATAGCCTCCCTGCAGGAGGGGGACGAGATCTTGGTGAGGGGCCCCTGCGGTAACGGCTACGTCCCGGCCGGGAAGGCCTGTCTGGTCGGCGGCGGCTCTGGCGTCGCGCCCATATACTTCATAGCCAATCGGTACCGCTCCTCTGTCGAGGCTGCCTTTGTGGGGGGGAGGTGCGGCGCTGACCTTCCGTTATGTGATGATCTGGCAGGGCTCGTGGAGACTTATCAGACAACCGAGGACGGCTCAGCTGGCGAGAGGGGGCTTGTGACGGATGCCATGGCCTCCCGCCTCCCCCGCTACCGGGGCAGGGAGTTCTTCAACTGCGGGCCCGAGGCGATGCTGCTCAGGGCAGCCGAGCTTGAGAGCAGGGTCACCGTACCGGAGAAGATCTTCTTCTCGGTGGAGCGGTATACAAAGTGCGGCATCGGTCTCTGCGGCAGCTGCGCGCTGGACGGCTACAGGACCTGTGTTGACGGACCGGTCTTCCCATACGAGGTTATAAAGGCAGGAGACTTTACAAAGTGCAAGAGGAGCGCTAGTGGAAGGAGGGTACCCTTCAATGCCTGATCCTGAACTGAGAGAGGAGTTCTCCAACTTCCTACTGACATGCGGGGCTGTAAAGTTCGGCTCTTTCAGACTTAAGAGCGGCCGCGTATCTCCGTACTTCATCAACCTCGGGTGCATCTGCGACGGCCCGGCCATAGCCAGGTTGGGCGAGTTTTACGCCAGGGCGGTGGTTGACCAAGGGCTGTTGAATGCCGCAGAGGTGCTGTTCGGGCCCGCCTACAAGGGAATACCGATCGCGGTCTCCGCAGCCATAGCCCTCTCGAACCTCTTCGGTTGTTCGAGGAGGTATGCATTCAACAGGAAGGAGGCAAAGGATCACGGGGAGGGGGGGCTGATAGTCGGTGATGTGAGGGACGGGGATCGCGTGGGGATGCTGGACGATGTGATGACGACGGGGAGGACGAAGGAGGAGGTCCTGGCCGTTATAAGGGCATCCGCCAAGGTCGAGATATCCTACGTGATGATCGCGGTCGACCGGCTGGAGCGCGGTGAGTCAGACCTGATGGCGACAGCAGAGTTTGAGAAGCAGTACGGGATCCCGGTGAGGTCGATAGTGACTGTGGAGGATGTCGCAAGCGCCGCGCTGAAGAAGGGCATGATCTCGGTAAAGGCCATGGAAGAGGTCGAGCGGTACCTGAAAGCTTACGGAGGGCGCAGAGAGATATGAGCCGGGACAGGCTCCCCAAGAAGAGCGTAATCGTGGCCTGTGATGTGACTTCCAGGCAGGACCTGGAGCGCCTAGTCACCGAGACGTGCGATATACCGGGGATAGGCGGTTATAAGATAGGGTTCTCCCTAGGCCTGAAGTACGGCCTCCCCTCCGTGGTGGAGGAGATCAGGCGCTATACCGGCAAGGCGGTGATCTACGACCACCAGAAGGGCGGAACCGACGTTCCCCATACAGGCGAGGCTTTCGCAGAGGTCATGTCGGAATCCCGGATAGACTATGCGATACTCTTCCCATTTGCCGGACCGTCTGCCGAGACCGCTTGGATCAACGCCCTGAGGGTGAGGGGGGTAACACCCATAGTAGGGGCGATAATGACCACCCCCGACTTCCTTGAGGATCAGGGCGGCTACATAGGCGAGAGATCGGTGAGGCGTATCTTCGAGGTCGCGATATCGCTCGGCGTGACTGACTTTGTCCTCCCGGGCAACAAGCCGCGGGTTGCCTCAGTCTACAGAGCACTGATAGAAGAGAGGGCCAGCTCGCCTGCATACTTCCTGCCCGGGCTAGGGGCGCAGGGGGGCGACATCGCCTCATGTGCGGAGGTGATGGGGGAGCGGTGGCACGCTATAGTCGGAAGGACGATATTCTCCGCAAAGGACGTAAAGGGCGCGGCCCTAGCCCTCTCAGAAGAGATCTCGCCGAGGCGGTGACGGAGCTATCCGCTCTACATAACCGCGGCGGAGGATGGGCAGGATCGGCTTGGTCATGCGCATGCGGGCCTGCGGAAAGCCTTCACTATCATCACCAGCAGGTACATCGCTCCCACATAAAACGTCAGCCCGCCCGACCAGCCCAGCAGGCTACCGAAAAGGGTCTGATGGGAGATGGGGATGAGACCGACCCCGAAGGAGAGCAGCGCGAGGGAGTACCAGTACAGCAGCTCCATCCTTTCTTTAAGGTACAAGCGCATGTATAGCAGTGAAGAGAGGATAAACATCGAGGCAGCCGTCCTGAGCACCACATCACCGATGATGGTGACCCCCTTTCCCTCGACGAAGAATGACGGGATCACCCCCAGAGCCGCGGCCGACGCAAGTACGACGGTTGTGATGAGCGCCAGAGAGTAGAAGAGCGCTATGGTGCCGGAACGATCCACCCCGATGCACACCGGTAAGCCGAGGGAGTTGAGCACGGAGCTCGCAAGGATGAGGAGGGCTGAAGCCAAGACCCCCGCGCCCAGCATGGTCATGGAGGTGCCGGGGCCCGACAATAAGACAGACCAGCCCAGTATCGATCCGCTTGCTCCCAGCAGTATGATGCCTGCACCCATGAGCAGGAGTGTGCAGGAGCCTTCCATCAAAAAGCTTTTGGCTGCCACATATGCGACCATGATCACTATGGGGTAGAATGTCAGGGAGGAGAGCAGCGGGAAGAGGATGGGGGGATTGAAGACAATGCGGACGTCAGAGGGGTATAAAAACAGGATGATGAATGCCATCACCAGTAAGGGCATCGTCGAGACTAGTCTAGGCAAAAGAGCACCAATCAGAGTATCCTTACCCGCAGTCACACAAAAAATTATTGCCGGCCTGCAGAGCCAACAGGGAAAGGGGCGCCCTTCAACCCGATCCTCCGTGGGAATTCCACAAGGTGCCAGCTTGACCGGCATCTTTTCCGGCAACAGCGGGCTGACAGCGTTGAGGGATGGCCGCTACCTAGGGCAGAACGCCATCCCCCGGCCATCACACTCTCCGTATGCGCACCTGCATTTATTTGGTTTCATCTTCATTCGATATCCCTGATCCGGGAGGTCTCTCGATAAGGGGTTAATAAATGCCGCTAAGGGCTACCGGACGCGCTTGATTCGGTCAGCCCCATCTCCTTCGGAGGGGCCTCCGCATGATATCACAAGCATTAAGCACAAGCGCTGCCCCGGACGTCGGCTCCCCGCGCCAGTGCGGATCCTGTCGAAAGAGTTAAATGATATAATTGTTAGGCAGTACTGATCCTCAACAGGAAGGCGAACGACGTGAATTTCGATATCGTACTCCCAGCCGTCGTATTCGTCATCGTGGCTCTGGCCGCCACCGCTTACCCGGGATTCGAGAAGAGATCCACGGATGTGTTCAGGGGGAGGAAACTCACCGTCCGCGAGATAATTATCTATATCGCCATAATGGGAGCGATGGTAACGGTGATCGCGTTCGTCCCTGCCTTCGCCATACAGGTCGTATTTGTGGGAGCTTACGCCTACATGCTCTTCACGTTTGTTTACATACTCCTCAGGAAGTGGCACATCGCCCTAATCCTGCCGGCAGTCTTCATCCTCTCGTATGTACTTTACCCCACCCCGCTGGTCCTCAACATATTCGCCGCAACATTTGCGATAATCGCCTCGGTCTTCATGGGGATCGTCTTCTCATGGAAGACCACGATGATCTTTGCGGCACTCATCGTAGTGATGGACGTCGTCCAAGTATTCGGGACAGGCTTTATGCTCGAGGCCGCTCAGAAGATGGTTGATCTCAAGCTGCCTGTAGCGGTTCAGCTCCCGACATACCCGTTTGAGAGGGGGATCCTGCTGGGGCTGGGGGATGTCTTTCTCTCAGGGCTGATGGCCATCCAGACCGCTCTCAGGCGAGGGCACAAGGCAGGACTGGTGATCGCTGCCGCAATAAGCATCGCCCTCTTCGTCTTCGAGATATTTGCGTTCAATGGCCTCTTCGGCAACATCAGGGGCTTCCCGGCCACCGTTGTTGTTGTCCTAGGGTGGCTCATGGGGATGGGGATCCTGCGCTTCACTAAGGTTGCGGGCGTCGGCACAAAGTCGATCCCATCCGGGTGCATCTCCACCTCTGTAGGGGAGGCTTGATCCCAACCTCGAGTTGCACCCGCCCGACCGTCGTCCAGACGAAGTCGGGGAAGGAGACAGATACCCGCCGGGAAGAGGCAGGTCTCTACGGTGGGAGGTGCCTCCCAAGACAGGCCTCGTTGCGGGCGGGTTTGGGATGCTCTCGGTCAGGCTCTTCGCCGGAAGAGGATGTCTCAGAAGCCGAAGCACCACCAGTCCGCAATACAGTGCGACAATAAAGCCAGAAAGACAGAGAGCAGGAAGATGAAGGAAGCGCCCGTCCGTGATCCCGAGAAGCGCGGAAATAGGATGGTCAAGGTCAATAAGCACGGCAGAGAGAGAGCCAAGGCAAACAAGTAATGGCATGCCAAGCAGCGAAGGGCGAAGGCGACCGACCAGCCGTTTAGCGCCAGATAGTCGAAGGGCCACACCATCCGTCCTCCCCGAGCTTGCAAGCATACCAGACCCTAGAGGAGGGGATCGCCGGAGCCACGTCATCTACAGAGAGTGCGGCATGGAGCCTGGCGTCCACTTCGAGGGTGCTGAGATCGCCCCCATCCAGTCCCGGGGTAAGCGAACCGACTCGCTTTTATTGAATGATGGGGAAGACTGAGATCAGAAGAATGTTCGGAAAAACGCTCGCTCCTAACTACTTAATCCCCCATGAAAATTTAGTGCTGTGCCTATTTAACCGTCGTTAGACACTTCAATTGATTAGTATACCCTATAGCCCAAAACTCGCTTCCCCGGGTGCTTGATCCACTCTACTGCTGTGGGTGCTGTGGGCTTTGTTTACTGTCCGGTCCCATGCACCTTTACGCGATTGAGCAGAACTGCCAAATTCCTGGGGAAGATCGTCAGATCCAAGCCAACTCTCCTCAGCTTTCGGTTAATCCTCCGGGCCATCCCGCCGGAAAAATCCCCTTTCATCAGGTATGCGGTCTCCTCCTCGGAGAATTCGTCCCGGCGCTCCGACCAGCCTAGGACTTTCTTATTGTAGACACATGCCTCTTGGCAGCGCATGCACCCCACGATGGCGTGGTGCCATGAAGGCCGAACCCATGCCGGGAAGCTCTCCCCCGATATCTTCTCGTTGAGGAAGGTCAGGCACCTCTCGGCCCTGATCGGGAAGCGTTTGCCGCTTATCGCCCCCGTCGGGCAGGCCGCTATGCAGTCCCGGCAGTCTTGGCACGCCGCCAGCATCCGTGCCGCCTGCCATCGGTCCTCCCGACAGGGATAGTCCGTGAAGAAGGCCACCAGCCTGTGGAAGCTGCCGTATCCCGGTATGTAAGCTATATTGTTGCGACCGTAGAGGGCCAAGCCGCTGTGTACCGCCAATGCCTTGAGGGGGAGCGCGGCCCTGACGAATCGGTACCGTTCCGGGCTTACGCCTCTGCGCAGCAGATCCCTCACAGTGTGGTTAATTTTTGAGATGTCGATATAGGTAGGCGGCAGGACCACAGGGATCACAGATCCCTCCCAAGCAAACGAGAGCTGGATCATCGGCTGCGGTACGGCAATAACGATAATTGATCTCGCATTGCGCATGGATGCGGGCTTCTCGTATTTAAGGGAGGCCAGCCGCGCCTGGTAAAACCCCTCATCGATCTCCGCCCTCCTGCGCAGGGACTCGATCTCCTCCTCGAGCTCCTTCAGATGATCTGCTGAGACAAGCCGACCTTTGTAGCCCGCCCTCTCCAGGGCATCGAAGAGGCTCATTTCCAAGCACGTTATAACAAAGGTACTCGTGAGGATTTAAGCCCAGCCCATCCTCTCCAAGGGCGAGCTTCTGAAGCGGAAGCGGGACGGGTCCACAGGATTATCCGGACAGACTCAGATCTCAAACCTGCCCAGGATTCTGCGCTCGCTCTCCCCTGTGATCTCAGCCTCCACCTTTATGTACTGGCGGAGGCCCGAGTTCTCGATCCGGGGCCTCAGCAGTTCGTCTATCTGGAATATGCCGGCCGAGTTCGACATGGTAATCCTGATCACTATCGGCTTTCCTCCCGCTTCCCCCTCCATTATGTCCACGTTCTCTATTGAGAGTGCAGAGACTGAGTGGATATCGATCCGCCCCCTCTCGAACGGAATCCTGGCCCTGCCCTGCTCCATATCGAGCGCGTCGGCGATCTGGAGGACGCCCGCCTCGACCGTCAGAGGCTTCTTTAGGCTATCGTGCATCACCAGCGCGTGGAGCACCTCTGACAGAATGATCGCCCGCTCCCTCTCGGTGTAGATGGGCTGCAGGTACCGCTCGATGAATTCCGGCGCCAATTGCACGCTGTACCTTTCGTGTGCCTCCCTCGCGACGATCATCCCCAGGTCGTGGAAGACGGCCCCGAGGACCACAACCACCTCCGCGTCCTTCCCTTCCATCCCATAATCGCTGACTATGCTGGGAACTAGGCCTTCTGCCGTGAGCATGCGCAGGAGCTTTAGCGCGGAGTTTGCTACTATACGGACGTGCGTCGGTCCGTGATCCGTATATCCCATACGGTCGACCGCCATTATGTTTGAGCACTTGAGGAGTTCGTTCAGCTTTACGTCCCTAGATATCTCACCTATGATATGCCCCAGTTTTTCGTTTCCCCTTAGGGGTATGTTGAAGGCGAATGACACCCCCGCCACCAACATTAAGAGGAGGCCATGCAGCCGATAAACGCATCGCAGGGACTGTCCTGGCCTGCGCTGGAGTGGCATCCGCGCGGTGCTGGCAGGGCATCGGATACGTGGCGGGGACGCCGGTGCTAAAAGCCCAGCTCTTGAGCAGTACCTGGAGCGACTATCATCTTGGCGAGTTCAGTCTGCGAGGGTTGACCGATCGAATACCTTTGCCTTCCTCCCGATCCTCGAAAATATGGTGCGGATCCTGAGGTGAGAACTCACCGAGTCGGATGTGAAGATCTCGATCAGTTCTTCCTGTCCGATAGCCAGGCCATACTCGGCTAATTTCCTGCACAGCAACGACAGGAAGCTGTCAGCACTGAATGAAAACGATCGTCTCAGCACATCATAAAACTTATTTGGTTCATCGAGGAAGGCCTCGTAGGGGCTCTTTCCCAGCCATCTCCCTATGCTATAGAAGATGAGCCTGCCTGATGCCGAGCCAAACATGGGTGTGAGAACTTCATCGAGGACCATCTGCGCCGCCCTGAGTTCCAGTTCTCTCTCCCTCTCCTCATCATATTCCAACATCAACCCATCCACGCCCCCAGAAAGACAGCAAGATATTATGATCACAAACAGCTATGTATTTCTTTATGTTGGCGCTACTCCCACCGTGCCCGTAGAGAGGGCCCCCGTCGGCAAAAACCTGTGGCGGGGGCGTACTGCGGAGTATATCCAACCTGCGGGGCTGCCCCTCGGATGACTGGGCGGGCACCGGATGGCCGGGGGAGTCACCGTTTCCGTGTTCCGGCGACGAACTCTTCGAACCACTGCTGCGCTTCAGCCAAAGGGGCACGTATCGGAGGGTTCTTGAACCCGTATGCTGAGGCGCTGGTCAACTGGCCTCCGATATCTCTGTCCATGGCGAGCTGGACGGCCCTTATGAGGTCCAGGAGGATGCCCGCACCGTTCGAGCTGTCGTATGTCCTGAAGTAAATATCGATGACAACGTCAGACCCAAGGCAGCCCTTCCCCTCGACGTAAAAGTAGCTGGTCCGCTTGTCGTTCATGAAACTCACGTAATCAGAGGTGCCTGTGGCAACTTCGGAGGTGGCCGGGAGGACCTGCTTGATGGCTCCGGACTTGATCTTGCGCTTCTCCTCGCGCCTAAAGTCCTCGAGGATGCCGTAGGCTTCCATTGAGCCGCCGATATCGAGCTGGTAGGTCTTATCGACGGTCACCCCCCTCTTCGCCAGGAGATCGAGGAGGCCTATGTGAAAGACGGTGCCGCCGATCTGGCTCATAAGATCATCCCCGATCAGAGGGAGGCGGGCCTTCTCATAGCGGTCTATCCAGCGGCCGTCCGAAGCTATGCTGGAAGGCGTGCAGTTGATGAATCCGCAGCCGCTGCCGAGGGCGGCATCGGCGTAGAACTCAGAGCCCTTCGGACAGCCCGTCGGGAGCAGGTTGACAAGTACCTTGGCGCCGGTGTCTCGGAGATACTTCCGGATGTCGATTGATTCGGACCCGTCCACCCTTATCAGGTCCTTCAGAACGCCGCTGGTTCCATCCAGAACAGGTCCCTTTACTACCTTGATGCCCGTATCGGGAACCTCAATGATTTTGGGAGCCACGTTGGGCTCTGCGAATATAGCCTCCGAGAGATCCAGCCCCACCTTCCTAGCATCGATGTCGATCGCCCCGACAATCTCGATATCTGAAGGCTTGAGGCCCCCTATCTCCGGGTGAATGAGACCGACGTTATTGTTCCTGTAAAAAGCAGTGCTCTGGACAAGGGCAGAACAGCAGTTTCCTACGCCAGCAACGGCCACCTTTACTTTTCCCATAGCGGACACCGACTTGCCCTTATTAAAGCTTCGTATATTAAAATTCTTGCTGGTCGCCATAAAACCGGCGCTCTCACTCCAGACCCGAAGCGTTTAGAAAGCTATTTATCCTCTCAGTATTACCGTAGAACAAAGATACAGAGGAGCTGCAGATGCTGGCTCAACAGGATGGTCTTCTGAGTGCCCTTGAGAGGCTGGAGAAAGAGATCGTCACGCTCAGAGGCTATATGGAACGGGTGTTGCGATCGCAGCAGGACTTGTCACGCAAGCTTGAGGGGTGCTTGGAGAGGGAAGAGGAGACTTACGGTGAGGGGCTGGACGTCGTGAAGTTGCTCAAGCTCCCTGACCATCTCAGGAAGACGATGCTGGCATTGAGTAAACTGGTGGAGGGGCGGGCTGATGAAGTAGCCTTGGCGACAGACAGGGCAAGGGCTGTCGAGAGCGGCTACCTAAATCAGCTCGTGCGGCTGGGCTATGTCAAGAAGATCCGCAAGAAGCATGAGATCTACTTTACGATAGTTAAGGAGGAGTAGGCTTTGGGCAAACTCATCACGATCCATTCCTACAAAGGCGGCACTGGAAAGAGCTATCTCGCGGTGAACCTGGCAGCGCTCTATGCCGTGCAGGGGAAGAAGGTATGCCTGCTGGACCTAGATACCAGGGCGCCTACCCTTCACATTGTCTTCGAGCCCAAGGGTGTGAGGCACTGGATCAACGAGGTGCTCAATGGTACCGCCAGTGTCAAGGATTGCCTGATCGACTGCTCCGGCAAGCTGGAAGGGAAGGGGACGCTCCACGTCGGTTTCTCCGACTTTTCAACGGACGCGATAAGGGAGATGATCTCCAAGGGGAGAAGGTGGGAGACCGATGCCCTAGAGAAGATACTGAAGATGCGAAGGGAGCTCTTGGAGGACCTCGAGTTCGATATAATAGTCGCCGATACCAGCCCAGGTATCCAATACTCCTCAATAAACGCGGTTGTCGCAGCTGACGTCGCCGGGGTCGTCTCGACCCTCGACGAGTCGGACGTGAGCGGGACGGCCAAGATGCTCGAGGAACTCTATGAGGTCTTTGAGAAGAAGATCGCCATAATCCTCAACAAGGTCATCGGTGGCGCTGCCTTCGGGGAGGCCGAGAAGACCAAAGTCGTAAACGACCTGCAGGGCAGGTACAAGGAAGCCGTGATAGGGGTGCTGCCGTGCTACTGCGAGGTCGGCAGGATCAGGAGGTCTTCGATATTTGTACTGAGCAACCCCAGCCATCCGTTCACCGAGATGATACGCATGATAGCGGCCAAGCTCGACCTCTTCTAGCCCTTTCCGAATTTTTCTTTGATCTTCTTTGCGCTCCTGATGTATTCTTTTAGTTCCCTGTTTTGTATGACCTTTTCAGGCAGCGTCTCCGGCAGGATGAGGATTACGAAGGCGGCGATAAAGAGGAAGATACTCGCTATAGGGAAGACGTTTGCTATCGATAGTCCGAGGCCTATAGTCCGCAGATAGTCTACTAGCAATATCTCGAGGAGAACGATCACGAGAGAGGCGGCAATATAAAATGGACGTTCTACTGCGGAACAGATATCTCCCCATAGCACCATAACGAAAAACACAGTGAGGACCCCCCAAGGAATTCCATCAAAGAACGTCATCGGGAGAAGGTCTCCGCCAGAGATAGTCACCATGGAAAAGACCATTCCTATGAATGCATAAGAGAAGAGAATTAGCTTCTTCCTTCCTACATGATCCAGAAGAATGCCTCCGATGACCATTGATGCGAGTCCTACGAATATTGACTGTCTAAGGAGGGGCGCCATAGATGAGAATTGAGAGAGGATGCTATTGGTTACAGCGTCAACTAAGAGGAATATAGACCAGCTAAAGATAAAGACGAGTTTAATCCATGTCCTGACGTTTGTAAATTCTTCGTTGTTCCCCCTGTCCTTGAATGGCTTCATCTTTAGAATTGTGAGCAGGCTCAAAGCTTTAGTTATAATCACCACCAAAGCGATCTCGATCATGGAATTGACCAATACTAGGCCTACACCTATCACCAAGAACAGGAGCATAATGGATATCCCTGAGACGCTTCCCCTGTTCTCGAATGTTGTTAGCTTCACAAGTGAGTTGATTATGCAAGGAATGCAGAACCCTAGGGAGAACCCACCTAACAGAGTGTAAAAAATAATCCCCGCGATGTCAGTTAATTGAAAGAATAGAGATACTCCGAAAGTAAGTCCCAATAGGTTCCACATTATGTGATAACGAGCTGTTAGCAGATGGCAAAATATCGCACCGCTCAGTAATGAAATCGATGTAATAAGGAGAAACCCTGCAAAGAGAAGGAGGTCTATCCCTCTTCCATAATCCCCCAGTAAGAGTCTACCATTAGATATTGTCAGATAGAGTGGCACGATACCAAGTATTGAATAAACGACCTGATAGGTGCTAATGACGGTTTTAAATCCACCCTTGAAGGACAGCAACAGGTCCTCGAAATGAACCATTCCTCGCTTAGCACCCTCCGCATGTACTCGTTCTAGCGACTATAAAAAAGTACTAATGCTTGCAACCATATAAAAAAACCGAAAACCTTTTATTTTGAAAAAGTGTATATTTGTTCAACTAATATACACATACAAAAAATAAAGGTGTGNNNACAATGAGAAAATACAATCCTGTTGTCGTAAGAACCTGGTTGCCGTAAAAAATGAGGGTGTGGGGACAATGAGAAAATACAATCCTGTTGTCGTAAGAACCTGGTTGCCGTAAAAAATGAGGGTGTGGGGACAATGAGAAAATACAATCCTGTTGTCGTAAGAACCTGGTTGCCGTAAAAAATTCTTGGTCAGTCAGTAAACAACGAGAGCAGGTATTGAGGATTACTGACGCCTCTTAAAGAAGCCTTGGCGTCGCTCACGTAGGTATCAATGGTTGTTTTTGATTTTTCAAACCCTTCATTTGTCTCTACAATTGAGAGTAGTTCCTCCAGATCCTTGTCGCTGGGGGATTCGAAGAGATCTTTGAGCTTATCCCTGCAACCGGGAGCATCCAGAACATGGAGAATAGGCAGTGGAAGACTCTCCTTGGTCACCCTAGATCTAAGCTCGAATTTATCGTTGAACGTATCTTCAATATCGTCACGCAGGATCACTATCATGCCCAAGAGTCTGCCGAACCTACCGAGCGCATCAATTTCTTCTTCAGTACCTCCTCCAATTATCGCGCCTATACGGGTGTAGGACTCGACGTCAGCCGCCTTCATTCGGACGATGCGGAGGTATTTTTTTGGAGTGACAGCCAGGTTCCTCACCAGCGATAGTTCCTCGATCTCTGCCGAACCGAGTTCAAAGAGCCCTGCCTTAATCACAGAGACGATCTGCTTTACTTTATCCTTTGGAAAGCAGTCTCCTAGTTCGTAAAAGCTTGATAGCCCTTCGATGAGGAGCGCGTCCCCTGTTAGGAGGACGACCTCCTGACCGTATATTCCCAGCAGGCTCTTTCTCTGCTTCTCTCCCCGGACATAAGAGCGGTCAATTATATCGTCATGGAGGTCGAAGGCCCCGCCTGCCAAGACGAGCGCTTTGGCTGCAGGATATACTGCAGACGGATCTCCCCCTACCGCCTTGCATGAGAGCACCATAAGAGCGGCCCTAGAGTAGTCCTTCCACCTCTTAGCGAAGTGCTTCATCGCGCGCCTTGCCAGCGGTGAGGTTACCCTGTTTGTGAGAAGGTCTTCGAAGGCGGCCCTCACTATCGGCTCGCCTAAACTTTTGAGCGATTTGTTTGCGTCAGGCAACGCAATCACTGCCGATAATATAGTATTTACGCTATATAACTGACAGTTTAAAGATACAGGTACAGGTTGCCAGGAAGTCAATCAGAATTCTCTCAAATTATTCCGGAAGATAGCCGCAAACGCTATAATAATGAGTGAGAGCTGCGCCAAAATAATAGTAAGCACAAGAGAGGCTTCGTTGAGGGCAGCAAAGAACCCGCCCACTCCTGCTGAGGCGGAGAGGATCCCCCAGTAAGAGTTGAAGAACCAGTGAAGGAGGATGGCGCTGTCGAAGCCGAAGCGCAGGAGACAGTAGCCGAGAGCGAGCCCGGCGAGGAAAGAGGTCGAGACCTTCCCCACGCCCCACGTTCCTGATGCTATATGGGCGTAGGCGAAGAGCGCGGAGGTGACCGCAAGGAGCGTTATCTTGAGAAGGGCGAACCCCCTCCCCCCATCTATACCGAGCCGCTTCATGAAAGTGGAGGGTTTCAGGAGTGCTAGCAGGGTCATGAAGATCCTCTTCGAGAGCGGCATGTTACGGATCTCTGCGGAACTGTAGAGGATCAGGTAGAGCGCAATGGGGAAGGCGAGGGGCACCAGCCTGAAAGTCGCCTCCTCGATGACGACGGCATAAGAGAGGACCATGATCTCCGAGAGCGGATCGGGAAAATTGATGCTACCGACAGGTATCCCGACGCTCTCCTCCGCGCCATGCATGAGTGAGAATGCGATCAGGAGGGAGGACGAGAGAACCGGCATCAGTAGGAGAAAATTCTCGGGTATTGCATGGAGCCGCCCTGTCAGCAGTTCCCCGACGGATCGCAGGTAACCCTTGCATGAGAGGGCAGCAGAGGCAAAGGCCATAGCAAAGATCAGGCTCAGGACGAGGAATAGAGATCCCGCGGTCAGAGAACCGGCCAAGTTGATACGGAAGTAAGGTGAGAGGAAAGCGCTGGAGAGGATCTTGGAGCTAAAGTCCTGCCCGCCTGCGGTAAAGAAGAAGAGGTAGAGGCCCAAGAGCAGAGCTGCAACATAGGTCGCGAGTGCGGCGATGGCAGAGGCGGCGTAGAGTACGGCCAGGGCCCTTCCCAAGAGTGACTCTGCTTTCTCATCCACACCTTGTGTGCCGGGCGGGTCCATAACCTTGACCTTAGAAGTGTATTCTGCCAACCATTACCCGGTTCTTGCTGACATCCGTGGTGAACTCTACCCCTCTCAGCTTGGGCAGCTTCAGCAGAAAATCCCTCTCTGTGAGGATCCCGACAGGCTTCTCCTCCACGGTGACTATGAGTGACCCGACATTTGCGGCGTTCATGATCTTCACGGCGTCGCTCAGGTCAACGTCAGGGTTTACAGTCTTTGGGTTGCGCGTCGATATCTTTGAGATATTCATCTTCAGCATATACTCGCAGAGACCCCTGTTTATGGCGTCTTCTGCATAAGGGCTGGCAAGGAAGCGGATTATGTCCTTCACCGTGACGATCCCCCAGACGCCCCCCTCGTCCAGTATGACGAGGCGCCGGATGTCGTTCTTGATCATCAGCCGCATCGCATCTATAAGGGTGGACTTGGCGTCGAGGGTCACGAGGGGCTTCGACATGATCTCGAAGACCTTAACAAACATCTGGTTTCCTTCGAAGAGCTTGAAGAGGTGCCTCTCAGAGAGAGCCCCCCAGATGTGTTCATCTTCATCCAGCAGCGGCAGCATCCCTATATCTCGCTTGGCCATGACGGCCATCAGCTCAGGGAGCGGCGTTGAGATCCTGCCGACTATCGGCTGGCGGTTTATTATCGGCTCTATTGAGGATCCGAGAGCTCTGCAAGTATCCCCCCCAAACATCTCCTGCACGATGGAATGCTTCTCCCCCCCTCCCAAGTAATTGAGGATGTCCTTGGCTGAGATGATACCGGTCAGCCTTGACCCGTCGTCTGAGACTATCGCGTGGCGGACGCTCTTGTCCGCCATGTCATAGATGGCTTCCCTGATAGTCGTACTGGGTCTTAGGATAAGCGCGGGAGGGTGCCTCGCGATCGGGGCTACTGGAAAGGCGGACATCAGTCTCACAATGATACTGGATTTAGGATAAAGTTAAAGTTGACGGTATCGAATAGTTGAGGGGGGCATGCTCGGTGCTTCTGCTGCTTTACGATATCGAGGGGAGGAGGGACCCCCACGGCATAAGGGTCAGGCTAGTGAGAGCACTCAGGAAGTCCGCTGCATTCCAGTTACAGAGGTCGGCCTGGCTCCTTGAGGATTTTAATGATGAGCTGAGGGGGATAATCGATGAGTTCAGAAGGGCGGGTGGCGCAGTCAAGCTCGCGGAATGGCTTCCCAAGACCCTTGCAGAGGCGGGCGGAGCGGCCAAGACTGTCAAAATTCTTGTAGCGGTCCACGGTGTTGAGCCGATCATAAAGGGGCATCACTCAAGGATCAGAGACCTCCTCGAGAGCCTCGGGTTCATGGTCACAATATCGGCTGTGGGAGAGAGTGCCACATCGGCGCTTGGACGCGCCTCTAGGCTCGGGGCAGGCACGGCGGCTATTGAGAAGAGCATAAGCAGGGGGCTGGATGAGGCGGGCCTTGCAGACATAGACGGAGTAGTCTTCCTCAATGCAGGGAGGAGTACACGGAGCGGCATCATCTTCGGAGCCCAGACTATTGCCAAGACGAAGGTGGTGAGGAATGCGAGCGCCCTCCCATTCATCCAGCTGGAGAGGATTGGGGAGCCGGATGGCGCGGTGATACTCTGGAGCGAGGCTGGAGGGACCCTTGCCCGGAGACTCGCAGAGGCGTTGAGGCTCCCTGTAATAACGCCCAGCGTGGAGGCCCGGCGTATAACCAAGGAGGGGGGGAGGGAGATAAGGCAGATCCACTTCGCGATGGCGGGCGATACGATTGTGGCGAACGGGCTGAAGATCGGACTCTGCACTACAGACCAAGTCTACTTAGTGGCAGAGGGGGGGCGCCTCATAGATATCCTCGGGGGGAAGATGCTGAAGAGGCAGGCAAAGAGACTGGTATTCGGTTCAATCTCTGAGGTAATAGTCAAGACCGTCCCACCTAGCTGAAAGCATGACCGGTCGTGATGCCTTATCAGGGGGCGGTTCCGGCAGGCATCAAGTTATGGGGGCCATTACCTGGATAATCGCCGGTACAAGGGCGATTGTGCCGATTACGGCAAAAGCCAGCGAGATAAGGATGAGCTTCCTCAGGACTGGCATGCTGACAGATTCAACCCTCGCATCCTTCTTGGAGTAGTAGGTCACCGCCAAGCCCCAGACTACCAGTGCGAGTGAGATGCCGTAGCTGGCCACCACTATTAGAAATAGGGGGGCATCGTGAAATATGAAGCAGTACGGGCACGGCAGCGTGGACTCGGCTGTAAAGACGATCCTGCAGCATGGCACTACTACAGGCACTAGCGAGGAGTAGAATGCCAGATCCAGGCCGGTATCCAAGAAGAGGAGTGGGGTGATCAGTAGGAAGAGTCTTGAGAGCGATTTTGAGAGCGGGGCTCCCTTGGCCGCGCGGTTTATCAGATCGAGAGTGAGCCAGATCCCATAGACGAGAAGGACGACCAATTTAACCCCGTTGTCCAACCAAGAGTATGGCGTGCCGGCTTGGTAGACCCCATACTGGCACATAGCACCCGGTATCAGGGGGATCAGGCTTTCGTTCGTAACCCAGAACAGCCCGGTCGCAGCGATCCTAGAGATGAGGACGACCCAGACGACAGTGGAGAGAAGGTAAAAATCCTTCTCCAGCTGGTACTTGCCTTCAAGCGTGGCTGTCGAGATCCGGCGGCTGATGCCGTACGCCTTCGTTGAGGCGAAGAGCACCAATGCCAGACCGAAGAGGCCAAGTACCACCATCACTGTCGTGAGCGGGGTCCAGATCATCCCTCTGCACCATTCACGTCTTATTGACAGGCGCCGGCAATAACTTTTTCCATGCTACTACGCCTATCAGGAGGACTGCTATGCCAGCCACAGCGATGCTTCCCACAAAGACGGGTGAGGGGGGAACGTACTGGATGCCTTTTTCCTTCAGGGGCGTCAGAGCCTGCGCAATGCTGAGGACCGGCGCCCCTTCAGGAACAGCGGTCCTGAAGACGGTCAATGGGTTGGTTGAAGAGTAGCCGTTCTGCACGAGAAGCTGGGCGGACGTCTCGTTTACCGCGATCCTGTTGCTTGCACAGCCTCCGGAGATCTTGGATCCGAGAATTATTACCGTCGAGTTGGGGGATACCGACGAAACGTTTCCTCCCCGAATGTCTATAACGGCCTTGACGGGCGAACCGTACCAGCTGTCAAGCGCTTCGATGTGGATGTCCGGGTGAGCTGCCACTAGCCTGAGGGCGCATCCAGCACAGCAAGCGTGGAGCTCCTTGTTTGAGCTGGTGTCGGTGATCTGGAAATTCGCATCCATCTCGGGCGTTATTATCATGCCGCAGGCCTCACAGCGAGGCTTGCCGTAATACTCGTAATAGAGGTAGCCGGATGCCCCTACAAGGACTAGGGCAACTGCAACGAAGGCGATAGGAAGAATCTTCATAACATCACCGTATAACTGTAGCGAACAACCAGTGATAAATCCTATGGAATTGAATTCTTACAGCGTGAAAGGTTTATTTGGGATAAGTCACATATTGAGGTTGACCCGACATGGCCGCCTCGCCCTTCAGACTCATGTTCATTGCCCTTGTGGTCTCCATAGCGGGTATCTCGGGGATCATGGCGGTCTTCTTCTCGGCGCATCCTTACTTCAGTCCGTACAGCCAGCAGCAGCTGCCGAGAGGGTGGATAGACGAACACAACTATGTCTCCAGCAACTATAGCGTCAGCAACGGCGAGACGGTCAGGGATGTCTTCAGCTACGCGGGCGTCGGCGGACAGTCGACGATAATCTTCGCTGTGCAACCCCTAAACATCACTACTAAAGGCGATATAGAGATAAAGTTCAACGGGATACCGCTCGGTCAGGTCCGGATCGAGGAGGTCCTAGTCGCCAATACCTCGATAGCCTCGTGCTGCTCAGTGACCCTTGTATCAGCGGGTGTCGATAACGTGATGGAGATAACGTCGAGGGGTTTCGAGGGCTATCTGAGATACCTGATCATAATACCGACAGGGAGGCCCTGATAGTGAGGAGGATCACCATCGTTGCGGTGCTGGCGATCGCTCTGACGGTAGCAATCTCGGCAATCAGTTTTACAGACGAGGCGGGCTGGCGGGATGGCGGCGGCAGCGCCATGACCATAAGAGAAGTCGTAGGTCTGCCCAGCATCGCAATCGGAACTAATTACGAAGGGACCAGGAATCCGCTGCTGGAGATGTATGTGAGGCCGCTCTACGATATCCCGGGCGGTTATGACTATGCAGTTCCCTCGAGTTTCATCGGGACGCCCCTCGGGATACCGGCGTACAGGGAAACTATTCCGGAGTTCAATATAACGATTAAGAAGGGATGACTTGACTTTGATAAGAAGGCACAGGAACCTCTTCAAGTATTCCTTGGATGCGCTCGGCAGATACCGGATGAGGGGCGCAGTGGTAGTCGTAACGTTCCTCATCGCCACTACTATGATCTCAGCAGTTCTCTTCACGAAGGATGGTCTTGAGAGGGAGGCGGAATACAGCGTCAATGCTGCGCCGGACCTGACGATACAGTACCTGAAGGCAGGGCGGGTAGTGCCGATACCGGCAGCGATAGGGGAGGTGATCAGCGGCACCGAGGGCGTGGAGAGGGTGCTAATGAGGACATGGGGTTATGCCGGCATAGGACAGTACACATTTACGGTAATCGGACTTGACCTCCAAGGGCTGGATCTCACGGGCGGTGCTATGGGTGCGATCGAGTCCGGCCGTTTCCTGACTCCTGATGACGCCGGCACACGCAACATAGTGATAGGGAAGCTCATAGCAGGCATGCTTGATCTGAAAACAGGAGACGATATGATACTCCTGAGCGAGTCGGTCGAGGCGACGAGGTTCCATGTGGTGGGGGTCTTCTCGGATCAGTCCTCAATATATACTGCAGACATGATCATCATGCCGCTCGAGGATGCCAACGCATTCTTTAATATGCCTGACGGATATGTCACCGACTTTGCGGTCTATACCAAGCCTGGAGCAGACGCAGGGGAGGTAGCTTCAAGGATGTCAACCATACCCAACGTGCGGATCTTGGATCAAGATATCCTCCTCAGGGGGTACAAGGCGGCATATGGCGCTAGGGGCGGCGTCTTTACCACGCTCTGGACGATCCTCTTGGCAGCCGCAGCGCTGATTGCGTTCAGCCAGGCGGTGGTCGTGGGGCATGAGTCCAAGTTCGAGGTCGGCCTCCTCAAGACGTTCGGCTTCTCTACCTTGGATATAGTCGAGGTGAGGCTTATCGAGAGCCTGATCATGGGCTTCTTCGCCACATCGCTGGGGATGCTGATCGGTTATGCATACGCAGCGTTCTTCAACGCTCCCGGGCTCGTCGACATACTCCTCGGCTGGGCATTCCTGCCCAAGGAGTTCAGGCTGCCGGTGTTTGTGAGTGCAGAATCGTTGCTCTCGATCTACGCGGTCACAGTAATCCCGCTCCTTGTCACTACTGTCGTCCCTGCATGGCTTAACGCCATAACCGATCCGGAGATCGCCATGAGGAGGGGAACGGCATGATAGAGGCACGCGACCTGTCCAAGATCTACAACAAGGGCAGATCCAACGAGGTGACAGCGGTCACCAAGGTCAACCTCAAGATCGACGGCGGCATAGCCGCATTCACCGGCCCAAGCGGCTGCGGCAAGACGACCCTCCTCAGCATGCTGGGGCTCATCCTAACGCCCACATCGGGAGAGATCCTCTTTGATGGCGAGAACGTCCTCGCCTACTCTGACTACTGGAAGACCAAGTTCAGGAGGGAGAGCTTCGGGTTTATCTTCCAGCACATCAACCTCCTGCCCGGCTATACTGCGCTGGAGAACGTGCTCCTCCCGCTCTACGCCTCCGACCTGAGACCCGAGGGGTACAGGGAGAGGGCGCTTGAACTCCTCACAGGGCTCGGTATGAAGGAGCGGGCGGACCATACTGTGGAGCAACTCTCAGGCGGCGAGCAGCAGAGGGTAGCCTTCGTCAGAGCACTGGTCAAGGACCCGAAATACATCTTTGCTGATGAACCTACGGTCTTCGTCGACGAAGAGACTTCCAAGGTGATTTACGATCTTCTCTCGGACTTGCGCGAGAGGGGAAAGACGATAGTTCTATCAACGCATGACCCGGAACTGATAAAGATCGCCGACAAGGTCTGCCGGCTGTGCAGGGGAAGCCTCGAGAAGGAGGGGGGGAGGGCTGAGGTTTGAGGTTTAATCGCCTCCTTGAGGGCATGACCGATCGGAACACCCCTGTCCTCGATGCAGCGATTGGGACAGGCGCCAAGTTTGTCTCCGGGCTGATTGTGAACAGGTCGTCCCTCTTTTCATGAAAGAACTTTAGGGAGGGGGGCGCGTAGGCCAGACACACGCTGATGCGATCATGAAAAGCGCGCAGCAGGGCGGAGGGGGATGTCGGTATAGATGCCCTCCATAGAGGGCGACGCGGCGGAAGTTATAACCAAGTTATTGAGAAGAATGCGGGTCTGATAGCCATGGGAAGCAGAGGGACAGGGGTCTGAAAAATATATCTTAGGTAACGTCTCGGAGAGGACAGTCGGAGCAGGCAGAGTGGAGTTACTCATGACTATCTGCTGAAGACGGCCGGCACAGCGCCGCGAATCATGCCCGGCGATCGGGGCAACAGAAAGCCAGAGAGAAAGGGAAGAGATTAAGAGAAGGATAATCGCCACCTAACAATCAGAATCCGTTAAGATATTTGCACTAAATCGCTTAAATTATTCTTTAAGTATATATAAGTAGGCGACAAAGTAAACTAATATAAGGGGAATCTAACGGTGGACGAGGCTGAGTTCTACCAGCTACTTAAAATGAGCGCTCTAGATGCTCTCAGATTAGCTTTAGGAAAGAGCGCGATGGAGATACTCTGCTACAAGTTCAAGCTGGATGAGCTGATTTTGGATGCAAAGGCCTTCCACACGACGCTCTATTCCCTCTTCAGCGATGGATCGGTCGTCATTGAGAAGATCATAATAAAAGAGATCTACAAACGCATAGGTTTGCAGTATCAATACGATACTGCATTTAATTTCGAGAACGCTCTATCTGATGCCAGAAGACAGGCCCTTGGACGGGACGAGATCCATGTATGATACGGAGAATCTGATCAAGAGGCTGCTCTCTTCCGAGACAAAAGGGGACCTACTGACGCTATTCCATAGAAATCCCGGTTTGATAGATACGATGGAAGGAATCGCCCTGAGGATAGGAAAGAGGGGGGACGCCATAGAAGCAGAGGTGAGGGATCTCGCGGATCTGGGCATGCTTAGGATATCCAAGCTGGGAGACTACGAAGTGGTATCGCTGGACGTGAAGAGGGATATGGAGATCCAGCATGCCATTACAAAGTATTTAGAATCGAAGAGTAGAGGCAGGGAGGTTTGAGATGGCGCGCCTTAGGACCGGAATACCCGGACTTGACGAGATGCTGATGGGGGGATTCATGGAGGGAGACGCCGTCCTAGTAGCCGGGAATGCAGGGACTGGGAAAACGACTTTCGGTCTTCAATACCTTGTCAACGGAATAGTGCAGTATGGGGAGAACGGTGTTCTGATAACTTTCGAGCAACTCCCGGATCAGATCTATCGCGATGCTATGACTTTTGGCTGGGATCTCAGGAAGCTTGAAGAGGAGAACAAGATCAGGATAATCCTGACCTCCCCTCCGGTCCTGATGAAGATGATCGAGGCAAGCATGTTCGATGAGCTCATCAGGGATGTAAGCCCACGGCGGATCGTGATCGACTCGATAAGCCATCTAGAGACCTACGTCTCTCCGTCGGAGCTCAGGAAGGAGGTCTACCGGCTGCTCATGTATTTCAAGTCCAAGGGGCTGAGTTCACTGCTGACGTGGGAAGTTGCGAATCTTATGAACTCGGGCAGCCCTACGGAAGGCGTGAGCATCAACTTCCTCGTGGATGCGATCATACTACTCAAGCTAGTTGAGATCGAGTCCTCGATGAGAAGGGCACTCCTGGTGTTGAAGATGAGGGGGAGTGATCACGACAAGACCCTGCGAGAATACCTGATTACGAGCCAGGGGATTAAGCTGTCGTCTCCCTTTGCAGGCTATGAAGGGATCATAACCGGGACGCCCCGGTCGACGAGGCTGACAGAGGATTCGCTCAGGGAGTGGGCAAAGGCCTTCGGGAGAAAGGGCTAACAGCCCGGCCTTCCCCGAGATTTATGATATGGCCGGGCTTCAATGGCGGCCCCTGAAGGCGGTACCATTTATTGGGCATGGATAGTACATTATCGTACGGTAACGTTTATTATTATAGCAGTAATTCCATGAGGATATGGTCAGGCATTTCCTCATTACGTCGTTGCTAGTGGTCGTCTTAATGTATGTAGTGCCGTTCACTCTACTGAGTGGCAGGGAAGGGATCTATACTTTCGCATTCTGGACGATCGCCTCAGCCCTCTACTTAGTATACGTCTTCTTCGCTTTCAGGAGGTAGGGTTATGGAGGCTCTTCCCACTTTTGCGGCGATTATGCTCTACCTGATCCTAGGGACCTCCATAGCATGGGCCTCGAAGAAGTACCTGAAGAAGGATGTGAAGGACTTTTATACTGCTGGAGGCAGGTTCGGGACAATCCTTGCCGCCCTCTCATATGCTGCCACCACATACAGCGCGTTCATGTTCATAGGGCTTGTCGGCCTGGCTTACAGCTCGGGAGTAGGGGCACTCGGCTTTGAACTCGTCTACTTCGTCGGGACGCTCTTCCTCCTCTACTACATCGCCCCCCGTTACTGGGCACTCCACAGGAGCTATGGGTACGTCTCCCCTATGGAGGTCCTCAGCGACAGGTACGGCAGTAAGGCGGTCGGAGCGATAGTGACGCTATTCACGCTTGTAGCCCTGATCCCCTATGCCTCGGCCCAAGTAATCGGCGTGGCCTTTGCGGCGGAGGGGTCAAGCGGGGGCGCGGTGCCCTACGCGTGGGCGGTGATCATCGCTGTAGCGATCGCACTCCTCTGGACTTTGGTCGCGGGGATATGGAGCGTTGGGCTTACCGACGTCTTCCAAGGGATTATAATGATGGCTGCCGGTATACTGACCGTGACGTGGGTATACTCATGGAGTCAGGGAGGCGACCTTTTCACCAAGATAGGGGCGCTCTCCTATGTCCCCAACCAGTCCTGGTCGGTCGCATCTTTCGTGAACCTTACGATCCCATGGTTCTTCTTCGCCATTACGAACCCACAGGTCGTTCAGCGCCTATTCTCCCCGAAGGATGAGAAGGCTCTGAAGGGGATGGTGATCTGGTTCGGGGTTTATGGAATCTTCTTCACGGTTCTTGTGACTGTCTTGGGGATCATGCTCAGAGGCATGACTATCGACGGAATCTTTCCGAACATAGCTTACCGCGACTCGGTCACCCCTACCCTATTGGGGATCGCACCCCTCTGGCTCAGTATCCTCGGCTTGGTGGCAGTGATAGCGGCTTCGACATCGACTATCGACGGCATAATACTCACGCTGAGTTCTATGACCGTGAGAGACCTCCTCAAACCCTACAGGCCTAGCGATCATAGGGAGATCCTGGTCGGAAGGGTGACTATTGCGATCCTTGCCTTGGCCTGTACGATATTCGCCTTTCTGAGACCGGGATTCATTGTAGATCTGTCGGTGCTATCGTCCTCGCTCCTCCTGCCGCAAGCTCCCGTAGTAATAGGCATGTTCCTGTGGAGGAGGGGGGGCAAACTCTCCGCCATCTCTACCATCGTAGTAGGTTTCACGATCGCCGTTTCGCTCACACTTCTGAAGTTGAACCCGCTCGGCATACCGGTTAACCTATGGACTCTCATCGCTTCAACCATCTCTTATGCCATAGTTGCGTTTCTGGAGGAGGCGCCCGAGGGGGCGGACAGGTTTATGAGAGTGAAGGGGTGGACCTTTGGTTAAACGGGTCCGGGTAAAGGCGGAGTCCCTCGAGTGCTTCCTTGAGCTCTGCAGGGAGGTCTACCCGAGGGAGAACATAATGCTGATCAGGGGGAAGGTGAAGGGAGGGGAGGTAGTTATCAGCGAGTTTCTTATTCCGCCCTTCTCCACCTACGGGGATGGCTTTTCAGGCTTCTCGGCCCATATGATCCCTTTTGACCTCAGCATAATCGGGATAGCGCATTCACACCCCTGCGGGGATGCCACGCCTTCTACTGAAGACCTGAACAACTTTTTCGGGAGGGTGATGATCATCGCAGGATATCCATACAGCCTCAAATTAGTAAACGCATATAACATCAAGGGGGAGAATATACCAATAGAGGCTGTTCCGTAGGGGTAGCTATGAGAGCCAGATCCTGCTTGGACACGATCGGTGCCATCCTTGTCTTGGGAGCATTCGTGATCATAGGCTATGCCGTGATCCTCACGATCTGCGACACCTCGGGACTATGCAGTCCCGACGCCTCTTCAATGCGCCCTCCGCTGGCAGAACTGACGTCGGCCGGCTATCTGCTCCTCTCGGCAGGCTTGGGGAGCTACGGAAGGGATTACATAAAGAACCTGAGGGGCCTAGGCAGGCGGGATCTCAAGAGGCTGTTCCTGACCATGGTCGTGGCGGGAGGGACGGTCTTCTCCGGCGATGGCAAGTACTGCGTAAGGTTTTATGGCAAGGACCTCGTCCTCCACAGGATATTCGCAGGCCTCGCCTATTCGATCTATAATGCGTATCCCGCGACGGTCAGCATTACCTCGAGGGGTTCCTACGTTACTCAGCTCTACAATAAGGCGGCGGTCATCGAGCTCAGGGAGCACTCGCAGGGGTTCAGCCAGAGGGGCGTGGAGCGAAACGAATGTCCCCCCACGATAGGATACGTCCTGGAGGGGGGAAGAGGGGTCAGGGTTGAGGCGGGAAGGTTGTTGATGTCAACTGCAGGTTGGATAACCTTCTCTTTCACCGCGTGCCAATCAGGCGTGAGGGCCCATCCGAGGCTAGGGCTGGGATCGGTAATGCCGGAGCCGCTAGTAGACGAATGCAGGGAGCTAATGTCGGGCATCTCACTCCAGATGGACACCAACAGCGATAGCAGGTACCCGGGGACTGGTTTCTTGGTGACATGCGATCCGGAGGCGCTCACCCAGTTCGAAGGGCTTGGGGGATTCATCGAGGGGACGTCGGTGAAGAAAGGGGCGTTTGCCGGGATGGAGAAGAACGGGCTGCTCAGGAGCGCGATCTCTCTCCAGGGCAGAATCTACTCCTGCAAGGAGGAGGCACAGCAATTTCTGAAGTGCTTCGGTGATGAGATCAGCCTCGATACGAAGCTCTATATGAACAGGATTATGCTCGGATAATCAGCCGCGGCACCGAAGTAGATTTCTGTTGGGATTCATAGTCTTAAGCGGTGGATAGTTTGAATATCATCTGGGCGCCATGGAGGATGGCATTCATAGAGAGGAGGAAGAAGAAAGATCCCCGGTACGCAGAGAAGAGAGGATGCATATTCTGCGCCAAGCCTGCGGAGAATGACGACGAGCTCAACTTCATCTATAGCAGGAGGGAGAAGGCATTCGGCATGCTCAACAGCTTCCCTTACAACTCGGGGCATCTAATGATAGCGCCGTTCAGGCACGTGACCGCCCTGGAAGATCTGAGTGGGGACGAGTGGAGGGATCTGATCCGGCTCCTGCAGGACTCGCTGGGCGCCCTGAGGGGATCGATGCGCCCCGAGGGGTTCAATGTTGGCTTCAATATAGGGAAGGCTTCAGGCGCAGGTTTTGAGCATGTCCACCTCCACATCGTCCCGAGGTGGGCGGGGGACACCAACTTCATGCCAGCCATTGCCGACACGAAGGTGATTCCGGAGGGGTTGAGGGAGACGTACAGAAAGATAAAGGCCGGGATTACTGCCGGATCCGGTCCCTGACGTTTTTATATGGAACGTTATGTCTGCAGGCTCTTCAGGACTTCGCGTGCGAGAGCGCCCTCTTTCCCGCGGAAGGTCTCGTAGGTGCCGTATTTGTCATAGACGGCCCTTATGGAGGCCACCACCTCCTCCCGTTCGCCTTCTATGACTATTTTGAAGATATCAATCATCCAGGCCCTGAACAGGTACTTGGAGAGGGGGCCGGAGGCACCCACCTTGTCCGGGGTTCCTGTAACTTTGGTGCCGTACTTCTTCGAGATCTCGTCGAGCTCCCTTATGCTGATCCTCTTCCCTCTAAGTCTGAAGAGGTCATTTGGGAAGTAGTAGAAGGATGTTGTTACCGTCACAAGATCACCATTATGAGTATCTTTCAGGGAGGCTAAATCCTTCACTTTTCAGCGCATTGATGGCCTTCACGTAGTACGACGTGTCTATCCTCGAGAGCAGAAGAGCATAGTCGTTCTGAGTCATAATTGACGGGACGAGCATGCTGTAGAACTCCTGGAGGTCGGCAGAACTCATGTAAGCGCTGAGTGGATTCCTAGCCCTCTGAAGGTCAGGGTCGATCTCAAAGACGCTGCCATACACTATCTCGTTGGGCATAGTGGGGAGGTACTTCTTGACAAGGGGGAAGGCAGCGCTTGAGTTCGTGTAACAGAGCACCTCCGCCCGAATCAGTGCCTTGATGAACTTGGAGGCGGCGTCGGGGTTAGCCCTGAGGAAAGAGTTCGTGAAGACTTGGAGGCAGCACGGATAGTCCTTGCTGTAGACGTTCTCATCCCACAGGGCAAGCCTGAGCTGACGGTATTCGGCCAAGGTCGCATAGGGTTCCCACAAGAGAGCCACATCAACATTCTTAGCTTCCAGGGAGAAGAGGGCGTCGGACGGGGTGACATACTCCCTGAAGGTCACATTGATGTTATTCGCGGCGATCACTTTCTTGAAGATAAAGTCGCCTGGGACGTACTGCACGGTCCCGACAGTCAGGCCGTTGAGATCGGAGAGCTGGCTCACGGCGGCATTGGTCACGAGGGCGGTCCCGTCGAGGGAGTTGCCGGCAACTATGCTGGCATCAATCCTGCCTATGAAGGCGGCGATCGCGACAGAGGTTATCGGCGCACCGTCGATCTCTCCGGAGGCGAGGGCAGAGACCAGCCGTCCCACATCCGGATATTCCTTAAGGGTAACGTCCAGCCCTTCCTGTGTGAAGTAACCATTCTCGTAGGCAACCCAGAGGAGTCCGTAACTGGCTGCGGGGATGTAACCCACCCGCACCTTCGGTGCCGCGGGCCTGTAGAGGAGGGCCCCGGCCACGGCCCCTACGACGACTATGGCAATTACCGCGAGCAGGACAGAACGCCTCATTTGGATCAGCAACTAGTTGGACGATGTGGTAATTAACGATTTTGCAAGGGTCTCAACGGGGGGAGGGGGTTTTCTTTGCACGCTCCATCTTTAGCCGGGCTATAGTGGGGGGGACGTCCTTAGACTCAACACCGCTTACGACCCTTACCGCTCGCTCCGTCCGGTTTCTAGTGCCGCAATAACTGCATTTGAAAGTAGTTGCACTTGCCCTCCCGGCGCAGACACCGCTGCACTTGCAGCAGAGGAATACATCATACTTCAATGAGCTGCCTCCACTAGTAATTCAGAGTTCTTAGCTTAATGCCTTTACCTGCAGGCGTAGGGGGGACAAGTTATGCCGGATAGACGTGCAATCGGCCGAGACTGTAGTGAACTCTGCCGACTATGACGGTCGTGCCCTCATCCAACCGACCTTCAGCGTTGCAGAACAGCCATAAATAAAGGATAAATATTGCCACTTGTCATAGGTGCACAACACACTAGGTGATCAACAAACTTGAGTGAGATATGTCCAAAATGTGGACTCCCTACAGACCTCTGCGTTTGTGAAGCAATTGTTAAAGAACAGCAGCGAATCAGGGTTTATCGCGAGAAGAGAAAATGGGGAAGGGACGTCACCATCATCGACGGGATTGATGACAAGAATATAAACATAAAGGAACTCTCTGGAAAGTTGAAGAGCAAGCTTGCCTGCGGTGGAACGGGCAAATCCGGCAGGATAGAGCTTCAGGGCGATCATAGGGAGAGGGCTGCAGAGGTCCTAATAGAGAGCGGTTTCCCTGCGGACAATATAGACGTGGAGTAACACCCTCTGCCGATGATCAATCAGTATGTTCTCGTGAGGGGAGTAACGCACTTGATGCGCTTAGTTCGGTTCAAGGGGCTCAAGGACACGGTCTCATCAGTCAGGAAGAAGAGTATCGGGATAAAGGTCTGCCCCCGCTGCGGGAGTACAGATGTGAGGTACACGACCTTGACGGGATATATATCCCAGCCCACCTATGTTTGCGATTCCTGCGGGTTCCGGAGCAGCATCTTCCTTGAAGCCGATGGGAAAGACTTGGTCGCCGGTATGGACGATAAAGATGAAGATAGAGATAGAGATAAAGATAAAAAAGGGGTGGGCGGGGGGGAACCATAGGCGTGTCTTACTGCATTGAGACCTCTATTCCCAGTTCCTTCATCAGTTCTTTGTAGCGGTTTCTGACGGTTACCTCAGTTACCTGTGCCCCTTGAGCTATCTCCTTCTGCGTCCGGCGTTCATTCTCCAGCAGGGAGGCCACATATATCGCGGCTGCGGCCAGCCCCGCGGGATCCTTGCCGGCGGTTATCCCTTTCTTCTTCGCATCCCTGATTATCTCTGCCGCTTTGTGCTGGGTAGTGCCGCTCAGTTCAAGTGCGCCGCCTATGCGTGTGATAAAGTCTATCGGATCTGCGATGGGAATACTTACGTCCACTTCCCTGAGGAGTAGCCTATAGCACCGGGCGACATCTTTCCGGCCTGCCTTTGTATACCGGGCTATCTCGTCGAGGGTTCTCGGAACTTTCTGGGTGCGGCAGGCGGCATATATTGCGGCTGCCATCACAGACTCGATTGATCTCCCCCTCACTAGCCCCTTTTCTACCGCTCTCCGGTATATAACCGCAGATTCTTCCTTCACGCTCTTCGGCAGCCCTATCTGAGAGCTGATCCTGTCGAGCTCGCTCATTGCTTGGGCAAGGTTCCGGTCGAGCGAACTGTGGACTCGTGTCCGGATCTGCCACTTGCGCCACCGGAGTATCTCGATGCGTTTCCTTGGTTCAAGCTTCCGACCCATGGCATCCTTGTCTCGCCAGTCTATGACTGTAGATAATCCTCGGTCGTGTACGGTGGGGGAGAGTGGAGAACCCACTCTGCTCCTCTTATCCCGTTCCTCAGAAGTGAATGCCCTCCATTCGGGGCCGCGATCGATCATCTTCTCGGTGATGACTAGGCCGCAGTTTGTGCACGTCGTCTCGCCCCTCTCAAAGCTCCGCACAAAGCTTGCGCTATTGCAGTTGGGGCACCTTACGGTATCGGATTCCCCGGGCTGATTTTCTTTTCCGCCCTTTGAAGTTGTCTTTCGTTCAACTTCTAACTTTGACAAAAAAGCATCACCGCTAATTGCCTAAGGTAGGGATAAATGCTGCTTTATACTATATAAAGACTTCGATCATTTTATAAAGGGTAGAAAAAAGTACTAATTAAGTTTTTCCGCGGATCTCATAGAAGTCACCATTTGGAGGCGGGGGCAAAAAAGGAAACTTGAACGGCCGCTTGGTAAATCTCAGACCATTGCGACAGGTAGGAGACGGCCGACCGGATAGCTCATTGTCGTGCGAAGTCAACGAGGCGGCCGTTGGAAAAATATAAATACGCTGCCACCATTCTCAATAGACCAGCCCGGTGGTGTAGTGGCCAAGCATAGCGGGCTCTGGACCCGCCGACGGGAGTTCGAATCTCTCCCGGGCTACCACTATATACGCATATGAACACGTATATGCCACCATTTTAATTCTGGAGCTCCATGATTATGGTCTGTCTAGATCCAGAACCTTTATTGGCTCCTGTTCGGGCGGACCACGATCTGTGGGACTGCGATAATGCCTCTTTGCTGAGGAGGGTCATAGACTTAATTGTGCCCTCCTAGAGACGCCGTTCAGTGAGGCGGTAGTGGTCAGGAAGGGGCACTCACTTCTGGAGAGGTACGGAGATCTGCCTGGGACGGGCACATGGTCCGCCCAGAGTATGGCGGGCGCGATATGAGAAGATGCGCCAGTAATCTTCGACATGGAGGGGGTGAACGGCCTGATGAAGGCAACACTACGAGCCACCCAGCGCGCCAGAAACATCTCGGCCGAGGAACAGGGAGATCGAGTGACACCACATATACGAAGCCATAAACGATAGCGCGAAGAGGTTAGTTAAATACGGCGAGAATGAGACACGCAAATTTAATTATTTTTAAAGCTTCTTAAGTTATATCAAAAAAATATAACTGAGCAGGGATCGCATCACAGATAAAAACGGGGAAAAAGTGAGATCATGTTAAAGGCTAAAAAATTTCCAAAAATATACATTATAATCGCAGTCATCGTCTTATTTTCAACATTTTTACTACCAGACATCATACAAAGCTTTGAATGGTGGTCCCTCGAATCCCAGGGTCAAAGGCTACAGACCCTCCTCCCCAGCTTGGAAAAGACGGAGAAGTCTCATTTTGGGACGTTGGCATTCACGTCGCTGGACGACGAGCTCGAAACCCATGCTGGCAGGATACAATTTGTTAAAGAACTTCAGGGAGCAATCGAAGCAGGAGCGTTCTTCGTCCGTCCCCACCCCTCGAAAGTTTTTACTTGGGGATTTATCGAGAAGGAAAAGGGCGAATACAATTGGACGATCACGGACTTTGTCGTAAAAACGGTTCAAGATTACAATGCCCACCTCCTAGTCACCATTTACACTTGGAACCCATGGGATCAGAAAGAGCCAGCAATCTTCAACCCTTGGTATCTCGAGGAGCCTCAGGATTGGGAGGGCTATGTCTCGTGGCTCTCTGCCTTGGCTGAAAGATATGACGGCGATGGCGTGGATGATATGCCAGGTCTCCGTTACCCCCTCCGCTATTTCGAGATCGGAAACGAGGTCCAAGGCGTGTATCAGGGGAGCTATATCCGTATTTTAAAGGACAGCTATGATGCCATCAAACGAGTAAACCCAGACGCAGTGGTGATGAACGGCGCCCTCAGGCATGAGGATATTGATGGTTTTCTCAATGAGGGGCTTGAGAATTACATAGATGTGTTCAATACTCACGATGCGGACTTCGACATCCCTACACTTAAGGCGAGAATTGGCAAACCGGTCTGGCTCTCAGAGATTTTGCCAGGTTCCCCTGGCGAGGAAATGAACAGGGAGAAGGAATACGGTGTGGCAAAGAGGGTGGTCGAGGTTTATCCGAAGGTACTGAGCATGGGAGTGGAGAAGGTCTTCCTCGCCCAGCCTATGCTTACCTTTGGCCGTCATGGTGAAGGAATTTTAACGTCGATCCACCGCTTTCTTCAAGAACGAATTGATTTTTTCGAGAGAGTTGAAACATTCACCGTCAACGGAGTCACTTTTTACAGGTTCATGAGGGCTAACAATAGCTTTATCATCACTTCAGAATGGTTACATAATTCGTCAAGATATGAGATAAGCCTTCCGACAAACGCCTCAACCTTGATCATCACCGAAGCGACAAAACTCGAACACAGAAGTTGGAATGTCCAAGCTAATAACGGCTATGCTGTTATTGACTTTCGCATGACTGATGACCCGATACTCATGATTGAAGAAGTGGGTTGATATCGTCCCGCTTCTGGTGCACCAACTTTATCCTATCAGCCAGCTTCCTGCCCCTCTAGTGGTGACTAGAAGCCGTCTCTTACCGACATGGGCTAGGAACTTACGACGGGGAGGGCGAGGTGCGGGTGTAGGGGTTGTGGGAGGGTCTGCGCGTCACGGGCGAACAATACTCGGGAAGAGGTACGGCTTACGCGTAGAACATGTTTTATGGGTCAGAAAGGCTGAAGCGCCTCCAGAGCTCCCCCCTACTCCGATGGCAATATTAATATTGTTCAGACCCTCTGCTAAGATCTTCCATGTATATTATAAAGATTTTTCCTTATAATAAGTTTTATATGCTAAAAAAGCTAAACATGTGCCGGAATAATGGTTTTGGGTCTGTGGTGGATACTCCACGGCTAAAGTCGGGAGCCTCTTCGGGTGATTTGGGATGAAGACGGCGGCGGTTGTTGGTATTGTTTTACTCTGCACTGTCTTTGTGGGTGCCATCCTCTTCTTAACGAAGCCTGGAGACGCCGGCGGAATTCCGAGTCAAGAGAATATTTCAGCACCTACCCTCGCCAGCGATATCCAGCCGGGTGTGGGGGCTGGGACGCCTCCCTCTGGGGCGATAGCCGGGCAGGACGGACCCTGGAACCACAGGATAATGAGTGCGACCTCCACCGACGGGCTGAACTGGGTGAAGGATAACAAGATAGTTTCGGATCAGGCATCGGTTCCCGACGTGATCCTAGACCACACAGGCAGGATCAGGATATACTATGTTGATTGGAAGAACGGAGGTTTATCGGTTGCCATAGCAAACGACTCGACCTGGATTTACAAGAGGGTTCAGGGGGTTACGTCAGAGTGGGTGGATCCCGACATTGTGATCCTGCCAGATGGGAGATACAGGATCTACGCTTCCTCAATGCCGTTCGGCGGTCCGCAGGACAAGATAATCTCGGCAATCTCCACGAACGGCATCATATTCCAGCAGGAGAGCGGGGTAAGGTATCAGGAGAGTTCGATCACAGACCCAGACGTCATCAATATGGACGGCATTTGGAGGATGTTCGTATCCAAAGGTATGGTTACCGTCTCGGTCGTCTCCTCTGACGGCTTGGCTTTCGTGCGTGAAAAAGAGCTGCCGCTCAACGGCTCTGTCACCTGCACCATCAAGGTGGACGGCGGATATAGGATCTACTACCACTCCTCCGTCCCGGGAAAGGGTCTCTGCATATTTTCCGCCTTCTCCCAAGACGGTAGGACATGGGTGGATGAGGGCTTGAGGTTGGAGCCCGGCGCGGCGGAGGCCTTGGATCAGGGAGGGGTGGGGGACCCAGCCGTAGTAAGAATGCCAGATGGCAGCTATAGGATGTACTACAAGACATTCATCTCATCTGCGCCTCCAGGATCACAGGCAGACGGGGCGGGAGAGATTACAGTATCCTTCACCAACTCCACATACAGGAGTGCCGGCGGGAACGTAACTGGTTGGTTCACCACTGGACAGGACGCGGACATCATGCTATCTGGCATAGACTTCGACAGGACAGGCGGTTCCCTCCTCTTCAACCACCCGGGGAGCATAGCATCCGATGGAACACGCCTGCTGTTGGCCGATACGTGGAACAACAGGATTTTAATATGGAACTCGCCGCCAGGTCCGGATACCCCGCCAGACCTTGTACTCGGACAGGGAGACTTTTATTCCAATAGTCCCGGCACGGACTTGGGCCACCTTAATTGGCCGATCGCGGTGGCGACGGACGGACAACATGTGGTCGTTGCCGATACATATAACGACAGAATCCTGATCTGGAACTCCTTCCCGACGAGAAACGGCCAGCCCGCTGACCTGATCATACAAAGTGGGGGGATTGACGATCCGAAGAGAGCGATCGAGTGGCCGTGGGGCGTCTGGACGGATGGTGAGAAACTGGCTGTCTCCAGCACAAGAAGCGCATCTGTGTTGATCTGGAACGCCTTCCCCACTGAGAGCAACCAGTCTGCGGACATCTGTCTCATGGGCGACCTTGGCACGCCGAGGCAGATCACAAGTGACGGCAGCCATCTAATGGTAGCAGACCACAACCCCCGCGTCGGCGCAGGTTCAGCAGGAAGTGTTACCTTCGTCTGGAAGACCTTCCCTACAGCAGACAACCAGACCCATGACTTTTACTGGGGCGATTGGAGGATGGGCACGTTTACACCCGAAGGCAAGCTGCTGTTGCTTGGTGAGGGTCTCTTTATCTGGGACACGTTCCCCGACAGCCCTTCGGACTTGCCTGACCTTACCCTTGGAATCAAAATGCCAGGGACCGGCGCGGGATGGATATGGCCCGGGGACTATGGGGGGGTGGCTCTGGCGGGCGGAAAAGTCTACGTCTGTACAGGGAACGGCAACAAAATCGTCGCATTCAACTCCACCCCTACCACCAACAGGGAGCCCGATTTTACTATCGGCGCGCCTGACCCGTACACGAGTACCCTCGAGGCACACCACTTCATAACGAACCCCGTCCCAGCATCGGACGGCAGCCATCTCTTCATATCATCGGATTTCGACAAGGCTCTTCACATCTGGAGGAGCATCCCAGACGAGAGTGGTGCTTGGGCTGAGGTGATATACAAACTCCCCTTTGAGCCTTGGGACAACGAACTCTTCAATAATACGCTCATCTTAGCTGGACAAGACACCGTCTGCGTCTGGCGTGTGGCACCTCTCAACGGCGAGATGCCAGACATTGTCTATTACAAGAGCATAGGGAACGTCTCGTTCAAGGACATCCGCGGTGTTGCGCTGGACGATAGATACCTCTACCTCGCTGACCGAGGTGCAGAGAAGATCTACGTTTGGGAGGGGCTCCCGGACAAAAACGCCAATCCCAAGTATGTCATAAGTGTCGCCGGCCCTACAAGGCTCTCCAGCGACGGCGTATACCTAGCAGTTGCCGCTACTGAGGCACCCTTCAATGAGAGGGTCAAGCTCTACAGGATCGACGGTCCCTCTATCAATACGACGGCAGTGCCAATCACCAGTATAAACCTGAACCTGCCAGCGGGGGTCCTGCTGAAGGAAGGGCATCTCTTTGTGGCAGATACGACCAACAACCGTGTGCTCATCTGGAACTCCGTCTCGGATGCTGTAGTAGGCATGCCTCCTAGCATTGTGCTGGGTGAGAAGGATTTCAACGATGTTAAGCCAGAGATTGGCAGGGATAAGTTATTTTGGCCAGCCGGTATCTCCTTCGACGGCAAATACCTCTGGGTGGGCGAGTTCAAGTTCTCGGGGAGGGTACTGAGGTTCAGTCCGCACTGAGTGCCATTAGGGCTAAAATGAGGCTGACAGCCGCAAAAATGTTGGGAAGGCCCCTCTCACAACCAACCCCCGACCGACATTACATTAGCACAACAGGTTGCTCCCGATCGCATGATACTGCCGCGGCGCCCACAAAAAAGGGTTGATGGGGGCTGGAGAAAGGCCCTAACTGGTTTTCTACGGAAAAGTGTTTTTATAACTTTAGTTCCGGTCTACTGGTCATTGATGCCCAATCATTTGATGTATTTTTCTGGGTTCTTATCGAACGCTTCCTTACACCTGGGCATACAGAAATAGTAGGTGTTTCCCTTGTAGTAGCTCTTCAATTTGGCTGTCTTCTCGTCGACTTTCATCTTACAGACTGGATCGAGCGCCAATATCCCCACCTAATAAGACTTGGAAGTATTGAGCTATAAAGCTGAGGGCAACGAGGAGCCCGCTGCTCATGACGAGCCGCGACGGAGAAGGGGGATCCCCTTCTCGGTAATGAAGACTCCAGCCATTACCAGAACGGTTCCAACCGTGAAGAGTGGATCGATCCTCTCTCCAAGGAGACCTGAGGCGGTCAGTATGGACACAACTGGAATGAAGAACAGATACGAGGCGGCTCGATATGCGGTGGTCTTCTCAAGTGCCTTATACCAGATCAGGTACGCCAGCCCTGTGCAAAGGAGGCTCAAGTACAGGACGCATAACCACGAGGAGAGAGAAGACGGAAGGGAGAATCCTTCATAGAAGGCCAAGGGCATCAGGAGGAGGGCACCATACATAGAGGGGTATGCCGTGACGTCGTATGAGCTGAGGGTCAGCAGCTTCCTCTTGCCATAGACGGAGTAGACCGCCCAACTGAGCACTGCGCCCAAGCAGAGCAGGTCACCCAGAACCCCCGTGAAACCGGTCGTGAGGCCTTCGAGACCATTGCCGATGACAATGACAGTGACGCCGGAGAAGGCGAGGATAACCCCTGCCAGTTTGCCAAGTGTCAGTCTTTCGTTTAGGTACCAGTGCCCCAGCAGTGATATGAAGACTGGGTTCGACCCTACGATCAAGCTTGATTCGGATGCGCTGGTGAGGTTTATGCCCACGTTCTGGAAAGCGTGGTAGGCGGCTACACCAGTAGCTCCGAGGATGAGAAAGATCTTGAAACTCTTTGTCACGGATTGGTTTCCACCGCTCCTGCGGGCGAGTGCGACAAGGAATGGTGCGGCTATGGCGAACCGCAGGAACGCAAGGGTCATAGGACTGATCTCCTGCAGTGCGATCTTTATGAAGACGTAGGACGAGCCCCACAGCACAACTAGCGAGGCGAGCATCAGGTGGGTTTCAAGCTTCATGGAACTAGATCAGGAGCGTTCTTTAAAGAGGTTTTGGAGACAGTCATGATGTATCGGTATAGCAGGATCGTGTTCGTATGGCTCGATGGAAATAGGGGTAGCGGCGGGTACCGCACAAGCTGCGTATGTCGAGCCAGTGCGATCCTTCCGGATGCAGCTATAGCTTACGGTAGCCACTGCCCAATCCAGCTGCTGATCCCGGCAAAGATAAGTTGGGCAGCGAAAGCTGCAATTATTATGGTCATAAACCGACCGACTGCCCGTGTACCGTTCCTCCCGATCACCCTAGCCAAGAGGTCGGAATACCTGAGTGTGGCGTAGGCAACAGCGCCTACGATGAGGATGCTTAAGATCAGCGGTATGAGGGGGGCGGTGGCTGAGAGCACGATTATGGTAGTCATTGTCCCAGGACCGATGAGCAGCGGGGTAGCTATCGGGACGATCGCCACCTCTTCGCGAGACTCTAGCGATTTGGTTCTAGGCAAACCCCCGAGCATCTCAATGGCGATCGCCATAAGCAGGATCCCGCCGCCCACCTGCAGCCCAGCGATGCTTACGTGGAAGAAGCTCAGGATGTAGTTGCCGCCGATTGCTAGGAGGATGCCAATCACTATAACCGCAATAGTAGACTGGAGGACGATCCGGTGCTTCTCACCCGAGCCCATCTCGTCGGTCAGCGAGAGGAAGGTCGGGATCACGCTTACAGGGTTCAAGATTGCGAATATCTGTCCCGCTAGAATGAGGATCTGGGTCGGGAGGGCGAAGGGATCCCCTAGCAGAGCAGATATGTCGAGCATATTTGCCGCCTTAGAACAAGTGCGGTCTGACTCGGGATTTAAAGGTTTCTTAACTGAGGGCTGAGGGGGGCGCCAGAGCGGAATATGTTTATATTGGGAGGGGAGGGTTACCGTACGCTATGACTGGCGGTGGGAGCTGCACCAGGGTCGCGCTGCCCCAAAACTCATTCATAGATCCGACTGCTTCGATCGATGCCAGGCAGCTTTCTTTGGGGGATTGCGTCTATATAGCACCGTTCGCAGTGATAAAGTCCCCGGGAGCCGTGAGGATAGGGAGGGAGACCAACCTTCAGGACGGTGCGTTCGTTGGGGGCTTGTCCCGGATAGGAGATCGTGTCAGTCTAGCGCATAGGTCGCAGATCATCGATTCGACAATTGGCAATAATGTGTTCATAGGTTTTGGTGCCACGGTGAGCGGCAGCAGGATCGGCAGAGGCGCGTTCATAGCGCATGGCGCCAGAATAAACGGCGCTGACCTCGAGGAAGGTGCCTATGTTCCGCCCGGCGGATCATCCCCGAGCGGGAGGGTGAGCGAGGACCTGAAGAGCTTCATGGACGAAGTCCTGGAGGTGAATTTAGAACTTGCTCGCGGCTATAGGGAGATGCAGGATTCCCGAGGCGTCCTGTCTATGATAGGACCTTCCCCGAAGACCAGCTGGGGCAGGGAGGTGGCGTACCCTATGGTTGACCCGCATAATACTTTACGAGAGGTGAGAGTAATCGGAAGGGTCGAATTACGAGGGAGGATCGAGGCGGGCAGCGCCACATCGATAAGGGGAGACGAGGGGTTTCCCCTGATCTTCGGGCGGAACGTATCGATTGGGAAGGGCGTGGTCTTTCACAGCTTGAAGCACTCGTCCGTTAAGATTGGTGACGGGGTCAGGATAGGCGATTTTTCGGTTGTGCACGGACCGATAGAGATCGGCGAGGGCGCGATAATTGGCAGAGGATGCATACTGCTAAGGGCCGAGATCGAGGGGGGCAGGGTTGTCGGCGATGATTCTATCATTATAGGCGGTTGAGCGGTGAATCATCAGCAGCTCCAATCACTGATTTCTGGAAGAGGGCACCTAGCAAATAAAAAATAGTGGGGGGTTGAAGGCGCTAACCCGTCACTGCTTTGTGCTTGACACTTTAATCTCGATGGTAGAGACGTTCCTTGGCGGCTCTCCCAGGACCTCCGTGCCGATAGAGACCGT